>Ga0180007_10004865_pt1 | contig 14005 bp, 12 predicted proteins | sample MM_PC_MetaG_FD_121122 | JGI IMG/M metagenome (GOLD analysis project Ga0180007, IMG submission 121122) | Groundwater microbial communities from the Aspo Hard Rock Laboratory (HRL) deep subsurface site, Sweden - MM_PC_MetaG | ecosystem: Environmental > Aquatic > Deep subsurface > Groundwater... | reverse complement strand
GATGAAGAAGTACATTGCAGCCGCTCTGGCTCTGGCATTCCTGGTTTTTGCAGCCGCCCCGGTACTGGCCAACGGCGAAAAAGAAGGTACAGCTGCGGCTCCGGCCCAGGCTTACACCATTGAGGTTTCCGGTTCTACCTCGGTTTACCCGCTGATGGAAAAACTGGCCGCCGCTTACACTGCCGCCAACCCGCTGATTACCATCAATGCTAATGGTACCGGTTCTTCCGACGGTATCAAGGCCGCCAACGAGCGCACCAGCGAACTGGGTATGTCCAGCCGCAACCTTAAGCCGGCCGAAAAAGGCTATGGCATGACCGAAGTGATCATCGCCGTGGACGCCATCGCCGCCGTAGTTCACCCGAGCAACCCCGTTGCCAACCTTACCCTCGAGCAGATCAAAGGCATCTACACCGGCGCCATCACTGACTGGAGCCAGGTTGGCGGCAAAGCTGGTCCGATCGCCGTAGTATCCCGCGAACCCGGTTCCGGCACCCGCGGCGCTTTTGAGGAGATCGTCGGCTTCCAGGACAAACTGGTTCTTGGCGCTGCCGAATTCGACGGTACCGGCGGTGTGCGCGCTTCTGTTGCCGGCAACCCCAATGCCATCGGCTACATCTCACTGGGATCCATGACCGCCGAAGTTAAGGCTGTTAAGGTAGAAGGTGTAGAAGCCACCGCTGCCAACGTTGTAAACGGCAGCTTTAAAATTGCCCGCCCCTTCGTGGTCATGTACCACAACGACAAGATCTCTCCCCAGGGCAAGGCCTTCCTGGACTGGGCAATGAGCGCCGAAGGTCAGGCTATCGTAAAGACCAGCTGGGTTCCGGTTAAATAAGCCCTTGCGAAAACAGTCTGACTGACCTATAGTTAATTCCAGGCTGACCGGTCCAGCGCGGCCGGTCAGCCTGTTATGTTCTGCTAACCTGGAGTATCCGCATGAAAAACACCCGTCTGGCCACCGACACTTTTTTCCGCTATCTGATACGTTTTGTCTCGCTGTTCTCGGTTCTGGCGCTGGCCGCCATGCTGCTCTTCGTGTTTGTGCAGGGAGCCGAGCCTTTTCTTACCCCCACTTCCGACTCTATCCGGCTGGTTGCCCAAAATATTCCGGCAATCACCGTTAACGGTACCGAATATGTTAACCACAGCACCTTCATTCCGGTAGACCTGGACAGCACGGAGCTGCGCCTGGAGTTCGTAAACCGCGGCCAGCCGCTGGTGATTCCGGTACAGATCAACAACGAAGTTGAAAAGGTAGAGGACAGGCTGAGCTTTCCGGCCGAATATGCCGGCGCTACCACTTATCCGGAGGCTTATACCTGGATGCTGAAACTTCCCGGCACCATTGTGGGTCTGGAGCAGAGCGTTACCATTCTGTTTCCCGAACCGCCCTACAATTTTTTCAGCTTCCTGGGCGGACAGGCCTGGCGGCCTACCCACCTGAAACTCTACGGCATTCTTACCATGATCGTTGCCACCATCATCTCCACCTTCGGAGCGGTGCTTATCGGTGTACCTCTGGCCCTTCTGGCGGCAGTGCTGATCGGCGAGTTCATGCCGCGGCGTCTGGCAGCAATCGTGCGCAGCGGCATCGACCTGCTGGCCGGCATACCTTCGGTGGTATACGGCTTTTTCGGCCTGATGATTATCGTGCCGCTGGTGCAGCGCATGTTTGACGCGCCTTCCGGCAGTTCGCTGATCTCGGCGATTTTTATCCTGTCGGTTATGGTGCTGCCCACCATCGTGGCCATTACTATTACTTCGCTGCAGGCGGTTCCCCGCTCCTGGCGTGAGGCTTCGCTGGCGGTCGGGGCCAGTAAAATGCAGACAGCCTGGCGGGTGGTATTCCCGGCGGCCCGCTCCGGCATCCTGGCCGGAATCATCCTTGGTGTTTCCCGGGCCATCGGCGAGACCATGGCGGTAATTCTGGTTGCCGGAAACTCGCCGCAGTTTCCGACCGCCTTTACCGACAGCGTGCGCACGCTTACGGCTACCATCGCGCTGGAAATGGGTTACGCCCAGGGCCGGCACAGCCAGATGCTGTTTTCGGTCGGCATTGTGCTGTTTATCATGATCCTGATCCTGAACACCATCGTTTTGCGCTTGAAGAAGCATCTGACCAAGGGGTTATAATATGGCAACAAAAAAAAATAATGACAGATTGACCAGACCGGATCCGGCAGCCTCTAGTCCGGCCGCGAAAACTGCGGCTGCCAAACCGGCGGCTGCCACGCAAGTCGCAACTGGAGCGGAGGCAGGCAAGCCTTCTGCCAAACAACCGGCTGCCGGGCCTGCGAACCCTGCAGACTCCGGCCAGGCGGCGCTTAGCCCGCTGCACGAACTGCGCCGCCTGGCCCGCCGCCGCCGCGATCGCAAAGACAGGCTGCTTTACGGTCTTATGGTGTTTGCCACCATAGTTATTTTTGCCGTTCTGGCCTGGATTCTGGTGTATATTGTGGCCAACGGTATCGGCCATCTGAGTTTCGACTTTGTGTTTTCCAGGGCGGAGAACAGCATACTGCCCATGCTGGTAACCACCATGTATCTGGTGTTGGTATCGCTGGCGGTAGCCCTGCCCATCGGCATTACCACAGCGCTGTACCTGAACGAATACAGTAAAAACACCCGTGGCGTCCGGCTGCTGCGCCTGGCCATTGAAACACTGGCCGGTATACCATCCATACTCTATGGCCTGTTCGGTCTGCTCTTTTTCTCGCGCATCATGGGCTTTGGTCAATCCATCATTGCCGGCGCCCTTACCCTCAGCATCATGATCCTGCCGGTAATCATCCGTACCACTGAAGAATCACTGAAGACCATACCTCTGGCCTTCCGCGAAGGTTCTCTGGCTCTGGGCACTACCAAATGGCAAACCATCCGCAAGGTGGTATTGCCTTCGGCGCTGCCCGGTATTGTTACCGCCAGTATATTGGCCATCGGCCGCGTAGTTGGGGAAGCTGCGCCGGTACTGCTTACGGTCGGTATAGCCAAGAATCTGCCCAAAAGCATATTCCAGTCGGGACGAACCCTTACCATACACCTGTATTACCTGACCAAAGAAGCCATCCACGCCGAAGACTTTCATATAGCCTTTGCCACCGCAACTATACTGGTCATCTTCGTCATTATCGTAAACGCCAGCACGCGCCTGATCGCGTCACGGTTTACCAAAAATATGGAGCATTAAGCTATGAGCAACAATGAAGGAAAATTCACGGTACGTAATCTTGATCTGTACTACAGCGATTTTCATGCCCTGAAAGGCATCAATATCGACATAGCCGACAAGGAAGTTCTGTCGCTGATCGGACCTTCCGGCTGCGGCAAGTCTACCTTTATCCGGGTGTTGAACCGGATGAACGACCTTATCGAAGGCTGTACCATAACTGGCACTGTGCTGCTGGACGGAGAGGATATTTACAAGGCCAAAGATGCCAGCGAGCTGCGCAGCCGGGTGGGCATGGTATTCCAAAAACCCAATCCCTTCCCCATGAGCATCTGGGAGAACATCGCCTACGGCCCTAAAATGGCAGGTCTGCGCGACCGCAAAAAACTTAACGAGCTGGTGGAAAGCTCCCTCCACAAGGCCGCTATCTGGGACGAGGTAAAAGACCGCCTTAAAAAATCGGCACTCAGCCTGTCCGGCGGGCAGCAGCAGCGCCTGTGCATTGCCCGCGCCATCGCCATGGAACCGGAAGTTATCCTGATGGACGAACCGACCAGCGCTCTGGATCCGATAGCCACCAAGAAAATCGAAGAGCTGGTGGAAACGCTGAAAAACGACTACTCGATAGTAATCGTTACCCATTCGATGAACCAGGCGGCCCGCATCAGCGACAAGACAGCCTTCTTCCTGCTCGGCGAGATTCTGGAGTTCGGACCGACCGCCAGAATCTTCCAGAATCCGGAACGTAAAGAAACCTCCGATTACATTACCGGACGGTTCGGCTGACATGCTGTTCAGGCTATCTGCGATAGAAGAATCACTATTGCAATTCAGGGACAGCTTCGACAGCATCAACGACAGCCTGTCCATCCGCCGCGAAAGCTTTACCGAAGTTATGGTCGATCAGATACTGCAGGCCTACGACTATCTGAACGGCTTATTGCGCAAACGTATGGACCTGTTTACTCCGGCCGGCCTGCACAGCCTGCTGGAGCTGAACCATATCGTACTCTGCGGCAACTCGCCGGAAGAACGGCAGGCCTATTACCAGCACATTGTAGAAACCAGGAAAAGTTTCCAGGAAAAAATCATGCCCATAAAAACCTGGGTACTGGCCAACCGGGAGGGCGACAAGGCCTACAAGCTGGCCACCGGTTTTTACACCCGCATGCTCAGTCGGCCACAGCTGTTTCTGGAAGGGAACCACCGTACCGGCAACATAATCCTGAACTACCTGCTGGTCAGCAAAAACCGGCCGCCTTATATTGTAAGCCCGGAAACCGCCGGCCGCTACCTTGACCTTTCTGGTGACATAAAGTTTACAAGCAAGGAAAACGCACTGGAAACCGCGTTTATGATGCCCGGACATGCCCGCAATTTCCAGGATTTTCTCAAGGACAACGGCCGAGAAGTCTGGCTCTGCGGCATGGAAGAAACATGAACGTATTTTTTGAGGGCAACAACCTGCAAGCCTGGCTGCTGCAACTGGCCGGAGGCCTCATGCTTATGCTCTCAGGCTACCGCTTTCTGTCTGCCAGCACCAACAAACTGCTGGCGGGGTGGATCGACAAACACATACAGACGGGAGCTGAAGTTGACGGCCGGCGGCGTGGCGGCAAGATCGGCGCATGGCTCACCGGAACCCTGCCGGCAGCCATACTCAGCGTTTCGCGCGACAGTTTTTCGGAACGGCTGCTTTCCGGCGGCGGCAGCAGGGCCGGGCCGGCTGGCAGAAGGGGCGCAGCCAACGCAAAAAATACAGAGACACAGATCGGTGCAGGCAGCACGCTGGCGATGAATCTGGCAACCTGGCTGTGGCTGGCTCTGGCAGCACTGCTGACGCTTATGCCAGACAGTTCGCTGCCGGCCCTGGCCACCTTGGCACTCGGACTCATATTACGGCTGCGCTACAACAAACCAAGCCAGAATACCGGACTCGTAATCTCCAGTATCGGGCTTATGCTGCTTGGAATGTCCTTCCTGATTGCGGCCATGGCTGCAACACCGCAACAGGTGTTAGCCTGGCTGCTGCACTTAGGCAAGCCAATTCTTTTTGCAGCAGCCATTTTGACCTCTCTGCTAGGCGCGCTGCGCGGCGGCTCGATAACAGCGGGAACCCTGGTACTGGCGGCTAGTTCTGGAGGACTGGTCAGCCCGGCCGCAGCGGTGCTGTTGCTTGGCTGTTCCTGGTTTGGCCGCTCCTGGGCAAGCAACAGGCGCAGCGTCACTTTTTTTCAAAATGCGCAAGTTGTTAAAAGCCTGCTAATAGACAGTGCAATCTGGGCAATAATGCCTCTGATGGTTTTGCTGGCAGCAGCCAACACTATCTTTAACCAAACTGCGGCCGGAGCAAACCAGGCTTTTATTAGCCTGATGGTTTTTCTCGGCTTTGTGCTGCTAGAAGCGGCTAGCCTTGCCCTGGCCGAAAAAACCAAACCGGTCAAAAGCCAGAAGGCTAAAAACGGCAGCCAGAGTCCCCGACCTTTTGCCAAAACCAGGCTCAGCCTTCTAGAGTATCTGTCCGCCGACGACTATAGTGTCTGCCGAAAACCGGAACGCCTGGATGGCAACATCTCGATACTGCGAACTCTGGTAACCGGAACTATCGGCCTGACTGTCGACCTGCTTATGGAGTTGCTGAATGCATCGCAACTGCCGGATGAAGCCAAGGCAATACGCCGGCGGGTGGACAGCGGCCGGGCCGATACAGAGCTGCAATGCCGAATATTGGATTCGGCAATGTACGCCTGCACCCCGGCTGCCAGCAGCTGCGGCCGGGCAGAAGAATTGCGCTCTTACTCGGCCAGCCTGGTCCAGCTCAAGCGGATTGCCGCTGACTGTGCAGCCATAGCCAGGAGCCTCAGTAAACAAAGCAAGAATAACGCCGCATGCGTACTTGAAGACTGCCTGGATCTATTCACTCAGATCAGCCTGATTCTTGACCTGCTGCGTTATGTTCAGGACCTGTCCGAAGGCTTGGGGTCCGTCAATACTCCGCAAATTCTTGAGGAAATGGAAACGAACATTGCAGGTATGCGTGATACACTGAAAAAACAGGCTATCCAGCTTATCGAAAGCCGTTCGGATGGCAGCCTGAAAGTCGAGCTGGCTTTTATCGAAACAAATGACCGCCTCCTGCACATAGCGGATGCCGGCCTTGAACTGTACCGGCACTTGGGTTCCGGAAAATCCAGTTAATTCCATTCAACCGGCTTTTTAACAGTTTCCTAACATTCTCATAACAAAGTGTTTACACCCTGAGGCTAAGCTGAAACAGTCCGGGAAGGAAAGGCCGCTCTCAGACCAAGGAGCATATTACATGAAAATGAAAGAATTCCTATTGATCATGAAAAACCTGATCCGCGACAGCCTTACCCTACCACTGTTGCCCACCAGCCGCCTGGTTTTTATCAGCGATCTGCACCTGGGCGATGGCGGCAAGACTGACGATTTCCGCCATAACGAAGCCCTGCTTATGGCCTCGCTGCGCGAATTCTACCTGCCCGGCGGCTACACGCTGGTACTGAACGGGGATATCGAAGAACTGCACAAGTTCACTCTGGCCGACATACAGAAGCGCTACGAAAAACTCTATGATATCTTCCGGCAGTTTGACCAGGCCGGCCGTCTGGTCAAACTTGTCGGCAACCATGACCTTGGCTTGCTAAACAATCCGGATGCCGGATTCAAGATTCATCACGCACTTTGCCTGGAACACCCCCAGACGAAAATAATGGCCTTCCATGGGCATCAGGCTTATAAATTATTCATGCAATATAATTTTCTTTCTGACTTTTTGGTCCGCAATGTAGTAGAGCCGCTTAAACTGGCTAACCGCGAAAAACCCCTTACCTCAAAGCGGCGCTATAAAGCCGAACGGCGTATTTACCGCGCGTCAAAAGAACTGGGCTTGATAAGCATCAATGGCCATACCCACCGGCCCTTGTTTGAATCCTATTCTAAATATGACAATCTGCGCTGGAACCTGGAAAGCCTGCTGCGAAAATATGCAGGCACAGCAGACGGAGAACGCGATCAGCTGGAAAGCCAGATAAAACTGTATGCCGAAGAATTCAAGCGCTTGAACAAACAGGAACGGAAAAGCCGGGTATCACGCAGCCTGTACGAGCGCGAAGAGATGCTGGTTCCCTGCATGTTCAACTCCGGCTGTGCAACCGCCAAATCCGGCTACACGGCACTGGAACTGGCTGACGACACCATCGCGCTTGCCTTCTGGACAAAAACCGGCACAGCCCGGGCCTATGTGGAAAAAGATTCAGCCGAGCAGTCGACCCTGGCAGATTCGCCATGGAAGCGCTATGTTCTTACCAGGGATTCCATCGAATATATTATTGCCAGAGCCAGGCTGCTGGCTTAAACCGGAAGAGGACAGGCCGTGAACAGACCAGCTTATACAAAGCACAGCCCTTGGCGTTTTGCGTTGCAGGCAACAACACTTTGCCTGGCCATATTGCTGCTGCTGACCAGTGCATTCATACTCTACCGGCTGGGTTCGTCAGCCGGCAGACTCGCCGGACTGCAAACCGGGAAGTCGGCCAGCCTTTTTGCGCAGCCTGTCGGCCGACACGTCCTGGTACAGGGAGCACTGACCAGCCTGCTGGCCTTTGCGCCGGGCATCCTGCTGGCAATCTACCTGAGCTCCTATGCAGGTAAAGCAATCAAGAAAAACGCACAGAACCTTCTGCACTATCTTTCCAGGCTTCCTGTGCTGGTGCTGGGGCTGCCGCTGCTGCTGCCAGAGTGGGCGGCAACGCTGCAAACAGCGAGCGGCAGCAACTCTGCTGCCATTTCGCTGGGAGCCTTATTGTTTGTCCCGCTACTAGGCCATCAGACAGCCAGAATCATCGGCGCCCTGCCCTCCGGACTGGGGCAGGTCTCGACTACCCTTGGTGTTTCCCGGCGCTATGCAATTACCCATATGCTGATACCAATGGCCGCTCCGGCAATTACGCTGGCTTCCTTAGTGCTGATAGTGCGGGCGGCAGGAGAGTTTTTCCTTATTACGGCTTTATTTCGACTGCCATCAGTAGTCGGTCCGGCTACAGTCGCGATGCCGGCAGGATTGACAACAATAACCATACTGGCGGCAGCCCTGCTGTGGGTGACTCTGCTGAACGGGCTGACTGAATTATTACTGAAGGTGTTACATCATGCAGGAAAATAATACCCGGCAGAGCGAAGAGTACAACAGCGCTACAGCAGTCCTTTGCAGCGCTCTGAACGTCGACTTTCACGGCATCAGGGTTCTAAGCAACATCCATATTGCCTTCCGCCGAAATGCCATAACCTCGCTGATCGGCGAAGAAGGGTCCGGGAAAACCACGCTGCTGCGCGCCATAAACCGCAGCAATGAAGAATTTGCCGCCAGCGATACCAGTGGAACGGTATATTTTAACGGCAGCAATCTGTATGCACCAGCCACTGACCTTGCGGCACTCAGACGGAAAATCGCCTATATTTTCCCCGAGCCCAGACCTTTTCCGGTTTCAGTCTACGCTAACATAAGCTGGGCTGCCCGTTTTCATAAAATGAGCAGCGACCTGGACCGGCTGGTGGAAGAAAGCCTCAAAGAAGGCGGGCTGTGGGATGAACTGAAAGACAAACTGCGACGCCCGGCCAGTACCTTATCGCCGGGGCAGCAGCAGCGTTTGTGCATCGCCCGGGCCCTTGCACTGAAACCGGAAATAATCCTGATGGACGAACCGGCCAGCAGCCTTGACGCCCTCTCGGCCGGCCGGGTAGAAAGCCTTATCCGTCAGCTTAAAACCAGCTACACTGTCATTGTCGCCAACCGCAGTGTGCAGCGGGCCAGCCGTATATCCGACTATTGTGCCTTTCTGCAGGATGGCAGCACAGTGGAATTCGGTGATACCGGCGATCTGTTCCTTAACCCCAAAGACCCGCGGACAGAGCAGTTTTTGTCGCGCAGCATGCACTAGGCAGCAAAAAGGAAAGCAGGATGTATGTTAAGTAGAATTATGTTCAACGAAGCGCTTAACCGGCAGCATCACGATCTGCTCACGATGGGAGCTCTGGTGGAAGAAAACATCCGCAAGGCACTGGAAGCCCTCCGAAACGCCGATCAGGCGCTGGCTGACGAAGTGAAGGCCAGCGATACGGTCATCAATGCCCTGCAGATAAAAATTGACGACCAGACAGCCCGCCTCCTGGCTACCCAGCAGCCTCTGGCCCGTGACCTGCGCGAACTGGTAACCAGCCTGAAAATAACCGATAATCTTGAGCGTATCGGCGACTACGCCGTGCATCTGGCCAAGGCAGCCAAACGTCTGGCCGAAGAGCCCTACCCCCGCCCCCTGGACCGTCTGGAGCGCATGGCGCTGCAGGGCTGTGCTATGGTGCACGATGCGGTCCGGGCCTATCTCGAGCAGGACGAAGCTTTGGCCCGCAGCACTGCGGCACTGGACGACACTATCGACCGCGACCATAAAGCCTTTGTTGCCGAGGTGCTGGCCCTGATGAGCGAAAATCCCGGCCGGGCCAGACAGGCAACCAAACTTATCTCCACCAGCAACTATCTTGAGCGGCTGGGAGACCATGTTACCAATATCTGTGAAGCCGTTATTTTTATGACCAGCGGCGAGCATGTAGAATTAAACTGAATCAGGGGTAAACAGGAGCAGCATGTGGCTAAATCCAAAATTTTGATCATCGAGGACGATCCGGACATCAGGGAGTTGCTGGTTTACAATCTGGAGCGCGACGGCTATCTGGTAAGCGCCGCCGTAACCGCCGAAGCCGGGCTTTCGGAGTGCAATCCAGACTTTGGCAAAGGCCTGCCATCGCTGATTCTGCTGGATATCATGCTGCCGGGCATAGACGGCCTGGAAGCACTGCGCCGCCTTAAAGCCATGGCTCATACCCGCAGCATTCCGGTGATCATGATGACCGCCAAGGGCGAGGATGCCGATGTGGTCAGCGGGTTGGAACTGGGAGCGGATGATTATATCACCAAACCTTTCAGCCCGCGGGTACTGATAGCCCGGGTACGTACAGCCCTGCGCCGCAATGACGACAGCGGCAGCGCCAGTACCTCCAGCCAGGTTCTGGCCTGCGGCGACCTGGTACTGGACCGCACCCGCCACGAAGCCAGGCTGCATGGCGAAATTGTCGACCTCTCAGCCACTGAATTCGCCATCCTGGCGCTGTTGCTGGCCGAACCCGGCAGAGTATTTACCCGCCCGCGCATCATCGATTCAGTTAAGGGACCGGATTATCCGGTAACCGACCGGGCGGTAGACGTACAAATTGTAGCGTTGCGCAAAAAGCTACTGGATTACGGCTCGCGTATCGATACGGTACGCGGTGTGGGCTACCGCTTTAAGGACGGAGCATGAAAGCGTCCAGCACCAGCCGTCACTTTCTGCTGCCACTAGCCCTGGTTTCAATAGCGGCTGTAAGCATGACTACCATCCTGGCCGCCATCAGCCTGCGCAACCTGAATGTAAGCAGCGGCAGCAGTTCTCTGCTGCAGGGCACGCGGGCACTCGCCAATCTGGCGGTACCGCTTATGCTCGACCATGCCTCGTCGGACAGCATTCTGGGCATCGTAGCCATCCGCAATTTCTGCAGTACGGCGGCACAGGACAATCGGCTACGGGTTACGATAATAGCCTTGGACGGTACCGTACTCGGCGACTCCCAAGCCGATGCCGGCAGTATGGAGAATCATGCACTGCGCAGCGAAGTCGCGGCCGCATTGTCCGGCCGGGAAGGTCTGGAGCTGCGCAAATCGTCAACAATAGGGGTAGAGCTGTACTATGCCGCGGTTCCGATCCGCAGTGGAAACAAGCTGCTGGGGGTACTGCGGCTGGCTCTAGAGCCGCCGCAACTGGGCACCCGGCTGATGCCTTTTTATCTTGGAGCCATTTTAAGTGCGATTCTGGTCAGCCTGGCAGCCGTGTACGCCAGCATCAAACTGGCCTCGCGCTTGAGCAAACCGGTAAACGCCCTGATTTCCGCGGCTCAGGCCTGGTCGGCTGGCCAGCTGGATTACCGCATGACCAGCCTACACGATTCGGAACTGGCTATCCTGCCGGCGGCCATGAACAGCATGGCTGGTGAACTGCAGCAGCGTATAGCCAGCATGAATGAAGCCCGCCGCGAACTGGAAGTTTTACTGGATTGTATGGCCGAGGCGGTCATGGCCACCGACCACAACCTGAACATGCGCACCATCAACAGTGAAGCCTGCCGACTGTTCGGTCGGGATACTGCCGATCCGGCCAGCCTTGCCGGCCGCTCACTGCTGGAGGTATCCAGCCAGGCCGGGCTGGAGGCAATTGCCCTGGCCTGCTTGCAAAAAGCCGCCACGATAGAGGAAGAATTCATACTGTACGGCGAAACAACCCGCAGTTTTATCGCCTATGCTTCACCGGTGCTCTGGCAGAACCGGGCAGCCGGCGTGGTAATTGTACTGAATGACATAACCCGGCTGAAGCAACTGGAGAAAATCCGCCGCGATTTCGTGGCCAATGTGTCGCATGAGCTGCGCACTCCGATTACCCTGATAAAAGGCTTTGTGGAAACGCTGGAAGCCGGTGCGATAGATCGCGCAGACGATGCCCGCAGGTTCCTGGGCATCATCAACCGCAATACCGACCGCATGAGTTCGGTAATCCAGGATCTGCTGGCATTAGCCCAACTGGAGAGCCCGGAGCGGCATCAGCTGGAAAAAACCACCATACAGGTAAAGCATTTGTTCAATGCGGTAACGGCGCAGCTTATCGACAAGGCCAAAGGCCGCAATATCCTGATTCAAACCAGCTGCGACCAGAAGCTGGAAGTATTCGGCAATGAAGGCCTGCTGGAACAGGCACTCATAAACCTGCTGGATAATGCCATCAAATACGGCAGGCCCGACAGCACTATACTCATGAAGGCCGAAATCGAGGAACAGCACCTGGTTTTATCGGTGCAGGACAAAGGTATGGGCATTCCGGCCCGCTCGGTACCACGCATCTTCGAACGCTTTTTCCGGGTAGACCAGGCGCGCAGCCGCGAACTGGGCGGTACCGGCCTGGGTCTGTCCATCGTCAAACATATCGCGCTGGCCCACAATGGCACAGTACAGGTTGAGAGTGCCGAGGGCAAAGGCAGCATCTTCAGCATCTGCCTGCCCTTGCCCGGATCAGACCAGTGCTGCCCGACACAAGTAAGCGAAGCAAGTAAAGAATTGGGAATGGACTGACCCGGCTCCAGCGCTTCCTCTTAAATTGCACCTGCTCACTTCAGACGTCCGGCAGCTGCTGACTGGCCAGCGCAAACGCACCGAGCACACCAGCCTGGGCACCGAGCCCCGGCGCCACGATATACTGGTCAATATGCTTGAGTAAGGCCGGAGACTGCACATAGCCGTGCAGCAGTTCAAGTGTGCGCGCCCGTACCAGCGGCATAAGACCGGGCTGCGACAGTACCCCGCCGCCGAGTATGATGCGCTGCGGTGACAGAGTGCAGATAAGATTATGCAGGCCCAGCGCCAGATACTCGGCTTCCAGCGCCCAGGCCGGATGGTCTGCCGGCAGCAGCTCGGCACGCATTCCCCAGCGGCGCTCGATGGCCGGACCGGCGGCCAGACCCTCCCAGCAGTCGCCATGATAAGGACAGAAACCCTCGTAAGGATCAGCCTGGCGGTCGTGAGGGATGCGCATATGGCCCATCTCGGGGTGCACCAGCCCGTGCATCAGGCGGCCACCGATGATGCCGCCACCGCCGATACCGGTGCCTACCGTCAGGTACAAAAGGGTATCCAGGCCACGCGCCGCCCCCCAGAGGCTCTCCGCCAGGGCCGCACCGTTAACATCGGTATCAAAACCCACCGGGATTCCCAGGGCAGCCTTGAACGGCCCCAGCAGATCGGTATCGCGCCAGCCCGGTTTTGGGGTGGAAGTAATATGGCCAAAGTCCGGAGAAGCCGGATCCGGATCCAGCGGACCGAAGGCGGCAATGCCCAGAGCATCCAGCGGCCGTCCCAGCCGGGCCTGCTGAACCTTAAAGAACTCGAGAGCCCGGCCTATGGTTTCCTCCGGCCGGGTGGTGGGAAAACGCAGCTCTTCGCGGATATCGTCGGGACCACTGCCGACCGCACACACAAACTTGGTTCCACCGGCTTCGATGCCGCCATATATTCTGCTCATGCTGCTAATCCTCCATTATGGTATGTTTCAAACTATATCCTTGCGGTATACCCGGCGGCGTTTATGCTGCCGTTTCTCGAAATCGTTCCAGATACTCTGCACCGCATGGTTGGTCTCCAGCTCGCCGGCGGTTTCGGCCGTGCGGATGCCGGCTTTAATGCAGTCGGCGGTAAGCGAAGTCATCAACAGGGCCACTACCCCGCGCGACTGGTACTCTTTACGCACCGCCACCAGGTACATGTCCATGCCGTCCGGCTTGCGCAAGGCGCGCAGCAGGTGCAACCAGCCAAAAGGCAGCAGCCGGCCGCGCGCCTGCTGCAAGGCACGCGACAGCGAGGGCATGGCGATGGCAAAGCAGACCAGCCGGCCATCGGCGTCTACCACCAGCTTGGTAAAGCGCGGGTCAATATAGCCCAGATACTGCTTGATATAAGCGCTTACCTGGGCTTCGCTCAGCGGCACCGTACCGTACAGGCCGGCGTAGGCCTCGTCGATAAGCTCGAACAGTTCCCGGCCGTAGGCGCTGGCTATTTCCCGGCCATGCTTCCACTCCAGCAAGTGTACTCCGGAACGTTTGGCAATCAGCTCCTGCACCCGCAGCGCTTTTTCCGGTATCGCCTCCGGTACCTTAATCTCGAACTCGATCCAGTCCGCGTCCTTG
>Ga0180007_10004864_pt1 | contig 14005 bp, 11 predicted proteins | sample MM_PC_MetaG_FD_121122 | JGI IMG/M metagenome (GOLD analysis project Ga0180007, IMG submission 121122) | Groundwater microbial communities from the Aspo Hard Rock Laboratory (HRL) deep subsurface site, Sweden - MM_PC_MetaG | ecosystem: Environmental > Aquatic > Deep subsurface > Groundwater... | reverse complement strand
TTTTGTAGTGATGTTATTTTCTATAGCCAAGTGGAAGGGGTTTCGCAATCGGCAATTCAGAGCGGCTTAACGGAGAAAAAAACGGCAGGATGCCGCATTTTTTTTCTCCGTTCAGAGTGCAGAACGCCGCCACGAGGGCGGCGACAAACGTCCGTCTGAATTGCCATTGCGAAACCCCTTCCACGCTGCCTGTAGAAAAGACAACCAGCAAACGTCTGCCTCAATTAAAGGACTTATAAGCCGTTTACATAGCCTATGCAAAAATTAGTGGGAATTCATAAGGACGAAATCCGCGACTTTAACACAAAAATACCATGAATTAAGAAGGATTATTCCCTTTGGGTAAGCCGTTTATATTCGAGAACCATATAAAGCGGAAGCGAAATTAACGTAAAGGGATGACGGGGGAGAAGCGCGATAGCAGTTTCCAATTGATTCGAACATGGTTGTGAAGTGTTAAACCTAAGACCAAGTGATTTTTTTTTTAATGCGGTAAAAACATGCAGAGATTTCAGGCTTCCTGTTTCTCCGCTTTTTACTTCTATGGGGATAATTTGTCCTGAATTTTCAGTAAGATAATCTACCTCTGATGAAGTACCTGCCTTATCCCGTCTCCAGTAAAACAGTTCAGGTTCTTCAAAGCATTCATCTGAGTAAAGCAATTGTTGTCCGATAAATTGTTCCGCGATACTTCCTCCGGCCTCAGCAGTAATGTTTCCGGAGCTTACATAGTCGCTGTATTTAATTCCCAGTGAACATGCAAGCAAGCCTGTATCCAGAAAGAGAAGTTTGAAGTGTTTCTGGTTTTTTTCTGAACGTAAGGGAACGTTATTTCCATCAGCATGCCGGACAGCATAAAACAACCCGGCTTTTTGCATCATAAAAAGCGCTGATGCGAGATCTTTTGCACGTAAATTCCTATCCAGATTCGTATACACAAGTTTTTTCCCGATCGTAAAAGGAGCCTGTTCAAATACCGTAGTCAGCAGATGAATGTTCACTTTGGCCGCATACTTGCTGAAATCATGTCTAAAGGTTTGAAGAATAGACTGTTGTTCAATACGTACACTACGGGGGTCTTTTTCCTCTGCGAAAATTTTTACCACAGCCGGCATCCCGCCAATTATGCAGTAATCTGAGACTGCTGAAAGTAATTTTTTGTGAATTGATTCCGGGACGGTGTCAGGCAAAGAATATGTTTTCAGATATTCCAGCAGTGCATCCCCACCGGTAGCACCAAGGAACTCGTATAAATCCAGAGGTCCCATATGGAGAAATTCAACTCTGCCGACCGGCATTGAAAATTCATGTTCTGCCAGAACAAAATCCAGAAGAGAACCTGCAGCGATTATGTGAAGTGACGGGATTTTTTCATAAAAATATCGGAGATGCGCAAAGATTTCCGGTGTCCGCTGAATTTCATCAAGAAAGAGAAGTGTTTCTCCCGGTATGATATCAGTATCTAAATCTGTTTTAAGCAGAACCAGTGTTTTATGAATATCGCCTGATATGAAAAGGCCGGCTTTATCCGGGGTCTCATCAAAATTGATTTCAACCAGGTTTTTAAAATGCTGCGCAGCAAATTGACGAATCAGGTATGTTTTTCCAACCTGTCTGGCTCCGCGAATAATTAAAGGTTTGTGATTTTTTCGTTTCATCCATTCCTGGAGATATGATATTTGCTTTCTTTTCATAAAACAACCTATTAAAATATCATAATTATAACATATTAATGGGTTGTTTGGCAATAGTAGTACTTTCTTTAGATCATGTGGGAGGGTTTCGCAATCGGCAATTCAGAGCGGCGTTTAAGTAGATTAATTTTAATAGCCAAGTGGGAGAGTTTTTGAAACCCTTCCACGGTGCTTATGGAAAAGAATAAACCTCCGCCTGAATTGCCGATTTGAAACCCTGACTATTACAAAAGGATAATAAAATTTTACTTTTTCTCAGGTAAAGTATATAATACCAAAGGGCTAATCGTATTAATGAGTTCAGAGTTATATCTATGGATAAAAAGAGTTTAATCTGTATTGTCGATGATGTTGATCTGAATTGCCAAATCCTTGAAAAAATATTAACAGGATCCGGCTTGTATGACGTAATATCTGCCCAATCCGCAAATGAATGTCTTTCTTTACTTGAAACACACCATCCTGATTTGTTCCTTCTCGATATTATGATGCCGGAAATAAGCGGTTTTGAACTTGCCGGGAAAATCCGGGAAAACGCTCTTTACGCAGATAGTCCTGTTATTTTTGTTACCGCGCTTAATGATACCGAAAACATTGTAAAAGGGTTTCAATCCGGCGGTGTTGATTACATTTCGAAACCCTTTCAGAAAGACGAACTGCTTGCGCGGGTTTTGACCCACATTTCTTTAAAAAAATCGAAAGCGCTATTGAAAGAAAAAAGTGAGGATCTTGCAAAAAAAAATAAAGAAATACAAGAAAGTCTTGCTTTGGTAACCGATTTATTAAAAACACATGAAATACAAAGCGAATATCTGAGCGAGCGGATGAAAAAAATGCTCGAAGAAAAAAAAGAAAATACCGCCATACCCGCAATCGATTATTTAAAAATGATAATGCCGAAAGTGGCTCATTCTGATATACCAATTTTAAAGGCCGTGGTACATATACTTAAAGGCAGTAATGATTTTTTTCAAAAACTTATTCTTGAAGGCACGGAGGAGGACGATTATTTAAAAGCAATGCGTGAACTGGTTGAACCCGTAGAAACGGCAGTAGCCGATTTGTCTTCTCTGATATATACGTTGCTCGATCTGAAATTAATTACCGAAGAATCGGTATTTTCGCAAAAAACTGATGAGACCACATTATTCAGTATTTTAGACCGACTTCTTCGAAAAGGCAGAATTGGGGTAAATGTTTTTGAGGAAATTCTTGATTGCAGCAGACTGCCGAGACCGAAAATAGACAATTTTGATCTTTTTTAACTCAAAGTGTGCGTTTCCCCTGAAAGTTTGCGTGTGCCCCGCAAAGTCATGTAAATTTCATAGTATAATATAGTATGGAATGTAAAAAATCCACAAACCAGAAAAACTGTAACTGCTCATATGAACCATGCAGCAGAAAAGGCGTCTGCTGCGATTGTATTGCGTATCACCGGCGCGCCGGCGAACTTCCCGCGTGCTATTTTCCTGTATCAGTAGAAAAAACCTACGACCGCAGTATAGAAAATTTTATTAAAATCTTCAATGCCGGTAAAAAGAATTAAACACGATTCTCTTATGTTAATGCGATATTAACCAATTACTTTTAAACAATCCGGTTTTTGTGCAGATTATAACACAGGTAAAAAAATGAATGAACCTCAAAAAAAAGTTCCGATAACTCAAAAAGGCTATGAAGATCTGCAAAAAAAACTTGCAGAAAAAAAAATGGAATTTGAAACTATGCCGGCAATAATCGCGCAGGCAAGAGAAAAAGGCGATCTCAAAGAAAACGCCGATTATCATGCCGCTCGTGAAAAACAGGGTATGCTTAAAGCCGAAATAGACCGTATTTCCGGCGAATTAACAAATTCCCAGATCATTGACCCTGCGATATTACCCTCGGATAAAATTACCTTCGGTAAACGTGTAACTCTATTAAACGCTGACAACAAAGAAATAACCTACGATATTGTCGGACCTTCAGAATCCGATAGCGGCAAACAATGCATTTCCGTGACGAGTCTGCTCGCAAAAGGGCTTCTTGGAAAACAAGCCGGTGAGGTCTGCACAGTAATTGTGCCTGCGGGAACACAAACATATACCATAAAAAAAATTGCTGTTTTGTCCATTTAAAAATACTGAAGCAATAAGGAAACAATATGGAACTTGCATACATTAATTCTTTCACCCGCGCAGCGCACAGCGTACTCAGTTCGCTCGAAATTACCTGCAGCAAAGGTCAAATAGAAATTCTTTCAAGCACTAAACCTTTTAAAGGTGTCGCCATTCTCCTCGGCATACTCGGCGACCGAAGAGGAAAAATAATTATTGACATGGAAAATGCTACCGGGTTTCATCTGGCCGGAAAATTTAACGATGAACATGTCTCAGAAATAAGCGAACTGTTTATTTCTACTCTGAAAGAGTTCGGAAACATCGTCTGCGGCAATGCCATGATCAGTCTGGAACAAAACGGCATTAATTGCGATATTACTACTCCGACAATAATTCTGGGTGAAGAACTCCGCATTGCGGAAACAGGCGATAATGAAATAATAATGATTCCATTTATAACCGAAATGGGCCGTATTGAAATAAATGTTATTCAGGAAAGTAAAGTCTGAAGTATTAAAAAGCCATGATTTCAAATGATGTTTCTCTGCGTGTTTCAGTTTCAGGCGGTTCGTACCGGATACAAATAGGCAGCGGAATTTTAAAACAGGCTTTTTCCGAGATTGATTACGCATACCGTAATAAGAATGTCTTTATTATTACCGATTCTCATATCCTTGGTCTGTATCAAAAAAAAATAATTTCTTCAATGCCGGTTGCGCTCAAAGAACGCTGCACATTTTATTCTTTCCCTGCCGGAGAAAAGTCAAAGTCCCGAAAACAAAAAGAAAATTTAGAAAATTTTCTTTTTCAGCGCGGTGTGAACCGGAATACGCTGCTTATCGCATTTGGAGGCGGCGTTACCGGTGATTTATGCGGATTTACCGCTTCAACTATGCTCAGGGGTATACCTTTTATTCAGTTCCCTACCTCAGTTATTGCAATGGTCGACTCCAGTGTCGGCGGCAAAACCGGAATCGATACTTCATGGGGTAAAAACCTGCTCGGTACGTTCTATCAGCCCAAAGCAGTGTATATTGATGTTGATTTACTCAGCACACTTCCGGAATTAGAATACAGAAGCGGCCTTGCCGAGGTTATCAAATGCGCGTGCATCAAATGCAGCAGATTGTTTCAGTATCTGGTACATAATAAAACCGGCATTCTCATGCGGGATACCGGCGCACTGGTGCGCCTTATCCACAGATGCCTGGAAATAAAAAGTGAGGTGGTTGGAAAAGACGAAAAAGAAACCGGCGGATACAGAAAAATCCTTAACTTCGGACACACTTTTGCACACGCATTCGAACTCTTTTCAAATTTCCGTATTAATCACGGCAATGCCGTCGGCCTCGGGATGGCGCTTGAAGCCCGCATTGCTGCAGATCTTAATCTTCTTATACAATCAACTTATAAAAAAATAACCGCGCTTATCCGCGCATACGGGCTTCCCGACGCTCCTCCTCCGGCATTATGGGCGGGAATCAAAAAAAAAGCATTAGCAAAGTTAAAACCGCACAGCGCGCCGGCGAAAAAAAAATTAAAAGCTAAAAAAACGAGTAAAGCGGTGCGTGCATCGCGCATCGCGGCCGAGCACCGGGCAATTACCGAAATGTTTTATGACACTATGCTGCTTGATAAAAAATCGCAAGCCGGAAGCGTATATATGAGTCTTATTACCGATATAGGCAAACCGGATCGGGGCGACGGGTCATACAGCAGAAAAATACTAAAACGTGATATCGCCGCAGTGCTGCCGGGTTTAACCGGCGGATTTCAGAATATTTAAAAACAGAACAATATCCTTACATATTTTGTTCAGCACGGCAATGTGTTGTGCGGTCTTTGGTCCGTCAAAATTCATAATATTGCTTAATATTTTTTTATTTTTTTCATTATAGCTTTTTTCAATGGTTTGAAGGGCAGTAGAAAGCATTTTTATTGTGACAATAAAATCATGAATAAGTAATTTTACATCTTCATTTGCTTTTTTGTTGATTTCGTCAACAATTTCAACTGCGCGCCTCTCTTTGTGGACGGATAAAAGAGCGCGTTTAATTCTCTGACCGGTTTTACCGTCTTCGTTCAGATCCAGATCAAAACTTACCACACGTTCAAGAAAATCATTTAACTTATAATAGGAGTCATTTACTGCAGCTTTTATTCCATCGTCGTTAAAAGTACCTTTTAAAACGAAAATATTAAGAACAGATTTTATCTCGGTATTATATTTTAATACGATAAACATTTTAACAAGCTGCAGTTCGGCGCAGAATTTATATTTTTCAATACCGAGATCGTTGAACACGGCTATTGATTTGTCAGTATACGCTTTAAGAGGAGGGAGCGTTTCGTTTTTAAACAACTGTGTCTTTAAAGATTCGACATGAGTTGTTTTCATTTTTCCGAAAACGTCAGTTATGGTTTTCCTTATTTCCCCGACAGTTTTATCAAGAATGGTCATGACAATGCTTTCGTGGTAGGTAACCGGGGAGGAAATGTATTCCATATCGCCTTTAATTACGGTAATAATTTTTTTGAAAACCTCGCGTGTTTTTATTGCGTTAAGCAGTTTGAAACTTTCTTTAATGTTTTTTTCGTCCAGGTCTTCTTTGTTTCTGAATTGCTGAAAAATCCGGATATCTTCAAGCAGCACGGAATCAAGAGTAATCCCCTGAAGAACGTTATCAAATTTGATGAAGTCTTCAACAAAATACCTGCTGTTTTTACTTTGAAAATTCGGCTGATACTGCAAATTTTCTCCCGTAAAACCAGAATCAAATTCTTTAAAAAATGAAACATAATCAACATCTGCGAGGTGTGACAAGACATGGAGATTATTGTATCGGCGGTTTACCATTTCTTTGGATTCTGCAGAAAAAGAAGCGATGAATGAGGTGAGCTCCGCTTCGATTTGTTGATAAAACAATGCCTGATCTGTTGAAAGCATTGTTTTTCTCAGGTTTTCTTCTTCAAGACCGGCAAGGATTTTCATTTGGTCATCGGTTGTTATTGCGTCCACAAGATATTTTCTGAGCGGACCGCCTCTTTTTTCCCTGAATTCAATTTTGAGCGCATTGAAAATACTTAAAAGCGGAAGAAAAATTTTGTAAAGATGCGCGGCAAAATCTGCCGAGAAATATTCACTGCCGCGATCAAATACCGGGGGTTTGCCTGCATTCAAATTTTTAATTGTTATTTTTTTAAAGCGTTTTAAACGTTTTTCAGGTGTATCCTTAAAAAGATTTGTAAAAAAATTGATAAAAAAATCCATGGTGATATCCGGCTATATTCTTAAAGATTTTTGTATTATTGCGTAATAGCACACGCTATTTAGTATTACTATCGCGGTAAAATTGAAAATTATCACCCGCGCCGATGAAACGCTGAGCTGGTATTTAATCAGAGTTATTATGGTAAAGTAAATAAAGTACAATATTAACAAACAGATTAATTTTGTGTGAGCGGTGAGTTGAGGAATTTGCCCTGCAGAATACAAAATATTTGCGGTGCCTCTGAACAGACGGATGGTAATTGTTTTTTGACTATTTTTCGGATTATTGTCATGCGCGGTGAGAACAGGAATCGATAATGGAAGAATATCAGGGAGAGTGAAGAAATCGGTAATTTGTTTTTCTCTTTCTGCATCGGGCGCTGCGCGTACTGCGCAGACGATAATTAAGATCATAAATACAAGTATATATGTCATCGAAGCGGCAAAATGAAGCATGTGATTTATAATCCGGTATATTTTTTTTGCTGAAAAGTTGATTGAGTATATGAGCGGGTAGAGTGAAATGAAAAATGGAAAACAAATTAATAAGTATTGTCCTGACAAAATATAGAAATTTTCATTTAATAATTTTCTGAATGGTATATTCCCGTACATTACAAGGTATCCGGCAGCAGCCGCGGAAAATAACACAATAATAAATACTACACACGAAAGTGTCAGATATAAAAAGGTACGCGCGACGCTCTGCGCAGTATTGTTGAATTTAGACTGCAAAAACGACTCCTTTTTCAGATAAGTTTTTCATTTACACAAATTATTGATAGGCAGGTAGGGGGTGCAAATCCGCTTATTCAGAACGACTTTTGAGCAATAGTGTTGCTTTCTATAGCCAAGTGGGATGGTTTCGCAATTGAGAGCGGTAACTTTTGTGTAATTCTTTTGACAGATAAGAGCAAGGATTATAACGAAAACTATTCAGAGCGGCATCAAAAACACAAAAAATGCAGGATGCAATTTTTTGTGTTTTTGCTGAGTGCAGAACGCCGTCAGGAGGGCGGCGTCAAACGTCCGCCTGAATAGTTTTCGTTATAATCCTTGTACGATGCCTCGTCGAAAGAAACAGACCCCCGCCTGAATTGCGGCGAAACCCTTCCACGGTGCCTATTGAAAAAAGACCACCGGCAATCATCCGTTTGAATTAGCGGATTTGCACCCCCTTCACAAAGCCCATAAAAAAAAATTTGTGATAAATCAAAATTTTTTCACGCTATTGACTTTTTTTTGAAACCACAATAATATTGTACCAGATTTATGCAAATAAATCAAGGAAAGGAGTATTATTATGAAAACTATGCTATTTATTAAATATGCAGTTGTGTATTTATTTTGTACCGCCTGTATTTTCGCGCAGGTAATCGGCAAGGTTACCTCGGTTTCCGGAAATGCGGTAATTGAGGACAAAGGCAAGTCCCAGCGGGCGTCCGTTGGTACCCTCGTAAATGAGGGGGCACGCATTGTTACCAAGGGCGCCGGTTCGCGTGTAGTTTTTGCCACAGCAGGCGGCGGTACAGTTCAGGTTGGCGCCGACACGGCGCTTATTGTAAATAAAAACACGGTTAAGAACCGTGAAGGTGACTCCGTGAATTTATCCCTTCAAAAGGGGGCTCTCAGCTGTAAAATTCAGAAATTAACCTCTTCAGGAAGTCAGTTTCAGGTATTTACTCCAAACTCTGTTGCCGGCGTACGCGGAACCGATTTTCTTGTCGCAACGGGCCCCGATGGTTCTTCAACTGTCAACGTAAACGGAGGAAAAGTTAATGTTCAGTCAGACGGCGGGACGGTGGATGTCGGTGCAAATCAAAAAGCCGAAGCCGTTCTTGGTGCATCACAGATTGCCCAGGGTGCATCAACCGGCGGCGAGGCTGATGTTGAAAAATGGCTTGCAGAACGCGCAAAAGCCGTAGAAAGCGATCCGGCCGGTACAATGGACAAAATGACCGCCCACCTTGCAAAAGTCGAAAATACTGCAAAACAACTTGCCGAAAAATCCGACGGTGAGGCAAAAAAAGATGTTTCGGGTGATAAAGACGCGGTTAAGAAACAGCAGGCAGAAGGAATGGCGCTGATGCAGGAATTAAACCGCACTTCCGCCGCCAGTTCCGGTATAATGGAAAATGCTGCGCGTATTGCAGAACAGTACGCTAAAAATGCTGATGTAAAAACCAAACTCAATGCCATTCAGCGTATGAATAAATCCATCGATGGTTTCAATAACCGTGTTGATGCAGCGCTCGGCCGTCTCGATGCAAAACTCGCCGCCGCATATAAACGCATTGACGATTCCTGGAAAGAAGGCGAAGATAAAATAAACAGTCTTTTTAATGATACCAAGCAGATGAAGGATTTTAAAAATATGGACATGGATAAAGAGGACGATAGATTTAAAATTAAGTAATGTGCTGTCTTATAAAAAACAAAAAAATGCGAACTCTGAGTTTCAGTGATGATTCATGTTTTTTTCGCTTGCGCCGCGTACAGGAGGTACGCAAACCGGCCCGGCCGTCAGGAGGACAAATAGGCCGGCGGCACGTCGGGTTCAGAATATTATTACAAATATTCAATCGAATAAACCCGACGGAATCGCTCAAAAAACCTGAAATACCACTGAAACTGTTCTCTGCAACCATTGGGTTGAGGGATTTTTTACATTTCTAAAATTTTGGAGGAAAAATGAAAAAAATATTTGTTTCTGTACTATGTATGTTTCTGGTTACCGCGAATCTTACGGCTGCAAAGTACAAATCAAAGCGCGGTCAAAATCAGGCAAATGCCGCCTACACTGGTCAGGGTGGTGAAACAAAAGAAGTCGTGGTCAAAGGTATGGCCCAAATTACCAAAGCGGGCGAACAGGACGCATTCGACCGCGCGCTCGCGCATGCGATGCGGACTGCTGTTGAGACCGTGCTCGGGTCGATGATTCAATCCACAACACTCGTTGAAAATTCCAAATTGGTCGAAGACAAAATCTATTCAAAAAGTTCCGGTTTCGTACAAAAGTACGAAATTATGGATGACAGCAAAGACGGCAGCACAAAAATAGTACAGGTAAAAGCGTGGGTCGTTCTCGGCGATGTAACTAAAGACGCAAAAGCTCTCGGTCTTTTACAGGAGAGAGTCGGCCGCCCGTTTGTCATGGTACTGGTAGAAGAAAACAGCATGATGGGAGGAAATCAAACCGCTATTCTCCGCACATTTTTACAGAAAAAACTCATGGATAAAGAGTTCCAGTTCGTCGAAGAACAGCAGATTAAAGCCGTTCTTGAGGCGCGCAAAGTCCAGTCGGCAAAACTCAGCGGTACTGCCGATACAGAACTAGCCGCCGCCGCTGTGGATGCCGGTGCGCAGCTTCTGGTTAAAGGCAAAGTCGGCTCAACAGAACAAAGTACCGCAAACAATCCGTACATACCAAAAGACTTTAAATCGGTTCGGTCAATCATCACGATAGACGTATTATATGCGGCTGACGGTACCATTATTGCTTCCCAGTCTGCTGACGCTGCAGGTATCGGGCTTAATCTCGACGCGGCGCAGAAAAATGCTATTGATAAAGCTGTCGACACAAAAGACAGAACAACCGGGAAAGCATTCGTTGACGGCCTGGTCGATCAGATAATAAAAAAATGGGATGATATGGTCAACAACGGTTTTGATTACACCGTGGTCATTGCCGGCGTTTCCTTCAGCGATTCAAGCCAGATAAAACAGGCGCTTGAAAAAAATGTCGAAGGGGTAAAAGGCGTTATCCAGCGCAGTTTTACCGGCGGGACGCTGACGCTGCTCGTTAAATATTCAGGCGAATCCACTAAACTCGCCGGAATGATGGAAGTCGAAGGCAAAATGCCATTCAGCCTTGCGGTGCAGGATGTCAACTCGAAAAGTATTACGTTGTCAAAAAAATAGTATTCCTGATAAAAATCTTTTAACAAATACAGGCTTATAAAAGCAACAAAACCAAGGAGAAAAAAATGAAAAAAATAACAATTTTGCTTGCTGCTGCATTAATCGCGGGCAGCTTTTCAGGATGCAAGAAAGCTTCTCAGTCAGAAGGCTGGATGGGTCCGAATAAATACCGTATGGTAGTTGTCGGCGCATGGGACAGGGAACGCTATTACATTGAAGGACAACCTGCAGTCGAAGGGAAAGAGCCGAAATCAGCTATTATGCTGAGACAGGACGCTAAAACTGCCGCGAAGTTAGTAGCAATGCGAAACTTCAAAGAAAAAATGGGTGCGCAAATCAAATCAAAAACAGGCGTAGAAGACGGTAAACTGATCGGAGATGTTATCCAGTCAGCGCTTGAAGGAATTACGGTCTCTCCCGGCGCATTCAAGGAAGAATATACCGACATGAATGATGCGATGATTACCTATGATTTTGAGGCAGAAGGACTTCAAAAGGTTGTTGATGAAATGGCCTCATCCGCATTGAAAAAAAAGAACGAGGGAATGTAACCAAGTCCGGTAACAAACCTGGAAATACCAAAAACTGTTCATAACGGATTTGGTAAAATTCTATAAAGCGGCGGAAATAGACCAATTATATTCCGCCGCTTATTTTTAAATTTTTTTGAGTATAAAAGAACCTGCGTGGTTGGGTTCTGTTATTAATCATCCTGCTATATTGATCTGCACAGATTTCTTTTGATTACCCATACACATTGTACTTCGTCAACTCCCGAAACGAGCAGCAGGTTCGCGGGAGTCTCTGCATTTCCGGTTTTCTTTTTTATTCTGTGTCAGTTTGCCGTTCTTTTCCCTGCGCAGAGTACTGTCGTTTCCAATCAGCAATCAAATGTTAAAAGTAAAACAATACGTCTGCTGCGTACAGGAACAGATACTCCGGTCGGCGGGGTGACCATTCTTGCAGAAAACAGCGCAGATGTTTTTGTCAGCGACAAGAACGGGTATGCGCTCTTGCCTGCTGAGGGCTCCGCTTCTCTTAAAATATCCCTTATCTACGGTGCCGGGTTGCCTGTTGAAAAAACAATTGACTTACATTCACCGGAAACCGAAATCATTTATCTCGATACTCAAAAAGAAACAGGCCGGATAAAAACACGTCTGAATGAAACAGTAGTGTATGAAATAAAAAAACACCGGGGTAAGGTAACTACCAGCACCAGTATTACCAGCGAAGAACTCGGAATGTCCACGGTCTACGTCATGGGTGACGCAATGAAAACGGTGCAGACACTCCCCGGTGTTTCCTCAAGCGGCAGCGCATTTGACAGCCGGATGTTTATTCAGGGCGGGAATCAGTGGGAATGGATTGCCGGGATGGACGGGGTCACTTTGCAGTCGCCGAACCGTTGGGGCGGGGGACTGACGATGCTCAATCCTGTTTTCATAAACGAAATAACTCTTTATACTGCCGGCTATCCCGCAAGCCTCGGGCAGGGACTTTCCGGAATCCTCGATGTAGATGTCAAGAGCGGGAAGATGACGGACTGGGACTGCATGATAAACACCGGAATCGCTGCAAGTGAAATTGTGCTCTCCGGAAATATAAAACAGAAAGTGAGCATCTTTTTTGATATGCGTCGAACATATTATGAATATATTCAGCCATTAATTTTCCGGGACAAAGATCTCAGCGGCATTCAATTTCCGCATTTGTGGGACGGGGTACTGAAGACGGAGTGGATACCTACAGAGCAAAGCAAATTTTCTCTCCTTCTGTACGGAAGTGATGAGGGAATGAAATGGGATTTCAACGCGCTGAAGGACGAGGACACCGGGGATCCCGGCGACCGGATCGGGACATTCCGTTATAATGATACCAAATTCATATCCAGCGCGCAGTATACACATAATTTCCGCAAGAAAGTTGAGCTGAAGGGTTTATACGCGTATAAACCCTCGATGTTCAGTTACCGTCTCTTCAGCGCGAGTACGCCGGAAAATTCATATTACTTTACCCAAAGCTCTTCGCTTAAAGGCAATACCGATGATCATGAAGGCAAGCTGATTTTTTCCCATGAAGAAAGCAGCCGGAATAAATTTTCGGCCGGTATCTTTGCGCAGTATCAGATGTCCGATGCAAAAGCGTATAATACCAAAACAGTGCTTAAAGGCACGACCAGGGAAACAACTGCCTATACCGTTGATTATAGCGGGAAAGACAGCCTTTATTACGGCGCATACGTCATGAACGATCTCCGCATCGCAGGGCCGCTGCTTATGCAGACCGGTGTCCGTTTTGAAACAATTAATCTTACCGGTGAACAAAACATTCTTCCGCGCGGAGGATTAAAACTTGAACTTACGCCTGATTTCGATGTATATTTCCGGACCGGAATGTACAATTTATTTCCCAAAAGCATCGATCTGTACGATCCCGAAATCGGCAATCCGAATTTGCGCAGCGAAAAAAATATGCATTACATCGCCGGCATGGATTATGAAACCAGCCGGTTTACCGTTAAAACAGAAGGCTTCTACAAGCAATATCACGACCTTATTGCCACCGATGCGCGGTATAATTATAACAACAACTCCAGACGAAAGGTCTGGGGCGGAAATATTTACCTGTTAAAAAAAAAGAAAATGACGGACTGGTATAACGGATGGCTCTCCTACACTTATGTTGACGGAATACAACGGACCTATACACGTTCTCCCGGCCTGTATGCCGTAAACGCAGGTCCGGTTGATACGTGGTACACACCCGATGAAATGCGTAGACATACGCTCTCTGTCATGTCTGAAATTGTCTACCAATACACGGGCAGCATCGTTCCCATACGGGTGCTGTTTGATAAAACATCCCTGTCATTTGATTTCCGTATTTTAAGCGGAAAACCGTATACGCCTATAAAAGATGTGCAGCGGATCTATGATTATTCTGATCCCGGAAATCCGAATTCAGCGATGGCAGGGCCTTTTTACAACATTGTGTATGATGAATACAATACCGGAAGA
>Ga0180007_10004863_pt1 | contig 14006 bp, 16 predicted proteins | sample MM_PC_MetaG_FD_121122 | JGI IMG/M metagenome (GOLD analysis project Ga0180007, IMG submission 121122) | Groundwater microbial communities from the Aspo Hard Rock Laboratory (HRL) deep subsurface site, Sweden - MM_PC_MetaG | ecosystem: Environmental > Aquatic > Deep subsurface > Groundwater... | reverse complement strand
TGCAATCATTACTGTTATCAACATATCCTGCAGGAGCACTGCATGCCTCAATTATATTAGTTAAGTTACCATATGTATCACTATCAAAATCACGATAGTAAGTAATTTCACAAGGCCCCCCCGAACTAGAACTACTTGATGAACTACTACTCGAGGAACTAGAAGAACTTCCACCCCTAATATAATATGTATCAAGAATACTCCCTTGTAATTCTTCTCCTCCCGCTGTTTTTAAAATAGGGGCAATTAAGACTTTTGTTAAATTAGTTACATTTAATATTTCAAGATGAAACATAAAAATCTCTGTTCCAAGTTCTTCTAAAGTTGTAGCTCTTCTTTGTTTTTCGGAATTAGTTTCAACATAAAAAATAAAATCCATGGCTTTTAATTCTCCTAATCCTGGATTCCTTTTTAATTTAACACTAATATTATTTGATATATTAAAAATTTCAACACTTTCAATCCCAACATCTAAGGTAATTTGCCCCAAAGCCACGGCGTCTGACCCTTTTTCTATAACAGCACTAATAATAACCCAAACAATTGCTACTGCAACTAAAACTATCAAAATCAAGAGTGTTGTGATGATCACAGTAGACACCCCTTTTTTATTATACATAAAAAAAATAAGAATAAAGAATTAATAAAACTATCTTTTCTTTTTAACTTTTCTTTTAACAGATTTAAAATTTCTTATCCATCTAACTTTTCTACGCTTCATCAACACATTCTTTCTACACTTAGCTGAACAAAGATAAACAACATTTCCATCTGTCTTAACAAAAGTCAGCCCTCTAGGAATATCATACATCTCCCCACAAAAAGAACATTTAGGCATTTTTATCTCCTCCAGCAACACGGATATGATAGGTATTCCCGTTAGAAGATTCACCAGTAATAGTACATCCCCTATCTCCTAGACCATTCCTAACCCTATTAACGTAAGGAAGAGAAAAATTTCCTTCTGAAAAAACAATAGTGCAGTCTCCTTTTCTTAAATCAATATCAAGTTTAACTACAGGCCCAAGTAATGCTGGTTTTGTCATTTTACGCAACCAAATCCTCCGGTTCTTCCATTGTTCCTCTAAAATAAATTTGATATCTCCCTCCAAAAAAACTTGCTCCCCTTACATCTCTCCCAACCCTCTCTAAACCACCAACAACCTCAAGTATAACAAGAACAGGATTAACACCCTCGCTAAAACCAACGTGAGCAACTCCTTCTGGCATATCATAAACAACCCTTATTCTTTCAACCATTTTACGTGTACGCTCCCTTACTCACTTTACTTTTTATTCTTCTAGCCTCTATTTCTGTCTCTCTTAATATTAAAACATCTCCAACTCTTATTGGACCTTTAACATTTCGTCTCATTGATCTTCCCTCATCTCTTCCTTTTTGAACCAAAGCCTTAACCTGTGTAATCTCCCCTCTAAACCCCGTTCTACCTATAATCTCTTCTACTACTGCAGGAACAGGCTCTCCCAATATTCTATCTGATCCCTTGGACCCTCCCTGTTTCTTTTCTTGTGGTTTTTGTGTTTTAGCCATTTTATTTTATCCAAACCTCATATGACAATCTTGTGATCTTGCATTACAAACTTCTGCGATATAAGAATTCGGAATAACCCCTTTCTCACTAATAATTCTTTGATCGGAAACGTACGGACAAGTATCCAACCTAGAACAGACAACCTCTGATGGAACACCATCAACAGTACCAACTAAATCCATAATCCTTTCTCCTCGCCAATCACTCAAAATTATTCTGATCATTTTATTTAAGATTAGCAATATCTCTCTCTGCATCACCAGCTGTTATAACAGCCACAGAAGAAGAGGAAACCGGAAGTCCTGCTGCAAGTCCTAATTTTTGTTTGTTATCAACTTCAAAGCACTTGACACCCTTCTCTTTACAAAGAACGGGGATATGAGCAACTATTTCTTTAGGCTCAACATCTCCAGCATATGCGACAAATTTAGCAGTGCCTCTCTCTATTGCTTTAGTAACCTCATTAGTACCTTTCTCAATCTTTCCAGATTTTCTTGCTTTCTCAATTATTGTATACAGGTCCATTTTTTTACTTCAGTCACAAATTTACTTAATCCTAGAACGAAATTCCTCACGAAATTCTTCCATTCGCTCATCGGATATTTAACTGAGAAAAAGTTGCTTTATAAAGTTTGCTACTTCCAACAAACACTCACCTGATCCGTCCTCTCACGAGCATTAATATCTACATTTTCTTTTTCCCTAACACCAGAATTAAACATTATCTCTCCTGTAAATGCTATAAACGCCCCGTTATCAACTAAAAGTGAATTTTCAGGGACAAACATTTTAGCTCCCCTTTCTTCGCACATAATTTTACACATTTCTTGAAGTCTTGAATTACAAGCAACCCCCCCTCCCAACAAGAGTTCTTTCTTTCCGGTATGCGCCAGCGCCCTTTCAGAAACCTCTACAAGCATTGCAAAGACAGTCTCCTGCATACTATAACACAAATCTTCTTTTGTATAATTAGCTCGTTCTACTCGATATTTATTAGAAGTATTAACGCTAAGAGTATTGTTTAAACAACTTTTATCATCAACCTTTTTATCAATATCCTGAACTTGTGAATGCAACTTTCTGGTTGGGGGAATGGAAATAGAATTCATTCTTTCTATCTTCTGTCTAAGATTTGTGAGAATCCCACTAAGAGCAATATCCATTCCCTTAACAGTATAAGGTAACTCTATGTAATTTTTACTAGCCGAAGCTAATTGTTCCACTTTTGGTCCACCAGGAAAACCAAGATTAAGATATCTGGCAAAAGTATCTATGAAATTTCCGACGCCCATATCAAGAGTCTCTCCAAAAATCCTATACTTTCCAGCCTCGTACGCAATAATCTGTGTATTGGCACCAGAAACATAAAGCATAACAGGGTCTTTAGCTCCAACAACCCCCCCAACCTCCAGATGAGCTACACAATGATTAACTCCAACCAAAGGGACCTTCAACTTCTTAGATTTTTCTTTAGCAAATTTCATTCCTTCTATTAAACAAGGAGCAAGCCCGGGAGCTCTAGAAAAAGCAATAACTCTTATTTTATCCTCGCTGATTCCAGCTTCTTTCAAAGCTCTTTCATAAACCTCGTTTGCAACCCCCACATGATGTTTTGCACTCTCCATTGGAATTATCCCCCCACTCTCTGTGACATACATTTCCCTAACATTAGCCAAAATCTTCCCTTTGTTGACTATCCCAACCCCAAAAGTATGGGCAGTTGATTCAATACCTAGGGTTACCATTTTCCAATCTTCTTTGCATAAGTTTTAATTTGTTTAGAATCTAAATAGCCTTTTTCTAATTTCTTCTTCAAACTTTCTTTGTCCTTCTTTTTTTCTGTATGCCTGGCTAAAAGATAACGTCCCCTGGCATAGCCTTTTTCTATAGTCCTCTTATCCGCAGAGGTTTCAAATTCAGCCTTACACTTCTTAGTAAAAAACCACTTAAACCCAAACTTAATTAGGCCAATAAAACTCATCTCCCTAATCTCTTCTGCGTGAGATAGCTCGTGAGCTAAAAGAGCCACTATCGCTTCCTTAGGATACTCTTTACAATTAGTATTCACCATAATTAAACCAAAAAAAATACAATAAGTATACCCTGCAAAATACTTCACTCCAAAAAAGGGGATTTCATTAACAAATATTTTAAAACAATTCAATTTCGGAAAACTCTTCTTTATTAAACCACTAACGATCTTCCTATACTTAACAGAATTTCCAACCATACAATAAAAAACAAGAAAGGGTATATAAAATTAATTAAAAATTCCCGAACAAAAATAAAAAACCAATTAAATAAAATAAAAAATAAAAAATACTGAGGCTTATCTTCTCTTCTTTTTCTTAGCTACCTTCTTCTTAGCCTTCTTTTTCTTTTTGCCGCCTCGAGCCATCTTAGCCTCACAAACATTTCCCTTACCATCCACGTAGTAAAGATATCCCTTCTGTCTCTTAACGACACCTTTCTTAATTACTTTTCCCATTGTTTTACCTCCTTTTATTGTTTGTTCACAAACGATAAAGTGCGGAATCCTTGATTTCAATCTTTGTGAATATACTTTAACATAGCAATTTATCTTTTTAAACCTTTTGTATACCGACGACGAGAATTTTCACGAAGGACAAAAATTACTTATCCCCAAGAGAGGATTCGAGTAAGATTTCAATTTCTTTAAAATATTTTTGATTAATTGGTATCTCCAATAGCCTCGTAAATGGTCTCTTTGGCCTTACTGCCATTGTGAAGGGTTTTACTATCTTCTTCTCAATTATCTTATCTTTATCATCGAGCCATATTGCTAAAAACGGGAAAAAAACAAAAACAGAGGTTATGGCCAACCTTGTTGGCTCTTCAAAATCAAACAAAAGCGGCCTTGTATCTCTAGATTTGAATATAAGACCCACCCCTTGTGATGCTCCCTCACAAAGCCCGGCTTCAAAGTTTAATTTTCTTCCCTTATAGGTCAAACTTATTTTCTTACTCCTCATTTACAATAAAAGCCAGGAATCCTATTTAACTCTTTCGTGGAGTTTCTCCCAGCTTGTACGCAAGATTGTACTACTATGATCAAATCTTTTATAAGTTTTAATGTCCCTACTATGTGCTTCCATTTTTTCCAAGGAATTTCTCAATTCCATACCATGGGGATTATATCTAATCATTAAATCATTACCTCCAAATCTAGCAAAAACTTTTTCTGCAAAAATATTTGGTAAATAATAGGCAGGACCGAATTCAGCCAGTATTTCTTCATACTCTTCTACAGAATCACACCCAGAATTTTGAGCAACATCTCTTGTTGCTATACTATCCCAAGCAGATCGTCCCAAAAACCCCCCCCCAACAATAGAAACTAACCTGTTAATCCTTGATCCAGAAACTTCATTTGCAAGCCTAACTGATAAAACATTTCCAATACTTACCCCTAAAACATTAATTTTCCTACCTCTAGAAGAATCTTGTTGCATTTTTTTTATCGCATCATCATAAATAACCCTTAAATTATCCCTAGTTTTAACTGCATTCGGAACAATCAAATTAATGTAGGAAGTAGTATACACAACAACTCTTCCTTCATGAGGAACTAGCCCCCTCCAAACAAAACCATTTTTCATTACTAATTTTGGGACAAAGCAATACCAAGAATCATTTGAAGTACCTGAATCGTTAATCCTGGCACTCCAATCAATATCCTCACCAATCACTCCCTTCTTCCTTCCAACATAATATCTATCTAAAATTCCAAACATAAAAAAATAATTTAACCAGCATTTAAAAGATTAATCATAATCCAAACCAATCTTTTTTATCTTCATCTTGTTTCTCTAATTTTTTATACTGAACATAATAGCTATTAACATTTTTATTTGTAACATGATCGTGATGTTTAAAACCCCCTCCAAAAGTAAAAGGAATGTGCATAAGCTCATGAATTATAACCTTCATCTGTTCTTCCTCCTCTAGCCTATCAAACCTCTCAGATAAAAATTCAAGAGCATAAAAAGCCCTGGTCCCCATCGCCTTCTGCATCAACTTCCCAAGAGCATGACATCTAGCAATAGTCCCCCTTGTTGAAGTGCCATAGCTTCTCAAACACTTTATCCTTTCTATTTGTACATGGGGAAATAAAAGTTTGCATATTCTCTCTGCCTTCCTCTGCAAATCTGGAGCATATTCGTATTTCATATTATTTCTACTCTTTTATTTCTTGAACTAAGTCCAGATCTTATCCTGACATCCCTCTTTAAATATTTTTTTAACTCCTTCAAGAGTTCAACATTAGCCTTGCCTTCTCTAGCCTGCTTCTTCAAATAAACTCTATAATCTTTTTCTCCAATCTTTATTATTCCCTGCCTACCAGAAGACGGAAATACTTTAACATTAATTATCCTGCTCATCTCTCTATGATTACCGCGCCTGGAAGTCATCGTTCTCTTCCGTATCCTCTTTCTTTTTTATCCTTTCTTCTTTTGTACAATAAGAACAACACAAGTAAAATCAATAAGATTAATCCAAGGATTATAAGCACATAACCTGCCTTCAAGTATTTCTTACCAATAACATTAAATGTATCGTGCGTGCTCACAGTGACATTAGTATACTTTCCTTCTCCAAGTATAAGATAGGTTCCAGAACCAGTTTCCAAAGGGACAATAAACTCTCTCTCTAAAGAAAGATTTGTCCTTACAGCAACTGTTTCCTTTTGAGTCTCATAAAGTATGAGTTTATTGAAGTCCGTCATATACAATATTAATTCAATATCAACATTGGTACCGTATAAACCCACATTGAGTAAATCTACTAACACTTTTAATTTCTCTCCAGCAACTACGGATTTATATTCTTGAGGCACCGTAACCTTTATATCAAACAAAGCCTCCCTGTTTTTTATCTCTAAAACAACCTTGACCGATTTCTGATACAACCCCTGACCAACAAGTATCTTCCCAAAATAAACCCCTGCAGAAGTTCCATCCAAAGCATAAAGATAAAGCCTCACCACTTTAGTTTCTCCAGGTTCCAATCTAAAATACTCTTCATTTAAGATAGCCATGTTTGTTATGTTTTCAATAGTAATAGGGATATCTAGCCTTAAGGGGCCTGTATTCTTAACAATAATATCAAAACTCCTTCCTTCGCCTCTCAAAATAGTTGTAGTTATAAACTCGGGTTTAACATCTATACTCGCCCTAAAGGGGGATCCAACACCCCCCCCCCCACTACTTCCCCCCCCGGTATCTACCGGACAAGCCACCGCAGTTAAAGTGATATTCCATGTCAAAGAATCATTCACCAACCCATCAGTGATTTCAACAGTAACATTATGCTCCCCACCAGGATACCCACAACCAAAATTATGAGTAAAATTATCATAAGAAGAACCAGAATCTTTCTCCATAAAAACCCCATCCAAATACCAATAAGCATCCGGAATTGTCCCGTCCGGATCATCTTTTGTTATATTTAAAAAAAGCGTAGTTGCTACAGGCCAAGTAAAATCAAGAGTTGTTGGATAATGGAAGGTTATGTTTGGTGGTCTATTTTCATTAGTAACCGTTAAAGTAAAATTATCACAATCAAAAAAAGAACCCCCATCCTGCCCACAATACTCTTGTATATACAAATAAGGTGTGCTCAATCCTGTATCCTCAACACAAACAGTTATATTATGGACCCCAACCGTAGTACTATTGTTGGCAGTAAAATCAATAATTCCCCCCCCACCAATACCAAATAACTCTTCTCCACCATTAAAACTAATATTAAAAGTTAAAAAACCATGACCTTTAGAATACTCCGTGTCAACAGCACTAACAAGCTCATAAAAAGTTGAATTATCTCCTTGAGTATAAATCGTCTTAACTCCAACATCTTCTATAACCGGGGGATTATTTATTTCTATGGTGGTTATGTTTGTTGTATTTGTGACAGAACAACAAGTAGAATTAAACTCATCCTCTATAATTATTGTCTCTTTATGGACCTTCCACCCCTGATTAACATAATCAAAATCAGGATAATTTTTATCTATTGTACTAGAAACAATTGCAAAGGTCTGGGTATTTTGAGTTACCTGTGAAACCCAAAAAACATAAAAAGGATTTTCTGGAATAAGGTCTCCTGTCAAAATATCCCCATCTAAATCGCTAGCATTAAACTCGTAATCAAGTTTTGTCCCCTCACAAACAAAAAGAGTTTTATTTATTGGAGCCATGATAGGAGGAACATTCTCTCCTACAACACTCACATTAGAAGTTGTTGTTGTAAGAGTAGCAAAACCCACAAATTGCAAATTAAAAAATATTGCAACAAGGGTAATAACAATTAAAAATAATAACCACCTCTTCGTATTATCCATCTCTAAGAAAGGGTTTTTTGATTTTTATATGTTACTAGAATTATTTCTTTAGACCGGCCACGCCTCAGAAGCCGTTCTCGGCTTCGCGATGCAGAGTTTAACTCTGACATTTTGGGCGGACTTGAAGAAATTTATTTTTTCTTTCTAACGGGTTTCTTCTTAGGGCTAGCTTTTCTCACAGATTTCATCTCTTTCTTAAGCTCTTGCATCTTCTCCTTGATTCTTTCCGATTTTGGTTTCCTGTATTTTCTGAAAATAACTATCCCTATAACCAACAAGGAAATAAGAGCTATTAAAACATAAAGAAGAGTATAATCTGTTGGATGGGGATCACATCTAACTCTAACCTTCATATCTTGAGATACAGACATACTTGTAGAAGATCCACCAATACCTCCAGCACTAGTCTCTAAAGGAACAGTCCTCAAATAAATCTCTCCGTCATAAACTTTTTGTTCTTCATTACAGCTAACAGCACACAAAAAACTTCCAACCTTACAATCCCTCTCATAAACAGTTGGAACCTTAAAACAAAACTCCATGTTTATTGCCTCATCACTTGAGGTTCCAGCAGGCAAAAGTTTAGTTTTAGCTTCTTGTAAAACTAAAACATCTTTTATTGGATCTGTAACCCCTATTATGACATTAGTATCTGTAGAAAAAGGATTATAGGCCCCAACAACAACGCATCCTTTTTCTCCCTCACCTACAAGCATTGACTCCTTATACTTTTTTATCCCAATACCTGCCTCAACTCCAGAAATATTCAATACTATTAGCCCAAATACTAAAAACATAACAAATAAACTTATCACTCCTTTTTTCATCTTAACAGCTTCCTCCAGCAGAAATTCCTTTAAAACTTACAGTATTATTATAAGTACCTGTCGGGGTTGCTGCCGGTACATCCAACCAGAATCTGTAATAAACCTCATTTCCTGCAACAACATCAGGTCCAGCCTTAACATAACTAGAGGTTATTGAAGTCTCGCTCCCAATTGCAGGCAAAGAATGATTTGTCTGACTGCTGTTATAATATGTTTCATTACCTAAACCAATATAATCTCCAGATGAAGTATTAAGGGTTGTGGCCAAAATACAAAAATCAACATCAGCATTACTGTCAGTTGAAACATTCATCCACATTGATGTAGAACTGTTCGCAGGACTTCCAACAGTTGTATTAACCCCATTATGGTTATCTGTTGCGTTCTGACTCGTAACAGGTAAGGTTGAAATGGTTCCAAACTCTATTCCATTAGAAAGATTAGTACTCATATCTATAGCAAAGTAAACCTGGATTGTTACATTAGAAGTTGTATTACTAACCGTAACGTGCCCTGTAATAGAACTCCCTTGAGAAAAAATCATTATCAAAGATAAAAGAAACACCGTCCCAAACACGGCAACAACTAAATTTTCCCCCTCTAACCTCTTCATTTTATATTGCAACTAGTTTTTCTATATTTATAAACATTTTTATGGTAGGTTACATTAACTTAAAAAATGATGACAGCATTTATAATAACTATTTACCGACTATATTTTAGGATAATTAATTAACTAAAAATAAGATGGTTTTAAAACCTTAATTTTGTGGCTTATGAAGAATAAACTATTAATTTTACTATTCATTATTTATAGACTTAACATATCTTTAGGGGGTGTCTCCATTTTCAACAATTGTAAATTCTAGACTATTGTTATAATTCCCAGCCGCTTGACTAGATGGAGCATCTAAAAAGTATTTTAAATAAATCAATTGTCCTGTGGTTAATCCGCTACCTATTAACTGGTAATTTGTTGTTAACGGGATTCCAGCACTACCAGAAGACCAAGGAGACCATGCCGTTTGATTCAAGAAAGTCTCATTACCCAGCCCCAAAACATCTCCTCCAGAAGTCTTCAAGTCATCATTAGCCCTCATATAAACATCTGCAGTAGTTCCTGTAACAGAGACATTTATCCAATAATTTGAACCATTGCTAGAACCATTGTTCCCCGTGGCCGCCTGGTCCGTTACAGGAATTGAAGCCAACGTCCAATTAATCCCTTGAGATAAAGCCGGGGATAAATCCAAGGCGAGTGATATTGCAGTTAAAACCGTAGAATTTTGTTTCAGCGTTCCATCCAAAAGACCATCGCTAGGAGTTACCTGACACGTCCAGTTTTGCGTCCCTTCCGTCTCATAAGAAGATATTGTTGAATTCTTTAACCCGCCCTGTGCGTCTGTCCACAATTGACTAATTTGCTGTTGAGTTAAAGTCCTATTATATATTCTAAAGTCTCCAACCACGCCATTAAGAGGAAATGTTCCCCCATCTGTAAGACTTCCAACCTTATGTATATCCCCATTAGGATTTGATGGAACAATCGTGCTAGTATCTTGAAGAGTGTCATTTATGTAAAGCGTACAGTTTGTAGAGTTGCACCCAACACTAACCATAAATAAACTGTCTAATGGGGGGAGATAGATAGATTGAAGAGCATTAAGAGTATTATTTATCTCAACCTCAATTAGTCCGTCTACAGACCCCTCATAATACACCCCAAGCCCCCCCACACCCAGATCCCCCAGCCTAAAGAAACCATTCTGAGTGCCACTCCACGCATCAACCTTCCCCACCAGCACAGCAGTAAAATTAGTAGGAATAGAAAAGGATGCGTTACTTATGTTTATTGAGTCCCCAACAGCAGAGAAATTATAACCCCTTCCAACATCTGAATCCTCTGTCCAAACCGGACTTCCACTTATCGTACCGTTATTCCCCAACCCAGAGTAATCCTTAGCTACTCCAGAAAAATTAGTATCAAAAGGCATATTCAAAAGCATTAAACTAGAACCATTCATCAACCAGTTATATATATTAGTTACCAAATCATTCTGGAGGTCTGCTGTACTCTGATTACTACAAGTAAAATTCTCGTTTGTTGTTGGGGGAAAAGGAAGTATACTAGGATTGTTGTGCGTCGGAGCGGTATTCGTATTATTAACCCTAAACGCCCAAGTCTGAGAATCCCATCCCTCAGCAGAAGTCAAATTAACTAAAACAGAATAATTTCCCTCTTGAGTATAATTCCCAATCCATATAAATTGTGAACTATTAATACTAGCCGTCTTCTCACTTCCATTAACATACCACCTTATCGTTGCAGCCGAGGCATTTGTATAAGTAATACTAAATGTTTGGTTCTCAGGTTCAGCAATTGAGGGTGTATCTGATGTTGGAATGTAGGCAGTAATATAAGGAGTAACTAAAATAATATGGGTTTCCATTGCAGTATAATTTATTGTTGTCTGAGTCCAATTAGAAGAATAACTTAACTTAGCTGCACTAATATTATGGGGAGTTGAACAAATTATTTTGGCACTGGACCCAGTACAACCAGCAGAATAAGTTGCATTTCCTGTCTGATTATATTCCATTACCCAAAAATAATCTGTTAATCCAGTTGCTCCTGTTTGGTCATTTGTCCTTATTAAAGCCTCATAAACATTAGTAACATTTACACTAGCTGACTCTATTCCAGCAAGATTTTGGTCAGTAACATTTGTCCTGTGATAATTAAACACTTCATAATATCCATAATCATCTAATAAAAATTTAATCATTGATTTATTAAAACTAACATTATAAAGTTCTACATTATCTGCCCACAAATTATAAAAATCTGCATCTGTTGAATTAGTAATCACGTCATGCCATAATTGAGAATTATCTGCACTAGAATGAAAAGAATAACCTATATCACAATTTGTTAAATTATTATAACTTGCATTTAAATTAGTATTTACCCACACACAGGCGTTTGAAGTACCGCCCTCATCTCCAGTAATATTTATAAAATCAATAAAAGTATTTTTAACAAGAGTTAAATTTTGTGCACTCGTTAATGAAAAAAATACTACTGAATAACCCGTTTGAACTGAACGAGTATTTGTAAAAATATTATTACTTAAATTTATATTCTTTTCTGCTCCTTTAATATAATTATTAGTACAGTTAGTTAAATTATTTCCAGTTATAATTAAAGAACCACTATCCTGAAGTCCATCAGTTTGCATAATCATACAAGATGCTTTATTATTATTCATGACATTGTTTTCTATTAATATTTTTCCATTTAAATTACTATCCATGTTTATTCCAGTTGAAGTAGTTTCATTTATCTTATTATTTCTAATAGTATAATTTTCTCCACCATAAAGATAAACAGAATATTGAGCAGATATATTAACAAAAGTTGAATTATCTACAATAGAATTATTACTACTGCCAAAATAAATTCCTTTTCCATAATTACTCAATGAGCAATTTGTTATGGTTATATTATTTCTATTTACATTATTAATTGCATAAGTGGATGGATTTAATGCTCCTCCACCAGTGATATTATATCCATTGCAGTCAAAAAGAATATTATTTGCAGTTATATTATAAAAACCACAATTATTTTTTGTTAAAGTTGTGCTTGAAGATATTTGATTAAGTTCACATTTATCATTTGTTATTGTCCAGTTAGAATCTGCCCAGTCTGAATTAGGAGCGCCATCATATGCAAGGCAATTCCACAAATATGTTCCATCAGGCAAATCAATATCAAATGAAGTAGTATTGGATGTTCCGGTAATATTATTTGTAACATTAAGATGCCAGCTTCCAGTCCAGTTTCCATAAAGACTAATATTCACAAGCTCATTTCCAGAAGTCACATTACATGTAAAATTAACTCCATCATAAAGACTTCCTGCATTAGAAGGAGATACAAGTGACACTTCTGGAACAACAGGAAACACCATTTTATAGGTTGTAGTTGAGGTGATATTATAAGATGTTGAATTTGTCCCATACCCTGCCATTGAAATGTTTATGGTATGATTATTATATGGGGTCTGCACTCCTGAATTATTTAAAATTCTATCAGTAATAACTGCCCATGGTGTAAGCCCATCTGCACCACTTAACTCACTTAGTTTATTGATTGCATACACATCTGTTATATTTACCATTGCACCTTCAACCACCTTGTCTGATGAATTTGTAACATTTACTCTAACATACCACTGAAGTGTCAGGTTTCTAGGATTAGCAGTTCCCCAGCTGATTTTTGAATCATTAAAACTCATATTAAGAAACACAGTATTACCATACTTGTTTATTTTAATATTAACAGCAGAGGCATTAGTAATTGTTGAGTTTGAGAAAATATTATTATTTGAATTAAGAGTGCTTATTCCATCTAAATCTATAGATATTCCAGCAGTGGTGATTATATTATTCCAAAATCTATTATCAAAAGTGCTGTAAATTGCCCTGATTCCATATGAATTAGAATTAGTTGAAGTAATTGTATTTGAAAAAATACTGTTATTACCAAGAGCAACTACACCATTAAAAAATACTCCAGCACTTGAAGCTCCTGTTGCGCTGATTGTATTTGAAGAAATTGAATTGTTGCTGCAATTACTAAGTAAATAAACTCCAAAAGCAGTTGAACTATTTGTAGTTATATTATTATTTGTTATATTATTATAATATGCCCCACTAGTTAAATAAACACCATTACTTCCAGTTGCACTTGAATTGCCATCAACAAGATTGCAGTTTTTTATTGTAACATTATTATAATTAGTAATATTAATCCCCATACTATTAGCATCTGGACCTGTTCCATATGTTATTGTATAACTATTACAATCTAAAGTTATATCATCTGCTCCTATTGAAAAGCACGTGGCTGTTGAACTTACATTATTTATCAAAGTTGTATCTGAGCTTATTGTTCCGCACGCAGAAGGAGGAACAGTAACATCTAACTGAATAAAATCTGTGAACACTGAATTATGTGGTTTTTTTGAAATATCAGGGGTATAAACATAATAACCTTCTGCAACAAACTCCAATTTATTATATTCGGAAATATTATCAAATTCCAAATAATACTCATTTCCTTTTGTCATAACTAAATACAAATCATCAGATTCCTTTAACAAACTAATATCCACACCATTAAAAGAAATTAACTCAACAACATCCTTATCATCAACCAACAAATAAATATTATCAATATAACTTATTTCATCTAAC
>Ga0180007_10004862_pt1 | contig 14007 bp, 11 predicted proteins | sample MM_PC_MetaG_FD_121122 | JGI IMG/M metagenome (GOLD analysis project Ga0180007, IMG submission 121122) | Groundwater microbial communities from the Aspo Hard Rock Laboratory (HRL) deep subsurface site, Sweden - MM_PC_MetaG | ecosystem: Environmental > Aquatic > Deep subsurface > Groundwater... | reverse complement strand
TTAAGAGGTTTTCTGCTTTAGTTTGCATAAGTTGTATAGAATTAAATTTTATTCTATACATTAACTCATTTTTCCACATATTTCACCTTCTTAGTGTGAACTGTAACATGAACCAGTGCATCATATTGACAAAAATATTTACTATGTTATTATATAAAATTACTTTGTTCCCTACAACAAAAAATTGCTGATAATCCAAACAAGTCAGAAGAAGGGAGAAATGATGATAAAAACCGTTCTGGCAACTACAACTTGTTACCAAACAGTAGAGGAATTGCGGTTTAAATTAGCCCTTAAAACAATAAAGCTAACCCGTCAGAAAAACTATTCCGTAATTATCATTGATAGCTCGCCGAATCCAGACATTGCCGATGCTTTCCGCAACATGGACGCAATGGTATTTCCGGAAACAATACGCGGAATGGCTGCTTCTCGCCGATTGGCTTGCTTCTACGCTCTTAACTGCCTGCTTTTTGAACTCAAATGCCAGGAGGGGGTTGTTCTGTGGCTGGAACCAGAAAAAAGGGGTCTAATCCGCTTAATCCCGCTAATTGTCCGGCCAATTGCCGAAAGGCAGGCGAAGATTGTCATTGCTAAACGAACACAGAGTAGTTGGAGGACTTACCCGGAATTTCAACAGATTTCTGAACAGGGAGCTAACAAAGCTTATGCTGAAGCAACTGGCAGAGAAGATTATGACCCATTTTTCGGGCCTGTTGCTTTCTCTTCAGAATCCTTGCGACAAGCGTTTCTTTAGCTACCGCCGGCGGGAGTAAAAAGCCAATACCACCATCACTTCTGGCCACTGCTTTTCCCGCCAGAAGTAGTGGCTTCGGTTGAAGTCAATTTCCAGTACCCGCCAGAACAATGTGGCCAAGAAATAGCCGAAGCTGCCGCAGGAGGACCGATTACGGAAAAACGCCAACAACAAGCCGATCAACTCTCACACGACTATGGACTGGTGGCAAAATCATTAGCCCTATTATAGTCATAAAGGCGATAATAGGTCCGTAACTTCGGAATGAAGTTTAACGGACCTTTTTATTTTTCTTCTTAAAGTGCTGATAAAAACTTTTAACAATATAATCCAGCTCTAGTTGGCCCATTTTTTGGTGGCAGCCGATATAAAAGCCGTAATTATTAATCCAATTAGCTATTGGATAATCTGCCTGTCTAATTCTATACATTTTCTTATAAAATGGTTGATTAATCAAGGGCAGCATATCACGAGTTTCGATGCCTTTATTCTCAAGATAATTTACCAAAGCACTTTTGTTAATCCCGGCGCCTTTTTTAATGACAATCGGAAACATCATAAAAGCATGGCCGGCATATTCAGGATGCCAGGGCAGTTGTAGATAATTTTTCAAATCCTTTAATTTCTTTATTAAGTAATGGGCATTTTTACGACGACGATCTAAAATCTGATTGATAATCTCTAACTGGGCACAGCCTATCGCTCCTTCCAGTTCAGTTAAGCGAAAGCTATAGCCGGGTCTGATAAATTTGAATCTTCTGCTGATAATTTCTTCTAATTCTTTTCCTTTTTTATTTCTATCATCAATACTGACATAAATACCGTCGCGGCCATGGTTGGCCAAACTTCTTAAAATTCCAGCATATCTTTTGTTGCCGGTAATAGCAATGCCGCCTACGCCAGTCGTAATTATATGAGCAGCATAGGTGGAAAAACAAGCAATATCGCCAAAAGAACCAACTGGCCTTCCTTTATAACTAACATACATTGTCTCGCAAGAATCCTCAATAATCTTTAATTTATATTTTTTAGCCAGCGCTATAATCGGCTTCATTTCAGCCGCCTGGCCAAAAAGATGAACCGCCATAATGGCTCTGGTTTTTTTATTAATCTTTTCTTCAATTTTTGATGAATCAATATTATAAGTTAAAGGGTCAACGTCAACAAAAACAGGCTTGAAATTGTGGTCGATAATAACATTAGCGTCAGAAATAAAAGTCACAGCCGGAATAATAATTTCATCGCCGGCCTGCCAGCCCTCAGTCTCCTTTAAGCAGGCGACGGCTATCCTTAAAGCCGAGGTGCCGCTATTGACCATAATGCCGAATCTTGCCCCATGATCGGAACTGAACTTTTTTTCAAACTTTTTTATAAAAGGACCATAAGACAATCTGGCAGAATTTAAAACCCGATTAACGTATTTTTTTGCTTTTTTATTCAAATTAACACAGCCAACTCCTAAATTTGATTTATTCATATAGACTGACTTTAAAATAATCAGCAGCGACTTATTCAACTATAACAATTTTGTCTGAATTTCAAAAAAATTATAGCATTTTCAGTTATATAAATCCAGCGATTTGGCCGATGGTATTATACCCTATGACAAAAAAAATTGGCTAAAGTAAACCTGTAATAAAACCGCAGATATTCCCAAAATGCTGTTTCAAACAATATCAACTTATAAATTAATTTTAGCTGAATCACTGATCTGACTTATTAACCTTTTCTAAGATTATGTATCGGTCAACTTCATCTTTAGGTTGATAAAGGCTGAAATCTGCCTTACTATCTTCTAGAAATTTCCTAGTGATAATTATCTGGTCAGGAATTCCTAAATTAATCTTTTCCAACTGTTCTTCGCCAACTAAAGCAGTGGGAGTAAGGGCAGCATATTGATAATAATTATCATTCAGTAAAAAAATTACTGCTTCGGGAGTATTATAGAAAAAAGTACTTATAGACGGATCAAAATTATTAAAATAATTGATTAAAACTGTTGTTCTTGTACTATTATAATAAGTGGCCACCCAAGAATTAAATCCAAGTTGGTAAAGATGTATTCCCAACATCATCACCATTAGCAAAGAAACGACGAAATTAATCTTTATTTTCTGAAAACACATCCACCTGTCTTTCAGATAATTTAAACAAATAAATAAAGCTGCGGGAAAATAAAGCAAGGCTACAACGTTAGCAGGGAAAAAGTAGCGATAAAAGCCCACGGTAAATAAATATGCCGCCATCATCAACCAGACAAAGCAAAAAGAAATTGATTCTGTGAGAGATACCGCTTTTTTTGCTTTAATCCTTAAAATAACTGAAGCGGTCCAAACTAAAGATAGGACAAAAAGGTAGCCGGGGCCAATTTCAGTAAAAAATTTAAAAAAGTTTTCTGTTATCGTCTGGAAAAAATTGCTCACTCCCTGAACATTGGCATAAAAATTTATAAGATCTGTCAAAGAATCGCTTTCTTGAAATAAAGGAACGAGCCAAATGGCGATTGGTATTAAAAAGGAACAGATAGCTGTTAAAAATAACTTCCATTGAGTGTAAATAATCTTCCTAAAAAATAATATTGAAATCAATAAAGCTGGCAACAATATTAAAAATATCGGTTTAGTCGCAACACAAAGGCCGGCAGCTATGCCAGCTAAAACATAATATATTTTAGTTTTAAATTTAGTTTTTTCTATCTTATAAACGAAAAATAAAAATAAAATCAAAAAAAATAAGCCGGGCACTTCTCCTAAAACATTTTTGCCATTGCCATACAAAACCGGAAAACTTACCAAAAGCAAAGAGGAAAAAACTGCCGCTCTAAACCCAAACATTTCTCTGACTAACAAATACGACATCCAAAGCAAAGCCACCAAAAAAACTACCATGACCATTCTGGCCTGCAACAGCCCTATGCCAAAGTATTTAAAAGAAAAACTAAGGGGATAAATTAAAGGAAAGCCAGTGGTCATAAACTTTGCAGTATTCATCACCATACCTGGTTCAACCTGCATGCCCTGCTCCCCGGCCACTGTTAAATTCATGGCTGTTTGAATAAAGACACCTTCATCAAACCAAACACCAGGGCTTTCTGTTAATTTATAAGTTGAAAAAAATACTCCCAGTAGCAATAAAGCTATTAAAAATAATTTTTTGTATTTTGTGTTTAACAAAATGACCTTCATTTATACTCTTTGTTTAATCTTTATGATGTTCATAATTATCCGCCTTATTAAGCGATAAACAAAATTCTTATCACCGCTGAAAAGATAAATATTCCTTAAGCGGGAAAGAATGTAAATGTCCAAAGGAAACGAAAAGTTCAAATTCTCCACTCTCTTTTTTAAAGTGGTTTTAAATATTGGAATATTTCTTTTATAAGCCAAAGCCAGCAAATGAATAAATCTTCTGGAATATTTAACTGCTTTTTGATAGTCCCAATCCAGCCACTCCATCGTATAACTACTGCTCCAGCGGTTAAACTTGTCCCAATCTTCTGTTTTAACAGGCGGCCTAAAACCGCAGCGCTTGGCTTTTTCGTACAGTCCGGTGCCGGCAAAGGGCAAAAACCAGCCGCAAGTAAAAGCTAAATTATTATTGATTTCCAATAAATTAGCGATAAATTTCATCGTCTGATGGTATTCTTCTTTGGTCTCCGAGGGAACGCCGAAAATAATTGCTCCGGAGGTCATTATCTTGGAATCTTTCAACAAAGTGATGGCTTTGACAATGTTTTGAGTAGTCATGCCTTTCTGAATAACTTCTTTTAAGATTCTGTCTGAACCAGACTCAAAGCCAAAGGCAATTTCCTGACAGTTAGTGGCTTTTAAGTTTTTAACAAATTCTTCGTCAACATATTCCACCCGGGCGCTGGCATAATAAGGCAAATTCAGCTCTCGGACGATTTTAAAAGCTCTGTCTTTATCAATAAAAAAATTATCATCTAAAAAGCGGATAGCGTCAACTTTAAACTCTTCAATAACTGGCTTTAAACTAGCCACTAATTTTTCTACCGAATGACAGCGCCATTTTCTTTTGTTAAAAACTAAATTGTAGCAAAACTGACAATTATAAGGACAGCCCCTGGAAGTGGTTAAGATTAAAGTTCTTTTATATTTATTAGAAAAATAAGGCAGTAAATACTTCTCCAAATCTATTAATGACCAATCAATTAAATAATCATCAAGACCAATAAAATCCCGACGAGCGTTGATTACTGCCTGACCTTCTTTATTTTTAAAGCCCAGACCGGGAATAGTAGAGTATTTTTCCTCATCATCAATTTTATTTAAAAGATCCACCAAAGTTTCTTCACCTTCACCAATGGCTACAAAATCCACGCTCGGCTCTTGTAAAACCTGCTCCGGCAACAGCGAGGGATGGGCATTGCCCCAAATAATCTTGTAGCCCTTATTTTTAAAAAAGCGGCTTAGTTCCACATATTTTTTATTATGATAACCAGTGAAAACCGACATGCCCACTAAATCGGGCTGACAGTCTTTAACTTCTTTGATAACTGCCCCGGACTCACTGGCGTTTTTATGAATTATTTTTGCCTGATGGCCGTTTTTCTTTAAAGCCGTAGCTAAATACAAAAGCGCCAGCGGCGGAATCCCTTTAACATCGTCTGAATATAATGAAATTAAGGCAACTTTTTTATTGGACATAAATGTATATTGAGATGGTTACGATTGAACTGCCTGTTCCCAGCTCTTTTTATACAAAGCCAGAGTTTCTCCCTTGCTGGGCAAAGTTAATAATGACTCTTGGGCCCGACAGCTCAAATTGTTTCTTAACCTACCATCTTTAATAATTTTGATTATGGCCGCTGTCAACGCCTCTTGATTGCCAACGGGCACTACTAAACCATTCTGACCATCTTTGATAATTTCTCCGGCCAGACCCACATCAGTCATAATTATTGGACAGCCGCAAGCCATAGCTTCTATCACCGTTCGATTATAACCCTCGCTCTCCGAAGTCACCGCGAACAAATCTGCGGTCTTATAATAACTGGATAAATCTTTCTGCCAACCCAAAAATTTCACCTTGCCGCCCAGGCCCAGTTGATTGGCCAGAGCTTTTAATTTTTCTTCTTCCGTGCCGCTGCCGACAATCACCAGAACAATTTCAGAAAACTGCTGATTAACTTTTTTAAATGAATTGATTAATAAAGACAGATTTTTGGCTTTGACTAATCTGCCGGCTGATAAAATAATAAATCCCGCACCACTGGCTAAACCAGCACCACTTTGTTGATGCTTGACTAATGGCCGCGGTCTCCCGTGGTGCGGGATAAATTGGCCGGGATACTTTTTATGCAAGTCCGCTGATATCGGAGTTTGGCTGAGCTTCTGCCAGTCCACATAAATCGGCGCTTTAATGATTTTTTCTTTGTTGATATTAAACTTAGAAAGACTGTCAGCAATTCTCTGGCTAACTACTCTGATGCTATCTGCTTGGGGTAATAATTTTTTGGCTAAGATGAGTCTTAACTTCATGGAAAATCCTTGTTTTTGCCAATAATCGCCGCTAAAAAAATCGCCGTGAATTTGCATATTAAGTCCGACTTTGAATTTTCTGGCCAGCAACCAGCCGACCAAAGCTGTAATAAAAGGATCTTGGGTAGTAATAACATCATAATTATCCTCTTTAATTAATTTCCAAGCCAAAATAAATATTTTAAGCAAAGCTAAAAATTTAATATTGGCTTTAACGCCATACGCCCTGACTCCAGCGGCTAAATCCACAATCTGATTATCGCCTGATAAAGTGATAATAGTATATTTATCCGCTAATTTTCCATATTCAATAATTCTTTTGGCTGTCGGAGAATTTTTATCGAGCAATGATGTGTCTGTGCCTATGCTTAAAATTTTCATTTTATTATTTGGTCACAAACCTTTTAGCTAATTTAAATTCTATGGGCCAGGCAAAAAATTTCAGCTTCCAGCGCAACTGGCAAAATAAAACAAAAATCAGCTTTAATAATCTCTGCGCCTTAACGCTGGAGCCCATGGCGCTTTTGATGCTATGAGCGCCGAACCTGACATAAGCTTCCATTGATTCTACAAAATTTTTATGTTTGACCCATGGGAAATTCTGTACCGTTAAATAACTCAGCTCATTCTCCACTAAATGCGACCAGTCGTCCAAAGACTGCGGCGCCTGCCAGCCAGCTTGACAACACTCTTCGTACAAGGGAGAGCCAGGATACGGACGAAAAGCCTGAGGCCCCAGGATCTGAACTTTATCACTAAGCTTAACCAGCTGGTCAATTAATTTTAAAGTCATCATCATGTCCTGCTTGGTTTCGCCGGGCAGGCCGATCATAAAAGAATACTGGGGCGTAATGCCATTGCTTAAACAAGATTTAGCTGATTCTATGATTTCTGACGGGGTTATGTCTTTTTTTATTTTTTTAAGAATCCCGGGGCTGCCCGATTCCGCGCCAAAAGAAAGCAGATAACAGCCGGACCTTTTTAATTGAGCCATAAATTCATCGTCAATCAGCCCTGCTTTAAGATAGTTGGCGCGCACCGTAGTTTCCCATGGCCCGGCCAAATTTTTATCGATCATGCCATTAATAATTTCTTTGGCCCGGTTGATGTCCACAAAAAAATTTTCATCCCAAAAACGCAAGGGCTTATTATAAAAATAGCTCTTCTCTTTAATGACGGCCAAGTCTTGCAAAACCTGCTGGGCAGTCCGCGGCCGCCACTGATTTTTAAGAATAGCATTAACGCAAAAAGTGCAGCGATGGGGACAGCCGCGAGAGGTTAAAGATGGAATTAAATCCAGATTCTCCAATATCTGCCGGGGTGTTAAATCCCAATTGAATAAGGGCATTTGGGCAGGGTCATGCAACGGACGCGGCAAATTAACAAGCGCCTCGCCATTATTTTGATAAGCTATGCCCTTGATTTGACTGTAATTTTTACCGCTCACTATTTCATAAAAAGTAATTTCACCTTCGCCAAAACAGACAAGGTCAATTAAGGGATGAGCAATGGTCTGTTTAATAAAAAAGGTTGGATGAATGCCGCCCCAGACAATTTTACAATCAGGATTTATCTCTTTAATAAAACGGCTCACCTTTAAGGCCTGGGGAATTTGCGTGGTCATAACCGAAAGGCCGGCATAATCGCATTCTTTAACCTGATTTTTTATCAGCTCCAGATAATTTTCCTGCCGCGCCCCGTCAATGATCTCTGCTGGTATGCCCCGGCTGTCAATATAAGTAGCAATGCTAAGCAAACCAACGGAAATTGAAGTTTTATAACTTTCTTTGGCAATATTAAAGGGCGGATTAATTAACAATACCTTTTTCATTTGCTAGCAAACTTTTAAAAATTTGATGATGTTCTTGAGCCACCTGCTGCCATGATCTATTTTCAACTTTTATTTTTTTAAGCCTGCTCAGGTAATCAGCTAAATTATTTGGCTCTAACAAATAATCAATCTTTTCTTTGATATCGGCCTCTGATTGAGGATTGATAGTGATCAGCTCTTCTTTGATGTCATCGCTAAAACCGGTTTCCTGGGTTACAATAATCGGCTGGCCCATGCTTAAGCATTCTAAAACCAGGTTAGGGCTGATTTCGGTCAAAGAGGGTAAAATGACGAACTTACAGCCAGCCATCGCTTCAAGCAACTTCTGGTGGTCTATGTTGCCCAGCAGTTTGACCTGGCCGGTTAAATTTAAGTTGCTGATTTTATGCTCTAAATTCTTTTTTTCCGGGCCTTCGCCGTAAATTAATAATTTTACTTTATTATTATTTGACCGGCTGAAAGCGTTGATTAAGCTGCCTAGATTTTTTAATTTAATTAACCGTCCGGCAAAAACAATGCTGTCCTGATTATAATCTTGAACGTTGCGGATGTTAATGGCCGGCAGAGCATTATCAATAAATTTAATCTTTTTTTCAGCAAGCTGATAATATTTTTGATAAATGGCCGCCTGCAGTTTGGTGGAAAAAACTACCGCGTCAATCTTCTTTAACAGCCAGCCACAAAACTTTAATAATAACTTTTCCTTAAAGTTTTTGCTGGCTTCGTAATATTGAACCAAGGGCAACTTAGTCCAGCCGTTTTGAAATGCCTTTTCCCATAAAAAATCCCCGCCCGTTCTAAAGACAACTTTTTTGCCTCTAATTTTAGCAGCTATTATAGCGGGAAAGCCGGCGCTCATCAAATCCAAAATATAAACCGCCTCGGCCCATTTGCATAAGTTGAAAACCTGCCAAAAATATTTAAAATAACGAATCAATAAACTGCTGTTTTTGTTGACGATTGACAATTGGGGGTGTTGCTGGCCGGCCTGGCCATAACTTACAATTTTTATTTTGCAGCCCAGTTTTGTCAACTCTTCACTTAAATGCTGAACATAAGTGGCCGGCCCGCCGATCTCCGGCGGATAGATGCCCGTGGCTAAAATTATTTTCATAATAGTTTTTCCGTTTAATCTGTTAACTTTGATTCAAAAAATAAACTTAATAAACTTAGTAATTTAATAACTTAATAACTTTTAGTAACTTCTCATAATACTCTATGGTCTTTTCAAGCCCTTCTTTAAAACTGACAATCGGCTGGTAATTCAGCAGTTCTCGGGCGCGGCTGATATCGGCCAGCGAACGTTTAATATCGCCCGGCCTTTCTTCTCTATGGATTGGTTCGATGTTTTTATTCAAAAGACTGTTGATTTGTTCCACTAATTCATTTAACGAAACCTCCTGGCCCATAGCAATGTTGATTACTTCTCCCCTACCGACTTTTTCCGACTTCATGGCTAAAAGATTGGCTGTAACATTATTAACTACATAAGTAAAATCTCTGGTAATGGCGCCGTCGCCGTTGATAGCGGCCGGCTCGTTGTTAAGCATGGCTTTGATAAAAATCGGCATCACGGCCGAGTATGGCGAATCCGGATCCTGATTCGGGCCAAAAACATTAAAGTACCTTAAGCAAACCGCGGGCAAATTATGTAAATTAGCGTAAACCCGGCAAAGCTGCTCACCGGCCAGCTTAAAAACCGCATAGGGCGAAAGGGGTTTTGGCTTTAAATCCTCCCGCTTATATTCTGCCTCCTGGTCGCCGTAGATTGAAGAAGACGAAGCATAAACAAATTTTTTGACTTTATATTCCTGGCTCTTAGATAACATTTTTAAAGTGGCGGCGGTGTTGTTTTCTAAACTGCTCATCGGCTCCTCAATCGATCTGGGCACGGCCGGCAGAGCCGCCTGATGCAAAACATAATCAATGTCTTCTATAGCTTCGTTGATTTTTTCTTCGTCCATAATTGAACCTTGGATAAATTTGATGCTAGAAAGATACGGCTCCAGATTTTCTTTTTTACCGGTGATTAAATTATCAATTACCGATACCTGATAGCCCTGCTTTAATAATTCGCCTACAATATTAGAGCCGATAAAGCCGGCTCCGCCGGTGACTAAAACTTTTTCTTTTTTATTCATAGATTTTTAAAAATTGAATTAATTTTAAAGGAAATATCATTCCAGTTATATTTAGCGGCTTCTAAAAGACCTTGATTAATTATTTTTTTTCTTAATTCTTCGCTGGCTGCCAGCTTTTTAACCTGGCTAGCAATACTTTGAGGATTGTTGGCCTGGCAGACTAAGCCGGTTTCGCCGTCTATTAAAAAATCTTTAAGGCCGCCAACGTAAGTGGCAATAACCGGCAAACCGGCGGCCATGGCCTCGATAAAAACATTGCCAAAGCCCTCGGTTAACGACGGCCTGATAAAAACATCAGAAATTTTTAAATATTTATACAATTCGTTATGACTTTTTTGGCCCGCAAATATCACACGGTCAGTAAGTTTTAATTCTTCAGTTTTAAGTTTTAAGTTTTCCTCCAGCTTTCCTGTTCCAATTATCAGCAGTTTGTAACGCTCATCCAGATATTTTATTGATTCAATCAAATCACCGATGCCGTTTTTTTCCACCAAGCGTGAAACCGTGATAATGACTTTATCGTTTGGGCCAATGCCCGATTGACTTAACAATTCTTCTTTTTCTTCTTGAGTGATTTCTTGGCTGAACTTTGCTATGTCAACGCCATTCGGCACAACATCAATTTTGCCCTGATAGCCATAACTTTTAGCCCTGTTTTCCAGCCAGCGGCTGATGGCCTGAATATAATCGGCCTGTTTGTAAATCTGCTTATACAGCGGCTGCCAAAACCAGGTTCTTTGGTGAATAAACTCATCGCTGTCGCCGCTTTGCAAAGTAAGCAGATATTTAACGTTATGGCTCCATTTGAATAACAAAGCGGCCAGTCCCGCATAATTAGCCATCATGGCCCAGATAATTTGATAGCGGTGATGCTGATACAGCTTTAAGCCCTTAAAATAGGCCAGAACAAAATAAAGATACTTATCTAAAAAACAGCCCCAGCCAACCCGATAAATTTTGACCGGGCCGATAGTTTCTTCAGCTTTATTATTTTTAGAAAACCGCGCCGTAATTAAATGAAAATCATAATCGGGCAGACGCTCGGTGATTTCTTTCAAAGCGACTTCTGCTCCGCCTATTAAGGGCAGGTAAGCCAGCGAAAATATAAGAATCCTGGATTTCATAAATGAAGGTAAGTAAAGCCCAAATCTGCCGCCTCTTGTTTATTGTAAAAACGCTTAAGGTCAAATATAACTGGCTGGTTATTCATTTTCAACTTAAGCTTATCAAGAGTCAGTTCTTTAAATTCATGGTGAGGGCTGAAAATAATCACCGCATCCATTGGAGGAAGATCTTCCAGTAAAGAATTAGCAATGCCCAGCTCCTTTTCAATTTCCCGACTGTTAGCTAAAGGGTCGTGGCCATAAATGGTTAATTGATTTTTTTTGAGCCCTTCAATCAACTCTTTGGCTTTGCTGTTTCTTAAATCAGGCACATTTTCCTTAAAGGTGAGCCCCAGAATCAGCGCTTTGGAGCTTGATAAATTTTTTCCTGATTGATTCAACGCAGTTATTACTTTTTCTGCCACATGCTGGGGCATATAATCGTTAATGCCCCGGCCGGCCAGAATAACTTTTGGCTGATAGCCAAGCTCCAGCGCTTTATGAGTTAAATAATAAGGGTCAACCGAAATGCAATGGCCGCCCACCAGGCCCGGCTGATACTTGACAAAATTCCACTTAGTTGCCGCCGCTTGTATAACTTCTTGAGTGTCTATATCCATTTTTTCGAAGATTAAGGAAAGTTCGTTCATCAAAGCAATGTTTAAATCGCGCTGGATATTTTCTATCACCTTGGCGGCCTCGGCTGTTTTAATGTTATTCGCCTGATGAACACCGGCTGTAATTATTGAACCATAAACCCGGCTGACAGTTTGCAAGGTTTCGGCAGTAGAACCGCTGACCACTTTAACAATTTTATCAATAGTGTGCTCTTTATCGCCCGGGTTGACCCGCTCCGGCGAATAGCCCACAAAAAAATCCTGATTATATTTTAAATTTGACTCCTGCTCCAGAATAGGCGCGCAAACCTCTTCGGTGCAGCCGGGATAAACAGTGCTTTCAAAAACCACAATTGAGCCCGGGCTTAAGTTTTGGCCCACCGTTTTAGAAGCGCTTTTAACCAAGCTTAAATCCGGCTCTTTGTTTTTATCTATGGGCGTGGGCACGGCCACAATAATAAAATTGCAATCTTTGATGACCCCGGGTTTATCGGAATAATTGATTAAAAAATCCTTAACCTTTGAACCGACTTCGCCGGTTCTGTCATAGCCCTTTTTTAATTCCTTGATTTTTTCCTGACTGGCGTCAAAACCCCAAACTTCATACTTTTTGGATAACAAGCAAGCCAGCGGCAAACCCACATAACCTAAGCCGACTACGCAAATTCTTATTTTATTCATAAAATTTCTTCTAAAGAAACTCTTTTTTTATCTTTTCTTGCTTTAGCGACTTTTTGGGCTAAAAATTTTGACTTTAAGCAATTTAGATCTTCTTGCAACTCCTCTACATACTCCATATAATCTTGAGAAATTAAAAACCCGATAGTTTCTTTATTGCGAATAATCCTATAAAAACCTCCGTCTTTTACCGTTGCCAGAAGCGAAGAGACCTTTGTTTGCAAATCCCTGACCGTAGCTATTTTTTCATTAGAAATTGTTAAGTCCATAAGTTTTAAAATTAATTTTTGATATTAAATCTAATGTATACTAATTGTCATCAATCTGTCAACAAAAAATATTTGAACCGCTTGATTTAATTTTAAAAAAATTATACCCTATGATTATAATTAAAAACTCCTTTTTAGTCAATATATGAAAATGACCCAAAAAAAGCCAAAGATTCTTTATTTAATCACCCAGTCCGAATGGGGCGGCGCCCAGAAATATATCTACGATTTAGCTGTTAATTTAACAGAAAGCTATGATATTGTAATTGCCGCCGGCCAAGGAAACGGCGAGCTGTTTAAACAATGCGGACATGAGAACATTAGAACACTTGAGCATGGGAGCATTAGAACACTTGAGCATGGGAGCATTAGAACACTTGAGCATGGGAGCATTAGAACATTCAGATTGAAGCATCTTAAAAGAGGTATTAATCCTTTTTTTGATTTTATGGCTCTTTGGGAAATAAGAAGGTTGATAAAAACAGAACAGCCCGACATTGTCCACCTCAATAGTTCAAAAATAAGCATCCTGGGCTCGTTGGCAAATAAATCGATCGGTTATCAGCCATCGATCATTTATACAGCCCACGGCTGGGTTTTTAACGAACCCCTGCCCGGCTGGCAAAAAAAGCTTTACCTGCTCTTGGAAAAATTCACCGCCAAATATAAAGACAAAATCATCTGCGTTTCTGGCTACGATAAAAAGGTGGCTTTAGAAAACAAAATTTGCCCGGCGGAAAAGCTGATTGCCATTCACAATGGAATTGATTTTAATAATCTTGATTTTTTTGACCAAAACACAGCCCGACAAAACTTATTCAACCTTATATCTAATAACGACTCGCCCGCTTCGCCTCTCGACTTCGCTCGAGGCGAGCGATTGGCGATTATCGGCGCTATCGCCAATCTGTACCCCACCAAGGGCTTAAAGTATTTAGTGGAAGCGGCCGAAAATGTTATCAAAGAACATCCTCAAACAATTTTTTTAGCGCTTGGCGAAGGCCAGGAAAGAAAAAATTTGGAAGCGCAGATTAAAAAAGCCGGTCTGGAAAATAACTTTTTCTTGCTGGGTAATATTGACCAAGCTTACAGATATTTAAAGGGCTTTGA
>Ga0180007_10004861_pt1 | contig 14008 bp, 19 predicted proteins | sample MM_PC_MetaG_FD_121122 | JGI IMG/M metagenome (GOLD analysis project Ga0180007, IMG submission 121122) | Groundwater microbial communities from the Aspo Hard Rock Laboratory (HRL) deep subsurface site, Sweden - MM_PC_MetaG | ecosystem: Environmental > Aquatic > Deep subsurface > Groundwater... | reverse complement strand
TTATATCATCCCCAACTTAGTCGCAACATCAATCGCAGGATTTTTTGCATTTAATCTAACATAAACATATTTCTTATTTTTCCGAATCAAACTATTCATCTTTTCAACTTTAACCTTAAACTCTTCTTCAATTTCTTTTTTAACTTCCAGCTTCTTCTGCTTTCTACCAACTTCAAAAACTAAAGTATTATTTAGTTCAATTAATCTTACTGCTTTTTCGGATGTAACAGGTCTAAGCATCTTTCTTCACCTCAACTTTACCTTTAACTTTCTTTGCCTTAGCTTTACTGTTAATCTTTTTTGTCTTTGCCTTCTTAACTTTTCTTTTATCAACTCTCTCCTTCTTAACCTTCTTCTCCCTTCTCTCCTTACCATCCATCAAAACCTTCTCTAGTCCTTCAATAGCCTTTTCACTAAACATAACCAACCGAGCCCCATTAGAAGCCAAATCACTAACAATTAATTCATTAGTCTTAACAACATCAATTCCTTTTATTTTTGTATCCTCACTATTTCCAACAACAAATAATAATCCTGCATTCTTTTTATACTTCCTACCTCTCATCTTACCAATTCCAGCCCGAACACTTTTCTTCTGAACCGCAACATCATTTAAATCACCCAAAACAGCTTTCAAACTTTCTAAAAAGTCTCTTGTATTCAAATTAACAATCTTACTTTCAACAACAAAAGGTAATTTACCCTCAATTTTCTTCTCGCTTAAAGTACTATATTTTTTCTTAACTTCTTCTAAATTTCCAACATAACTAAGAGCACTTCTTAACGCTTTTAATAATTCTTTTTTATTTATCTTTTTATCATTAACTTCTCCCTTTGGCGGATGAGCTCGCCTTCCACCTTTAGTAGATGGAATAATCGCTCCTTCCCACGAGAATTGAGTACCTCTCCTCCACATAGTTTTTTTAGGAATTCTAGGTGAACCCCGCCCCCTATCTGTTTTCCAAACATGCCTTCTATGAGTAACATTTCCACTTGCACTTCGATCCATTCCAGCCCTAAACCTAGGCGACCAAGGCTGCCAACTCTTTTCAGCCTCAACAACTTTAGCAATAATGTCTTTTCTAATTGGTTCTTCGAATAACTTTGTCTCTTTTTCTTTAATTTTCTTTCCGGTTTTATCTAGTATTTGTATTTTCATCTCAACTCCAAAAACTCAAAATTTTTTTTACCTTGAACACTCGTAGGCCTTAATGGCAATGTAACTAACAACTGCCTTTTGCTAGGTCCTTGAACACTTCCACAAATAATCGCAAAATTTTCTCTAATCATACCATATTTCTTAAATCCGTTTTCAGAATTAATATCTTTTCTATCTATACTATCAACTAAAATAACTTTATTGTTATAAACAACTCTTGAAAAATAACCCATCTGTCCTGCCATTGGTTGTGTAAATTCAACCCTTGCTGGATGCCACGGACCACCAGAACCCGGACCCCTAACCCCTTTCTCAGATTTATGAAATCTTAAAGTTAATCCAAATCTTTTTGTAGGCCCTTGCAAACCTTTACCTTTTGTAACACCCCTAATATCAACCAATCCATGATCTTCTTTTAAAGCATTATCATTCAAAAAATCCTTAACACTAAGTTCCTTATTCATATTTTCTTTAACAAAATTCATTTTTTCATCTAATTTACCACTCAAACCAATTTCAACAACATCTGGCTTTTTCTTAATTCCTGTCTTTTTTACTTGAGAATAAACAATAACCCTTATATTATCATAATCACCGTCTTTAAAATCCTCAACCTTATTTTTAATTTCTTTAGGTAATTTAACTTTTTTTCTTACCTCTTTATCAAGATTAGAACATAGAACATCACCCACCACCTTATTATTTTTATAGAATCGAACACTTAAGATACGCATATTTGGAAACTCAATAATCGTAACCGGAATCGTAATCCTCTGGTTTTTTGTTAATGAACTCCCCAGATTATCTCTAACATAAGCAGACTTCATACCTACCTTGTAACCAATAAACCCTAACAAACCAACATCAGATCTTTTTTCAGTTAAAGCGTTCCAGCTAACTCTAGGCAAGATTCTTCTGGCCCTTTTCCGAGGCCAAAATTGTAAACTTCCGTGTCTTGTATGTCCGTGTTTTGGCATATTTTAATTTCTCCGATCCTGTTTCTATTGAGAACATTGGATGTTTATATTTTCCAATGTTCTTTTTTGAGAATTTTTTTTCAAAATTCTCAATTACAATCCAAAAAGTTGGTTTAGATATGTATTTACACCCCCAATTACCACAAAATATCTGTCAGTATTAGATTTTGTGGGACAGAAATTTTTAATTTCTGTAATTGATAACAATTCTAGAATTACAACTAAGTATTCTGAACCTGTTAATAAAAATCAACCGTTATCAAAAACCAAACCTAAGATGCGTCCATCTTAGTATATTAACTTAGAATACCAAGAAAATTAGGGTTTTTAAAGGTTGTTATATGTAAAATACAGATTAAATATCTAAGAGCTTATCATATTTAGTTTCAAATTTAGATAGTTTTTCAAGAGCAACATCATAAAGAGTAGAATAATGTTTAGGAATGCCCAAGAATCCTGCCTCTGCCCAACCTGCTATTGATTAAGTTTTGTAGACAAAAGAAAATGCCTTTGCCTTAATTCACCTGTTCCCGGACCACTCTCAATTAAATTGCTTGCAAAAAAGTCTAATTGAGCTAATTCTTGCATTGATGCTGCAAAAGATAATAGGTCTGTGCTCATTTTATGTTCATCCCTATAATTTTCTCTTGCACTCCTAACAAATTCTGCATATCCCATAAAATCAAGATATTATCTTCTCTTTTAAATATTCACCCTGATAGAACTAAGCACTAAATTCAACTTCCCTAACAACTTCCTCACCTTCGTTAACCCTAACACGCCGAACCAACTTACCTTTCCGCAAAGCCTTCTCCTTAATCATAGCAAAATCCTCACCAGCTTCCGCTTTCAATTCATCACTAACAACAATCTCCTCAATAATAAAATCATGACTAATCTCAATCTTCTTAAATCCATGAACCCCATTATCAAAAATCAATCCATCAACTAAAGATTTATCTGTAGTCTTTAATCTACAAAAATCAACTTTAGGCGAATCTCCTTTGCTAGAGGGCTTAGCACCTTTTGGAGCCTTAGGTTTAATCTTAAGTTCAGTATCTCCAACCTTAAAAGACAATCCAACAAATGAACTAGGAACCTTATCACATAATTCTAAAATCTCATTTCCACTCATTTCCTTATCAAGAATATATTGCTTAACCCCCATAAACTGTTTTTTATTCTGAAAATCTAACTCTCCTGTTAAATCTCGAGTCGAAACAACAACCCCTTTAACTTGAGTCATTCCATCACCCAACTTCTCAGCCAAAACCCGAACTAACTCATTACCATATTCCGGAGTTGTATTCACCGAAAACTTTCCACCACTCATTGCCTTAGCAACAACCATCGCCCGGTTTTTAAATTCCCCTCGACTAAACTTAGAAAACTGCAGATGAACCAATCCATCCATATTCCCTTCAAATATCTTCTTAATAAAAAATTCCATAATATATAACTCTCAAAATTAGTTTATAAACCTTATCCCAAAACCCTTAAATAATCCAACCTCCTTTTCAATAAATGATAAATACCCTCAAACTTCTTGGAACAATAGGATTGATACTAATAATTATTGGAATTTTAATAAAACCGAAAAACCGAAAAGTAAGAGACATCTTATATATTTTAGGAGGATTAGCATTAGCCTCATATAGCATTTATATAAAAGATAATATTTTTATAACCCTTCAAATAATATTTGTTTTAATCGCAATTTATGATTTCTTTAAAATATTAAAAAAGAAATAATCCCCTCGACAAAAACCTTATAAACATCCATTGGTTTTAATATCTATGTTAGATAAAGATCATTTTAACCAACTTTTAAATTATATATTTGTAATTGGGCTTTTTTTCCTAGCCTACTTAGTAGTTAAACCAATAATTTTTGCAATAATTTATGGGATATTATTAGCTTACATCCTGTATCCAATTTATAAATTTACACTAAAAAAGATAAAAAGCGAAAACATCTCCGCATTTATTATATGCATGATTCTGTTGGTATTAATTGGCATATTATTTACAGTAATAATTGGGGCATTATTTAATCAAGTAATTAATCTTTATTCCTCTTTCCAAGAAATAAACATACAAGAAATTTTAGAGGAGTCATTGCCTTTTATTTCATCCTCTGAAACCATCGAAAAAATAGCAGATACTCTTGAATCTACTGCAGGAAAATTTATTGGAAATTTTATAAGTAATATTGGAAATTTTATCTTAGACCTCCCCGCCCTCCTCCTCCAAATCTTAGTATTCTTCATAATATTATTCTTCTCCCTCAAAGACGGAGAAAAAGCATTTAACTATTTTAAATCCCTGTCCCCATTTAGAAGCGAAATCCAAGAAAAATTCTTCCAACATTTTAAAGATATCACAAGGTCAGTTTTAATAGGCCAAGTAGTAGTGGGAATCATTCAAGGAATCATTTCAGGAATTGGATATTTCATATTTGGAGTTCCAAATGCTCTTTTATTAACTGCCTTAACAATAGTAATTGGTGTAATACCCATAATCGGACCGTGGTTTGTCTGGATACCTATAGATATATATCTATTCACCGTAGGAAAAACCGGGGCCGGAATTGGTCTTTTAATCTACGGATTATTCCTAATTAACTGGATTGATACAATAATAAGACCACTAATAGTTTCAAGAAGAACTCAAATTAACCCTGCAATTATCTTAGTTGGAATGATTGGAGGATTATTTGTATTTGGAGTTATAGGATTCATAATTGGTCCTCTAATCTTAGCTTATATTCTTTTAGTCTTAGAGATATATAGAAAAAATAAGTCTGAGGATGACATTATTTTCAAAAAAATAGAAGATTACAAAACTTAATGTAATGCATAACCCTTTTATACCATCTCCACTTATTCTTATTATAAAAAGAGGCACACCAAATATAAAATGCAACTACGTATCAAAACTCTAAAATTCTTAACAGGAAGACCTGTCTGCATGATTCACGAACAAACAGCAAAAGAATTAAGCCTACATGTAGGAAACAGAATATCTATAAAAAACAAAAAAGGAAAAGAGATAATATCTATAATAGACACAGTATCTGAAATAATAAAACCCTCCCAAATTGCAGTATCTTGTGACATTACTGCATATCTAAATCTCAAAAACAACAACAAAGTAGAAGTAGAATTAATAAAAAAACCAAACAGCATCAATATAATAAAAAAGAAATTAGAAGGGCACAGATTAGATAAAAAAGAAATAACTGAAATAATAGAAAATATTGCAAATAATTCTTTAACTGAAGTTGAAATAGCATTTTTTATTGCAGCAGTTCACATGAAAGGAATGTCAATGACAGAAACCAAACACTTAACTAACGCAATGGTAAACACTGGAAACACCTTAAAATTAAAAGGAAAAATATTTGACAAACACTGCATTGGAGGAATTGCCGGAAACAGAACAACACCCCTAGTAGTTTCAATTTGTGCTGCAGCAGGGCTTAGAATGCCTAAAACATCATCAAGAGCAATAACTAGTGCATCAGGAACAGCAGATGTAATAGAAGCAATAGCAGATATAGAATTCACACTAAAGGACATTAAAAAAATAGTTAGTAAAACAAATGCATGTTTAGTCTGGGGAGGGGCCCTTGGCCTTGCACCAACTGATGACAAAATAATAAAAATAGAAAGAATAGTAAACATTGATTCAACAGCTCAACTTTTAGCAAGCATTTTATCAAAAAAAATATCTGTAGGAAGTAAATATATACTTATAGATATTCCCTATGGAAAATCAGCAAAAGTTTCAAAAAAACAAGCAGAAAAATTAAAGACTGCATTTGAAGATGTTTCTGAAAAATTTGATCTAAAATTAAAAGTAATATTAACAGATGGTTCAGAACCTATTGGAAATGGAATAGGCCCAATTTTAGAAATAAAAGACATAATAAAAGTCCTAAAAAGAACTCCAGACGCTCCAAAAGATTTAGAAGAAAAATCAATCTTACTTGCAGGAGAGCTTTTAGAAATGGGAAAAAAAGCAAAAAGAAACAATGGAGAAGATTTAGCAAGACAAATCCTCGATTCAGGACAAGCTCTTAAAAAATTCGAGCAGATTATCAAAGCCCAAAATGGAGATATAAACAAAGCAAATAAAACAAAAACCCCTCCATTTTCATATAATATCAAGGCAAAAAGAAAAACAAAAATCAAACACTGGGACAACAAGCTTGTTAACAAACTAGCAAGATTTGCAGGATGTCCCGAGGACAAGGCAGCAGGAGTTTTCCTTCACAAAAAACAAGGTGAATCTGCAGAAAAGTCTAAACCTATTTTAACAATATATGCAACATCAAAAGAAAAACTAAAGCACGCTAAAAAATTTTATAACGAGAATAAAAGGGAATTGGTGGAGTTTAGATAATTTTAACCTCTTTTCTTAAATACCTGAACCAAAAAATATAAATACTCTTATATATATTTATATAACATGAAAAACAAAACTACAATTTTACATAGTCCAACTTTAGAATCTGTAATTATGGTAGAGAAAGCCATACAGAAATACAGCCAAGAATGCGGAAAATACCAGCTATGGAAAAAACTTCCTAAAAAAATGATGTACCAAACATTTCAACTAATTCTAGATTATTTAGAACAATCCGGAAAAATACTTATAGATAGTGATGGATGTATTATGTGGACTTGGGATCCAGAAGGAATAAAAAAATTAATTGAAGATAATTTAATTGTCAAATGAAAGAAATTAATGTAGCATTTATATCTCATAAAATTAAACAAGAATTTGAAGATCTTAAATCAGGAAAATTTGAAGATAAAAGATTATATGGCTTCATTCTCAGAGCAATTAATGATTTAAAAAAGAATCCAATTACCGGAACTAAGGTTCCTAAAAAATTATGGCCCAAAGAGTACATAACAAACTACCGGATAACAAATCTTTGGAAATATGACTTACCCAATTCATGGAGGCTAGTTTACACCATTGAAACAGATGAAGTTAGAATTATGAATATAATTCTAGAATGGTTTAATCATAAAGATTATGAAAAGAGATTTGGGTATTGAATTTAAGCTCATATAAGTTTTATAGCGAATATAAGAGATAAAAGAAAGGGGTTTGATTAGGTAAATGTCTTATGCTCCCACCAGGTGTTGAGAGTCATATATGACCCTTTGACGCTCACTCAGGGAATCGAGAAAACGTGACACCCTAAGAGAGATTTGCCCTTTTCTCATTTAACTCAAAGCACCCTTACTCTTTTTAGCCAACTCACTCCAATCAACATCAGCAAAATAACATAATCATCACCTATCCTTCTCAGCCCTTGGATGATCATGCCCTAACTCTCTCTTTATTCTTAACTGTTTCAGATGTTTTTCTTTTTCATTTAAAAATTTATTAAGATTTAATCCATGTTTATTAATCATCATTGAAGCATGACTCCCCCCTAAGAAATGAGGCATTATAACATATGTTGCCCCTTCCTTATACAAAATATTTGTTTCTTCAATATTATGGGACACAACAATAATAATTGCGTTGGGATTCATATGTTTAATCATATTAATTAATAACAAATTTGTTTCAAATTCCGGAATTGTGGATACAGCCATTTTTATTTTTGTCAAATTTAACTCACTTAAAAATTCTTCATCTTCTACATCACCATATCTACAATCAATTCCTGCATTAGATAACTTAATAATTGTTTCAGGATCATAGTCAACCACTAAAACTCTCTTTTTTAATTTCCTAAATGATTTTAAAAGATCATAACCTATCCGATTATACCCAAACAAAACAATATCATATTCTTTAAAATCTTGTCCATTTTCTTTAACTTTTTTTCTTTCAAATATAGAAAGGTATCGAGACAGATAAGGATATATTTTATTAGAATATAATATTAAATATGTCGAAACAGAAATAGTGATTAAGCCTACAATTGTAACAAGAGATAATATTTCATTAGTTAAATGCCCCACACTAACTCCTAAGGTTATAAGGATTAAAGAAAATTCACTTATTTGAGCTACTGTAAATCCTGCTTGAAACCCTGTCTTTTTCTTATAGCCCAATAAGCCCATTAAAATCATAACAATTAAAGGATTCCCAATTAAAATAAACAATGAGAAAATTATTGCTGGAACAATGAGTTCATTTATGTTACCAAAAACCATTTGTGAGCCAAGAAGTATAAAAAATAAGATAATAAAGAAATCCCTTAAAGGCCTCATTTTTGAACTAATTTCATAATGAAAAGGAGACATAGAAAGTGCAATCCCTGCGACTAAAGCACCTATTTCCATTGAAAAACCTATATGATGAAATAATGATGCTAAACCAAGCCCCCATCCAATTGAAAATAAAAACAAAAACTCTTGAGATTTAGCAAAGAATTTTGATAAACTCGGAAGAACATAAATACTTATTAAAACAAATCCCCCAATTAATAAAATCCCACTTAAAACACTTACAAAAGACAAATTATCCAGACTTAAGTTACTTGAAAAAGAAGAGATTACCATTAAAAGAATTATCACAACAATATCCTGAACTAATAAAAAACCAATTGAAATTTTTCCATATAATTTTTCCAAGTCTCTTTTATCCGACAGTAGTTTCATAATTATAATAGTACTGCTAAATGCTAAGGCGATTCCAATATATAACGAAACAATTACAGAAAATCCCAACAATCTACTTATTAAAAAACCAAATAAAGAGGTAAAAACAATCTGCCCAATTCCCGTTATTAAAGAAACTTTTCCAACTTCTTTTATAACCCTTGGGCTTAAACTTAAACCAACAATAAAAAGAAGCAATGCAACTCCTATTTGAGAAAAAACCTTTATAGTCTCGGTTGATTGGACAATATCCAAAAAATAGGGGCTAACAATTATTCCAGCCAGGATATATCCAATTATTAAAGGTTGTTTTAACAATCTTGTTATTCCTGCAACTAAAACAGTTATACAAATGATGATACTTAATTCTATGAATACTTCCATGTTTATCTACTTTCTTTTTAATTGATAATTTTTATGAATATCTGATTGAATATGTTTTATTATTCTCTTGTGATGATCATTTAATTCATCCTGAAAAGTCTTTTTATAAATATATTTTCCAAATAATGTGAAAAAATAAAATGCCATTCCAATCCCGAAAAAAGAGAAAAACATAGTGAATATCTTCCCCATATCTGTTTGTGGAACAATATCTCCATACCCAATTGTTGTTACCGTAGCTATTGTAAAATATGCTGAATCAATATACCTCCACCCTTCAATAGAAGAATAAGCCAATATTCCTCCGAATAGAAAAATCAAAAATACTATAATTGCAAGAGCAAATTTTTTATGTAAATTCATTTTATTTTACCTCTTTTCTCAAACTCCTCAATATAATATAAGAAAGTCTATATAAAAAGATTTCTAGACCTTTAAACTCCAAGTACTTTTAAAGAATCCATATACCTTTCCCTTAAAGGTTCAGACAATCTTGATTTAAAACATTCATAAGCAGTTTGCAGCATTTTAAAACGTTTTTCTTTTCTTAAATCAGGAATTCTCTGAAAATGGCTTTCAGCAATATCCACCAAAGAACCTAAACAATCCACCTTAATGAATTTGCCATCTGAAAGAAACTCACCATACTTTATCCTAGAATTTTCAAATTTAAATTCTTCCCCTATATCATATTCATATAACATCGGAGCAAGCCATAAATTAAGTAGTTTAGCTATATCATAATCCCCATATTCTTCTTGCGCAATCCATGCTTCATTACCTATATGAACTGTCAGACCTAGAAGCATAGGATGAATTTTATCAAGATCTCTTTTTAATGTATTATCTCCTACCCGAGACAACAACCAATCTTTGTATTGTTCTGCATATCTTTTCTGAGTTTTTTCATCTATTGCACCTTGAATTAATGCTCCACAAACCATCATAAAAGAAGTTTCATAGATGCCTTTAACACTCCTTAATTTATGTTCTATTTCAGAAGAATTATTATGGAATGTTGCAGTTTTATTAAAAACTGCCCTCAACAACGGATCCGAAAGTTCCTTTAATTCTAAATAGCTTCTAGGAACATTAGGCATAATTGTAGAAAGGTTAGAATTATCCGCAAGATCATCTATCAGATGCGTGTAATAAACTAGAGAAGAAGAATTGTATGCCTCAATGTTATTTAAGGTAGGGATAGTTAAAATTATTGCCTGTCTCCGAGCATCCATAAAACTATGCACCTTGCTTTGATGTGGCTTTATCTTCATTTTACAACACCAATCTAAATAATCCTCTTCAGCCCGAATAACTGCCTCCACATTTTCTATATCCGGGTCTAAAATTCTATCAACTAGGTTTTGTTTGCTATTCATCCTAAAACCCAAATATTTAGTAATATAAATTTTATTGTTCTAGAGTTATCGAAACCCCATCTCCACCACAAAAATCTTTTTAATCATACCCAACCTCTAAAAATTATGTATAACTCAAAAACACCCGCACAACAGCTTGCAGATCACATAAAAAACAATCTAAAAAAAGGATACCCTCTTGACGCACTAAAATTCTCCCTAATCAACCAAGGTTATTCAAAAATATCAGTCGAAAATGCAATTGAACTTGCAAACAAACAAATTGCAGAAGAGATTCCAAAAGTTAAAGAAACCCCTCAAATAACCTATAAAATTATAGAAGAAGATCTTGATTCAGGAGAATCAAACGAAGAAATTATAAATGTAACACCCAAAGAAAGTTTTTGGAAAAAATTATTTGGTTAATATAATTAATAACTATCACAAATCACTCTAGACGGCCTAGAATCACAATTTCTTAAAACTTGATTAGGATAATCACAATTTCCCTCACCAATTACCTGATTAACACCTTCAAAACAACTTGTTTCAGTTAAAACTTCATTACAACCCTTTATCCGACTGTTATAACATCTTTTTCTTTCCAAAGGTAAATTAAAACAATATCCTTCTCCACGAACCTGATTAACACCTTCAAAACAACTAACTTCTACTTTAACTTCATTACATCCCCTTCTTTCAATCCTATAACATTTTCTTTCTTCATTAACAGGATAATCACAATTCCCACCAGATCTAACTTGGCCAGGAACATCTAAACAATTACCAACTCTTCTATCTAAATCCTCATTAACAACAACACTACTCAATTCAATATTTTGAACATTTTCCTTACCAACCCCTTCAGAAGAACTATCTGGGATTAAAAAAACAGTCAAAATTAATAATAATGCAATAATAATTAAACTTACCAACACCAATGACACTCTTTTATCCATGAAAGATATAAAGAAATACCCTTTTTAAAAATTTATGAACTAAAAAATAGATAATTAAATATTTACTTATTCACAAACCAAGTTTTCTCTGCAAAAATTTTATAAAAAACAAATTGAATAAGTTGGGTTGGAATAACTATTAAAAAGAAAGCCAGCGCCGGCCAGTAATTTGTATATGTATCAAAAGAGTAACTAACCCCGCAAATAGTCCTAACACAATTTATATTTGTTTCAATAGAGGTAAAACTCAAAGTTATACCATAAATAACAATTATGTAAATTAAAGAATAAAAAAGAGCCTTTATGTTGGGTTTGGAATCATATGTGAAATACAATGCAAGATTCGTTGAAAAAATATGGATTAATACCGGAATTATAATTAGCCAACCAAAAGATCCCTCAAAAAGATATCGTGTAGTTCCAGTTAAGTAAAATCCAAATAATGCTTTTGAAATAAAATCAATCGTCCACAAAAATTGAAAAATAAGCCCAATATTAATAATCCCTTTTATGATATATTTTTTTCTAAAGTATAACAATAATGCAAGAATAAATGGAGTATGATTACAAAACCAAAACAATCTTGGAAGATCATTGATTCTATAAGCTAGATAAATAACTGCAAACTGCAGTACAACAAGAAAGCATATCGCAACATCATATTTATCATCTCTATTTAAAAACCACGTTCTTATTTTTCCAATCACCATACATATCATAGATCTTCTGAATTTAAATATCTTTTTAAATTACAGAAGCCCAACCACGACTAGGTTTATCTCTGTTCAGTTTAATATAAAATTAAAAAATTTTAACCGAACAGAGCTGAAAGACCTGCTGCTGAAGCTTCTTTTGGTTCTTCTTTAGGAGCTTCTTCTGCTTTTGCTTCTCCACTTCCTGCAGCATTTCCAGCAGCAGGAGCAGCACTTGCAACAACAGCGTTCTCAAGCTCTTTATCGATGTCAACATCTTTTAAGCTTGTAACAAGGCTTTTAACTTTGCTTTCTTCTACTTCAATACCAGTTGCAGCTAGAACCTTCTTAAGTCCTTCTTCATCAACAGGCTTACCTGATTTGTGTAGCAGTAAAGCAGCATAAACATATTCCATTATCTTTCCTCCGGGTTATTTAATTGAAGATGATTTTCTAAGCCTTTTGCTTGCGCTATTAAATAATCTATTTCCAATTCCAGCTCAATTCTTTCTTCAGGCTCTGTTAAGTTTATGTAAAGGTCTAAAAGACTATCCGTATATTGTCTATTAAATTTTAAGGCAGCCTCTAAATCCGTTACAGTATGTCCTTCCTTACAATTAAGATTTCCCAGTGTCAAAAAGTATTTTTTTTCAGCTTCAACTAATTCTTCACAAACTAAATTACTCATCTTTCTTTTCCTCCACACTTGTTTCTTCTTTAGGAGCCTCTTCAGTCTTCTCTTCTCCAGCATCTCCACCGTCAAACTTTTCTCCTTCAACTTCTTCCTTTTCATCACTACCACTCAAACTATTCAATTTTTCACATTCAGCATTTGCTTTAGCTAAAAAATAACTAATAGTATCTTTACAATAATAAACAATCTTTTGAGCAAACCCAAGGGCCTTAGAAGCAGCAACCCTTAACTCTTCAGCATAACCTTCAGGATCTATCCTAAGTTCAGTATAAATCTTTTCATCTTCAACATCATAAACCGCTTTAGGTTCTAAACCAACAGTGAATGGCTGGATATTCAATTTCTGTAATAAAGAGGCAAGCGCCCCAGTAATATTGTCTCCTTCCTTAGCAATAACTCTATCTGCTTTAATAGAAATTTTCCCGTCTTCAACAGCAATCTGAATCCCAAAAGCACCCAACTCTGAAATTGCAGGACCTGGGACTAAATCTGTAGGACCAGCCTTAACTTCAATTTCACCAGGAGCAGTCTGACCTGATTTAGCATAGGCAGATGTTTTCTTACTAGCCAAAATTCCAGCTAACTCATAACCCTCAGAGTCTGAAATAACAAAAGCAGAATCAGCAGTAATATATTCTTCCAAACCTAAAATAGATTCTTTACCGACTTCTTTAATAGCTCTAATCATAATATTTTTCTTAGCAATTTTAACCGAAGCATGCTCCCTTATAGCTTTTTTAATAGCATGAAATTGTTTTGAAGGAAGTCCCTTAATTGAAACAATCATCAAAGTCTTAGCATCCAAAATATTTTTAGCAATTTCTTTAACCTGTTTCTCTTTCACTTTAACTGATTTTGATGTTGTAGGCATTTTATGCAGGGACCTCTGTAGACAATAACTCATGATGTTCTTGAGAACCGAATGCAGAACAATTTAATTGAGTACAATATCCTGCTTCTCCTGCATATCTCCTCTCTTCTACTGGAAATTTTTTAGCTACAAAATCTATATCATGCTCCCTATAAATCATAGTATCAGCACCCCATCCTTCGTCTATTCTAAACACCATTTCATGAGTAACTCTTTGACGAGTATCCATATCGGTTTTACCTCTAACTACAAAACAATCTCCAACCTTTACATCTTCAC
>Ga0180007_10004860_pt1 | contig 14010 bp, 13 predicted proteins | sample MM_PC_MetaG_FD_121122 | JGI IMG/M metagenome (GOLD analysis project Ga0180007, IMG submission 121122) | Groundwater microbial communities from the Aspo Hard Rock Laboratory (HRL) deep subsurface site, Sweden - MM_PC_MetaG | ecosystem: Environmental > Aquatic > Deep subsurface > Groundwater... | reverse complement strand
TTGTTGAGGTTGTTGGCGTTGTTGAGATCGTCGGTCGCGTCGGCCGCATCGACAGCGTCCGCGTCGTCGCCGGCGTCAGGTGCCGGACGCGAAGGGGACCCGTCGCAGGCGCCCAGGATCCAGCCGATCATCCAGGTCATGTAAAGCAGGTTTCGCAAAGGCCCTCCTCCGGATCATATCCGGGAACGTATAAATTTTTACTTTACTCATGACAAGACCGAAGGAAAGGAGTATTTTGCGTATTGAAATTGAAAAGGTCACTTCATATGCGCTTGGGTACATATTTTCTCGTCTGCCTCCTCTCCGTTTTCTGGGTCCCGCGGCACGCCGCGGCAGGAGGGCGCTTGGTGCGCGTCGGCGTGTACCAGAACAATCCCAAGGTCTTCATCGACGACAGCGGTGTCCCCATGGGCATCTTTGTGGATGTGCTCGAGGAGATCGCCAGGCTGGAGGGTTGGAACCTGCAGTACTTCCCTGGCACCTGGAGCGAGAACCTCCAGCGGCTGCGCGACAGTGAGATTGATCTGCTCGTGGACGTCGCCCAGTCCACCGACCGCGTGTCGGAGTTCCGCTTCAGCCGCGGCTGGGTGCTCGAGAGCTGGATCGACATCTACACCCTCGAGAGTCGGCGGATCCGCAGCATCTCCAATCTCGACGGCAAGACCATCGCAGTGCTCCGGGGGTCGATCCAGGAGCAGTACCTGTCCAGCGAGTTCAGGACGGTCTTCGGTATCCGGTACACGATCCAGTCCCTGCCCGACTACGCAGCCACCGTGGACGCGGTCCGCTCGGGCCGGGCCGACGCGCTGGTGGCTTCGAGGTTCTTCTATTTTTCCCCCCTCAAGGATCCGGCCATCGTCCCCAACCACCTCATCCTGTACCCCGGAGGCCTGTACCTCGCCTTCTGCAAGGACGGCTGCGAGGATCTGGTCCCGGTCTTCGACGCGCACCTGGCCCGGATGAAGAACGACTTCGACTCGGTGTACTACCGCTCGCTGGCTCGCTGGCTGAAGACGCCCGAGGTGCGGACCCACCGCATTCCCCGATGGGTGTGGTGGATCAACCTCTCGGTGTTCTCCCTGCTGATCCTGGCCGGGGCCTTCTCCCTCCTGCTGCGCCGGCAGGTGCGCCTGCGGACGCGGGAACTGTCCGAGTCCAACGCCCGCCTGACGGCCGTCAACCACGAGCTCGACGAGAAGATCTCGGAACTGAAGCAGTCCCACGATGAGCAGGAGAAGCTCCACCAGCAGATCGCCCGGATCCGCAAACTGGAGAGCATCGGCCAGCTCGCCGGCGGCGTGGCCCACGACTTCAACAACATGATCGGCGTGATCATGGGCAGCGTCGATCTCGCGCGCGAGTCCCTCCCTCCGGACTCACCGGCCCACGCCGAGCTCGACGAGGTGCGCAACGCCGCCCAGCGCTCGGCCGACCTGACGCGGAGACTGCTGGCCTTCGCCCGCCAGCAGCCGGCCCAGCCCCGGACCCTGGATCTCAACGTCTCGATCTCCGGGATCGTCAAGATGCTGCGGCGCCTGATCGGCGACAACATCCAGCTGGAGTTCTCCGCCGGGAAGGAGCTGCCTGCGGTGTTCATGGATCCGTCCCAGATCGACCAGGTCCTCACCAACCTGATCATCAACGCCCGGGACGCCATCGCCGAGACCGGCACGATCACCATCGAGACGCTCACCGGCCGCTTCCCCGCAGCCGCACACGAGCACGGGGGCAGCGAGTCCTCCGGGACCAGACGCTCCACCGTTCTCCTCAGGGTCAGCGACACCGGCTGCGGCATGGCGCCGGACCTGATCGAGCACATCTTCGACCCCTTCTTCACCACCAAGGCCCACGGGGAAGGAACGGGACTCGGCCTGGCCACCGTCTTTGGCATCGTGCACCAGAACCACGGCACCCTCCTGGTGGACAGCTCCCCCGGCAAGGGCACCACCTTCACGATCTTCTTCCCGGCCCACGAAGCGGCCGGCGAAGCTTCTTCGGCCGCTCTGTAACCGGCTGATGATGGATGGGCATGGGGAGAATTCGCGCGCGCCGGTCCCGAAGAAAGACAAGCGTTGCAGTCAAGTCCGCCCTCAACTATAGTGCGCTGATGCTGCTGCAGGACCCCTCCATTCATGAAGCCCCCGACCGCGTATCCCAGGCCAACCGGGTCACCGTGCTGGGTTCCATCGTCAACTTCATCCTGACCGGCCTCAAGCTCTTGGCCGGAATCCTGGGCAACAGCGCGGCCATGATCGCCGACGCGATCCACTCGCTGTCGGACTTCGCCACGGACCTCGTCGTGCTGATCACGATGCGCATCACGCGGCAGCCCATGGACGCCGATCATGACTACGGCCACGGCAAGTTCGAGACGCTGGCCACGATGATCATCGGCGTGGCCCTGCTGCTGGTTGGCGCCGGCATCGGCTGGAGCGGCATCAAGACCGTCCACGCCGCCGTCGACGGGGAGACCATCCCGAAGCCCCACTACATCGCGCTGATCGCGGCCGCGGTCTCCATCGTGGTGAAGGAATGGCTCTACCGGTGGACCGTCATCGTCGGAAAGCGGATCCAGAGCCAGGCCGTCATCGCCAACGCCTGGCACCACCGCTCCGACGCGTTCTCGTCGATCGGCACGCTGGCGGGCATCGGCGGCGCCATTGTCCTGGGCGACCGGTTCACCATCCTCGATCCCATCGCCAGCATCGTCGTGTCGTTCTTCATCATACGGGTCGCCCTCCAGATCTCCTACGGCAGCATGAGCGAGATGCTCGAGCGCTCCCTGCCCGCCGAGGAGAAGGAGAAACTGCTCAAACTGACCTTGACCGTCGCCGGCGTGATGGATCCGCACAACCTGCGGACCCGCCGCATCGGCAACTACATCGCCACGGAACTCCACATCCGTGTGAACTCCGAACTGAGCGTGATCGAGGGCCACCGCATCGCCTCCGAGGTGGAGAAACTGATCTGCGCCACCTACGGCGAGGGCACCATCGTTTCGGTCCACGTCGAGCCCGAAAACGAGGACTGACGGCGCCGCTGAACACGACTGCGGTGCCCGCGATCCGGGATGCTCGTTTCTTTTCTTGGTACCAGGGTATAACGCCGGCGGGGTGCCGGCTACTTGCGCTTGCGGAGATCCATCATGACAAGCTTGGCCACGGCCTTGAGCGTGCCAAAAACACCGTCGCCGGTGGTGGCCACCGCAGAGAACTCGGGCACGGCCGTGAGGTTGAGCAGTTTGCTCAACTCGTCCATCGGCGCGGCGTTGGGCAGGTCCTGCTTGTTGTACTGGACCACGTACGGCAGTTGGTCGAGATCATAGCCCTGCTCCTCGAGGTTCTCGCGCAGGTTGTCCAGCGACTCCATGTTCGCTTCCATGCGCTCAACCTGGGAATCGGCAACGAAAACCACTCCGTCAACGCCCTTGAGGATCAACTTGCGGCTGGCGTCGTAGAAGACCTGCCCGGGCACCGTGTACAAGTGGAAGCGGGCCTTGAATCCATGCACCTCACCCATGCTCAGAGGCAGGAAATCGAAGAACAACGTGCGCTCGGTCTCGGTGGCCAGGCTCACCATCTTGCCGCGCGCGTCGGGACTCGTTTTTTGGTAAATGTACTGCAGATTGGTGGTCTTGCCGCATAGCCCGGGGCCATAGTACACGATCTTGCAATTGATTTCTCGGGAGGAATAATTAATAAATGACATGCAGCAGGCCCCTAGTCGTCATTGAAGAGGTTGTCGATGTCCTCATCCGTGATTTCTTCGAAAATGGACGGCTTGGCCTGCTCGCTCTTGTTGGCCATCGAGTCCAGCACATCCTGGATGTCCTTGGAGGCCTTCTTCACCCGCAGGCGGACCAGCCCCAGCGAGGTCCGCTGGTCAAAGAGGACCAGCAGAATGACGCGCTGTGCGACGATGGAGATGTGCACGTTGGTGTGCTCACCCTCGTGGAACTGACCGGTGAATTCCTTCTCGGCCAGGAGCCGGGCGATGCCGCCGGTGGCGGCCACGTTGCCGGCCGTGAGTGAGGACAGCGATGTGGTATCGATGTTTTCGATTTCCCCGGATGAGGCGATTTCCTGACCGTTCTTGTCAATCAGAAGAACCGCCTTGGAGTTGGCATCGCGACACAGTCGCTCGACGACTTCCTGTATCGCTCGGTATTCCTCCTCGTATAATACTTCCATCGAATCTACTCCTTGGGCAAAAAACCTAGGCAATTCTCGCCAACAACTGGTGCCAATGTGTATCAAAGAACCATCGCGGACACAACCGAAATTTCGGTTCTGCGTCGAAGATAATATTTTTTTTGTTCGCCATGAGCACCAAACCGTCAAATTTTTCCAAAACCGTCAAACGCTCAATAGTAATGGATTGACTCTGCGGGGCAATTTGGTATAGCGTAGCGCGTTCCCGAAAAGCGCCTAATTCTTGATGGGAACCACGCCATAGGAGTGATGACATGCGAAAATTTCTCGTTTTTATGGTTGTCTCTTGGCTTGCACTGGGGATTTCCTTCCCTGCCGCCGCGCAGAAGGCTCCCTTGAAGAACATGCAGCAGGCCGACCTGAATTATTTACTTTTTGTAATTCAGGGTGACAACGCCGCCGACGCACTGGCCGCGATCGCCGAGCTGGGCAAGCGCAAGAACCCCGAGTCCCTGGACATGCTCCAGATGCAGTTGCTGCTGGGCTATCCCCCCGCGATGAGCAAGGCCATGATCCAGGCCCTTGGCGCCCGCAAGGACGCCAAGGCCATGGAGACACTGGTATTTTACACGCGTCACCGCTCCACCGAACTGCGCGTGGAGGCGCTGGTCTCCCTGTGCGAGCTCGACTTCGGCAAGGATCCTGCGCCTGTCAAGGTCGTCAACGAGATCCTCCTGAAGGCCCTGCGCGACTATCATGAAGCCGTGCGCAACAAGGCCGCCTGGCTCCTGGGCAAGCGCCGGGTCGGCGAAGCCGAGGAGCCCCTGCTGAAACTGTTCTCCCGCGGTTCGACGGCAGCCATGCAGGCACTGGGCTTCATCGGCGGCATCCGCACGGCGCGCACGCTGGCGATGGCCATGGAGAACACCAAGACCTCGAAGGAACCCCTGATCACGACGATCGGCACGCTCCTCTCCCGCGAGGACTTCGGCCCCGAGCCGGTCCGCGTCCAGCTGGTGAAGATCCTGGGCGACACCAACCTGCCCGGCGCCCAGAACGTCCTGATGGTCTATCACGGCAGCGGTCCCGACGCGTTCCCCCGGTCCCGCAAACTCGCTTTCCAGATTCTCTCGAAATGAGGCGTATCATGAAATCCTCCGTACGCAGCCTGATTCTTTTCGTGCTCTTCCTGTCCTCGTGCAAGCCGTTGCCGCCGTTCCACCAGAACACGATGCCCAACGACTCGGGGAAGATCGCCAAGGCGATCAACAAGATCTCCCTGCCCTCGGCCGGACCGGCCAACGCGACCGGCGAAGCCCTGGTGATTTTCCAGGGCCTCAACCCGCGTACCGCCGTGGCCGTGGCCGCCGGCACCGGCAAGATCCTGTGGAAGCAGCCCACCCCCAACGCGATCTCCCGCTACGTCGTGGCCGGATCCCATGTGGTCTACCTCGATCGGACCACGGGTCTGACGGCCCTCGACGTGCGCACCGGCAAGCAGACCTGGAGCGTCCCCATGCGCGCCCAGCACACTTTCATGGGCGTATCCGGCGCCCCCAACGGCAAGGTCGCCTATGTCACCAACTTCAAGCCCGCCGGCGATCCGCTCAACCAGGTCTCCACGCTGACGATCCTCAGCGAGGGCGGCAAGGAGATCTGGTCACTGGAGGCCAACGGCCGCATGGGACTCCCCCTGATGACCAACACGGTCGTCGTGGTGCCCTACCGCAACCAGCATCTGGTGCTGCTCGACACCAGCAGCCCCAGGGAGCTAGCGCGCATCCTGATCCCCAAAGGGGAGGTCCGCTTCATGACCGCCTCCTCCGACGGCATCTTCTTCGGGGACAAGCGTGGCATGTACCGCCTGTCCCCGGACATCGTCGACGTGGTCAGCCGCGCCCCGTCCACCATGACCACCGACATCCATAATGTGGAGTTCCGCTACGCGCTGGACCGCTACGATCCGGTCACCACCGACTACTCCGCCTACGAGGTCCGCTCCCTGCTGGCCACCTGGATCCGGGGCAAGGCCGGCGCAGCGCTGTACGAGAACCGCTTCGTGATCCACATGTTCAAGTATTTCCTGGGCTTCTCCGTGAACGAGAAATCCCAGGCCACCCTGCAGTGGGCGGTCATGCACCCCTACACCGAGGAACTGATCGGCTCCAAGGCCCAGAAGGACTTCGTGTTCTACGCCAAGGCCGACGGCTCCATCGAGTGCCTGCGTGTGGCCACCGGCGAACGCGTCTGGCGCACCGAGCCCCTGGACATGCGCATGCGTGGCGTCACGTTCGACATCGCCGGCATGACGCCCCCCTCCTCGTCCGAGGTGGAGGCGCCCGCTCCGCTGCTCGACGCCCTCACCGCCATCGCCAACGATCCCGACTCCCGCTATCCCCTGGCCAAGCGCCTGGCCATTGACGCCCTGGCCGTGGTCGGCGGAGCCGGCGTGGGTCGCCTGATCAAGATGCTCACCAACCCCGAGAGCTCCGCAGAGCTGCGCGAGAAGGCCGCCCGTGACCTCATCGCCCGCCCCGATCCCAACGGCGTTCCCCTGTACCTGAGCCTGCTGCAGCAGCCGTTCGACTTCATCAAGAGCACCCGACCCCTGGCCGTGGAGGTCATGGCCACGGTGCTGGGCTCCCTGAAGACCAAGGAGGCCGTGCCCACGATGCTCCAGTTGCTGGCCCACCCGGCCACCTCCCAGAAGGAGCTCGTGGCCCTGACCGAAGCGCTGCTGGCCATCGGCGACAAGGGGATCATCCGTCCGTTCCGCGAGTTCCTGCTGGCGTACCGCGCCGACCCGGCCTTCGCGCAGGACATCCATGCGCTGCAGAAGATGGCCGAGGCCCTCTTCAAGCTCGGTGGACCGGCCGAACGGCAGGTCCTGGTGTTCCTGACCGAGGACGAGCGGACGCTGCCCAGGCTGCGTGAATACATTCTGCGGATGTTCACCGAGAGCCGGAAGCCGCAACCCGCCAAACCGTAGACCCTGGAGCCCTCATGGCGCTGGATTTCTTCACCAAACGGAAAATTCGCAAGGAAGCCAAGCAGTTGGAGCAGGAGATACAGAGCGAGGACCGCCCCGATCTTCGCCTGCGCCTGGCCGGGCTGTACCGCAAACTCGACCGCCACGACGAGGCCAAGACCCAGTACCAGACCGTCACCCAGGCCTACCTGGATCAGGGCAAGCGCGGTCAGGCCGAGGCGGTCTGCCGCAGCGTGCTGGAGTTCTATCCGAATATCCAGGATTTCCAGGACCTGTTCGCCACGATCACGGGCAAGAGCTTCGGCGCGCCCGAGCCGATGACCTCCGTCGCCATGTCCGAGCCCTCGGCCGAGGAGGACGTCGGCCAGATGATGAACCACTGGTCCGAGCCCGAGGATCCGACGCCCATCGCCGATTACAACCAGATCAAGATGGACACGTGGCAGGACGAGAGCGATCCGGGTGCCCGGCGCATCCCGAGCCCGCCCGCGGGCGTCCCGCGCATCGCTGCGACGCTGTCGGACACCATCACCCACCGCTTCCCCTCCCGCGACGAACGGCTGTCGTCGATCGCCAACGAGATCCGCTCCAACCGCAACGAGACGATCGACGTGTTCAAGGGTCAGGACGAGGACATGTTCTCGGCCGCCTGGGAAGAGGAAGCCACCGATGACAAGACGCCGGACAGGTTCGCCGAGGACGCCGAACTCGAGGCCGAGGTGGACGAGGACTTCTGGACCCTGGCTCCGCTTCTGCGCGAGCTCGATGATGGCTCCCGCGAAGCCCTGCGCAAGCAGGTCAGCACCGCCACCTACGAATCAGGGACCGTGCTCTTCCACGAGGGCGACGCCGGCAACTCCCTGTTCCTGATCATCGACGGCGAGGTGCGCGTCTCCAAACTCCTGCCCTCGGGCGAGGAGCGGGAGATCAACCTGCTCAACGCCGGCGAGTTCTTCGGCGAGTTCGCCCTGCTGACCGATCAGAAGCGTCACGCATCGATCACAACCGTGGTCCAGACCACCGTGCTCGAGATCTCCAAGAAGACCGTGCAGGAGATCAGCAAGAAGCACCCCACGATCCTCGAGGTCATCAAGAAGTTCTACCGCTCGCGCCTGCAGGATCTGATGCTCAAGAACCTGACGTTCTTCAATCTGATCTCGGTGGAGAAGCGGGCCCAGTACCTCAACGACATCCACTTCCACCGCTTCGGCGCGGGCACCCCGATCATCAAGCAGGGCTCCAAGGGCGGCGGCTTCTTCCTGATCCTGCTCGGGGAGGTCGAGGTCGTCGTCGAGGGCGAGGCCGGGGCCGACGGGAAGGAACCCGTACAGGAAAAGGTGCTCAGCGTCCTCGGCGAAGGCGAGTACTTCGGCGAGATGGCGCTGCTCAAGCGCAAGCCCGCCATGGCCACGGTGCGCTCCCGCACCTTCGTCGAGATCGTCCAGATCCCGGCCAAGATCTTCTTCCAGATCCTCGCCGATCATCCCCCGATCTGGCGCCAGATGCAGGAGGAGGTCGAGAAACGCCAGCTGCTCAACCACTACTTCATCTCCGGCCGAAGCAGCCAGACGATTTCCTATTGATCTTTTCCTCATTTCTTTTTAAACGGGAAGCGTCCGGCCATCGCGGCCGGCATCTTTTACCCACGGAGGTTTTCCCATGCCCATGAATTTACGCGGTCGCAACTTTCTCAGGGAGCTGGACTTCACCCCGGCCGAGATTTCCTATCTGCTGGACCTGTCCCGCAAGCTCAAGGACGACAAGAAGGTGGGCATCCGCCACCGCCTGCTCGACGGCAAGAACGTCGCGCTGATCTTCGAGAAACCCTCCACCCGCACCCGCTGCGCCTTCACGGTCGCCTGCGTCGACGAGGGCGCCCATCCGGAGTACCTCGGCAAGAACGATCTGCAGTTCGGCAAGAAGGAGAGCGTCAAGGACTCGGCCCGCGTGCTCGGCCGCATGTTCGACGCGATCCAGTTCCGCGGCTTCTCGCACAAGACCGTCGAAGAGCTGGCCCAGTGGGCCGGAGTGCCCGTGTGGAACGGCCTGACCGATCTGTGGCACCCCACCCAGATGCTGGCCGACTTCCAGACCGTCATCGAGGAGTTCGGTCACCTGAACGGACTGGGCTTCGCCTACGTCGGCGACGGCCGCAACAACGTCGCCCGCTCCCTGCTCGTGGGCGGCGCCAAGATGGGCATGGACATGCGCATCGTCAGCCCGAAGGACCTGTTCCCGGAGAAGGACCTGGTCGACACCGTGAAGAAGATCGCCGCCGAGACCGGCGGAAAGATCACCATCACCGACAAGATCGCCGCCGGCGTCAAGCACGCCAAGGTGCTCTACACGGACGTGTGGGTCTCCATGGGTGAGGAAGCCGAGTGGAACTCCCGCCTGAAGAAGCTGCGCCCGTTCCAGGTGAACCAGCAAATGGTGGACGCCACCGACGAAAACGACATGATCTTCCTGCACTGCCTTCCGGCCTTCCACAACCACGACACCGAGTTGACCAAGACCGAGGGCGCCCTCGAGGTCAGCGAGGAGGTCTTCGAAGGCCCCCACTCCCGCGTCTTCGACGAGGCCGAGAACCGCGTCCACACCATCAAGGCCGTCATGGTCGCCACGCTGGGCGCGTAAAATCCCACCACGGAACAAGTAAGTACATTTTAAGAAGGGGATTTTTACCACTGAACACACGGAGCACACGGAAGAAGAGCGTCTTTCATGAGAATGAAGGAGCGCTTTCCCATTCCGGGCCTTCTGTGTGTTCCGTGGTAGAAAATTTTCCAAAAAAAGATCTTGACACCTTCGTTCTAGCGCGCTAACACACTAGTGTGCTAGTCAACTAGTACACTACACTGGAGGTTCACATGATCGAGATTCAGGACATCACCTTTCAATATCAGAAAAAACCCCTGTTCAAGGACCTGGAGATGACGCTGAAGCCTGGCAACCTGTATGGGCTTTTAGGCAAGAACGGCGCTGGCAAGACCACCCTGCTCAAGCTCTGCTGTGGTCTGCTGTACCCGCAGGCCGGCCGCCTCAGCGTGTTCGGACGCACCCCGCACCTGCGGCAGCCGGCGTTTCTCTCGGACCTGTTCCTGGTCCCGGAGGAGTTCCTCCTCCCGCCGGTGTCGGGCGCCCTCTACCGGCAGATGCTCGCGCCGCTGTACCCTGCGTTCTCGGCGGAGCGGTTCGAGGCGCACCTGCGTGAGTTTGAGCTGGAGCTGCCCGGCCGCCTCGACCGGCTCTCCCACGGCCAGAAGAAGAAGTTCCTGCTGGCCTTCGGCCTGGCCACCGGCGCGCGGTTCCTGCTGCTCGACGAGCCCACCAACGGCCTGGACATCCCGGCCAAGGGCCAGTTCCGCAAGATCCTGGCTTCCGAGCTCGACGACAGTCGCATCATCCTGGTGTCCACCCACCAGGTCCGCGACATGGAGCATCTGATCGATCCCATCGTCATCCTCGACTCCGGAAAGATCCTGTTCTCGCAGACGCTGGAGGATTTCTCCAGTCACTACAGCATCCTGCACGGGGAGCTTCCCGACGGTGCCGTCGTGCTCTACGAGGAACAGGTCCTGGGCAAGAGCCTGTCGCTGGTCGAAGGCGAACTACCCGGCGCGCTCCCCCTGGATCTCGAGTTCCTGTTCAAGGCCGTCACCACCCACCCGGATCGTTTCACTACCGCAGCCCCCGTCGATGCCGCGGGATCCACCCGCAAGGAGGTCGCTCATGCGTAAACCCGAAATCTCCCTGAACCGTCTGGCCCGGCTGTTGTGGATGGACGCGCGCTTCTGGGCCCGTCCGCTGGCCATCGGCGGCACCGCGCTGGGGCTGCTGGTGCTCGTCTTCTCCTTCATCGCCGCCTTCTCCCGCTCCGGCGACACCTTCCATTCCGGCGCGTACGCGTGGATCATGGGCCTGGGCGGCCTGATCTTCACCAGCCGCGCCTTCCTCGAGCTGCGGCACCCCCTGACCACGCAGAACTACCTGCTGATCCCGGCCTCCTTCGAGGAAAAGTTCATCGCACGATACCTGCTCACCTCGGTGGGCTACCTGGGGGTGTCCTATCTGGGCTACCTGCTGCTCCAACTGCTGTCCGAAGGGATCAATCAACTGGTCCTGGGCCGATCCAATCCGCTGTTCTTTGTCAACAACCTGGATCACCTGCAGGTGATGGCCGTTTATCTGGCCTTCCAGAGCCTGTTCTTCGCAGGCGCGGTGTACTACCGCAAGTATTCACTGATCAAGTCATGGCTCTCCGTGATGGCGCTGTTCTTCGTCCTGATGGTCTTCGGCTACCTGGTGTTCCGTCTGTTCCTTCACGGGTACTTCGATGGCATGCAGGCCAATGAGAGCGTCATGATGACGTTCGCACGTATGGGGATCACGGGCGACCTCACCATCGCCTACTACCCGTTCAAGATCTGGCTGACCTGGGTCGGACGGATCTGGTTCTGGGGCGTCATGCCGGTCTGCGCGCTCGCCTTTGCGTACTTCCGCCTGCGCGAAACGGAGGTGTGAGATGCAGTTCTCCGATCCCCGATCCATCTACCTGCAGCTGGCAGACGCCATCTGCGATCTGATCCTCAAGGGCACCTATGCCAGCGCGGAGAAGATCCCGTCGGTACGCGAGCTGGCCGTCGAGGCGGGCGTGAATCCCAACACCATCCTGCGCACCGTCTCGCACCTGACAGATCAAGGAATTCTTTACAATCAACGGGGCGTCGGCACCTTTGTGTCCGAGAACGCCAGGGAGTCCATCATGCAGCAACGCAAGAAGACCTTTCTCGACGAGGAACTGACCAGTTTTTTCAAGAAAATCGAACTGCTCGGCATCGACTTCACCGATCTGGCCCCCCTGTGGAGCCAGTGGAAGACCGCCCGGCTGGAGGTGCGCCATGAAAACCAGTAACCGCATCTTCTGGGGATTCTGGGGATCGGCGGCCCTGCTGATCGTCGGCTTCATCGCCGCCTTCTCGTCGGTCACCCGGGCCTGGGTGGCGCCCGACGGCAAGCAGCTGCGGGACGCCAGCTCCCTGACCGGCCCGTGGAAGGACCAGGTGCTGAGCGCGCAGGACTTCTCCTCGCTCCAGCTCAACGGCGCCTTCGACGTCGCCTGGGAGCAGTCCGACAAACTGTCGGTCACCCTCTCCGTGCCCGAGCGCTTCTCCGAGGCCTATTCCATGCGGCAGGACGGGACGCGGCTGGTCTTCACCAACCGGCTCACGGGACGATTCTCCGAGCTGGCCCTGCGCCTGAAGATCTCCGGCCCGCGCCTGTCCGAGGTCGAAGCCAGGAAGAGCCTGAAACTGAAGCTCAACGGCCATCCCGGTGAGTCGCTGAACGTGTCGGGCAACGGCGCGGTCTGGATCGAAGGCACCTGCGCCACGCCCATGGAGAGGCTGTCCGTCAGCACCCGGGGCATGACGATCCTCCAGATGAAGTCCTGTCCGATGAAGAGACTGTTCCTGGACATCCACGGCAAGATCGTGATCCATGCCAACGTGACCGAGAGCCTCGAAGGCGCCGTCAACGGCAGCGGGGACATCCGTCTTTCCGGCGCCCCCGCCCGCCAGAACCTGTCACAGTACGGCAGCGTCCGCATCCGCATCGACTGATCCCAGTTCACAAGAAGTTTTTTACCACGGAATACGCGGAATACGCGGAATCAGGGCGCGACTGACGCTGGTGTCAGACCTCGCCACCCACGGCACCCGCGGGCCCGTACCAGTGGGAGAAGACGGCGAACACCGCGTTGAGCGTGTCGTCCTCGGTGTGGCCGCGCTCTGCCGCCATGAGCCTGATCATGCCCTCGTTGCGCAGCAGGGCGAGCCCGTGGACCTGAGACCACACGGCGAAGCTCAGGGCGCCGGGCTCGGACGACGGATCCAGGCTGCCCTCGGCCTGACAGGCCCGCACGGTCTCCTCGAGGGGGCCGAAAGAGTCCGAGTCTTCGGCAAAAAACTCGCTGTGCTTGCTCGCGACGCTCATGGCCGCCGCCATCCCCTCGCCCGAGAACATGAGGCTGATGTACTCGGGCTGCTCCCGAGCGAAGTCGAGGTAGGCCCGGCCCATGGCGAGGAGCTTGTCGCGGGCACGCCCGGAAGTGGCGGCCGCGATGGCCAGCATGGCCGCCCGCAGGCGTATGTGCCCATCGAGCATGAGCGTGGCGACCAGCTCTTCCTTGCTGGCAAAGTGGCGGTACGGCGCCGTGTGGCTCACCCCGGCAAGGGCCGCGAGCTTCCGCATCGAGAAGCCCTTCATGCCTTCGTCCTGGATCAGGCGCACGGCGTGCTGCAGCAAGGCTTGTCTCAGGTCCTTGTGGTGATAACTCTTCGTGCCTTTCATGCTGCTCCCTCCTCGCCGCCGTGCCGAGGTCGTGTCGATAAGGTACTGAAAACAGGAGGTGGAGGCCAGCACTTTGGGTTTGGAAATTGAAGGCTAACAAATCTTTTCCCAAAAAGAGTGTTGACGGCGTCAACATTGTCGGCTAGAAAGAGTATGTTGACAGCGTCAACATTATGTTGACGCGAACCCTTGGTCACACTTTTTGGAGGTAACATGTACTGCTTGGTCCTCAATGGAAATCCCGAACCCTCGCCCTTCGACGACTATCTCGCGACCTTCGCCAGGGAGATGGAGCGAAAGGGGCACGAGACGAAGGTCGTCGAACTGCGATCACTGGAACTGGAGTACTGCAACGGCTGCTGGTCCTGTTGGTGGAAGACGCCCGGGATCTGCGCACGAAAGGACGCCATGGTGGGCCTCTACCCTGAGATGGTCCGTGCCGACCTCGTGGTCTGGGCGAGCCCTCTGGTCCTGGGCACGATCTCCTCTCTGCTCAAGAAGACCCAGGACCGCTTCATC
>Ga0180007_10004859_pt1 | contig 14012 bp, 17 predicted proteins | sample MM_PC_MetaG_FD_121122 | JGI IMG/M metagenome (GOLD analysis project Ga0180007, IMG submission 121122) | Groundwater microbial communities from the Aspo Hard Rock Laboratory (HRL) deep subsurface site, Sweden - MM_PC_MetaG | ecosystem: Environmental > Aquatic > Deep subsurface > Groundwater... | reverse complement strand
TCCATGCTATGTGTTCCATGCTATGTGTTCCATGCTATGTGTTCCATGCTATGTGTTCCATGCTATGTGTTCCATGCTATGTGTTCCATGCTATGTGTTCCATGTTATGTGACCAAGATACCCTTGCGCTAAAAATTTATGGCAAAAAAAGAATTAACGAAAATCAAATTGCAAATTCCGGCGGGAAGAGCTACACCGGCGCCTCCGATCGGTCCGGCGCTCGGCCAGCATGGAGTGGCGATTCAGGATTTTTGCACTCAGTTCAATGATGCGAGCAAAGATCGAATGGGCGACATTGTTCCTGTCATTATCACGGTTTACGCTGACAGAACTTTCAGCTTTATAATGAAAACGCCTCCGGCAGCGGAATTGGTAAAAAAAGCGGCCGGAATAAAATCCGGAGCGAAAAATCCATTGCTTGACAAAGCGGGAAAAATCACAAAAGCCCAATTGGAAGAAATCGCAAAATTAAAAATGACTGATTTGAACACCACTGACCTGGAAGCTGCCAAAAGAACAATCGCCGGAACAGCCAAACAAATGGGCGTTTCGATCGAAGGATAATTCATTTATTAAATAATTTGTGGGAGTCTGCCTCAGGCGGACGAATTACCACGCGCCAATTATTGAAATTGCGATCTAACGAAAAGTTATACGCATTTTTCCAATCATTGGCTGATTAATATGCCGAAACATTCAACACGGTTCTCTGACCTGAAACAATCAGTTGATAAAACAACTGTTTTTCCGGCCAATGAAGCCATTGAAACAATCAAAAATTTAAAATCAGCGAAATTCGATGAAACAGTGGAAGTTCATTTTCGCCTGGGAATCAATCCGAAAAAAGGAGATCAGCAAGTTCGAGGCACTGTTGTCCTGCCGATCAGTTTCGGAGAAACGAAAAAAATAGCGGCTTTCGTTCCGGAAAATAAAGAAAAAGAAGCCAAGGAAGCCGGCGCTGACATTGTCTATACCGAATCAACCATCGGCGCTCTGCAAAAATCCGGAAAAATTGATTTTGACATTGCGATCGCAGTGCCGGAAATCATGAAACTGCTCGCTCCATTGGCCCGATTTCTCGGACCGAAAGGATTGATGCCTTCTCCGAAAAATGAAACCATTACAACAAATTTGAAAAAGACGATCGAAGAATTGAAAAAAGGAAAAGTCGCATTTAAAAATGATGACACTGCCAATGTTCACCTCTCGATCGGCAAAAAAAGCATGGCAACCGAACAATTAATGAAAAACTATGAATCAGTGTTCGATGCTCTGACCAAAGCAAAACCCGAAGGATCAAAAGGCGTTTACATAAAAAACATTACAATCTGCTCGACAATGAGCCCCGGCATAAAAGTAGCCGTAAAATAAATTCAATTTGAAAAATGTTCCGCTTATGCGGGACATTTTTTTTCTGTGAACAACCGCTTTGCGCCGCCGGGATTTATTTGTTAAAATGGTTTCGATAAAGAGAAAGACCGGTAAGGTGACGAGAAAGAGATTGCGAGATTGAGAGATTTAGAGATTAAGTGAACGGGGAACTACATAATTTTCAATTACCCCAATTACTTTATTACTCAATCTTAAATCGGTTGATCGTGAAGTAATTAAGTAATAAAGTAATAAAGGGAACGACGCAGTTTTATTTCCCTTAATTACTCAATCGCTTAATCTCCTAATCTCTCAATCTCTTTTAACTCCAAATCTAACTTCCAACAAAAATGACTCAATTCGACGAACTCTACAAAGCCGGCGTTCTGAAAATAATGAACGAGGGCTATGATGAATACAATGAACGAACCGGACATACTTGCAAGGTTATTCCGGGAATGACTTTTGAATTGGATCTGGGATTTCCCCTGCTCACCCTGCGAAAAATTCCGCTGAAAATATTTGCGGCCGAACAAATCTGGTATATCATGGGCAGTGAAAAACCGGAAGATTTCGTCAATAAATTCACCGGAATTTGGAAAGATTTCACTGAGGAAGACGGCACGGTTCCGGCTGCTTACGGCCACCGCTGGCGGCAAGCTTTCGGCAGAGATCAACTGGGAATGCTGGTAAAACATTTAAAAGATCAACCCGGCTCGCGCCACGGTGTTGTTATCACTTGGGATCCGCGAGAAGACGGACTGGGCGGAGAAAAATCGAAAAAGAATGTTCCCTGCCCTTACACTTGGACAGCTAATATAATCGGCAACAAATTGCATATTCACAGCATTGTCCGTTCGAATGACATGATGCTCGGCTGTCCGCACGATGTCGCCGGATTTGCGCTCCTGCTCGCCATTCTGGCTGCTAAAATCGGAGTAAAGCCGGGAAAATTAACGCACAGCATTTCCAATGCGCACATTTACGATACTCATTATCAGCAAGCATGGGAATTGGTGGAACGGGAAAACAATCATCCGCCGATATATTTCGAAGCTCAGGGAAATTATTATGATCGCGCGGAAAAAGGCGATGAATCGCTGGTAATGGAAATAGTGAATTTATTGGAAAGACAATATAATCCGCTCGGTTCGATTGGCGGAATGCGAATAGTTCTTTAGAAGCTAGACTAGCGAGACTAGCAAGACAAGAAGTAAGATAAGCAATAAGCTCTCACTAAACTCGTCTCGCTTATAAAAAAAATATGAAAACTCGTCTAATAATGGTCATGTCTCTCGACGGCGTGATCGCCAAAAATTCAACGCACAATCCAATGGAATGGTCTTCGGCTGAAGATAAAAAACTTTATAGAGAAACCACAAAAGAAATCAGCGTTGTCATAATGGGACAAAAAACCTACGATGCTATCGGAATGCCGTTGCCCGGAAGACTGAATATTGTTCTAACCAGAGAAACAAGGGAAGATCAGCCGAATCTGCTGGAACACAAAAGCGGCGATGTGAAAGAAATTTTGAATGAATTGGAAAAACGCGGATACGCGCAAGCCGCGATCTGCGGAGGAACTTTTGTCAATTCACTGTTTCTCAAAGAAAATCTGATCGATGAAATACAAATAACAATCGAACCGAAAATTTTCGGTTCCGGACTGCGATTGTTCGATCAGATTGATGTTAATATTGATCTTGAACTCATTGAACTGAAAAATTTGAACGACAATACGATCAATGTTCTTTATAAAATAAAAAAAGCGGGAACTGATTTCAGTCCCCGACAATGAGTTCTATCCTACGCTGATTCCAAATAATCGTCTTCATCCGCAGGATAAGTTGATTTGATTTCAGCTGCCGGAAAAAATTCTTCCAGCCGACTCACAACCCAGTCTTCCGGCTCTCGCACAACCAGAGCCTTGTATCCTTTCCACGGAAGACTCGGCTGCCAGTTCATCTTGAGAGCTATTTTCTCCATCAAGCAACTGTTGGTGAAAAATGCGTATGCCTGCCAATCATCCTCCGTTGGATCCTGCTTTGTCGGGAAATAATGGATGTAGATATCCACTTCCCGCTGAGCCAGGACGCGTTTCACCTCGATGAAGGGAGTTTCATCTGAATCAGAAATGAAAACTTTCATTTTCAACCTCCGCTACTTAAAGTCGGCAATAAACTGCCCTGAAAAAGGCGCTGAATTCGCCGATCCTTGTAAAAATCATAATAAACCGAAATAACAATTTTGTCAACATTTATGTCAGTACTAAGCAAAAAAGAAATTTTGGAAAGAATAAAAAACAAACAAATCGTTTTCACGCCAGACCTCGACGAATATCAACTTCAGCCGGCTTCCATTGACCTGCGCATCGGCTGGAGTTTTTACATTCCGCATACTTGGCATTATAATGAAAAAGGCCGAGTGGCGATCAATGCCGATTATCTTGATTATCAAAACACGGAAGAATATTTCAAATTGATAAAATTAAAACCCGGACAATTTTTTGAAATTTTGCCGGAAGAATTCATTTTGATTTCCACTCTGGAAAAAATAACTTTGAATTGCGGAGATCTCACCGGAAATTTGTATCCGCGCAGTTCCGCTCTCCGGCGCGGATTGCAAGTCGCCACCGGACTGGTCGATTGCCGATACAACGGACAGCTCACGATTCCGCTGGTGAATTACAGCCGCCACATAATCAAACTTTTTCCCGGAGAAAGAATCTGCCAACTGCAACTAATGAAAATGGAAACCGAATTGAGCGAAGAAGAAGCAAAACAACACGGCGCGCAATCAGCCAAATATGTCGGCTCAACTCCCTACGGACTCGAAGCGAAAGCCGATTCCACCGCTGAAATCGATTTCATCAAATCGGGAAAAATATCGGAATTAAAAGAACAACACGGAATAAAAGCCGAATAAATCGGAGGCGCTATGGACATAAATAAAACAATCGATTATCCGTATCTTCCGGAAGGCAAGAAAATTTTATTCGTTCCGCCGGAAAATGTTTGGATGAACGAAGCGAAAAAAATGGCGGATGCAAATTCCGCGTGTTCTTGGTGGCCGACCGGAGCCGTTGTCGTAAAAAATAATGAAATCATCGGACGCGGCGCGAATTCCGGAAATTTCCAGCCGCTATGTCCGCGGGTTGAACACAATTGTCCGACAGGCGAAGGCTATCATTTTTGCAATGCTCTGTGTTCTCAAGACGGACATTCGGAAGTCACCAGCATCATGTACGCGATCAAAAATGGAAATGATCCGACCGGCGCTGATTTGTATTTATTCGGACACTGGTGGTGTTGTAAAAATTGCTGGGACGCAATCATTAAAAATGGAATTGCCAATGTTTATCTGCTCGAAAACGCGCATTTATTTTTTGTCAGAGAAAAAAGACTGGCTCTCATGGATGAAGTAAAAAATAAAATACAACAAGGCAAATCCGTTTCTCGAGAAGAAATCATTTGGATTATCGAATAATCCGAGGCAAACGCGCAATCGCGTTTGCCGATTCATAAATAATTGAAATTCAATATGAACAAAATAATCGCTTTGGTCGGCATGACCGGCGCGGGAAAAAGTCTGGTTGCCGATTATCTGGTCAATAATGGCTGGGGCTTTTCCAGATTCGGCCAAATTGTTCTCGACATTGTAAAAGAACGCGGACTCGAACCGAAAGAAGAAGCGGAAAAACCGATTCGCGAAGAATTGCGGCGCGAACATGGAATGGCGGCAATGGCGCTTTTAAATATTCCGAAATTCGACAAAATATTGGAAGAAAATAATTTGGTGGCCGACGGATTGTACAGCTGGTCCGAATACAAAGTTTTAAAAGATTATTATCAAGACAGACTTTCGATCATCGCGGTTTACGCTCCTCCGCGAATGCGCTATGAACGGCTGGAAAAACGGCAACTCATGGCGGAAGACAAAGATCTGCGCCATCGCCCGGCGACAAAAGAACAAGCCAAATCGCGCGATTTCGCGGAAATAGAAAACATTGAAAAAGGCGGACCGATCGCCATGGCCGATTACACATTGCTCAACATTTCCAGCAAAGAAAACTTATTCGTCCAAATAGAAAATATTTTGGCGGAAATAAATTCAAACGATTAAAAATAAAACAAAACCAATGGCGGAAAAAGAAGTTCGAATAAAAATAAACAATGTCAAAGCTTTTAAAAAAAAGATAAAAGCTCTCGGCGCGGAATGCACAATGAAATATTCTTTCATGGATTATGTCTGCGAGCCGAAACAAAAAAATTGGAATCCGCATTTCATCAATCTGAAAATAAGACATCAATTGACCGGAGACAAGAGCGGAATAATTGAATTGTCTTTTCATCAGGTGCGCTGGAACAAAAAAGTGAAAGTGACAAAACTGGGATTCAAATCCAAATTGGAAATTCCGAAATCAAACATCAACTCTTTCATTGATTTGATGGGCTGGAAAAAACTGGTCGCATATTCGAGAACCGGCGAACATTACAAATTGAAAAACCATCAATTCACGCTGGAAAAAATAAATCATCTCGGATATTTGGTTGAAGTGGAAAATTCAACAGTCGCGGAATTGAACGAAACAATCAAACTATTGGGAGAAGAAAAAAATATTGTAAAAAAAACAATTCCGGAAATGGTGCTGGAAGAATTGAACAAATAAACAATCTCTGAAATAAAATTAAAGAATATGAACACTCAGGGCAGATTCATTGTTTTCGAAGGAGGCGAAGGCACTGGAAAAACGACTCAACTCAAACTCTTGGAACAAAAGCTGAGGGAAAAAGGATTTTTGGTTTTCGTCACGCGCGAACCGGGCGGCAATGGAAGTGAAATCGCGGAAAAAATCAGAACAATAATAAAAGATCCGGATCACAAAAACATGGCGCCCGAAACCGAACTTTTTCTTTTTTTGGCTGCGCGCGCCCAGCATGTGCAAAAACATATTCGCCCCCATCTCGAGCTGAGCTACATTGTAATTTGCGACCGATTTTTCGGTTCCACTCTCGCCTATCAGCATTTCGGCCGAGGACTTTTCAATTTGGAAGAAGTGAAAAGAATAAATGATTTTGCCACCGGCGGACTCCAGCCTGATCTCACAATTTTGCTCGACATTGATCCGGAAATCGGTCTGGCGCGAAAAAAAGATCAGCAAGTGCAATGCAGGCTGGACAATGAAAAACTTGAATTCCACGAAAAAGTGCGGAAAGGATATCTGAATTTATCGGAAACAAACAAAGACTGGCAAATTATTTCAGCGGAAAACGAAATTGATTCCATTCACGAAAACATTTGGTCTCATGTGTCCCGGCTTTTGGAAATTGTATAAAAAATAAATAACAAAATAAAATATGCAAGAGGATGCAATGCAAAAATCCGGCTTGATTCAAGACGGCTGGATTGAAGTAATCTGCGGATGTATGTTTTCGGGCAAGAGCGAAGAAGGCGGGAAACGAGTCACCAAGGAAAAACTTTCAAAAAGCAGAATTCCCATCATTTTTGTTCCGCGAAAATCACAACGAAAACTTACTTTAACATTCAAACAAGAACAAGTTGACGCCACCGGAAAAATGGTCAGCCGCAACGGCAAAAGTTTTGACGGCATTGAATTTTCAACATCCAATCCCGATGAAATAATTGATTTCATCAGAGAAATGACTGATCCGCCGACAACTGTCGTGATCGAAGAAGCTCATTTCTGTTCGGATGAATTGGTCGAAGTCTGCAAAAAACTGGCGGAAGAATTTCGCTTGCGCGTAATCGTCATCGGACTGGATCAGAAATTCAACGGCGAAGGATTCGGTCCCATTCCCCGGCTGATGGTCGAAGCGGAAATGGTGACAAAAGAACTCGCCGTCTGCACCGAATGCGGCAGTCAGAACGCCAGCAAAAGCTGGCTCGATTCCAGAGAACGAAAGTCGCTGGAAAACGGATCAATTCTCGTCGGCGACACGCAATACGTCGCGCTCTGCCGGCATTGCTACCGAGAATTTGAAAAAAATTTCGGCAAGCAATAAATTGAAATGATTTTTCCTTCAGACAACTAAACCATTACTCAATTATGAATAATCAAACGATTGTCAACGAAAAACAATGCAGATTGATTGCCGAAAAATTAATGCCGCTGGAACTCAGGCAAAATCATTTTCAACGTCTGTTTCTCAATTTTCCCGCTGACACTGAAACAAAACTCCGCGCCTGGCTCTTCGCGACCGCGATCTGCCATCAGACGCATATATTGATCAACAAAAAGAAAAATCTCGTCGGCTGGGATTTTCTGGAATATGTTTACTCTGATTTGGGAAAAGAAAATTCGCCATTGCTTGATCCTCATTATTTGGCGCGATTGACAGCGCCGGAATTGGCGGAAAAACTCAAACCGCTTTTCGCGGATGACGGCAATCATGAGAATTGCACGCTCGACCGGCTGGAAGAACGCGCGCGTTTTATCATTGAAATTTCAAAACAGCTAAATGAAAAATATGAGGGCAAAGTCGAAAACATTCTGCAGAAAAGCAATGGATTTTTGTTCAACAATGGCAACGGACTTTATGAATTGCTGGAACAATTACCGCCGTTCGCCGATCCCCTGCGAAAAAAAAGCACCATCTTTATAAAATGGATCGTTGACGGGAAATTGATGCAAATCAAAGATCCGCAAAATTTTGTTCCGATTATGGATTATCACATGCAAAGAGTTCTTCTCCGCACCGGCTGTGTTGAAGTGCTCGATGCTGAATTGAGAGAATCGCTCCGCAAAAAAAAACCGCTCGCTTCCGATGAACCGATCAGAAACGCGGCAGTCGAAGCCATTCGAAAAATTTCACAATTTTCAAACAAAGACATATCGGAAATTCATGATTTCTTCTACCCCCTTGGTCGAAGCTGCTGCAAAGAAAAAACGCTTTGCATTGACAAAACTTGCGACAAAAATCCCTGCACTTTTTTTCTCTTTGTAAACATACCGGAACACGAAAAATGTATTTTCGAAGGAGTCTGCAAAGGAAACGCCGATGAAACTTACCGAAACTTTTGGCAGCCGATCGTTGGAACTCATTATTATTAATTTTTTGTAAACAAAATAAGCGGAATAATTTATGGGCAAAATAACCGTCACAATGGATCCTGAACAAAGGCAAAAATATATTGACATGCTTTTGGAATTGGATGGCTTGTCGCACGTACAAGAAAATCCAAACTCAGCTTACTGCCCCATTTCCCTCACCTCAACTCCGGATGAACTGAAAAAAACACTCAAATCGCATCAAGAACTATTGATGGAAAATGTTTTGCAATCTGCCGGAATAACAGCGTATGATCCCGGCTCAGCGCCGTTTTCGCCTGACACGAATCTGACGTCCCTGCCGAATGAAGTTTATCTGCTTGATTCGGGAAAAATCGTTGGCTCGAGATTCTTTGTCGGACACAATCTGCTGGCTTCCACCGGACAGGGCATTGAAGCGGAAAAAGCGAAAATTTACAATCGCATTTCCGTAATTTTAATGAACAAAAACATCAGAGTTTCCAGAATGCAGCCGCATCGCGCGATTTATTTGCAATACTCGAATTTTGAAAACGAAGTTCATCTATTCGCGCCGATATTTAAAATGCTGCTGGAATATGAACCGGGCATGGGATTCAACGGACATGTTCCCGTATTGCTCGGATTTGAAAAAAAAGGAAATAAAATAATTGATTTGGAAGAAAGTGTTTATCGGGAATTTCCCGCATTGCAGTATAAATACGATGGAACCGTTCCCATTCTCAGGCTGAGATCTGAAAATCCCGAATTATTTTATTCAAATAAATAAAATCAAAATGAAAATTCATATTGCGCATTCGCGAGAATTTGATTTCAAAAAAAATCTGTACGAACCGATCAGCCGGAGTTGTTTGAATAAAAAACATAATTCTATTTTTCCGAACGAAACAGAAACCGAAACATTCAGTTCAATCAATTTATTTCAAACCAAAATTAATTTAATTATCGCGGAAATTTCTTTTCCGTCCACCGGCAAGGGAATCGAATTGGGAATGGCGCATCAATTGAATATTCCGATAATCGGCATCTACAAAAAAGGAACAAAACCATCCGGCTCCGTAAAAAACGTCAATGACAAATTCATTGAATACGAAAATTCCGCGGAATTGATTTCCGAAATTGCAAAAACACCGGAAAAGATAATTTGAAAATAAAATTCCGGCACGCCGGATCAGCTTGTTAAAACGCACAATTTTTGATACGATTTTATCTGATGAATAAGCGTTAAAGCGAGTTAAGCAAGAAAGCGAGTTAAGCTTATCTCGCTTATTTATAATCAGGCGCAAGATTTTGCGCCGCTACATTTCGTCTCGGCGAATGCAATCCGCCATTACATTTTATTGCTTAACTCGCATAACTTGCTTATCTCGCTTACTAGCTTTAAAAACTATGAAACTGCAAACAATAATCGGCCTGGAATTTCACATTCAGCTGAAAACAAAATCGAAAATGTTTTGTTCTTGCGCCAATGAACCGGAAGAAAAAAAACCGAATGTAAATATTTGTCCGATCTGCATGGCGCATCCCGGCACTCTGCCGATGGTAAATCGGGAAGCTGTTGAAATGGGAATAAAAGCGGCGCTGGCGATCAATTGCGAAGTCAAAGAATTTACAAAATTCGATCGCAAAAATTATTTTTATCCTGATCTGCCGAAAGGTTATCAGATTTCTCAATTCGACAAACCGCTGGCTGAAGACGGCTGGCTGGCGATCAATAATACTTCCGCCGACGGACTGGCCGGGCGGCTGGATGATGAAAAACAATTGAACCGCATCGGAATAATTCGTCTGCACATGGAAGAAGATTCGGCAAAATCAACGCACTCAAAAAAAGATTCGATAATTGATTTCAATCGAGGCGGACTGCCGTTGATTGAAATAGTCACCGCGCCTCATTTCAATTCCGGAGCCGAAGCGAAAACATTCGCGCAGGAATTGCGTCTCATAATGCGTTATCTTGATATTTCCAACGCGGAAATGGAAAAAGGACAAATGCGCGTTGACGCGAATATTTCTCTCCGACCCGAAGGCGATCACAATTTTTATCCGAAAACGGAAATAAAAAATATAAATTCTTTTCGCGCTCTGGAACGGGCGCTGGAATTTGAAATCAAACGGCAAACCATTCTCTGGGAAAAAGGCGACGCGCCGAAAGAACAATCCACTCGCGGTTGGGATGAAAAAAAACAGGAGACAGTGGCGCAAAGAATAAAAGAAGAAGCGCATGATTATCGATATTTTCCCGAGCCTGATCTTCCGCCGCTCACTTTCACAGCGGAAAAAATCCAAGGAATAAAATCTTTACTTCCAGAATTACCGCAGGCCAAACGCCGCCGATTCATGGAAATGTATGAATTTCCCGGCGAAGCCGCAAAAATTTTGTGTGAAACAAAAGAATTGGCGAATTACGCGGAAAAAATAATTTCAGAAATGAAAGATTGGCTGAAAGCTCTGGAAAATGTTGAAGGTTCGGAAGAAGAAATCTGGGAAAACAATAAAAAGAAATTGCTCAAACTCGTTTCCGGCTGGCTGGTAAACAAATTTCTGCCGAGTTTGCAATCCAATGATATTGAATTGAAAAATAATAAAGTGACGCCGGAAAATTTCGCTGAATTTCTCACGCTGATTCATCAAAACAAAATAAACAGTTCAACCGCGCAGATCATTCTGGAAAAAATGGTAAAAACCGGCGCTGATCCTTCACACATAATCGAAGAAGAAGATTTAACTCAGATGACTGATTCAAAAGATTTGACAGCGGTCATAGAAAAAATAATCGCGTCCAATCCGGAACAAGCCGAAGAATTCAAAAACGGAAAAGAACCGATCATTCAATATTTTGTCGGACTGGCAATGAAAGAAACGCGCGGAAAAGCTGAGCCGAAAACATTGGAACAAATATTCAGAGACAAACTGAAATAATAAACAAAAGAGTCGACGAAATGTCGACTCTTTTGTTATCCGCGCAAAGATTCATTGACCTTTGCGCGGGAAATTTTCTATTTCTTTTCCATCAACGCTTTCACCCAGTCCGGCGGATTTCCGTCGTAGACCTGTCTGAGAGCATCGCCCACCGTCATATCGCCGAGCTCGGCGCGGATTTCTTCCGGCGTCAGCTCGGCAGAGGACAAATCGAGCGAATTTCCCTTTTCCGCGAGATAGTCCGCCAGGTTCTGACCTTCTTCGGTCGAGAGCAAGGCTCGCGCCTCGTCTCTCGACAAAACCAAAACGCCGTCCGGCGACAGTCGCTCTCGCAAAAATGATTTGAAAATGTCAGCCGCTTCATTGCGCGCCAACTCTTCCTCCTCGGACATTTCTTCATCTTCCTCATCCGAAATAATTTCCGTGAACCACCAGTGATCCGGCGAAGCTGGATCAGGCAGATCTGCCGCAAGGCCGGAGCGCTTCGGTCCGAGAACCGCACAACGCTGCAGAAGTTCTCGCAGTTCAGCATCGCAGGTGAATTTCATTGAAATCTTTTCGCCGAACATCTCCCCCATCGCCAACCGAAATCTCTGCAGACGTTCACGAGCAATCAGCGCCTGCAGGATCTTCTCCTGAAGACGCTCCGCTTGTCGCGGATTCCCGCTCAAAAGCGGAACATCATAGAAATCAGGCGGCGCATCTTTGGCCGATGCCAGAATCATCAAAATATTTTCCTCTTCAACCCGACAGGATTCCAAGAGGAGACAGGCAATTATCTGACGATCAGACTCTGTCAACTTCGCCATCATTGGCACCGCTTCATCCGGCTGCCACTCAGCCGCATAGCCGAGCGCCAACAAAGCGTCTGACAGGTTGCATGCAAAAATCGCTTTCTCATAAATATCATCAGCACCATTCCAAGAATGAAAAAGATCACAGATCGTCTGTCTCGGACTTTCCATGGGAACCTCCTGTACGCCTGAGAACATATTACAATATCACTAAAAATTATTTTTGTCAATCCATTATCTAAAATTACTTAAAAATTACATTTTTAATAAACTGTAAATTCTAACCTTGCCAATATTATAAAATTGCGTTAAACTTTCGCTGAGTGTGAATTTCCCACAACAGCGGGCAAGGAGGTAAACAATGGAAGTCGAACTGTTTCTCGATCAAATTACCAGAGGAATTGAAAGCTACCATGGCGCGAGTCTGCGCCAACTTGATCTTTCAATGCACAAAGCATTCGATGGCGGTGACGCAGTGCCGGACGAATTGTATGTGGTTGATTTTCCCGGTCTCGGATTGGGACAAGATCTCCTGCTCAACCGCCAACTGTGCGGCCTGCCTAAACTTCTGAGAATTCAAAAAACAGCGCACACCATGATGAGAACATTCGCGCTGTTTCATCCGGAATTTTTCACCGGTTCGAATCTCTCAGTCGCACAATTCGTCATTCACTGGGGCGGTCGGCCGATGGATCTGACAATCGCCAACCCGCCGCTGTTCCCGCAGATGATCGATACCTGTCTGCTCAAAATCAGACGATTTCCACAAGGAGATGATTGGAGAGGAGAACTGCAAGACAAAATCGGCGATTGGTATCAAGACGATCTTTATATCGCGGCTGAAGAATGCTCCGCATCCGGCGCGTCATTCGAGTGCTTCGCTGAACTGGCATTTCAGAATCATGTGCCGAAAACGCTGATCGTCTTCCCTGTCTGCTGCAGTCTGGAAGGAATTCAGCGGCTGCACAAAGTTTGCCTCAAATACAATGTGCGGCTAATCGCTCTGCTCAATTCCGCACTCATCCAAGTAAACCCGATCGGAACAACGCTGCACAAGACCGATCTCGGTCTTCTGCCGAAAACAGTTGTCACTCGCGAATTTTACGATTTGCTTGATAAGCGATACCAAGGAACTCCGATCTGCTGGGTGGGAGACATGGGCGAGAGCATTCACAAAATGCCAAAGCATATTCGAGACATGCTCGCCGATATGCGCAAACTGCAATTTGATCCAAAAAAAGAAAACTGGAAACTCTGGCCAACCTTCATCAGGGAAGCGCAATTCCAAACAGAACTCCTGCAAAAAGATCCGGAAACATATCGATACTTTCAGGAAATTTTCTAAAAAAAAACGGCGAACCGGAAACCGGTTCGCCGCATTTTTTTACTTCAAAAATTCCAAAGCTATTTCCTCCGCTTGTTCTTCATTTTTCACCCAATGAATCCGCTCGTCGCGCCGAAACCAAGTCATCTGGCGCTTCGCGTATCTTCGCGTGTCGCGTTTGATCAGTTCAATCGCTTGTTCCAAAGAATATTTTCCGTTCAAATAATCGCAAACTTGCCAATAACCGATTCCGGTCATGCTCGGCAAATCGCAGGAATATCCGCCAGCCATTAATTTTTTCACTTCTTCGATCAAACCCGATTCAATCATCCGGTCAACGCGCTGATTTATTTTCTCATAAAGTTTTTCCCGCGGCGCGCCAACGCCGATTTGCAAAAATTCAAATTCAGAATCAATTTCTTTTTTCATTCGTTCAAACGGTTTTCCCGTGGCAAAACAAATCTCAGCCGCGCGCGCAACGCGCCGGGGATTTTTTGCGTCAATTTTATTTTCAATTTTCGGATCGATTTTTTTTATCTCTTCCAAGACGGCC
>Ga0180007_10004858_pt1 | contig 14015 bp, 12 predicted proteins | sample MM_PC_MetaG_FD_121122 | JGI IMG/M metagenome (GOLD analysis project Ga0180007, IMG submission 121122) | Groundwater microbial communities from the Aspo Hard Rock Laboratory (HRL) deep subsurface site, Sweden - MM_PC_MetaG | ecosystem: Environmental > Aquatic > Deep subsurface > Groundwater... | reverse complement strand
TTATGATTTTGATTATGCCCCCCTTTCAAATGCAACCGTCGATGACCTTAAACAATGGAAATGGCCGGTGATGGATGATTCCAGAAATGCGGAATGGGAAAAAAAAATAGAAGACTACCGTGCTGATAACTTTGCGATTGTAACGGTTTTCAAGGGTCTCTTCGAGCAAAGTTGGCCTTTAAGGGGTTTTGAGCAGCTATTTATGGATATGGTCCAAACACCCGATTTTGTCCGGTACCTGTTTGACTCTGTACTGGATTCCCAGAAAAAAATCTATGGTAAATTTTTTGATGTTGTCGGGCCAAGACTGGATATTGCATTATTTACCGAGGATATGTGCGGGCAGAAAAACCCGCTTTTCTCACCTGATTTTTATCGGAAAGAGGTCAAACCACGCCATCTGGAACTGGTGGATTTCATAAAATCCAAATGTCCGAATGCCTATGTGGGTATCCATAGCGATGGTGCGGTGTCTCCCTTTATTCAAGATTTTATTGATATCGGTATAGAATGCCTTAACCCATTGCAGACAACCGCTAAAGGAATGGAAGCCGGTCGGATCGGTGATACTTTTGGAAAATCCATCTCATTTTGGGCTGGTGTTGATACCCAGCACCTGCTGCCTTCAGAATCCGTACAAACAGTAGAAAAGGAAGTTGAAAAACTGGTTCGAACTTTGGCAGCCGGCAATGGATACCTATTTGCGCCCGCCCACAATATCCTGGATGACACCCACCCAGACAATGTCCTGGCGATGTTTCGGGCAATTGAAAAAGTTAACAGCAGCTTATTACCGTGACAGGCCGGACGATTCAGATGGGCAATTGTATCAGCAGTGTATGGAATTTGTCGATGGCAATAGGGGATAATTGATAACCATTTAGGTCTTGAATCTTTTTACGGATAAAAATAAATTTAAGGACATTCTTATGAATCATATCACATCTGAACTTATTTTGCTCAATCCCCTTGATAATGTTGCCGTTGCAGGTCAGACGTTTTCCAGGGGCCAGAGAATCGAATCTCACAAATTGACCTGTAAAGACCCGATCCCTGCCGGGCATAAAATAGCCGTTTCACCAATTGGTAAGGATGCCCCTGTTTTTAAATACGGATCAAACATCGGATATGCCCTGGTTGATATTGAAAAAGGGGATCATGTTCATTCTCATAACCTTTATATAAAAGGGAGTCTGAAATCTTATGCAGTCGGTGTCGATGCCCGGGAAACATCTTTTTTAGATCCCTCCTGCCGTGCAGTGTTTAACGGTTTTGTCCGGGAGAACGGACGGGTCGGTACCCGGAATTATATCGGTGTCCTGTCCACGGTCAATTGCTCTGCCAGTGTCAGCCACTTTATTGCCGAAGCTGCCAACAATAGATTATCCCATCGGCGACCCGATTTTGATGGAGTAGTGGGATTGAGTCACGGGCAAGGCTGCGGTATGACCATTGGCAGTGAAGGCCTTTTTATCCTGCAACGAACCCTGGCAGGGTATGCCAATAATCCGAATTTTGGCGGAATTTTAATCGTGGGTCTGGGCTGCGAAGTCAATCTTGTCACAAGTTTTATGGATTCCATGCAGCTTAAGGAAGGACCGCGTCTTAAAACTTTGAATATTCAGGACCATGGCGGTACCCGGCAGACGATTGACAAAGGGGTTGAAATGATAAAAGAGATGCTTCCTCTGGTGGAGGCGGCCAAAAGGGAACCCGTATCTGCTGAACACCTGATCCTTGCCCTGGAATGCGGAGGCTCAGACGCGTATTCGGGTATTTCTTCAAATCCGGCTCTGGGAGCTGCAGCAGATCTTCTGGTTCAGCATGGCGGCACCGCCATCCTGTCGGAGACACCTGAAATTTATGGAGCAGAGCACCTGCTGGTTCAGCGAGCCAGCAGCCGGGAGATTGCCGACAAGCTCATTGCCCGGATAAAATGGTGGGAAGATTATACGGAGAAGAACAATGCAGAGATCAATAATAACCCCACTCCCGGTAACAAAGAAGGGGGATTAACCACTATCCTGGAAAAATCTCTGGGCGCGGTAGCAAAGGCCGGCACCACCAACTTAAATGATGTTTTCAATTATGCAGAACCCGTCACCACAAAAGGGATGGTTTTCATGGACACCCCGGGCTATGATATCGTCTCTATTACTGGAATGATTGCCGGTGGTGCCAATATGGTATGCTTTACAACCGGGCGGGGGACTGTTATGGGATCTAAACCGGTTCCCACTCTAAAACTTTCCTCCAACACGCCCATGTATGAAAGACTAAAGGATGATATTGATATCAATTGCGGTTCCATTCTGGATAATGGAATCTCGGTCAGCCAGATGGGAGAAATAATTTTTTCAACTATCCTGAAAACAGCTTCAGGGGAACTCAGTAAAAGCGAGGTGCACGGATTTGGCAACCATGAATTTGTTCCCTGGCATATGGGGGCAGTACTCTAATCCGCTGAAATAAAACCATGGTGTTGAAACTTAAAAAACACTTGTCCGGGCTCGGGGAACTGAAAAAACCAGTTGCCAGGGTTTAAAACGGAAAAACATGGACAAGCGTATTGAGAAAATAGTAAATATGACAGGACACCCTAACACAGGAGCATAATCCCTTAATGACTTCAACTCCCAAAGATATTCAATTTCCAAAAATGGTATTGGCCAGCCGTACCTTTGAGAATTCACCGATCAAGGATGTTGCACAGCTCCTGATCGAGAGACTCTCAGATGTCGGTCTTTCAAAACGAATTTTCCCCGGGCAAAAGGTGGCCATTACTGCAGGCAGCCGGGGGGTCACGGATATGGCCTTTGTCATAAAAACCCTGGTGACCCAGTTAAAACGCCTTGGCGCAGTTCCGTTTATCGTGCCGGCCATGGGCTCCCACGGCGGTGCTACGGCTGAAGGGCAGGAAAGTATATTAAAAGAGTATCTTATCACCCAGGAAACCACGGGTGCACCCATAAAATCCAGTATGGACGTTAAACATATCGGCAATACCATCCATGGCGTGCCCGTGTATGTGGATACCAATGCCTTTAATGCCGATCATATCATCGTGGTCAACCGGGTTAAACCCCACACGGATTTTGAAGGGGAGATCGAAAGCGGCCTGACCAAGATGATGGCCATCGGCCTGGGTAAACGTCAGGGTGCTGAAACCTACCACAACGCGATCCTGGAACACGGTTATTATGAAACCTTTACCACCGTGGCCAATGTGGTTCTTGAAAAAGCGCCCATCACCCTGGGTATCGGCATTGTTGAAAACCAACTGGACCAGACAGAAAAGATCGGTGTTGCATGGAGAGAAGACATGCTGATTCTGGACAGAGAATTGCTCGTTAAAGCCAAAAGTGTCTTTCCCAGGCTGCCCTTTGACCAGATAGATTTGCTTATTGTGGATGAGATGGGAAAGGATATCAGCGGCGCTGGCATGGATCAGAACATTATTGCCAGAACCGTCATAAAATTGGGGACAGTGCCAAAGACCCCGAAAATCAGGCGGATATTTGTCAGGGACCTGACCCCTGCGAGCCACGGCACAGCCACTGGCCTTGCCAATGCAGATTTTACAACCACGAGACTTGTTAACAAAATCGACCGCCACGCCACCTACATGAATTGCCTGTGTTCCTGCGAACCGGCCATGGCTGCCATACCTCCCTATTTTGACACAGACAGAGAGGCCATTGAAATAGCCCTGAAAACCATTGGGTTAACGTCTCCTGAAGATGCAAGGGTCGTGCACATTAAAAATACCCTGCATATGGAAATAATGTCCGTATCAAAGGTCTTTTTAACGGAAATTGAAGCCATTGACAATCTGCAGATTCATGGAGAACCAAGCCCCCTGTCATTTGACGGGGACGGCCATCTCAACCTTCCCTGGTAAACCAGCAGAGGGAGGGAGGGTCTGATTTAATGTTGTAAATATCAAGGTCTCTGCAGCCGAAATGTTTACCCGTGTTTGACAATTGATGCATGCCGCAACAGATTGCGGCTGACATAAGCGTTGGAAAAAAATATCAAGGGGGTTTAATATGTATAAAGGTGTATTTTCAGCTACCGTGACACTATTTGATAGTACTGGAGAGATCGACTACAAGGCTAATGGGAGGCACATCGAAAACCTGATCAAGGGCGGTATCAAAGGGTTTTTGTTTTTAGGAAGCATCGGGGAATTTTATAATCTAAATCCCGGGGAAAAAAGGGCTTTTATCGATTTTGTGGTTGACAAGGTCGCCGGCAGGGTGCCGGTGCTCATTGGGACCGCAGGCACCGATATCCGGGAAGTGATTGAATTAAGCCTTTATGCAGAGCAATCCGGGGCAGATGCAGTGGTGATTATTCAACCATATTACATGACCCTGAATGAAACCCGTGCCTATGCTTTTTATGCACAAATTGCCCGTGCGTTAACCATAAATATTTTTCTGTACAATTTCCCGGACAGGACCGGTTTCAGTTTGCCACCGTCACTGATTGCCAGGCTGGCCAGGGAATTTGACAATATCATTGGTATCAAGGATACGGTGGACAGCATCAGCCATACCCGGCAGATCATCGAGGCGGTACGGCCGGTACGGCCTGATTTTTTGGTATTTTCCGGGTTTGACGAATACCTTTTGCAAAACATGATGTTCAAGGGAGATGGGGTTATCAGCGGGCTGCCCAATTTGGTTCCGGAACTGTTTGCAAGTCTGACAGCCGCCATAGAAGACAATGACCTGGCCATTATCAAGCGGCTATCGGGAAAGCTGTCCGGCCTGATGGCGCTCTATACCAAGACCGATTCCTTTATCTCGGCCATCAAAGTCGCTGTTTCCATTCGGCTACCCGACATCTGTACCGACCTTCGGGAACCCGGGTGTGATCTGGACAAAAAAGAGAAACAAGAGATCATAGCGTATGTGGAACAGGTCATGTCCCAGGAGTCATGAGGGAGGAGGGGACAAACAGGATGTGGGAGTAACCCCTCTTGGGACATCACTTAATGGCCTTACACCGTGATGCTATCGATCCCAAAATACTCACACTTTCATACGATGGGGTGCTGAAAGTATGGCAAAACCGTCTTTCCCGGCCATATTTTCAAGTATCACGTCATGGGGATGTTTACCGTTCCCAGAAACTTGTGGCGCAGACGTTCAAAGTGGATGATAAGATTGTTTCTGCGCGTTTCCCCCAATTTTTTTGAATTGTCAACGGAGAAACAATTTAAAAGCTTTTCCAGTTCATTAATGACAGCAGTAACCTCTTCATGCCAATCCCCTTTGTCCAATACAGTATACCAAAGTCGGAATGTTTGCGAATATAATCTGTCAGAAACCTCTGCCAAAACCGGATTGCCTGCTGCATCATGAATTATGTCCCTGAGGGATGCATCTATTTGTGCCAACGCCTTACAGTTTTTTTTCTCCAGAAGTTTTGTGCAGTTATCATATAAATCTTTCAACTTTGTACTGTGTTTGGAAGAAAATTGTTCTCCGGCAAGTCGGGCTTCAAAAGCTTCGATCTCAAACCTAACCTGGTATATATTCATCACTTTGCTGAATTCAATATCAGTGACCATACTCCCTGTTCGGGGGATCACCCGTACAAGTTGATCCCATTCCAGTCGGTTCAGTACATCCTTGATCGGTGACCGGCTCATCCCAAATTCTTTAGCCAGTATTTTTTCATTTAGAATCTGCCCAGGTTTATAATCCAGATATAGAAGCCGTTCACGCATGATTTGATAAACATTTTTTTTCATTAACAACACCTGAATAGAGAAATATTAAAATTAGTGGCATATCATTGATATGCCATATGAACTCATCATTTAACCCACCGCCATTATAATTTCAAGCTTTTTCAGAATAGATGTTTTTAATTATCCAAAATAGAAAAAAATTAAAATAGTTGTTGACACATTGATACTACCACTGATATTTCAATAACAATATCAGTGGTAGTATCAAAGAAATATTAACGGCATGTCACATGGAAACAAATGATAATTCTCAACAAAGGAAAATAAAATGTTGATTAATCCGGTCATCAGACCAGGGCAGGCCTGGTATGGAGAGTCTATTGGAATTTTAATATTGGATGCTTCCTATCCTTGTATTCCGGGGAATATCGGCAATGCAAGCACCTTTCCCTTTCCTGTCCGATATGAAAAAGTTCAAGGTGCTTCCATTGATCGCCTGCTGAATCAGCAGGATACTGATCTTGTCTCCCCCTTTATTGATGCTGCTCTAAAATTGTACAACAGTGGTGTGCGTGCAATTACCGGCGCATGTGGGTTTATGGCCTTATTTCAACAAGAAGTGGCTGCAAGCATCAATATTCCTGTTTTCCTTTCAAGTCTCCTGCAAATTCCATTTATGTATCAAATAACAGGAAAAAAAATTGGAATCATAACAGCCGATGCATCCTGCTTAAGACCCAAACATTTTACATCAACCGGTATTCCTGATGGACTCCCGCTGGTAATCGCCGGCATGGAAAATCAGCCGGAATTCAGAGACGCTATCCTTAAGGAAAAAGGGAGTCTTGATTCTTTTAAAATCCAAAATGAAGTCGTGGAAGTCGCCAGGGAGTTGGTCAGAAATAATCCAGATATTGGAACCATCCTTCTGGAATGCAGCGATTTGCCGCCCTATGCCCATGTTGTTCAAAATGAGGTTGGACTTCCGGTTTTTGATTTTTTTACCATGATCAATTACGTGCATACAACACTTGTGCGATTGCCTTTCAAAGGATTTATGTAGATAATGTTACTAACACAAAGAACCATAACCGTTTGAGGTGAGATTATGAAACTAAAAAATTTTGATGTTATTATTATCGGCGGTGGCATTATGGGCTCATCCACAGCATATCATCTGATGATGGCTGATCCGTCTTTAAAAGTGATTGTTATTGAACGGGACCTGGGTTATGAAAAAGCATCTACAACCCTGTCCATGGTAAATGCCAGAATCCAGTTCAGTCTGAAGGAGAATGTCCAGATCTCCCAATATGCTTTTAAAATCCTTGAAAACTTTGAAGATGAGATGGCTGTTGGCGGGGTAAAACCAGCCATTTTTTATCGCAGGGAAGGTAATCTGTTTCTCTATGATGAGAAAAGCGAACCTGCTGCCAGAAAAGCTTTTAACATGCAGAAAGAGCTGGGATGTGCCATTGAGTGGTGGTCACCCAAAAAAATAAGAGAAAAATATCCCATTTATGAGAATTTAGACAATATTGTGAGCGGTACCTTTGGATCCCAGGACGGCCATTTCGATGCCTATGCCGTATTAATGGGATTTAAAGCAAAAGCAAAATCCATGGGTGTTTCTTTTTTGCAGGATGAAGTGGTTGAGCTGATAACGGATGGAGATGGAGAGCGGACCGGGAATGTCATTCAAGGTGTCAAAACAGTTTCAGGAGAAACATTTTTTTCTTCCCATATCGTTAACTGTACCGGGGCATGGGCAGCCCGACTGGTAAAAACCGTTGGTATTGAACTTCCGGTCGACCCGACAAAACGTCAGGTATTTGCGGTGAAGCCTGAATTTAAATTTGACGGTCCTCTGCCATTGACAGTCCTGCCGTCTGGATTCTATTTCAGATCAGAAACCGGTGGTCTTCTGTTGATGGGCAAATCCATAAAAGATGATCCCATTGGATTTGATTTTTCCTGGGACCAGGATCGGTTTGAACTATTATGGGAAGAATTGTATAATTTTGCACCTGTGTTTGAAGCACTGAAGCTGATCAAAGGGTGGGCCGGACTTTATGCTGTCAACACCCTGGATGCCAATGCCATTTTAGGCGAGTGGCCAAATTTAAAGGGTTTTTATCTTGCCAATGGGTTTTCAGGTCATGGATTGCAGCAGGGACCGGCTGTGGGGCGATACATGACAGAGCTTATCCTGAAAAAAGAACCCGTGCTGGACCTATCGATTTTCAGTCCTGAAAGGATACTCTCCAAAAAGCCGATTATTGAAGACGGGATTGTATAAACAAAATAAAAAAAGGAATAGATAATGTTTTTCGACGTATTGTTTGTCGGTATCATGGTCGGGGCGATCTATACTTTAGTTACCATCGGGTATAGCATGGTTTACAGCATTCTGAAATTGATGAATTTTGCTCATGGGGATGTATACATGTTTGGGACGTTTATCTGCTACACCCTGCTGGCAAAATATAATATGAATCCCATTCTTGCCATTATTATTGCAGCAGCTTTGGGTGGACTTCTGGCATCCCTTGTCGAAATTGTTGCCTATCGGCGCCTGAGGGCGGAACAACACCGAATGATATCCATGATTACTGCCCTGGGAGCGGCTTATGTGATTCAAAACTCCAATGAATTGAAATGGGGAAATCAAGTATTGCCCTTTCCCTCTATCCTCAGTACAGAGGCATTGCATGTGTTTGGCTTGAATATTCCCTTGACACAAATCATTACACTGGGCATAGCCGTCGGTTTGATAGTTCTTTTCACTCTTTTTTTGAAATATCATTCCTATGGCAAAGCGATTTTGTGTGTTTCAGAAGATATTCCAACAGCCAGTTTAATGGGAATACCCATCAATAAAACCATCACCATGGTGTATTTTATCGGTGGTATGTTAGGTGTTATCGGTGGAATATTATATTCATCATCATACAATGCCGTTTCCCTGGCAATGGGATTCCGAGGTACAATCATCGCTTTTACAGCAGCAGTCATTGGAGGTATCGGCAGCTTAAGCGGAGCTCTTATCGGTGGAATGATCATGGGTATCTGTGAAAATTTCATTGGCGTTTATGTCTCTTCCGCCTATCGTGATCCCATTACTTTTCTATTGCTAATCATTATTCTTCTGGTCAAACCGACAGGGATAATGGGTGTGGTTGAACAGAGTAAAGTATAATCATTCAATGCCAGAGCAAAGAGGAGTAATAGATATGAAAAACACTATTATTGAACAGAAAAAGCCGTTTAATGATTTGAAAAATACAAAATTTAAATCTGTATTGAGCCTGGCAAAAAACAAAAAGGGCTTATTTGTTTTGCTTACATTGGTTTGTATTTTACTTCCGAATATGATGACCAATATGTACTATTTGGGGATTATTAACTACATGATCCTCTATTCCATTTTATGCATGGGATTAAATTTGATTCTTGGCTATGCAGGCCTGCTATCTCTGGGTCATGCAGCCTTTTATGGGTTGGGCGGGTATGCCACGGCCATTCTCATCACCCGCTATGGATTTGGTTTTTTACCCGCCATGATAATATCCGGTATCATCGCATTATTATTCGGAATGTTGCTGGGGCTTCCCACACGTAAGGTAAGGGGTGATTATTTTTGTCTTTTAACCATTGCCTTTGGAGAAATATTTAGGTTGGTGGCCCAGGCATGGATTGGCTTTACCAATGGCGCAATGGGAATCGTCGGTATCCCCATTCCAAACATATTGGGATGGTCCATCCGTACGGAAGTTGATTTTTATTATCTGGGCCTGATGCTTTTGGCTTTTACCTATTTCACGCTTTCACTTTTGGTTCATTCTCGATTCGGGCGCGCATTCATAGCCATACGGGAAGATGAACTGGCAGCTTCGGTCATGGGGATCAATACCGCAGTATATAAAATTATTGTGTTTGGTATCGGATGTTTTTATGCAGGGCTTGCAGGAAGTTATCTTGCTGTCTACCAGACAACAATAACCCCTTCCAACTTCAGGCTGGAGGAATCCTGTCTCATGATTATCATGGTCATTGTCGGTGGCATGGGTTCTCTTCTGGCACCCATTGCCGGCGTAATTGTCATGACCCTTGCCACGGAATATTTTCGTGGAATAGCCGAATACCGGATGTTGATAATAGGGGTGATTATGGTTGTCGTGCTTCTTTTTAGACCCCAGGGCATATTTGGAACGTCTGCATTTAAAGGATAGCTGTCAGAATAGTGCAGCCACTTTAAAGAATACATAACGATAGAGGAGCAATTTGATGAGCCTTTTGACAGCCAGTAAGATTGGAAAAAATTTTGGAGGCGTAGTTGCCTTGAATAATGTCAGTCTCACAGTGGAAAAAGGAGAGATTGTCGGAATGATCGGGCCCAACGGATCTGGAAAAACCACTTTTATTAATAATTTGTCCGGTATTTATTCTCCCACTGCCGGTAATTTTATATTTAATGATGAAGATATCACAGGGTTTGAGGCCCATGTTATCACAGGTAAGGGCATTTCAAGAACATTTCAAAATCTGAGGGTTTTCCCTAATATCTCAGTCCTGGAAAACATCCTCATAGGACTTCACTGCAAGATAGACATCTCTTTATGGGATGTCTATCTTCGTTTCTTAAAAACAAGAAAAATAGAAGCCCGGGCCAGAGAAAAGGCAATGAAAGTACTTGCCATAGCCAACCTGACCGATAGCCATGACACCCTGGCTAAAAATTTACCTTATGGTAAGCAACGATTACTGGAAATCTGTCGCGCCATTGTTTCAGACCCCTACCTGCTGCTCCTTGACGAGCCTTGTGCCGGTATGAATCCAGTAGAAATGGATGATCTGGCAGACTTCATAAAAATCTTACAAAAAAGAGGCATCACCGTGTTCGTCATTGAACATAACATGAGATTCATCATGTCCGTGGCAGAACGGATTATTGTATTGGCAAATGGTTTAAAATTTGCCGAAGGAACACCCACTCAAATTCAAAATGATAAAAAAGTCCAAGCTATTTACCTTGGCGATGAAGGAGATCTTTAATGCTGAAAATTAAATCCCTGGAGTCGGGTTATGGCAAAATTAAAGCGCTTTTTGGGATAGACCTTGAAATCAACGCCGGTGAAATTGTTGCACTCATCGGAGCCAATGGTGCCGGTAAAACAACCTTTTTAAAAACGGTTTCCGGTTTGATCAAAGCGTCGGCCGGGAGTGTTTTTTTTCAGGATCAAAAACTTACAAATCTTGCCCCGGAAAAAATCGTTAACATGGGAATTTCCCATGTTCCTGAAGGACGAATGGTTTTTGCCCAACGATCCGTGCAAACCAATTTGGAAATGGGGGCCTTTGGTCGAAAAGATAAAAAGGCTGTTCAGCAGGACATGGAAAAATATTATGAAATGTTTCCCATCCTGGGAGATCGAAGCAACCAGAAAGCAGGAACATTAAGTGGTGGAGAGCAGCAAATGCTGTCTATTGCAAGGGGACTGATGAAACGCCCCAAACTGCTCTTACTTGATGAACCTTCCATGGGGCTGGCACCTGTATTGGTGAATCAGATCTTTAAAATCATTAAAGAACTTAACAAAACCGGCTTGTCCATTTTGTTGGTTGAACAAAACGTCAAAAAGGCTTTAAAAATCACCCAGCGGGCCTATGTGATTGAACTTGGTAGAATTGTTCATCAAGGCAAATCATCTGATCTGCTTGATTCCGAGGAAATCAGGAAAAGTTATCTGGGAGAGGCATAAAGTTTTGATAACTGATTTTGCGGAATCAATAAACCGCAAAAATCTATTTTTGATCATCTCATTTTGGGGTGGTCTAAAACAAAAAAGGAGATTGAAATGAAAAAGGTATTGATGATTTTAACGGGTTTAATTCTTTTATTTACATTGGGTGCTTCAACCGGTATGGCCTCGGCAACAAATGACGGGATCGACAAAAAGAACAAGGTCATCAACTTGGCAGGATATGATGCCTGTACGGGTAAATACGGTGATTATGGCCTGGATGACAAACGAGGCCAGGAAATTGCCATTGAAGAAATCAATGCTGCAGGCGGGATCGCTTCCGGTCCCTTAAAGGGATACACATTAAAATTAGATTTTTTTGATGACCGTGGTGATCCAAAGGAATCTGCAAATGTTGCCAAGAAAATTTCATCCGGTAAATATATAGCCACTTTAGGGCCGACCATGAGCAGCTGCGCCTTGGCAGCCACCCCTATTTACAATCGATATGGACTTGCAAATATCATTACGTATTCAAATGCCAGTACCATTACGGAACAGGGATTTAACAATTTAATACGTCTGACTTACACCACAAAAAGTATTGCAGACTTTATGATCACCACAAGCCAAAGTGAATTTAAGAGTAAAACTATTTCCCTTATCAGTGAAAATGCAGATTACGGCCAGCAATTGCGTAAATATGCCATAAACAAAGCCAAAGAAATGGGTTTAAAAATAGTTACAGATGATGTCATCACACCGGGTCAGGATGTAGACTTTTCCTCAGTCCTTTTACGTGCCAAAAATGAAAATCCAGATATTCTTTTATTGTTTGTCACCTATAATGAAGGCGGTATGATTGCAAAACAAGTACGCAAAATGAATTGGAATGTAACCTTGTATGGACCGGATGCGTTGACAGCCCCCAAGTTTTTTGAACTTGCCGGAAATTTAGACAATTTTTATATAACATCTTCAATGTCTCTGGATCTCACAAAACCGGTAGCCAAAATCCTGGTCGCCGAATTTACAAAAAAATATAATGTACTACCTCCTCTGTCAGCCATTTATGGTTACGATGCTGTAAAAGTTGCTGCGCAGATTATTGAAAAAGGAGGGGTTGATCGTGCTTCTTTTATTGCTAAGTTAAAAGATGTAAAGGTTCCCGGTGTTGGATCACCCATGTACCAGTTTGATGAAAAAGGAGAGGGGCTTGCACCCCCTTTGATGATCAAACCTGCCCAATGGCATAAAGATCAGCAAAAATAAAAAAGATTCAAACGATCCTGTAACATGTTGTTTCCGGGGTATGTACGATCAAAAATTATATTCATACGCTCATTTTTGATCTGACATACCCCCCCCTCCCTAAAAAAAATATCCCCATCTGGATTGTAACATCTCATTGTTCCCATATATGGATTTAATTTATGAAAACTTATTTACTTCTTGCCACAGTACATATTATTGTGATTTGATTTTGCTAGGCCAGAATATTAACCGCATTTTGGTGATTTTATGGTTTGGGGGTGTGTGCACTATGACAAGTATTCTTGCCTCAGGATTCAAAGATAGTGTTTTAATTGGAAGGGTTGAAGGCATTAAAGATAATGCAGATAACCTCAATATCCAAATTTTGTGCTAAAATTTACGACGGGTAATGTGATTGATGGATTTTCGATTGACGTGAGTTCTATCTTGTTATGGAGTGAATATGAAATACAGTTTCAAAGAACTGATTGATGTAGCCAAGTTGCAGGAGTTAACCGATGAATTGTACATGGCTGCTTCGATCCCTTCTGCCATCGTCACCATGGATGGGGATGTCCTGACGGACTCAGGGGGGCAGAGGATATGCACGGATTTTCACAGGCAGCATCCGGAAATCGAAAAAGATTGTATCGAAAGCGACACAAAAATCATAACCCAGTTGGATGATGGTGAGCCTTTTGCGATCTACAAATGCCCGCGCGGACTGGTTGATGCATCGTCACCGATTATTATAGCCGGAGAACACGTTGCAAACGTTTTTGCGGGGCAGATCTTTTTGGAACCTCCAGATGAAACGACAGAACAATTTTTCAGGGAACAGGCACAAAAATTTGGTTTTGACGAAACAGAATATATGAAGGCATTCAAAGAAATTCCGATTTTTACTGAAAAGAAATTTCGAGCTGCTATCGGTTTCCTTGCTAAATTAGCACAAGTGATTGCCGACATGGGCCTTAGGCAATTGAACGAGTTGGAGGCTATGAAGGCGTTGCGGAATAGTGAGAAAAAATTTCGTTCGTTGTTTGAAAGCATTAACGATAGTGTGTTTGTTCATCTGTTAACTGAAGATGGTTTTCCGGGCCGTTTCATCGAAGTGAATGAGATAGCATGTAAAAAGTTAGGCTATTCAAGGCAGGAATTACTGCGATTAACTCCACTCGATATAAGTGCGCCGGACGATGGAATAAATCTCGTTGAAATCAGAAATAAACTATTGGCCCACGGCAGCACACTTTTTGAAACCATGCACGTGACGAAAGGGGGGCAACAGATACCAGTAGAGAGCCACATCC
>Ga0180007_10004857_pt1 | contig 14016 bp, 15 predicted proteins | sample MM_PC_MetaG_FD_121122 | JGI IMG/M metagenome (GOLD analysis project Ga0180007, IMG submission 121122) | Groundwater microbial communities from the Aspo Hard Rock Laboratory (HRL) deep subsurface site, Sweden - MM_PC_MetaG | ecosystem: Environmental > Aquatic > Deep subsurface > Groundwater... | reverse complement strand
TTTCATCAATTGTTCCGACCTGAAACTTCGGGAGGAGCTGAATTCCGGCCGCATCGACCTGGCTTTTTTAATGACCGATGCTGTCCATTTTAAGGACATCAATGTCCAGTTGCTGAAAACCGAACGTTTAATCCTGGCATCAGGCACTTCTCACCCCTTTGTCACAAGGAAAAAGGTCACCTACCAAGATCTTTCGGGCCAGACCCTGCTGTTGCCCAAAACAGACTGAAGTTACCGCAGATCCTTTGAGCGGTCGCTCGAACAACGAAACATCACACCGAAAATTCTGGAATTTTCCAGTGCCAACAGCTTGAGGGGGTGTCTTAAAAGAGGGATAGGAATCACGATCTGCCCTGAAATCGCCGTGGCAAAAGCCCTGGAAACCCAATCCCTTGCAGTCCTGAATTGGAACCGGCCCGATTACCAAATCCCCGTACTCATGCTCTGGCATTCGGAAACATGGTGTTCCCCTTTGCTGAAAGCGTTCATGACCCTGGCCCAGCAAATAATGGCCGATCCCTCTAACCCTCCGACAAACCGTACAACCGCCGACACTCCTTCAGCATAGGCCGATGCTGGCATCGCTGATAATTTTAAATACTTGGACTGCGGCGATCTCCATATGGGGTTTGCCAGGGTCCGGTGTGAGGAATGTGGCCATGTTTACGACTTTTCCGATTCCCAAATCCCGGCAGTTGGTTGGAATTGAAATTTTAAATCGGCCATACCTGGCGGGGGGTATATTTCAGGTTTTTAATCATATTTCATATTTTTCTTGGCAATTTCTTGGCAAAAAACATCTTCCTATCCTTCTAACTCACTAAAAATAATCAAAAAAGATTGCTTTATAATATTTCTTGAAGTATGGTTTTTCACTTCTGATAGAGGTGAAATGTTTAAAGTCAAAGAAAGGAGCTATTAAATGAAAATTCTAAGAAATGAATCCGGCCAGGGAATGACCGAGTACATCATCATTGTGGCGTTGATTGCGATTGCCGCGATTGCCGCGTTTTCCTATTTTGGTAAAACAGTGCGTAACCAGACCGCTGCCATGAGCGAATCCTTGGCCGGTGAGACAGACAAAGCCGAATCGGCCAATAGTGCCGCAGGAACCGCTGCCGATGGTGCAGTTACCTCCGGGGCCAAGGACATAAATTTGAAAGATTATGTCAAAGAACAGGCCAAGTAAACAATTTTAGGGAACTTGGTTTTTTGAAAGTAAACTCTGAAAATTACATGAAGGCGGATCTTTGCATCTAAACAATCAGGCCGGTCAGGCCGTTGTTTTTGTCATGGCCATGTTGGGCGTTATTCTTATTTCCGTGGTGTTTCTTTACCAGGCGGGCAGGATTACTACGGAAAAAATGCAATTGCAGAATGCCGCTGATGCCGCTGCCTTTACCGCCTCCACCCTGGAGGCCAGGGCCTTGAATTTTACCGCGTATACCAACCGGGCCATGGTGGCCAATGAGATAGCCATCGGTCAGGGTGTCGGGCTTTTATCCTTTGCCTCTGAGCTCAAGTCCGTCAAAAAGTTTTTTTACGCCTATGCAAACCTGATTGATTTGGCCAGTATGGGAACGGCAGAAGGGTTCACCGGTCCCATGCGGGCTATCGGCGCAGGATTCGGCACGGCCGGCCAGGCCATGGAAGAAACCCTTGACAAGATTGTTCCCTATTGGATCAAGGCGTTTCATACCATAAATCAGATCTACAGCATCACTCAAAACATATACCACTATACCACGGCAGCTCTGGTCATGGACGGTGTTGGTAAGTCTTTGCAGGGCAATGTGGTTGACACCCGCTACGGCGGGAATCTGTTTGAAAATTTGTTTGACCCTCCCAAAGAAAATGCAAAGGCATCGCCTATAAGCCTGGTGGCCATGGTCGGACATTTTGCCACTTATCTGAACGGGTATACCCGGCGTTTTAACCAGGCGGATGCAAAGTCCGACTCGAATAAGGGGATGGGGCGCTTTGCCGCAACGGTGCGCATGGCCCGGGATGATTTCAGCAGCGGCCAGGGGAATAATACGCGCAACTGGAATATTTCCGGCACTGGCGGCATTGATTATAAGATCATAACGCTGAAAATGAAACTGGAAGCCTCCAGTAAGGGGGGCACTGAGCTGATCCGAAAAAAGGATCGATTCATCTGGGCCGGAGGAGATACCGGGGCTTTTAAGGCCAAAATTAAGCTGATTGTCGGCCGTTGGCCGCTAAAATTCTCAAAGAGCGTCAGCTCCCCGAGCATTCCCTTTGGTGCCGGAGGCTACCAGGCCGCTGACAACAGCCAATCCCTTTCTCCCGGAGATCTTGTCGGAGCCACCCGGCCGAGCAAGCCTCCCGGATTCGGCGGGGCAACAGAACAGTCCTGGTGGTTTGCTAAAAATGAGATCAGTAAAAATAAGGTGGCCCAGGCGCCCTACGGTGGACTTCCCGCCTATCGGGATGTGACAAGCGCTTCTGAACCCCTTGAAAAATTTCCGTTTTCCTTCCCGTTCTTTCTCATTGCCGTGGAGAAAGATCACGACCGGTTTAAGGCCAGGGGGCCACAGTTTAAAAAGGAGTTGGATCTGGGGTCAGGCAAAAGCTTTGACAAAAAAATTGCAGCCGTGGCAAAGTCCGAAGTATACTTTAGCAGACCCTCGGATCTGGACTATTTTGCCAGAAAGGACGGCAATAGGGAAAAAGAAAATTTGTTCAGTCCGTTTTGGCAGGCAAGGTTGGTGGATACCAGTGATCTGGACCGTTTTTTTGTGCTTGCTCTCCAGCAAAAAACAATTTGGGCCGCTAAAGCGGAGTTGCAAAAACTGCCAACGGGATTAACCGAAAGGATTGTCCGGGGCCTGGAATCCTTTTTAAGGATGTTTCCATGATGGATACAAGGTTGTTTATGGGGCAAAAGGGGCAAGCGGCAATCGAGTTTCTCATTGCCGCCGTCTTTATCCTGGTTCCCCTGTTTTTAACGATTCCCCTGCTGGGTAAATACATCGACATCCGCCATGCCGCCGTTCAGCAGGCACGGTTTGAGGCCTGGGAGTATACCGCCTGGATGGGGCCTTCGGAAAAGGCCATGTTCGGGCTGGAAAAAAATCCACACTCCGGGCGTAAAAGCTATGAAAAAACCAGGGCACAAGGATTGCGCTATTTTTTTTCAGATCCCCATGACAAAAGCTATGGCAAAAGCTATGGCAAAACCTGGTCTTTGAATAAACTGTGGCAGGATCATCACGGAGAATGGCTTTTTGCAGAGAACCATTTCAATCCCCAGGGTCTGCAAGAAGATGCTTCTCCAGACCCCACCCGGGGGGTGGCCAATTTTATCTTTGCAACTTTTTCCTATGTTTATAAACAGTTTAGGAAACTGACAAAGTCCATGAAGGTGGATGCCGGCTTTAATGCCGTCAACAACCAAGGCTTTTTCCATACCCAGGTTAGTATGCATTTACGGTCGCCCGGTGAGATTATGCCCAACCTGAGTCTTGCCGGGATAGAATCAACGCCGGTATCTACCTTAAACATTGAGGCAAAGGCCGGTGTGCAAAGCATATACTGGAATAGTGGGGGTACGAAAATGGCCGTATCCCAAAGCCGGGGGCTTGTGTTTTCATCCGCATTATCTCCGGTATCCGATACTTTAAATAAAATAATAAACAAGTTGCACGGGGCATTGAATGTGATCGGTAAAGTTTTGCCCATCAGTATCACTCTGCCCCATTTGCCGGATTTCGGGTATGTCAACGATAATCTGGTGCCCTATGAACACCTCAGTGCAACCAGCCAAGACGGAAAAGGAGCTCCTATACTTCCCCGTCTCCACGAGGCAACAGGGCTTTACTATTATCAGGAATAGCATGGTGACAGGACTCATAAAGATCATATTCTCTGTTTTTTGCCTCTGGCCCATGGCCGCCTTTGCCGGGGTGCCCCATATGCCGATTCCCCCGTGGTTGAATACAACCCTTGTGGCCGAAGAAATGGTGGTAAACGGCCTGCCGGCCAGGGTCCATGAAGTGGCAGGGGAGTATGAACTGGAAAAGGTTTTACAATTTTACCGCAAAAAATGGCGATCCGGGAAAAAACAAAGCATAAAAGAGACCGCCATTGCTCCCTGGCATATCCTGAATCGGCTGGATGAGCCATATCTTTATACTGTCCAGTTAAAGCAGACAGGCCCTTTTTCCATCCAGGGGTATCTTGTGGTCTCGGATACTAAAGCCCTTGATAAGAAGCGAATCCAGGAAAAGGTGCCGGCCATACCCGGCAGCCGGACAGTCAACGACTACCTCAGTAACGATCTTGGCAAGAAAGGTCGGGTAATCCTCTTAAGCAATACCCATACCCTTTGGGCCAACCATGATTATTACAGCACCTATTACAGAGACCACGGCTGGTACGCTGAAATCAGTCAGAAAAGTGAGGACACTGCCATGCAGGTGTTCAAGCAAGGCAATAAAGAGGCCACAATCGTTATCACTAAGCTGTTGGGGAAAACCCAGGTGATCATCAATCTGGTGGAATACTAATGAGCAATAATTTACGCCATATCAAGAACCGAATCAGGTGCAACAGGGGGCAAAGCACGGTGGAATATGTGGTGGTCACAAGTGCTTTGCTGGCGGCTTTGATGGCGGCGCCCTCTGTGTCTGACACGCTTGTGCAAACCTTTTATAACAAGTATGAAAGTTATTCTTTCGGAATTGCCATCTCTGATCCTCCCCGGGAGGAAACAGACAAAAAAGTCCATGAAATCACCGAGACAATAGACAAGTGGATCCAGCAGTTTGACGATTTTGAACTGCCGGATAAGCTAATGGAAAACATTCCCGGGACCGAAACCATTAAACTTTTTTTAAAAAAACTGACCGATTATTTTTAACTGGGGTTTCCATCTTAAAATGAAAGGAATAACTTGAAATTATTTAAAAACAAAACATGGCGTTTATTTATTGCCGCCCTTGTTTTCGGCCTTATGGCTGGTCTTGGAACAGTTGTCTACCTCAAGGTGATGGAAAAACGCATGGAAGAAAAATTAAAGCCTGCAGAACAAGACTATACCTCGGTGATCGTGGCAAGCCGGGATCTGAAAATGGGGGACTCGGTCAGTTCGGATACCGTAGCCGTTCGTCAGATACCATCGGCCTATGTGGCTGCCGATGCCGTCACGCCCCAAACCTTTGACAGCATCGCCGGTGGCACCATGATTAAAAATCTTGCCCATGGTCGTATGTTGACCCGGGAACTAATTGATTTGAATATCCCAAAGGATTTTTCAGCCACGGTTAACGAGGGGCATCGGGCCATTACCATCAACGTGGACGACCTCAACGCTGTTGCGGAATTGGTCAGGCCTGGAAATTTTGTGGATATTTACACCCGTCTGCCGGCCACGGCTGCCCAGTCTTCAGAAGGTGCTTCGGGCCAGGGGGATATCATTATCCCGGTATTGGATAAGGTGCTGGTGCTGGCCACGGGCAAAAAGGCCGCCCGGGCCAATGAAGATGAATTTACCCATTATGATGAGGTGGAAAGTAGCAAAACCTACAACACCATAACCTTGGAGCTTTCCCCTGAAAAAGCGGCCCTTCTGGCGGTGGCCCGGGAAGAAGGAGAGTTGATTCTGGTCTTGAGGAATAAAAAAGACAGCGGCGGAACTCCCTTCAGCACCATTGACCGCAGCGATCTTTTTGCAAATTCGAAACACATGCAGGATGAGGCCTTGAAACAACAGTCAAACCGCTCCCTGGATGGGGTCCATAAAACCGCCGACGGCAAGCTGGTTACCCGGGATGGCATTGTGATAACTGACCCCAATGTCAGGATAAACAAGGCAGGCTTGCTGGTGACCAAGGACGGAGTGGTTCTTTCCGGCAGGGGCTTGTCCATCAACGCAGAAGGTAAGGTGGTGGATGAACACGGAGCGGTTGTTGATACGGCAGGCCTTGTGACCGGCAAAGGTGGAGTTCTGATCGATAAAAATGGCAATGTCCTTTCCTCCAACGGGTTTGAGACCCTGAAAGGCGGATTTGTCAAGGATAAGGAAGGGAATATCCTGACCAATGACGGACAGATGCTCCATGGGGTGAGCGTGGATGCCAATGGCAATGTCATCAGCTCCGACGGTCAAATATTGACGGCCAAGGATCTGAAAATCGACAAAGATGGCAGTGTGACAATGGTTTCAAAGCCCTTGTTGCATGTTAATGAAAAGGGACAGATTGTTGATGAAAACGGCAAGGTGATTAAGCCGGATCAGATCTTAACCACGGATGCCCAAGGCCGGGTGCATACTAAAGACGGTACCCTGATCCCCGGGGTTCATAAAGGTGTTGACGGCAAATATTATGATCAAAATGGCAAAGAGTTGAGTCCAAAACAGCTGGTTGAGCGGTATAACAAATCCCTGGAAAAAAAACTTGCCAGCGTCAGTGCTTCGCTGACCAAAGGGTTTGCCGATAATTTCACCAACGGGGAGTCGGTTATCCAAAATGCCTCCCGGCAGGTGCGGGGGATAGAGTTCATTATAGGCGGCGGCAGTAAAGGAACGGCCACCAGGTTTAATGTGCCTGTGGAGGATTTAACGTCTCCAGGCCTAAATTTTCCCCAAGAATAATAATAGAAACCGGATATAAATATGACAATAAAATCAGTAAGCCACATGGTTGCACCCTTTTTCTCCAAACAGGTTTTGGCTTTTATTCTGCTTTTTTTCCTGGTTGATCCGACAAGGACCTTTGCCAAAGACCCTGAAAAATCCGGAACGCTATCCATGTATCTGGGTGAAGTCAAGGTCCTGGCCATTGCCGACATTGAGCGGGTGGCCATTGGAAACCCAAATGTGATGAGCAGTTCCATTCTTTCCCAGGGGCAATTGGTGGTGATGGCTAATGCCGTGGGTGTAACCAGCCTGCATCTATGGCTGAAAAATGGGGGGGAAATACAATACCAGGTAAGTGTTGAGCAAAAGGACAGCATGGATAACTATACCCAGCTCAAGGCGCTTTTAAAGGATGTGCCCGGGGTATCTGTGGACAAGGTGGGTGGCAGGCCCGTGGTCCAGGGCTTTGTTGCCGTGGAGGATCAGGTTGTTTTCAACCGGATTATGGACATGTATAAGGATGCGCTCAACCTGGTTACGCCGGCAGACTCCTACCAGGACATTTCCAACCTGCTTTCAGGCATCCCCAACTTGAAGATTCGTAAAATGGGCCGGGAGACCATTATCGCAGGCGAGGTCTCCGAGGGGGATGACAAGCTGATCAAGATGGTGGCCGCCCGGTATCCTAATCTTCTGAATATGACCAAAAAACAGGCCGTGATTGCAGAAAAAATGGTCTATATGCATGTGAAAATAATGGAGGTATCCAAAAACTTCACCGAAACTATCGGTATTGATTGGACTACCATGAAGATTGGCGGACCGTCCTTTGGGTTTGGCTGGGAGGCCAACCGAAACAATGCAAGCATTGTTAATTCGGGTATGTCGGATACCGCTACAAAGATGAAGGGGCTCAACTTAACCAACGGGGCCGGGTATTTTGGGATTGCCACCATGATTGGATCTACCCTAAATCTCGCCGAGAGTTCAGGGGACGCAGTAACCCTGGCCGAACCCCGTTTAAGCGCCCGTTCCGGAGGGAAGGCCCAATTTCTGGCCGGGGGGGAATACCCCATGCCCACAACCTCTTCACAGGGCCAGGTGAGTGTGGAGTTTAAATCATACGGAATCATCCTGAAAATCGAACCCATTGTGGATGGAGAGAACAATATCATGGCCCATGTGGAGACCGAGGTCAGTGAGATAGACGACGTCCTCAATGTCAGCGGTATTCCGGCGATTAAAACCCGGTCCACCCAGACCGATATCAGTATGCGTGAACGCCAGACCCTTGTCATAGCAGGGCTGCTGAAAGAAGATGGCAGCAACAATAATAACGGCGTGGCCTGGCTCAAGGACTTGCCCGTCCTGGGGCCTTTATTCCGGTCCAGTAATTTTAAAAACAATAAAACCGAACTGGTGATTTTTGTTACGCCCACCATCCATGATGTGAATTCTCCCGAAAACAAGGCCGCTTTGAACAAAGCCAATTCCATTCAAAGCCAATTTTCAAAAATTGTGAAAGGTAATGAGATACTTGAGTAAAAACCATGTTTGAAATCAAGCTTAAAGACAACAAAGGCAATGAACTCCGGACAGTTCCCTGTGCGGGTTCCTCCTGCACAATCGGCAGAGCCGGTAAGAATTTAATTTCCCTGAAGGGCTGGCGAATTGCCGCCAGTCATGCAGAGATCTCCACTCAGCCTAAAGGGCTTTTTGTTCTGGATACCTCCAAGGGAATCGGGATAAAGGTGAACGGGACCATGGTGACATCATTCGGCCCTTTAAGCCGGGAGGATGAAATCAGGATCGGTGAATACTCCCTTTGTGTGGTGCCGGAAAATCCGTCCTCCATACCCGAACCCCTGGCACAGGTTCCGTTTGTTCCCCCGCCTGAGGGGCACCTCAAACTCAGGGAAGAGGCAGTAAAAAAAGAGCCGGGGACAAACCCTTTGGAACCTGTGGATAACGATAATGGGGAGCGGTATCTTGTTCACAACCGGATACATCAGAAACTGATGCTGGCCATGGATCTGCGCCGTACGGATGTGGCAGCCATGGATGATGGTGAACTGAGAAATGTCGTGGCCTCCCTCATTGATGAAATCATCGCCCAGAATACCGGCAATATCCCGGCCCAGATTGACCGGGCCTCCCTGGCCCTGGATGTATTGAATGAAGCCGTGGGACTTGGTCCCCTGGAAGGTTTGCTCGCCGATGACGATATCACTGAAATCATGATCAACGGTCATGAGGATATCTATATTGAAAAGGGCGGTCGTCTTCAAAAAACAGGGATTCATTTCAGCGGCAACGATGCGGTGATGGCCGTTATCGAGCGGATTGTCTCCCCCCTTGGCCGCAGGATTGATGAAAGTTCTCCCATGGTGGACGGTCGGCTGAAAGACGGTTCAAGAATTAACGCGATTATTCCGCCCCTTGCCATTAAAGGCCCGACTTTGACCATTCGAAAGTTTTTCAAACAAAAACTGACCATGGAAAGGCTTATTGGATTTGGCGCCTTGTCCCCGGACATGGCCGAGTTCTTGGAAACCGCCGTGACAAATAAAAAAAATATCATCATTTCAGGGGGAACCGGCAGCGGAAAAACAACTTTTTTAAATGTATTGAGCAATTATATTCCGTCGGGTGAACGGATTATTACCGTGGAGGATTCAGCGGAATTAAGCCTGAACCAGCCCCATGTTGTCTCCCTTGAGGCAAGACCTGCTAACATGGAAGGCAGTGGCGGTATCTTCATTCGGGATCTTGTGAAAAACTGCCTGCGAATGCGGCCGGACCGGATCGTGGTGGGGGAATGCCGGGGCAGCGAAGCCCTTGATATGCTCCAGGCCATGAACACGGGCCATGACGGTTCTTTGACCACGGCCCATGCCAACACCCCAAGGGATCTTATGGCCAGGCTGGGGGTCATGGTGATGATGTCGGGCATGGAACTGCCGGATCAGGCTGTTCGGGAACAGATCGCTTCTGCCATTGATATTGTGGTGCAGCAGGCCCGGTTTCCCGACGGTTCCAGAAAAATTACCCATATCACTGAAATTACGGGTATGGAAAGCGGTACAGTACAAATGCAGAATATCTTTATTTATAGACAAAAAGGATTTGATAAAGATCATCGAGTATGGGGGGAATTTACGGCCACAGGCAGGGTTCCAGAATTTTATGAAGAGCTCGGCAGCAGGGGGATTCCCGTCAATATGAATCTTTTCTCAAAGGAGCAACCATGACCCTTTCCATATTGATCATTGCCATGCTGGTGGGCGGTTGTTCGGCGATTTTGGCCTGGTTGTTTTTGGGGGCCGCATCCAAACGGCTTGAAGACCTTAATAAAAGTCTTATTGAGATTGTAAACCACCATTTCTCCACCATGTTTGTTTTTGTTGAAGCGCAATTTTATATCAATCTTTATATGGCGGTGATCCTGATTTTGCCAGGCCTGATCTGGTTGCTTTCCGGAAAATTGCTTTTAGGGGTTCTTTGTTTTGCCCTGGTGTTGATTGTGCCGAAAATCGGTCTGGACCTGCTTTTGAAAAAACGCTTGCAAGCATTCGAAAAACAACTTCCCGACGCCCTGATCATGATGGCCGGTTCCTTGAGAGTAGGGGCCAGTTTGCCCAGTGCCATGGAAACCCTGGTACGGGAAGCCCCGGCTCCCATGAGCCAGGAATTTGGCCTTTATCTGAGGGAAAGAAAGCTGGGGGAGGATTTTGAAACCGCCCTGACACATATGGAAATCCGGGTTCCGCTGGAGGATTTTTCCATGTGCATCTCCGCCATCCGGATTTCCCGGGAAGTTGGGGGGAACCTGGCGGAAACCTTCGAAATTCTGGCGGATACCCTGAGGCGGAAACTGACCATGGAAGGAAAGATTGACAGTCTCACGGCCCAGGGAAAATTACAGGGCATCGTCATGAGTTCCCTGCCCATTTTTCTGACCATTGTCCTCATGCGAATTGAGCCTGCTGCCATGGGGATGCTCTTTACCACCCGGATTGGCTGGGCTGTGCTGGCCCTTGTTTCGGCCATGCAGGTTTTGGGTTTTCTGGCCATTCGAAAAATAACGAGCATTAACGTATGATACTTGAAAATACGATATTGTTGGGGGCGGCCTGTTGTTCCACCTTGGCTTTCATGACCCTTTTTTATTGTCTGGTTTTTTTAAACGCAGGCGTACCCGATGATGACCGGGAGTTCAGGGATCCTTTGCCAGCTCTCCTGTCCTTTATCTGGCCGTTGGTGAGGATCATTGCCTATCATGTCTGTGCCCAGATCCCTTTCCGGTATATGGAAAAACTGGAAAAAAAATTACAAAGAAACGGGGTGTCTTATCTTATGATGTCAGAGGAGTTTGTCGCCCTTAAAATTTTTACTTCCCTTCTGGTCTTGGGCCTGGGTGTTGGGGGTATCCTGGTGGTGGATGAATGGAACACTCTTTTTATCCCGGTTTTTTTGCTCCTGGGATATCTTTATCCGGATATCTGGATGAGGGATTTAAGAAAGCGCCAGGTGGACGGGATTTTACGGACCCTGCCGGCCCATCTTGACTTTATATCCATGGCGGTTCAGGCCGGGCTCAACTTTTCAGGTGCCATTGAACAGGCCCGGATAAAAGGGCCAAAGGGGCCTTTGGTCAATGAATTCGGCATTGTTTTGCGGGATTTGCGGTCCGGAACCAACCGTGAACAGGCCCTGAAGCGGATGGCCGACCGCCTGGATATCACGGAACTTACAAGTTTTGTCAACGCTGTGGTCCAGGCTGAAAAAATGGGTTCCGGTCTGGGATCGGTCTTGAAAATCCAAGCGGAACAGCGCCGGAATGAACGATTTCAGCGGGCGGAAAAAAAGGCCATGGAGGCCCCGGTCAAGCTGGTGGGTCCCCTGATCCTTTTTATCTTTCCCACCACCTTCATTATCCTGGCCTTTCCCATCATCATGAAATTTTTACATGGGGGTCTTTTTTGATTACAGGCAAGATATACAAGGCCGACAAAATCATGCTGCCAGCTGTCTTGAGGACCCAAACCTGGCTGGAACGGGCCCGGGGGCTTTTGGGCCGTGGAGAGCATGTGGCGGCAAGGGGCTTGATAATTGCTCCTTGCAACGCTATTCATACTTTTTTCATGGGCTATCGCCTGGATCTTGTTTATCTTGATGCAAATTTCACCATAATCAAAATTTGTCACAACTTAAAAACCTGGCGGTTCTCTTCGGCCTGGGGGGCAAAAATGGTTCTGGAGTTAAAGGCTGGCCAGGCTGAATCTTTTCATTTAAAAACAGGAGAGTTGCTTAAATGGCAAGGCCCTTTTTGATTTTTATCCTCATATCCATGGTGACCCTGTTGGGGGGTTGTGCATCCCACAGGCAAGGCCCGTATCAGTTGTCTTTGGAGCAGTCTGAAGCGGCCATGGCAAGCTATCGCAGGGCTGATTATAAAGAGGCCGTGCGCCAATATGAGTTTCTAACATCCCAGGTACCCAAGGATGCAAATTTCTGGTTTTATCTGGGAAATGCCTATGCCAAAGACAAACAGCCCCAAAGGGCAGTCATGGCTTATGAAAACGCGCTTATAAGGGACAATGGGCTGGGGAAAGCCTGGTATAATATGGGGCTTTTGCAAATGCAGCAGGCTTTAAAAACCTTTATCGACATGCAGGAAAACCTGCCTGAAAATGATCCTGCCCGAAAACTGGGCCGGGAAAAAATGGACGCTCTTTTTCAGCTGTTGGGCCAGACAAAGTGAAAGCGTTCTTGCACAAAAATCAATCCGGGCAGAGCATGGTGGAACTGCTGGTGGTCCTCCCTGTGATGATGCTGCTTATTTTCGGTGCCATCCAATTCGCCCTGATCTACCATGCCAAGATAACGCTTAACTATGCTGCATTTGAAGCGGTTCGGGCCGGAACCTTGAACCATGCCGAGTTTGACGCCGTAAAAGAAGGCTTTGCCAGGGGCCTTGCCCCCCTTTACAGTTATACCCCCAGGGGCGGGGACCTGGTGGCGGGGTTTCAGGTGGCAAGGGAACGGGTGCTTAAGGAGTTTGACACCTCTGAAAAACTGGTGCGCATCGAAAGGCTGAACCCGGGGTTTGAGGCCTTTGAGGATTTTGCCCTGGAAACCGGTGACATCCCAAATGATAATCTGAAGTTCCGGTCGTCCCGATCGAAAAAGCCCGGCCACAAGAGTATCCAGGATGCCAATATTCTCCATATCCGGGTGACCTATTTTTACCCGCTCCATGTGCCCATGGTCAGTTCCATAATTTCTTCAGCTGTTTGCCTTCTAAATCAATGGAGAAATGACCCGGCTTGCGCCTCAAAAGAAAAACGGATTCCACTGACTGCGGTGGCGGCTATGCGCATGCAAACCCGTGTCAAAAACAGTAAAGAGTTTTACAAAACCCCCTAGGTGGATTCAAAGTGTGCCTGTAACTCGATGTTCAAGTTTTTTAAGCAACTTTTTTGTATTTAAGCGATTTTGTAGGCTTAAAATTGTTAATGTCTTTGTAACCATATGTTTTTCTGATTTTTTAAAATTCAACAGATTCTCTTTCATTATTGAAAATTTATGATCCTTTTCTTCATATGGGTCTTTTGAATCAAGGATATCGGTGATAAATAAAAAGTTACATGCGATTGCCCTGTAATTAGGCCTCCGATTATTTTTACAGCTATTTTCCTTGGATTAGTTTTTATTTACCTATTTTTCCCTTTGACTCCTATCTGAAAATGCAGTATTTTCACAAATTTTGTGCGGTATATTTGTTTTTGGTACACCTGAAACCTGAAGGAGAAAATAATGACCACATCTCCCGCGATCATTGCGGCGCTATGCCTTGGAGCAACATTTGTCTGCGTTGCTGTCTGCCTGGCCGTAGCCATTAAAAAGGATTTGCTATAAACTGCCGATGCGCTTCCCCCGGACCTGGGTCCGGGGGAGTGTCGTTTCCTCCCTCGCCCCCCCCCAAAAAAAAGCCTGCCAGATAAAGTTAAACGATGCATTCTTGCTTTTATAACCACTAAGAAATGCAAAACCGAAAATTGAGCGATCGATATGAGATAATAATTTTTTATTTTTACGGATTGAATTTTTTTTTGATCTCTTATATGAGTATATGCATATCATGTCAGACCTGATTCCCATGGAACTAACAGAGCGAAGCTATGCCCTGATGATCCAGACCCATGGGAGGCTTTATGATCTGCGAGAGCTTTGCGTGATTAGGATATTTTCCGATTATAGCATTTTAGGAAAAATTTTTCACACCCCGGGTGCTGCTGGAGGCGGACGGTCTATCAATTTAGTTGCGAGAGCTTTGCGTGATTAGGATATTTTCCGATTATAGCATTTTAGGAAAAATTTTTCACACCCCGGGTGCTGCTGGAGGCGGA
>Ga0180007_10004856_pt1 | contig 14018 bp, 5 predicted proteins | sample MM_PC_MetaG_FD_121122 | JGI IMG/M metagenome (GOLD analysis project Ga0180007, IMG submission 121122) | Groundwater microbial communities from the Aspo Hard Rock Laboratory (HRL) deep subsurface site, Sweden - MM_PC_MetaG | ecosystem: Environmental > Aquatic > Deep subsurface > Groundwater... | reverse complement strand
TACTGGAAACAGTCTATACTATTTTTAAGCCCTGTCTCTATACAGCGCTGACTACCATTGCCGGATTCGGTTCATTAATTTTATGTGACATTCTGCCGGTTGTAAATTTCGGCTGGATGATGTCTATTGGCTTATGTGTATCATTTGTGGTTACCTTTCTATTTTTTCCTCCCTGTCTCTTATTGTTTCACCAGACTCCCCCTTTCATTATTAAAAGACATTTTCACTTTTCCACAACCATATTTTTTGCCTATGTTACTAAAACATTTGGAAAAACAATTATAATAAGTACTCTAATAATCATAGTCTTAACTACCATCGGTATCTCCAGGCTGGAAGTAGAAAACAGTGTTATCGATTATTTTAAGAAATCGACTGAAATCTATCAGGGAATGAAGTTTGTTGACCAGAATTTTGGCGGAACAACTCCCTTAGATGTAATAATTGACTTTAAAGAATCACCTAATGACAATAAAGAACTAAGCACACCGGAACCTGCAGCTGACAATGATGCTGATACTTTTGACGAATTCGAAGAATTCGAAGAGCAGGAACCGGACGCCAACTATTGGTTTACCACGGATAAAATGGAACTTATTGAAAATATCCATGACTATTTAGATAACCAGGAATTCACCGGAAAAGTACTCTCCTTAAGTACTATACTTAAATTTGTAAATGAACTGAGCGAGGAAGAAAAAGAAAAACCTTGGGATAACTTTACCTTAGCTCTGCTTTTTAAAGAGTTGCCGGATGATCTTAAAAAAATTGTCATTGAACCCTTTGTATCTATTGAAAATAATCAGACACGTATTTCTATCAGGATGAAAGACTCTATGAAAACCTTACGTAGAGATAAATTCATAAAAAAGACCCGCTCTGACATTATTAATAAATTTAATCTGGATGAGAAAAACATCCATTTAACCAATCTAATGATTTTATACAACAACATGCTTCAAAGCTTATTTAGCTCACAGATTAAAACCATAGGTTTTACTGTCCTCGCCTTATTGTTAATGTTTATGATACTTTTCCGTTGCATTAAGATCTCTTTAGTGGCTATTTTTCCTAACCTGCTTTCTTGTCTGACCATATTAGGGGTAATGGGTCTGGCCAATATTCCGCTGGATATGATGACTATCACTATAGTCGCTATTAGCATCGGCATAGCGGTTGATAATACTATTCATTATCTCCATCGCTTTAAACGGGAATTTAAAAAAGATTTTAATTATAACAAAACCATGTTTCGCTGTCACAATAGTATTGGTAAAGCCATGTATTATACTTCCATCACCATTATTGTCGGGTTTTCCATACTTTCCCTCTCTAATTTTATACCCACTATTTTATTCGGTTTACTTACCGGATTAGCTATGATTATGGCTTTAATCTCAGCGCTTACTCTCCTGCCTAAACTAATCATTATGTTTAAGTTATTTGGTGATGAGGGAACAGGAAAGAATAAGTGGAAGTATCTCTTCTTTACTAAAGTTGAATAAAAGGCCAAGAGGGTCAGATGTCAATTTTCAACATAATTGTACAAGAAAATGGAGGCAGGTTTTGTATTTTGCGTTTTTGAAAAATAAATAACCGGAAACAAAAGTATTAAAGTTGTTACCTGTAAAAAACGGATTGAATTAAGGCCTTGACAATACATATTTTATTACATTTTCTCACTCCAGCAATTATAGTAGCATTGTTTTTTAGGCATAATTGGAAATTTGTTTGTTTGATTACAATAGCTACAATGCTCGTAGATATTGACCATCCTGGGTCAGACAAACATTAGAAGATGCTCAGAAAAAAAATTCTCCGGTTTTTATAGTGGCACACCATCCATTATATTTAAATAATCCTCAGGAACAAGATTCGTATTACAATTTACAATTAAATAAAAGAACAGAGCTATTGAAATTATATAAGCAATGCGGCGTAATCGCAGTATTGGCAGGACACACACATCAGACAATTATCAACAATTATATGGGAATTCAATTGGTGAATGGAGAAGGAACCAGCAGAAATTTTGACAACAGGCCGTTTGGTTTCAGGCTTTGGCAGGTTGCTGCACCCACCTCAATAACACCTGAATTTATTCCTCTGAAGACTAAAGGTTCAGAACAATAACATATTATATTATTCGCTGGCCGGCCCAAGGACATACAAGGCCATCTTCTGTTGCTGATAACCAAAGGTAAATTTTTTACTTACTTCAAACCGTCTATTTTTATATTTTTCTAAAAAAATAGTAGCTGCTTTAACCCAACTGGCATCTTTGGCTTTAGCTAAAAAAACAAAATAGTTAATATGCGAAAAATCAGCAATTTCTGCAGTAAAACCTTTTAAAGCTTCACTAATAATATCGTCTTTAGCAAAACTAGGAGAAATTGTAAAAGAACGATGAGAACAATAATAATCACCGATACTATCTAAAGATACCACGTTAAGGGAAACATTATTAAAATCTTTACAAGCTACATAATTTTCTATACCGTTTAAAGCTAAATAAATGGCTAATTGTCTAACTAAAACATAATTTTCCAAACCAGCGATAAATATTTTTTCTTTATTTTTATTCTTCGCTAATAAGATATTTAAATAGTCAGCTAAATAGGCATGCCATCCAGCTAGTTCCTTATTTTTTTCTGCATTTTCTGTTGAAATATAAACAACTTTTTTTAACCCTAAAGAAGAATATAGCTTGCTTAAAGTTATATTTTCTTTAAGCGGACAGACTATTAAAATCGCATACGCAACTATAAGCAAAAGCAGCATATTTTTACTTATTAGTAATATATTAAATAAATTTTTTAACCTTCGTCTTAGGTTAGATTTTATTTTTTCTACTAACATTTTATCGATAGCAAAAAGCCAATAACTAAGCTGTAAAGCTAAAAAAGGAAAAACAGGGAAAATATCTTCACCTACGGAGCGATCAAATAAAATTATTTGAATTAAGAGCGGCAGGATAATCACAACATTCAAGACTATCTGAAAATCAGGATAGCTTTTTTTACGTAAAAACAGTACCCGACACAAAAACACAAAAACAATTAACCAAGAATAAAATGCATATAGATAGACCTGCAAAAATTTTTCCGGCAAGACAGCAATCAAATATAAAAACAAAGCATGCAATCCATAATCCTGAAATATCCATTCCGGTAATTTACCGGAAAGATAAAAGAAAAAACGATCCCAAACCCCCTCGAGGTTAAACAAAAAAATAAAATTACCAAATAAAACGGCTAATAATATTAATAACGATATTTTCTTCTCTTTAATGAAGAAAAAATAAGCATTTAATAACCCCATTATACTAACATAAATCAAACCACTTCTGATCTGTTGTGCACTCCATAAAACAAACACTAAAGAAACGACATAAAGTATCGAATAAAGCCATTTCCTCAAATGTTGTGATTTTAAATAAAAATAAACAGCTAGAAGTAGATACATTGTCTCCGTCAAATGATAAAAGTTAAATTTTGTATAAGTAATCGTGATGGGAAACGAAGAAAAAATAAAAACAGCTAAAAGGCCATACAGTCGATTTTGAGCAAAGGAACCTAATAAATAAATAAGTAGTAAACAAAAACATAAAATAATCGTAGGTGTAAAATAGAGAGCAAAAAAATAATCTTTAGTACCTAAAATCAGCAGGTTAAACACCACCGTATTAACCAAAGTTTTTTTAATTACAAATTCTTTTAGGTTAGCTGCCGGTTTTTCCTGATATTTCTGAATAGAGATCCAATCGCCAGCTGGTACTGTTTGTGCAGAATTCTTCATATAACCAATTTCAGAGAAATAAAAATAGCTATTGGCTAACCAGAATATCAGATAGACAAAAAAAACTACATGATAGACACGATTATCTCTAATTTTTAGTTTCATAATAATTCTTCAATACGTTTAACTACATTTCTGCAAATCTGCTTTAGCTTCTTCGGCTAAAGAGTTCCCTTTATAATTTTCCAGAATATAATTAAAAACTTTTTTCGCTTCTTGTTTATTTCCAACTTTAAAGTATAAACGACCTAACTCTAAATAAAGCGAAATTGTATATCCCTCATCATCAGCAAAACGATTAATATTCTTTTGCAATAAGTCAATAGCTCTTAAAATATTTTGCCTAAGCACATAAGTTTGTACCTTCCCCCAAAAAGCCTCAAAGGCTTGTGAATTTTCCTTAATCCGGTCTAAAGCTGAATTAAAATATTTCTCAGCCAGCTCATAGTTTTTACGCTCTTTTTCTAGCAACCCTAACCCCAGATAAGCTTCTCCTAAACGCAGCGCTCCGGAACTTCTCGCAATTAAATCCAGCCAGATCTCTTCAGCCTGCTTAAATTTACCATCTTGCCGATAAAGCTCTGCCAAATCAAAATAAATATCATTAATAAGCTGTACATCATCCTGATACTTTTTTATTTTATCGAGATAAAGAGAAATCGCTTTAGCTTGCTCACCGTTTTCTATATGTAAAGCAGCCTGCTCTCTCAGAGCCCAAAGAAGCTGTCCTTTACCTTTTGCTAAGGCTATGGCCTGCTCGTAAAGTCTCAAGCATTCAACATAATTTTGTTTACCTTTTTCTATACTTGCTAAAGCAATATAAACCTCACTAATAATCAAATTATCCGGATAATTAGCTATAAGATCTTTATAAATATTTTCCGCAGCTTCCTGGTTTCCCTGCCGTGTATAAATACCGGCTAAGTCAAAATAGATATTACAGATAGTTTGCGGATCATCTTTAAAACGTTTAAGATTTTCCACCATTAGAAGTTTAGCTTTTTCTACCTCACCTTTTTCTAAATACCAGAGAGCTCTCTCCTGTAAAAGCCAGGCTAAAAGAGTTTTATCTCGAGCAACAGACATAGCCTGCGTATACAAAGCCTCTACTTTCTTTTCATCTCCTTGACTTTTAGCGATCTCAATAAGCCCCATAAAAGCTTCGTTAGCTAAAAAATGGTCCTTATATTTATCTATTACTACTTGAAAGGAGTTTTGCGCAGCTTCTATATTTTTCTCTGTTAAATAAAAACGTCCTAAAGCTAAATAAAAATAAACTACCTGTTCAGGTGCACTTTCAAACCTCTTTACACAATCCTTAAGAATTTTAAGCTGCTTATTTTTCTCTCCTCTTTCCTGATAAATATTAATTTTTTCCTGCAGAAACAAAGCTAATTTATCCTGTTCTTTAGTTATACCAATAGCAAAATCACAAAGTTTTTCAGCCTCTTGGTAATTTCGACTATTAAGTTCTATTCTAACTAACTCTAAATACGCATCAGGATGATGTTGATAATCTTTAATAAGCTGTTGAAATACGGTTTTAGCCTTTTCTAGTTTTTGCAACGTAAGATATAATTTACCTAAGGCAATCAACGGCTCTACTTTAAACTTAACCGTATCAGCTACCTCTTTTAACAGCTCTATTGCCAAGTGGATCTTTTCTAATTTGACATATACTTGTGCTAACTCTCCGGCATAAGTAACTAATAATTCATCATAAAAATATTCTTGAGAATTTTTATCTAAAAGAGCTAGGGCTCTTTTAAAATGTTCAGCAGCCTCCACATACCTTTCTCTAGTCTTCTCCAACATAGCTAAAGCTACTAAAGCCTGTCTATCATCATTCTGCGAAAGTTCCCTAAAAACGCTATAAGCTGCCTCTGTTTGCCCGCTATATTGATAAACATATCCTAATTCTAATTTTAGCCTGGCTAAAGATGCATTATCCCAGTTATAGGATTGCATTATTTTTTCCATTAACAGTTGAACTCTAGCTAAATTTTCACCTTTAGCGATATACAGTTCCAACAAATGCTTAATAACTCCCCGGAGATTTTCTATACCTATTTTCTCCTGCTTAAAAATCTCAATACCCTTTAAACACCATTCTTCAAATAAATCAAAGTTCTTTTGCTCTAGATATAAAACCGCCAAAGAGAACAAAGCTTTCTTTTTTAAATAAATATCGCCATCCTCTAAGTAGGCACTATCAATAGGCTCAGTTATAACCTGCTGATAATATTGCTCTCCGGCAGCAGATCCCATTATTTTCACTTTTAGCTCAGCAATTCTTAGGCCTATTTTTTCACTAATATATCCACCACCGACATAATCTTTTTTACGCTGCTCCAGATAAGTTATGGCTGCTTGTGCCCCTTTTTCTCTTAAAATATTTTCACTAATCTCTATCTCCAAAATACTGATTTGATGGTCATCGATACGTTTAATAGTTATTTCTTGTATTGCTCTGGAAAAAAGTTCCGTGGATTTCTGCAGATTGTTCTGATTTCGATAAAGTTCAGCTGCTTTTACCAACGCTAATAATTTATCTCTGAGATCCAGGCGCTCCATAATAATCGCATAAGTTGCTAAAGCCTGGTCTATATTGCCCGCTTTCTCAGAGACAACAGCTCGCTCAAAAAGCGAGCGAGAAACCAAATGATGAGGGTCTTTAGCATATAAATATAGGCCGAAAGCCGACCCTAAAAAAAATAGTATCACTAAACTTTGAGCTAAACGGTTTGGCCATAAATACGAGCAGATTTTTTTCACGTATCGCACAGAGAGCAAAGCGCCCCGCTCTTTTAAAATAACATTATCCTCTGTGGTTAAACCAGACACCCCTTTAAAATTAGTTTTAGTTACCTCGCTACTCGTAAAATTAACTTCGGCTAGCTCTGTACCTCTAAAATCAGCTAGCGTTAAATAGGCTTGCGAGAGATCGGATCTACTAAAATCAGCACCAACAAAATTCCCCTTTATTAATTTAGCCGCTACTAATTTAGTATCTCTAAAATCAGCGGCTTGCGCAGAAACTAAAGAAAGATCAGCTTGCGTTAAATCGGCTTCTTTAAAATTAACATCTTCTATCATAGCTTTTACTAATTTTGCACTTTTTAAATTAGCTTTTTTAAGCGAAGCACCCCGAAGATCCGCCTTGGAAAGATTAGCTTCGGAAAAGTCAATCCCCTGAAGGTCACAATTGCTGAGATTGATGCCTCTGAGATCTTCCCCCGCAAAAGAGTTGTCCCCTCTCTTTAACCTTTTTTTTATTTTTCTATCTTTAAATAAAGCCATAATTATCATCCGTTATTTTTTTTATAGTCTGCTACTTTTTGTCGTAAAAAATTTCGTTGGTAAGAAGTTCCTTTATAAGAAATATTATTGTCCGGCAGAGGATATTCTAAAAGATTAAGGCCGGCTGTTCGGATCTTAAAATCAATACCTGAAGCAAAAAGTACCGTAGGGGCTATATCCAAAAAAGAACCGATAGAAACTTTTTCTCTATATACTTGCTGATCCGGAGTAATAATAAAAAGCGGGACAAATTCAAAATTATTCTCTTCGATAAGGAGAGAAGATTTAGGGAAAGATTCCTTTTTTAAAACATGAGCCGCATGATCTCCCAAAATAAGAACCATAGTATTATCACAATTTGCCTTAACCTGAATTAAAAATTTTTTTAGAGCTTCATCTACATAGGTCATAGCATTTAAATAATTCCTCAACAAAGGATCACTAATATCAGCATACTGTTCATTAGAATAATAATCATTTATCTCAAAAGGAGGATGGCTGCTCATGGTAATAATATAATAAAAAAAGGGCTGCACTTGTGTCTGTAAACGAGTAGTTATAAAATCAAACATATCATGATCCGCTCCACCCCAGAATCTCGCTTTTAACTTCATGGAGAACATATCAAAAAACTGAGCAAACCCTAATTTAGGATAAACAATATTACGATTAAAAAAATCCCCCTCATTATCATGAAAAGCTAAGGTCTGATAGCCATTTTTATTAAGCTGTTTAACTAAAGAATTAGGATAATCATATCTCCTTAACTTTAATGAAGAAGCCGAATAGAGAGGCTCTACACTATTGAGTAAAGAAAATTCACAATCAGAACTGCCTCCGACTTTATGAAAACTAAACACATAAGGATAAAACAGACTTTCCTGACTAAGTTGGTGTAAAAAAGGTGTTACATACTTTCCCTTATATTTATAATCCACAATATGGGCATCCAAAGATTCAACCTGTATCAAAATAAAATTAGGCTGGCTCTTCTTTTGATCTTTAGAAATAACTGTTGGACCATATTGCAAAGAGGCTATTAAGTCTTCATCTGATTTTAACCGTAAAAAATCCGTAAAATTCAAACCTAATATTCCATATTGAAAGACAATTTCACTCTGACTAGCAAAAGAATCACGAGCTAAAACCCAAGGCGGTAAATTGACAAAACAATTGATACTCTGGAAAGTAATAAGAACTATCATACTGAACAAAATAAGCATCTTCTTAAAAACTACTTTGGGCTGCAAATATAATACTCCGAAAAACAAAGGTAGATCCCAAAATAAAAAATAGAAGCTTTGATCAAAAGGGACAGCAGAGTGGAAAACCACTGCTAACCCTTCTTTCGCCAGGGAGAAATATTGTCCAATATGTAAAAAATCATTAAAACTCAAATAATAGGCTAGATTGATAAAGAGATATAACCATTGCAAAAAATAAGCTAACCCTAATAAAATACGACTACGGGAGCATAAGATAAAAACCAAAGAGACAAGCGATAAAGATATGGCAAATTTACGCCAGAAAAGATAGCCGACTAAAGGATGCACTATAAGCTGGGCATTGAACAAAGTAACCTTTAAAGCATTAAACACTAAAAAAGAAATAAAAAAAATTACCGAGATATTAGGCTTAGAGAAAAGTCTCTTTAAAAGTTCTATTAATTTAGTCATATTCCTATTTTAGCAAATGGTAGAGATAGTTGGTAGGAATCTGTGAAGTGAACAGGGGTAAAACCTTTATTATAGACAACTCCTCTTTTCATCTCCCCTGCTTTAAACAAAAACAATAGCTCAATTTAAGTTTGGTTTGGCTGCCAAATTACCAAACCAATAGCAGCACTGTTCCCAGGATCATAAAGAGTAAACTTAATAAAAATTTGGCTAAGACCGTGTTTTGCTGACTGAATTTGGTGGTATATTTTAGGCCTAGGCTGCTTAATAAGACCATTCCCATCAAGGGAATAACAAAGGCTACATTATACAAAATCAAATAAAAAAAACTATTCCACTTAAGGCTGGGCTCTTTTAACATAAATAAAATTGTCGGCAAATAAATCTGGCCGGTACAAACACTCTCCAGTATGGAAATTAAAAAACCGGCCACAAAAACAGACGTTAAAAAATATTTAGACCGGGCGGTTTTTCTAATTAACTCATGAATTTTCTTTTTAAAACTACTAGGCAATTGCAACTTTACTTTTTTACTATCTTTATATTTAAAATAGACCACGGCATCATAAAGACTAAAAGCAGCCAGTACAAATAAAATGATTATTATCGAAAAATAGACATATTTAAAAATAAGATTCAAAGCCAGTATACTACTTAAAATTTCACGTAAAGATAAACCGATTAGTAAATAGGCGACAAATACACCGGCTATAAAACAAATTCCACTTATAAAAATTTGTCTGTTGGTTTTCTTAGCCAAACTTAAAAAAGAAATTAAAAAAATAATAGTTACAAAAGCACACGGATTTATCCCGTCAAATAGACCGGCTATCAGAATTAGTAAAGGGCTAAACGCTTTAAATTTTTTGACTAGCTGATTCTTATCTACAGTTGTTTCCAGAGTGACTATACCCCTATCCGCCACCTGACTAACATAATCCTCTACCCCCTCCATAATAGCCTTTTTACCTGAAAAATATCTTTCACCTACAAAAACAATCATCGGATCATTTTCTTTTACCTTATAAATATCTTCCAAACCAACTAATTTTAAATAATTCTCCTCAAGAGAAATATCGTATTTTTTAACCGCTAAATTACTTTTAGGTTTCAAAACCAGACCATAAAGAAAGCGCTCTACTTCCCGGCAAGAGCGGCAATCTTCGCTATAAAAAAATAATAGTTTAATGGCTGTTAAATTATCGGAAATAGTTTCTTGGGCGATAAGCGGTTTTAGCGGTTTCTTTTCAGGCAGATTAGTAACGCTGCCTATGACTACAACCCTAAATAGAGGTTTATTAGCATCATTGGATTGAATATAAATATACTTTTTAAAAACTTTCTTTTTTAATTTTTTAGTAGTATCAAAGATGAAATTAATCTCACAAAATTCTCCGGCTTTAGCCTCACTTTTAAGAATCTCAGCCTCCAGGCATTCACAGCTGGCCCGTACTTTTTTAATTTTTAAAATATCAGTACCACTGTTTTTAATCTTTATAGTTCGCTTAAGGACCTCACCGTAGGATAACTCTCCCAGATTATAAGTAGATTGTTCGATATCTAAAGAAGGTCGAGCCAAGACAGCAGAACTTAAACTGAAGATAAAAAATAAAACAAAATAAATAATTTTTATAGGTTTCATAATTAAGCGCTATTTTAACATAAATCTAGCTAAAATAGGGCTATAACTAAAAACAGAACGAAGAAAAAATGGTTAAGTGAAAGAGGTAGCACATTTAAAATTCGTTTTGCCTCTCTAAACCCTGAAGTTGAATTTCCGAAAAAAGTAAAAATATTACACCAAGTTTCCTGGCCGGAAAGAACAGACGATACATCCCTCCCCCTTACTGCCAAAGAAGAAATCACCCTGATAGAGAAATCAGCTTAGATTTTCCTGCAAGCCTAATAATATAAAAACAAAATTTGCCCCAGGAACACAGAGGAAAAACAGAGATTTTAAATATATTTTGACACAAACTTACACAAGAATTTAAATAGGAAGTGTGCCTATTTATCTCCTTCTATTTTCTCTGCTCTATTCTCTTTTTTAACGGGAATATCTTTCTTGTAACAGTATTTCTATCTTTTTTTCTTGATACTTTTATCGATAGGTGTCCATATGTATCTCCACTGAGAATAGGTAACTGAATACTGGTAAATCCAGTTCTTCTTGTGGATAGTAAAACGGCTGATAGGATCAGCTTTATACAATTTGAGTCAAAGGGGAATCATTACTACAGGATTCGTGTGTTTTTTTACTTGCTTTTGCTATATAGGTGACCCTATATCTCACTTTATTTCTCCACTTCTTACATTCCTTTAACCATAGAACAAGGTATTTCACAATCTTTTGATTCTGCTGTAAAAATCATCCCTACCTTCCCTACTGCTGACGATCCAACATTAATTTCGTGCCAGCTTTCAACATAACATTTACAATCTATTTTATACACACTATATGAAACCTTAACTCTCACTTGATCTGTATCCAATTCAGGATATGATAACGCAAATGGATTAAAGGATCCTTCTTTTTCATAATCATTATATTGTATGTAATATGAAGTAATCATCATACAAGTCCATTTGGGTGATACTATCTTTTCTATCTTAGATTGTGCAATAGAATACAAAATGTTAACTGCATCTATAGGGGATCCCTTTAGGCTACTAGGTTTTACCCTATATTTTAAAACCTTTAATAAATGTTTTAATGCCTTCATCGTCATTTCTGCTTTTTTATTTGTTTTTTTAAGTCCATATGAATCTATAAACCTAGCGGGATTATTTCCAACATAAGAATAAAAGTTCAATCCTCCTTCAAATCCAATTGGATCTTCCGAGATAAATCTTCCTATTTCTGAATCATAGTATCTGGCTCTATAAAAATAGAGTCCTGTTTCTTGATCCCATTCTCTAGAGGTATACGTATAAAAATTATTAATACTGGACTCCGTAAGCGGAGTCCCCAGACCATCGACTATAGACAATAGACCATAAGAGGTATATGTATATTTCTCAACAGCATTTCCTGCAGAATTTTGTATTTCTACAATAGAACCAAGTCCATCCTGCAAGTAATAGTAATCATTGGAAGACAAGTGGTCTTTCATGCGCACAGGTTCATCAATACCAGGGCCATGCACATAGCTTCTTAAAATAGCACCTGTCCCGTCATATTCAGCGATAATATCTTCTGCATCATAGAGATAATAAGTGGTAACCCCTGCTACTGTTTTCGATAAACGTTTTCCAAAAGGATCATAAGTAAAAGAGACTGTAGATGGAGCTCCTGTCACAAAAGTTAATTGATTTTCATAATCCCAGGTATAAGTGGTGGTCCCTGCGGTTTCTGTTTTGGTTAACATATTGCCATTATCATCGTAAGTAAAGGAATTAATATCATAGCCGGTTAATTGATTCCCTGAATTATAATTCCAAGTCGGGTAATCTTGATTTGCGGTTCTGTTCCCTGCATCATCGTAAACATAGCTTTCTAAAGGCAAAGTAGCTGTTTCCAGTCGATACACATCATCATAAGTATAAGTATGTGTGCCTTGACTATCAGTTTTGGTCAGACGATTACCCACATTATCCATGGTGTAATTAATATTAAGTGTGGAAATACCTGTTAAACGGTTGGCATTATCATAGGTATAATGTAAATTCGTGCCATTGACAAAATTTTTATCTGTAAGTCTACCTGCATTATCGTACACATAGCCCACAATAGAGGCTGTATCTGCTATATCTGTCAAACGGTTCAAATCATCATAAGTGTAATCTAAATCCGCTATGGTATCCGGATAATCGACACTGTCTTTATTTCCTAATCTGTCATAATCATAATCAATAACTTTGGCGCCAATTGGTGCCGGATAATTGATGGTTACTGTATCGACTCGATTCAAATCATCATACGTATATATTCCGTTAGTGGTACCATCATTATAGGTGAGTAAATTTCCTACTTCATCATAGGTAAAAGATACACTACCGACCGGATAGCTTACTGTTTCCAGCTTGTTATAGTCATTATAAGCATAGGTTACGGTATTTAAATTGCGATCTATTTTTTGGGTTAAATTACTATTCTCGTCATAGAAAAATTGTGTCTCTTTGATTTGTGGGTTAGTTACCATTGTTAAACGTCCTAAACGGTCATAGGTATTAGTGGTTATTTGGCTTTTTGGATCTGTTATTGTTAAAACCTGGCCCAAGGCATTGTAGGTATAAAAAGTCCGAAGATGATCCGCACCTACTACCGGTTGCTTAACTTCAATAAGTCTAGAAAATTCATCATAATTGTAAGTAGTCACCTTGTTTTCTGCGTCAGTTACTGTCTTAATCTTATTTAATTTATCATAGGTGTAGCTTGTGGTATGCGTTAATGGATCTGTCACAGATTCAAGACGCCCAATCGCATCATATGTGTAGGTTTTTATCTTATTATTCGCATCTGTAACTGTTAAAAGTTTTCCACTACTGTCATAAGAATATTCTACTACCGTCACATCCCCCCCTGCTGTTTCTATAATATCTGATGTTTTATGTTTTAAGTCATTATATTGATATTTAATTACAACCCCTGACTCTGTTGCTGTTTTCCCTGTTTCTACTTTCATCAACAAATCATCTTCATAAGTATAAATAATCTCTTGACCTAAAGAATTTACAATAACAATAATCCTTCCTAAGGCATCATAAGTAAGTTGCGTTACTTTACCATTAGCATCACAGATCCTTGTTTGATTACCTTGGGTACCATAAGAGGATAAGTTGAAGTGAGCCGTATTATTTGGATCATATGCTCTAACTACCAGTCCTGGAATACCATTATTGGTATAAGTAAAACTATCATAGCTAAAATCATTATAATCAAACTGGGTCACATTCCCTCGAGGGTCAGTTATTGTTTCCACAAACCCATCTGTAGTGTATGTATAGGTTGTGGTATAAGTCACTGTATCACTTAACACACGAACCTCGGTTAACATATTCCCATTGGGATCATAACTATATTCTGTACGATATACTTTGGGATCAAAGCTTGAGGTTATATCTAAACTTGTAGCTAAATTAGGATTATTCGGGTCATCATAGGCATAAGTTTGGGTGATGTTTTCTCCTCCCGGGGTGGTGGATCTTTCTTCTGTTAAGTTTTCTCCGTCATAAGTATAATAGGTCGCAGCGCCATGCGGATTGACTTGTACTGTTTTTTGATTATTGGCGTTATATTCATAC
>Ga0180007_10004855_pt1 | contig 14019 bp, 10 predicted proteins | sample MM_PC_MetaG_FD_121122 | JGI IMG/M metagenome (GOLD analysis project Ga0180007, IMG submission 121122) | Groundwater microbial communities from the Aspo Hard Rock Laboratory (HRL) deep subsurface site, Sweden - MM_PC_MetaG | ecosystem: Environmental > Aquatic > Deep subsurface > Groundwater... | reverse complement strand
TTTCTCCATTTCAGTACCCACCTTTCTGATTTCTAACTGTAACCAAATTTGAATAACATTTTTTAAAAGAAACTATGTGACTTTCGTTGTTTGAATTTATAAAGAGGACGTCCCTTATCTACTTATTTACTCTTATTTATTTATCTGTTGCCAGTGTCATCTGGAAATTATTTTCAGGAGCTTTGCCTGAAAGTACGGCAAGTAATGCAATATTTACAAAATATTTATTCTATAATATATAGTTTGTCTGCCACTTATCCTTTTTTTTCATACCGCTTTTTTCTTGTAAAGCGAATGTTTTAAAAAAACCGGAAAAAGAATCTTTTATCCATACACTATCAATGGAGGGAGATTATGATATTGACACAATCCAATCTTTGACATATTTTGCGCCGTGAAGAGTAAATATCTATTATATCATTTTTTGAAAAATGATGGAGCCTTCACGAAGCAGCAAATCAATGAAAAAAAATTTCCCCATACAATTACGGATGTGCGAAAAGATGCTGACCCTCAATTCAAATTGGTCATTCATTTGCGATTATACTAGGTCAGGAGAGGCGTATGATGGTGAAAGTATTATTCGTCGATGATGAGACCAATTTTTTAGACATCATCATTAAGCGGATGAAGAAACGGCATATAGACGCCTTTGGCGTGTCTGATGGGAATCAGGCTATCGAACGTATCCATAACGAAAAGTTCGATGTGGTGGTCCTTGATTTCAAAATGCCCGGCTGCAGAAGCGGGATAGAGATATTAAAGGAAATCAAAGTCAGGTGGCCTCTGATTGAAGTCATTATGCTAACCGGTCATGCCATGCTAAATACCGCAAGGGCTGGCATGGAAAACGGCGCATTTGATTACATAGTTAAACCGGCTGACATCGACGAGCTTTCCTACAAAATAAATGACGCCTATCAGAAAAAATCATTACAGGAAAGAAAAATCAAAGGGATTGACGATATAATCAAAAAACAGGTTTAGGCATTTAACAAGGTTTATAAGGAGGTTTTATCGATGAATTTTCTGACAAAAGTTGGCCAGTTCTTGCATGAGGGCTCGCGCGCCCATGCAGAATGGGAAATCAGGACGGCTAATACCATCCTGGGAGACAGGAAACGGTTGCTGGTTTTGGGGCTGCTGCTGTTGCCGATATTCATCGGTGGCGTCGTTTTTGCCGATGAGATCGTAGGCGGGCTTCCCCAGTATATCGGGGGAAAAACCGCTTACAGCCCGTCTTTTTTCACAATGGGTATCTTTATTGCGTCGATTTTTATCGGACTGTGTGCAGGTCTGATAACCGGCTGCATTGGTGCGGGCGGAGGGTTCATCATCGCCCCAGCACTCATGAGCGCTGGCATCAAAGGTATTCTGGCGGTGGGTACGGATTTGTTCCATATTTTCGCCAAAGCCATCATGGGGAGTGTGCTTCACAAAAAGCTAGGCAACATATCGGTATCGCTTGCTTTTATTTTTTTAATCGGCTCCATTTTTGGCGCCTCACTGGGAGGATGGATCAACCGGGTTCTATATGAAATAAACCCGGTCATCAGCGATGCCTTTATCACCACCATTTACGTGATCATGTTGGGTGCATTAGGCTTATATTCTCTGATAGACTTTCTTAAGGCAAGAAAGTCTGAGCATGGCAGTGGTGATTTCCACGGGGGTAAAGATGAAGGCACAGCCATGGGCAATCTTCCCAAAAAACTCCAAGCCATCAAACTGCCACCCATGGTGGCCTTTGATCAGGGAATTATTCCCGGCGGACGCAGCATCTCTTCATGGTTCCTCATTTTAAGCGGTTTTCTTGTCGGCCTATGTGCCGCAATCATGGGTGTCGGTGGCGGATTTCTGACTTTTCCCATCTTTGTTTACATTCTTGGGGTCTCGTCTATGACCACCGTGGGCACGGATATTTTTCAGATTATTTTTACCGCCGGTTATGCGGCCATCGGCCAGTATGCGATTTACGGTTTTATCTTCTATACCTTGGCCATGGGAATGTTACTGGGGTCTTTACTGGGGATTCAGATTGGTGCGATGTCGACGAAAGTGGTGAAAGGAATTACCATCCGGGGATTTTATGCCATGGCCGTTCTGGCCGGGTTTATCAACCGGTTTTTTGCCCTGCCTTCCAAGCTGGCATCTATCGGAGCGTTTCCACTTTCCAAAGAAACAGCCAGCCTTCTTGATAAGATTGGCATCTGGTTGTTCTTTATTTTCATCTCCATATTTGCGGTCTGGGTCATCGGCACGTTTGTGATGAACATCAAAAAACTAAAGGGCAAGGAGACATGATACCATGATAGCCAAAAAAAATGAATTTTTCGGAGGCATAGCTATGATGGCCGGCTTTTTAGTGGTCTTGTTAATCTTCTTTATGCCTCTATATAAAGGACAAAACGGCCTGAACTACCTGGACAATCTTTTCAATTCCATTTCCAAAGGGTCCGCCTATTACATTCCCAAGATCAAAAACGATGTGGCGAAATCCCAGACCGGGAAAAATGTCACACTGGATCTTTCCTATGACTCTGAAGAACAGGCCAGAGAAAGCAAGCTTCTGTTTGTAGAAGGCGGCGCGACGGTAAGTACTGAAGGGGTGAAACTGAAAGTTTCCGGAGATTTTGGAAAAATTCTGGGCAATTGCCTGGAAGATGCCGACATTCTTTTTAATAACCAGGGAGATAAACTTCAGGAGAAATACGGCACTGAAGGTAAAAAAACTTTGTTTAACTGGTGGACAAGCCTGAAATCGATGCAAAAAAATTTAAACAAGCAGGAAATGTTTGCTGAAGGGAAAATCGTTTATACCGTTATGACAAGGGCTGTTGAATGCGCGTATAATTATTACAAGGTCGTACCGGAAAGCATGTCCAGCAGGCTGGGGATGGTGGTCTTCTCCCTTGTTTTTTATGTGGTCTATACCTTGTGGTACGGGTATGCGATACTGTATATCTTTGAAGGATGGGGGTTGCAGATCAGCCATTGATTTTTTTCTCCGGCAAATCAAGAGATTACGATCCAACATTTATTTTTTTCCAGTGCCGGAAACGATTCCGGCGCTGGAAAATTTGGTGCTGATGAAAAAACTGATCAATTTTTTTAAAAATCATTTTAAAAAAGAATTTCCGATAGATGATGCGGACGCTGAGGATCTGAGAATCGCGTTTAAGGAAAGGTACTATCATTTCAAGCTCCTGTTAAACGCCAACAATAAAGCACTTGAAATTATGACTGATATAGAGCAGGCGCTGCAAGGAAAACAGCCCTTTGGGATGTCCTTTGTAAAAGGCAAAAGCATCGCGGTCACGGTCAGTCTGCTTCGCCTTCTGAAAAATCTGGAACAACTGAGCGAGGGCAAATATAACCAACTCTACGATCGGTTTGATGAGATATGCAATAAAATAAACGGATTGATTGAACAAAAAAAAGAAGCAAAAGACGAACGCTTCATCATACCCCTTTCTGCCATAGACTGGACCATGGCAGACCTCGTAGGCAGTAAAATGGCAAACCTCGGCGAAATTCTGAACAAGGTCCACCTGAAAGTGCCATCTGGTTTTGCCATTACAGCGCGCGCTTATCAATATTTCATTGATCATAACGATCTACAGATGGAAATAGATAGACGTTTTATTGCAACAGATATCACCGATATGGAATCGCTTTATGACTTGAGTGGAGATATCCAGAAACTCATCATGAATGCGCAGCTTCCAGAAAATGTTGAAGAAGAAATTCGAAAAGCCGGTCAGAACCTTGAACAGGAAACGGGAGGCCCGATTTCCGTGGCACTGAGAAGCAGCGCCATGGGTGAGGACATGATCGGGAACTCTTTTGCCGGGCAATATCGGTCTGAATTGAATGTCCATATGGATAATCTTTTTCAAAAATATAAAGAAATCGTGGCCAGCAAATACAGCCTGAACGCCATCACGTATCGGCTCAATAAGGGGATCAGGGACGAGCATATCTTCATGAGCGTGGGTTGCATTGTAATGGTGGATGCCCGTTCCGGCGGGGTGATGTACACAAGGAATCCCCTTGATATCATTGACAACTCCGTATTCATCAATTCAGCATGGGGGTTGCCCAAGGCCGTTGTGGATGGAAGCGTGGACTGTGATCTTTTTGTGATCAGCCGCGAAGGACCTGCACAGATTTCCTTCAAGGATATCAAGGAAAAAAAGAATCAGTTTCTCTGTTTTGCAAAAGAAGGCGTCTGTCAATTTGATATCACAGGTGAAACCAAGGACCAGGCTTCCATCAGCGATGAAGAAGCACTGACACTTGCCCAATTGGCCATACGGATGGAACAATACTATGGTGCGCCACAGGATATTGAATGGGCGGTGGCCCGTGACGGGACCATATATATCCTGCAATGCCGTCCCCTGCAGCAGATGGAATCCGTGAAGATGGATTATCCGGACGAATTCACCTGGAAGGCCAAGGAAAATGTGATTGCATCAGGGGGGACAGCTATCTGCCCGGGTTTTGCAAGCGGTAGGGTCTTTATTGTAAACAGTCCCGGCGACACTGTCAATTTCCCCAAAGGCGCCGTTCTGGTTGCCCGCCAGGCGTTGCCGCTATGGGCTTCGCTGCTGAACAGGGCGGCAGCCATTCTTACCGAGCAAGGCACATTTGCAGGCCATCTTGCCAACGTAGCCCGGGAATTCAAGGTTCCGGCCATCTTTGGATTGAAAGACATCACAGGCAAATTGAAAAATGGTCTCATGATTACAGTGGACACCAACCATTTAAGCGTTTATGAAGGCGAAATAGAGGCCCCGTTCCATGCCGAGGAAACCGGCAGGAGTATCATTGAAGGAAGTCCGATCTATAACATTCTCCTATCGGTCAGCAAGCATATCATCCCGCTGAACCTCTTGGACCCCTACTCACCGAGTTTTAAACCGGAAAACTGTAAGACCTTTCATGATATTACCCGTTTTGCCCATGAAAAATCCGTCCAGGAAATGTTTAATTTTGGCAAGGAACATGATTTTTCTGAAAGATCCAGTAAGCAGCTCTATTATAAAGTCCCTATGCAGTGGTGGATTTTAAACCTGGATGATGGGGTCAAGGAGGAGCCCAAAGGAAAATATATCCGGCTTGAGAATATTTCGTCCATTCCCATGATGGCTATTTGGGAGGGAATTGTCGCAGTCCCCTGGGATGGCCCGCCTCCCATTGACGGCAGGGGACTGGCATCAGTGATGTTCCGGTCCACGACGAACCGGGACCTGGAACCAGGCATACGGTCAGCCTATGCAGAGCGGAACTATTTCATGATCTCGAAAAATTTCTGCAGCTTCACATCCCGGCTGGGATATCATTTTTCCATTGTTGAAGCACTGGTAAGCGAACGGATCACTGAAAACTACATCAGTTTCCGATTCAAGGGAGGGGCGGCTGACAGCCATAGACGGATAAGGCGGATTCAGTTTATCGCCGATATTCTAATCAGTTATTCCTTTAGAGTCGAACAGCGCGAGGACAATCTGGTTGCCCGTGTGGAATGCTTTGATATAGATTTTATAATAGACCGCCTTAAAATAGTGGGCTACCTGATCATGCATACGCGTCAGCTGGATATGATCATGTCCAACGAATCGGTCATCAGCTATTACCGGGCAAAAATCGATAATGATATTAAAAATTCAGTGCTCGCCAAACCTTCCTGATCCTCATGCCGGTCATAAGCCTGAAGAAGGATAGGGGACATACAAATAATTCTTTTTCAAGTGCGGCCAGTTTTTCTTCGATCAGTTCCTCGTTCTCGTCATAGAGCCGGGTTTCGATACTCTCCAGATAGGCGATTACCCCTTTGCTGCAAAACGCGTCAGGTTTGGTTAATGCGCTTCATGGTATAACCGAAGAAGATGCCGAAAAAACTCCGAAAGAGATTGGGGGAAAAAATATCCCTGAGAATATTGGCATGCGAAAACACCCGCTCGTTGATATCGAAGATCAGCCGCTGAAGGGTGCTGGGTTTCATGCGCTTGGGAAAATAGGTGACGAAACTGCCCGTCATATAATCCCAGAAATTTAAATTGCCTGGGTCTGTATTGGTATAGTGGGTCATGAATCGCCTGTTTTTCGGAATCAGCAGCTCTCGATTCTCATCTTCCTCCAGATCGTGCAAAATGAACAGGTTCAGGAGGAGATGGGGTTCAAGGTCGCTTTGTATGAAAAATATGCGGAACATGCCACTGATTTTGCATCTATTCTGACCAAAATCAAGGCCATCAATACAGAAATCGTTCTTGTATCCGGACACACGGAAGAATCCCTCAACTTTACCCAACAGGCCAAGGAGCTGAATGTTTGTCCCAAAATGATCAGCATGACGGTTGGGCCTTCGGAAGCCGATTTTCGCAAATCTCTGGGTAAAGATGCCGAATATATTTACATCGTGGCCAGCTGGTCTACCCAGATGAATTTCAAGGGATACCTGTATGAAAACACGCAGGAATTCGTCACGCTTTTTAAGGCCAAATTCAACTATGACCCTGATTATCACAACGCCAGCGGCATCGCAGATGTCGCCGTTTTCAAAGATGCCATAGAGCGTGCCAACTCCCTGGACCCTCAGAAAGTTAGAGACGCCATTGCATCCGCCAAACTGGATACCATTTATGGCCGTGTCGAATTTAGTGAAGACGGGCAGATCAAGGGGACCAGTGTCGTTTTGCAGATAATGGGCGGAGAGATTTACCAGGTGTTCCCGAATGGTTCTAAACAACCGACCTATCCGGTGCCATGCTGGAAAGACAGAATGTAAACACCTGAATTCAGGAAAGACACTGTAACGACAGATACCATCCATGAAGGATTTTTGCCGATGCTGCTTCAAGTCATTTTAAATGGTATTCTCAAGGGCGGTTTATGTGGAAATGGGGTCAAGTCGTCTTTTGACTCATTATCCTTGTCTTATTTGATTCAGCCCTACGACCAGTGATATTTGTAGTTGAATGGGAAAGACTCTCTATAAAAAATTTTTGCACTGCCATCACCACCGTGACATCGCGGACTGCATTGAAAGGCCTGCCGTTCAAGGACGTTGACAAAGACAAGCTGTTATCTACCATCAAGCGTCACAGCGTATTGTTTTTTGTGAAAATTTTGGATTTTTCCTCATGGGTAATCATTATTATCGGCATATGTCAAACCTATATTTGATCGGACCGGCTAAAATAATGAAAACTTAAATGGATAATTGATGACGCTCAATCTTTGCTAACTGTAGGCGTTTGGCTACAGCCGGGCATTTTATCCACTAGTTCTTCACAAAGTACTTGACAGAAATATTTAACATGCTACCTTAACCCGCGAAATTCAAGGGGTGTCCATTTTAGGATGTATCATTAACCACCATGCCAGCCTGATTTGAAAGAGAGGATTAAATTGAACAGAGTGTATACGTGCGTCCTGGTGTTGGTTTTCTGCTTTTTATTGAGTGCCTGCGGGCAGCTATCAGACGAAAATGAAGATAAAACAGGCCTTCTTGGCACAAGTTTTCAGGACAATGGGTCAAAAAAGGCCTACCCGGATTTTGTACTTACGGAAATATTTACCGGCTGGGGCGGCCTGGAGGAAATGTGGGATAGCATCGATGCCAAAGGACACAACACGCGTTTCGACAAAACCGTCAACAGTAATGCAGAAGCATTTGTTACACTTTCCCATTCGGGATCAATTCTTCTGGGAGATGAAACAGGTGCGGTCAAAAGCCTCGCGGGAACAGATATCGACAATCTTCTGGATTTTCTGCTAAGCCCTGATGCCAACTATCCTGATGAGATGGCAGACAAGAATATACACTATTTCAATTCGGAAGATACAGATTACACAAAAGGCTTTTATGCATTTCTGGACGAGCTCTTCAAAGACGGCGAAGACTCTGGAAGCAAGGATATTGTCGCTGTGAACTATAAAATCATGAGCCGGTTGAACGACCGAAAAACATCTATCGAAATTCATGATGATATGGAAGACTTGATAGATGATATTCTGGATCCGGACTTTAAGGATGATTTCCTTGATCTTACCACGATGCTGGGAAAACTATTGGTCAGAGCCGACTACCCGCTTTCTGAGGATGACGATACGGCCATCGGTAATTCAGCCAAGGGGGTCGTGGAAATGATGATGTGGCTGAACCTCATGGAGAAAAACCCGGAGACACGTTCCATATTAAGGTCAATTGTCAGTGAAGCGGTATCTTTGTTCGATCCTTCGCCATTATCGACCAACAATTTAAAGATTAAAAAGCTGCTTGAAAATATCAGAGATACCTTTACGGCCACAGGTTCAGTTTACAGCAGCAATGATTCTGAAAATATCTACAGGAGAGTGGACACGGATGAAATTTTCGTTGATACGGAAATCACAAGCACGATTCGCGAAATGTTCCCTTCGATTGTCCAGCTCTTGATGCGTTCGGACAGGATCCATTCCATCATAGACAGCAAGAGTGATAACGAGCATACGTATGTGTTAAAGGAAACCATGACGAACTTGGATGCCCTGGGATATGATCTGGATGCGGTTGATCTGGAACAGACGCTTTTTGATATGATGCGATACGACAGCCTGGGCCGAGACAGAACCGATCCGTCTTCAGGTGCTTATCCTGTGTCTCATCTGGAAAGCCTTCTTTTTGTAACTCACATGACGGGCAATATGGGCTGGGATGATCGTAACGCGTTATCCACAGACGAAATCACGGAACCGACCGACCCACGATACGATCATGGCCATGGCGATTTTACGGGCCGCCTGTCTCTGAATGATTCGCTGTTCAGCATTAAAACCCATAAAACCATGAAAATGCTTGGGTTGTATGATATCGGTCTTAGCGCAACAGATGGCAATGATATCCATAGAAGCATGGCTTCTTTTGCTATCAGCCAGAGAGAAAATTACACTTTCTTCTTTGATCAAAATTACGATATTCTGAACTGCCTGGGACCACCATGCATAGGCGACCTGGGGTCTCCTGATGGTGGAAATCCTTACGGCAAAACAATTTCCATGAACGGTTATAAAGCCTATTCTCCGGACGGACTTGAAGAAACCCAGCTTGCCGCGCCTGGACCCTGGGCCTGATCGTGAGGGCCTGTTTCAATGGCGAAGGCCCTTACTACTATTCCGATCCTGATGTGACGCCGCTTTCGATCAAGGGCAAGACCTGGTATCCATACCGGAGACCAAACGGAAAAATTTACGCCTATGTCAACAAGGAAGATCCGGATAACTGTATATACTTCTACCCCATGGACAAGGGCGATCCCATCGATAACGACCCTGATCAGGAAATTCCAAACCTGGGCGATGACTGGCAACGATACAACCGTTATAAATTCGAATGGCAAAGTGATTACTATATGACCCACTACATGGTCAGGAAACAGATCAGTGGAAGGCCCACGTTAGTGGACCGTTTTGTGACCATAGACAACAGCGCAGGAAATATCGAGCTGGTTTCAATAGAGGGTGAAGAAGGGGCGGCCGGTCGGTTGACCTACCAGGAGCTTATTCAGGAAAACGATCCCCAAAGGGCCTGCTCAAGTCAGGAAGAAGCGCTTTATAAAAATTACCAGTGGTTTATGACGGAAAAGAAAATGGTCATTATCCTGCCGCTCAAGGTGGATCTGGACGGAACCCAGGCAGCCATTTTTCAGGTGTTGGAAGCAAATGGCGTGTCCGGGCTTGGCCGTCTGAGGAAATTCAGGGGGAATCACTACTGGGCAAAATCAAACGCTGACGGAAAATCAACCATGCCCGGTGACTATCGTATAGAAGTGGTTTCATCTTCATCAAGTGAAGACAGCCCCATAAATGATTATAATGTCTATTACGAAACCCTGGACTGTGGTCATGCCACGCCATCTGTCGTGGGCGAAAATCTTCCGGCCATCGCAAGACTCGCATTTCCCCGCTACACTACGGAAAAAAACAGGACCGTCGATCATAAAGATGCAGATTTGGGCTCAAAGGAATTCCAGGTGGGGGATAGCATCTGGGAGGAACGCTCCGCCCTGCTTGCACCTTTTATCGCCTTTGTCGCAGCCCTGAGAGAGCATACGCCCCAGGAGAACTATGGCGACAATCCATTGAAACGGGGAATCCGTATGTTCGTGGAGGGGACATCACCGCTTTTGAAGCCGCTGATTTATTATCAAAAAGGGGAGGGGCAACATCCGCACCATACCTGGAAACCCCGGGTGCTGGGTGCAACGAAAGCCGGTCCCTCTTCCGATTGGAACGACTATCAGGGAGATGATTTTTTAAGATCATCAGCTGATTTCCACAATGAGGCATACAAAAATGCCTCTGCCTGGGATGGAACGGATGCGGAACGGCGATATTATCAGCCCGCTCCTGTAAAAAATCTGTTAAACATCCTGATCGACAGCGACATCACCGTAAGCAATGACCCTGACACAAATTTTACGCAAACACGCATGGACGGTATTCTACCGTTGATGATGGACAACAAAAGCATCACCTGTCTGATCAAGGCACTGTTGAAAACCAATGATTTTGAGGCGCCGGACTCAACCCTGATTTACGGAGCCCTTGAACAGATTACAGGAACCCTGCGGCTGACCAAAGGGCGTTTCACAGAGATCAATGAGAATCCCGTAAAACAACTGTATTTTCCGGAATTCCTTTTTGTTTCACCCGACGAAAAAGGTATTTATGGCGAATACACGTCATTTAAAGGTCAGCAGCGGGAAGAGGATATCATTTTAGATATCGGTCTGGACCGGTTGATCGGACAGCCTGCCATTGACGAAACATCAGATGGATACGGATTGGTTCAATATGTGGATGAGCAGCGGGAAGAGGCAACCCGCTGGAAGGATTTCGATGATACGCTCGATCTGATTGAAGATTTGCTCTATCCCACAAGCCAGTACAGTCTTGTTGAAAGTATTCTTTCTCTGAGCGAGAAGGCCTTTGGCCGGGAAAGGCGCTATGCTGAGGAGGAAATAAAAGGATTGACCTACGCGTTAGGAAAGCTCATCACCCATTATGACACCAATGAGGATGCCTGGGTGAATCAGGGTGAAGCGGGATTTGACGATGTGTTGACCATTCTTCAGGTCCGGCTGCCTGACATACACGAGTTACTGAAAGACAACGACGGGTTTTCCGGAGACAACTACAAAGCGGCTTTGACCATTTTGGCAGATATGATGAAACCGGACGGCTCGGCTGAGTTCCTGGTTAAAACCATGGAAACGCATGTTGACTGGGAAACACTTCTGTCTGACTCTGCCAGGTTTTTAAAAGATGACCTGATCACGGAAGACGACCCCCTGTGGTCCACGCTGTCTGCACTTCTGGAAGATCTGTCCAAAGCAGTGGCTGCATCCAGGGACGGTTCGCTGATGGATGACGTGTACGAGAAGTACGGCTTTCAGAAAAACGATTGATAACTTTTTTGCCGGGGGAGGTTCCGGCTATTAATAAACACATGATAATCAACCCTAACGTTGCATAAAAAATGGAGTTTAAAACGTTAGGGTAAACATTGGAGACTGTATGAAAACATATATTCTGATACTTACCACATTTTTGATGATGATCTTTTGTTCCGGCGTTTCAGCGTCCAATTATGGCGATACATTTGGTGCATCTCCCAAAGGGATGAGTCTGGGGAATGCCATGTGCGCCAGGGCAGATGACTGGAGTTCGGTTTACTACAACATGGCTGGTCTCGGAAGAACGCGCCATCTCAAAAACGGTATCAACCAGGTCAGTCTGTCCTATCAGGGAAATATGCCGAAATTTGATATCAATATCGAGCGCTATGATTCAAGTGGAAATGAACTGACCACCAACGGTGCCGATGATCTCGAAGGCGGTACTTTTGTACTTGGTGTGGCCCTTGATGCAGGACTCCTTTTTAATCTTCCGTCTATTATATCTTCTGCGAGGCTGGGCATCGGGCTTGGCGCAAACGACGACCTGACGGCTGTCACCATAAACGATGTGGATCCCCGAACGCATACGTTTCTCCGGTATGGCCGGGACTGCCAGCGCCTCGTCGTTCTTACGGGTGTGGGGATCGGTCTCATGGATGACCTGGTGGGAATCGGAGTCGGCGTGCATTCCGCGTTTGGCGGTGAAGGAAGTGTGCTGCTTCAGGATATCGGTCTCGAAACAGATGAACAGCGTCCAAGGGGACAGGCCAAAATGGATATGACCATTGAACCCAATATTCTGTTCGGATCGTACCTGGATCTGGGAAAACTCATCAAAAGGGTGGACGGGCTCTATGTCGGATTTTCCTACCGGGGAGAATCGATTCTGGAAATCTACCCTTTTTCAACCATCGGTCAGGTCGAACTGGGGAACGTGCCGTTGAACATGACCCTTGCACTGACCGATTACTACCAGCCGGAGATGTTTACAATTGGTACTGCTTTTTATACTGGCCTCATTACCCTGTCATTTGATCTGGAATACCAGAGATGGTCCGGGTTCAGATTATCAAAGCCGATGGCAGCCGTATTTTCAGACGAACCAGTGGATTTTGACGATATCTGGATCCCCAGAATCGGGCTTGAGGTGAACGCCTGTGGTCAAATGTCTTTTTTGATGGGATACTATTATCAGGCCAGCTTTGTACCGGACAAGGCAGTAGACGGTGCGATGAATTTCCTCGATAACGACAAACATGTCTGCTCCTTAGGAATTTCCATGGCACTCCCCAGCCTATCCATCATGAAAGGGCATACGGAACTCAATCTGGGATATCAGCTTCAGTATCTGGTGGAACGTGATGTGACCAAAAACTCCCCGGATTCTTACAATCCGGAATATTCATATGACGGCATGTGCCATTCGTTTATGATCGGTGTGAGCGTCAGTCGATAAGGTGTGAGATACCTTTTAATGAGTTACGGCGATTTTAGTGTTGTCACTTTCACCATATAGCCCAGCCACAAACCAAGCCATATTCACTTTATCATTGATTGCCCAGGTCAGGGCATTCTTGGCTTTAAACATGACGGTTTCTGTATTCCCTCCTGTCTCAAGATAGGAAAGTTCCGCTTCATTTTTAATTGATTTGTCCGCTGAGTACGCAGGTACCGCAGCCATCATTACACTGAAAATAATATGCCATAAGTATTTCATCTTCATTCGTCCTCTCCTTTTTTTTAGTTTAATATTCATGTATATTGGGGTCGTAATCAATCATAAATTATAATTTTCGTCCACCTCTTGAATTTGTAATAATGGGCAGGCCCTTTATTGGTATGCTGGCTATTAATTACCGGGTGGGATTATATGACGGAAAGATCGTTCAAGTCTAAAGAAAAATCATTGTCGGCATTCCAGTATACTGAAAATGATTCCCAGGAGCGGGAAGAGGTCACTTCCGATTTAAAAATTTACAAGGTCCCGGGGAAGCATGAAGCCATGCTCATGGCGGGGAATGTCAAGAAACTGGCCGGCATTTTGAATGAAATGCTTGGCCAGCAGGGGGTATTTGAACAGCAACCTATAACCAAGCAACGCCGTGGATTTTAAATAAATCTTTCTTTGCTAGTTGTAAACAGGTGCAAAACCATTTCGTTTTTTATTTTCAATTGAATTCAGAAAGTCCGGCATGGAGATCACCGATAATTCTTCATCTCTGAATTCACTCCCCAGGCATACGGATAATTTATATCTGATATCAATCGAGAACTGCTTGAAGTTGAACAGGTGATTTTCTATCTGGTGCTTGAGAAAAATAAATCCATTGTAGATAACAATGGAAAAATCACGCAATGACATATGAAGGCCTTTTCCCACGGCCTTGATATAGCTTTCCTTAAGGGTCCACAGATCGTAGAACGTGTCCAGTTTTTGTTTTTCTTTCTGGCAAATCAGATAATCATTTTCATCCTTGGAAAAAAACCGTTTGGAAATATTGTAATCGGTCGGTTTTATCTTTTCCACATCGATTCCCACCACACTGTCGCTGATCGCACATACAACCCA
>Ga0180007_10004854_pt1 | contig 14023 bp, 12 predicted proteins | sample MM_PC_MetaG_FD_121122 | JGI IMG/M metagenome (GOLD analysis project Ga0180007, IMG submission 121122) | Groundwater microbial communities from the Aspo Hard Rock Laboratory (HRL) deep subsurface site, Sweden - MM_PC_MetaG | ecosystem: Environmental > Aquatic > Deep subsurface > Groundwater... | reverse complement strand
CGCAAAGCCGCAAAGCCGCAAAGGCAACATGTTGTTATTATAAGAAAACTTTGCGTTCTTTGCGTCTTTGCGCGAAAAAATAGTTTTTACGGGTTTATCATATATAATTTTTTGCCGAAGATGCAAGGATTGCCGAACAGGAGGGCAACAGAAAGGGGCAGGATTCCGGTGAACCCCGCCCCTTCTGTTGTGGCGGTTAGTCCTGCTTTGCAAGCAGGCCCTCTGCAAAAGGTTTTACTCCTGGATCGGGGTCTGGAAGCCGGGAGTCATAACCCCGACTCCGCTGCCGCTGCTTGGGAAGCGCACTGCAACATCTTCGAAATAAAAGTTGGTTATTGTATTGCCAAAGGCATGCAGGCCGGCCTCGGGTCGGCCAGTTGGCCAGACATTGGGGTCCCATACCGTGTTGAAGGTGTGGCCGGCATCGTCTGCGATCCGGACAATGGCGCCGTTTTCATTGTCAAGGGTAGCGAGCAGGGCCGCGCCGTTGGCAACCCCGTCCCATTTGACCAGGGTGGAGTTGTCGGTGTCTGCTGTCCAGTCCCCGATATCATCCACCGGCCAGAGCCGGGGATTCTGGTTACGCTGGTATGCCTTGCGGAAATCGTCATCCGGGACGTCGTTGCTGGTGCCGTGGGCGTCCGTGTCGGCATAGTACACCCTGATATCGTTGACCCGCTGGCCGGCAAAGGTGGTGCCGGCCGGGGCAATCTTTTCTTCAACCCTGACCACCAGGGTGGACCAGTCCTTGAGATAGCCCTTGGCATCGACCACATGCTGGCCGGCCGGGTTGTCAAGAATGAAATAGGCCAGAGGAAGTTCAGCGTTATTTCCATGTTCTTCTTTCCAGATCATGATCATCGGGTAGTCGCTGAGATAGAGATTGTCGTGAATGTTGTCCTTGTGACTGCCGCTTTCATCATTGGTTTTTATGAATGACACTCCAATGTATTTCATGGTGCCGGTGCCCAATGTATTTAACCTAACGCAAATACCGGTCAGGTAAAAATCGTCCTCGGAAAAGGCAACATTCGGATCATGGGCCACCTTCATCTTGGCCTGGATATCGTAGCTTAAAAATTTATTCTCCGCGAGCCAGGCGTCCTCAAAAAAGTCGACATCAATACCAACGGTAGAGCCTTTTGCGTTGCCGGCAATGTTGGTGACATGCAGGGCATTGTCGGCAATTTCAAAGTTGCCCCAGCCGCTGCCGGTTTTGGTGTCCAAAGTGTCGGGCAGGGGTGAGCCGTTGGGCGCGTCAAGGTTAATGTCAACGGGCGGCGCTGCTTCCGTGGGACCGCTGCCGCCGGATGACGCCCCGGTCGAGACGTTGGCCAGATAATAGGTGATGCCGTGGGTCACGGGATCAGCGGCGCTGCCGATGCTGCCGGTGGAGGTGAGCGTGATGCAGCGCTGCATGACCAGGAAGTCGTTCGCTGTCAGGGTGACGGGCAGGGGACCGCCGGAGGGGCTGGAGATCCCCTGGAGCTGGTTGCTGGCGCTGTCCAGCTTTCGGTAAGAATAGACATGCCCTGTGTTGTTGATTTTAAAACTGCCGTTTTTCGGTGGAAAGATGCCGATCCCGGTGTCGGCGGCGCAGGCGACGCTGGCATTGGTAAGCGCGGTGCCGTCGCTCTTGCAGGCCGGGAAAACCCGTTCGTTGCCAGGGGTCGAGGAAAGGGCCACCGGAGAGGCCGGGTTGGTCCAGTCTGCAATGGTGTTGAACTGGACAGTGTTGCCGGTCACGGTGATCGAGTTGTAATGGTTTTTGTAATTGGTGTCGCCGATCAGGAGGTATCCTGCCTGGCTGGTAATGGGGGGCGGTGAGCCGTATATATTGGTAACGAGATTGCTGCCGCTGACAGAGACGCTGTTGAAATAATAGGCAGTAATGTAGAGCTCAAAGCTGCTGTTTGTGTCTACTTGAAACGGCGGCGCCGCATCCAGGGTGGTGATCATGGTGTCCCTGGCATCGGCGGACGCCGTACCGGAAAGCCCGTCGCCGGCATGGAGAAACTTGCTGGCGGCATAGCGGTAGCCGGATTCGGCCAGGTAATGGGCAGTCTGGTACAGGTTGGTATGGACCATGCTCCGGTTGGCTGTGGTGGTCAGGGGCAGCATGGCGGCACCCAGAGCTGAACAGATAATCAGCACGATGATGATGACCAGGAGGACGCTGCCCTGTTCTCTGCGCAGCAAGGGCAGGCTGGCCGTGGCGCGGGTAGTCTTTTTATTGATCGGGTTCTGCATGGGGTTCCCTCGATTTCTCAACTGCCGATCGGGCCGGCAATGATGCCGGTGTTCCGGGGATTGATTGTGGTGGTAAAGACCTGATCCGGTCCGCCGTCATTTCTTTGCAGGGAGAGGGTGATGGTGATGAAGAACAGGGATTTGATGTTCTCGCCTCCATTCCACGGGGTTGAAGTTGCAAGGTCTTTATAGCACGCAACAGTAAAGCCGGACACCTGATCGATCAGGATGTCGCCGGTGTTTGTCGTCGGTGCGGTGGTGCCGTTGATGAGCTTTAACTCCCCGTCGGCGGCAATAAAGCCGATGACATGCGCGCCGGTGAGATTCTGATAGACTATTTGCCCTGGAGCGGCGGTATAGCTGGTTATGTTGGTGATCATGCTCAGTTCGCGGTTCAGCCGGTTCAGGGCCATTTGGGCCTTCTGGGCCAGGACGTTGTTTTCCCTGGCAAAGAGATAGCCCTTGACGCCGGTAACCAGGCCGACTCCGGTAAGCGCCGCCAGGATGCCGACCAGGACGAGGGCGGCGATGACCTCGACGAGCGTGAATCCGGTTTCCTTGTTCATAATGTCTGCCTGTTTGGCTGGAGGTTGCGGTTACTGGGTAAACAGGGCGACGAGTGACTGCTCGCCCATGCCGATGGTTACCCGCAGGAAGTCTGACGGGGTACTGTTCCAGGCGCCATCATTATAATAGTCCAGGTCCAACGAGTCGACGCTGGCGCTGTAGGACGTCGAAACGGCGGCGGCAAAAGCAGGCAGGGATATCACCGAGTCGGTCAGGTCTTTTTTATAGTCGGCCGTGATGCTGTCCATTACCTGGTTTAATGTCTGCGCCTTATCAAGCCAGAATATGGGGGTGGTGCTCTGGACCATATTTGTTCCCATGATCTGGAACAGCGCAGCCCCCATGATGCCGCCGATTATCAGGGTGGCTAGAATCTCCAGCAGGGTAAAGCCCCGGTTCCGTCGGGTACCGCAGGGGCCTTGTTTCCTTCGCCCGTCTTCGGTTTTGCAGTTGCATGCGTGCATAACAGTACCTCCGCTCGGGTCAGGGGATAAACCCTGTGTTGGCGTTGAGTGTGATGGTGTATGCACCCGGGGTTGTCGAGACAGTGGTGGTGTCAGGACTGCCCAGGTTGTTAAAGGTAACGGTTGCCGGGGTGACTTGCAGTGTGGAAAGGGTAACCGTGGTGCTGTTTTCGCCGGGCAGGGTTTTTAAGGTCGCTGATGTCCCCTTGAAAAGCTGGTATGTCTTGGTGGTGACAAAGCGGATGCCCCAGTTCGAGTCGGAATTCATGGCCCGGCTCTGGGCATAGCGCAGATGGCTTTTTATCATGTCCGCCTCTGCCTGCAGTTTTACGGCATCGGTGGATGACCCCATATTGGAGATAGCCACGGCGGTCATGACCGAGAGAATCAGCAGAACGGCAATGATCTCGATCAGGGTGAAGCCCTGTTTGCTGTTGATGGTTGTCTGCACGGAAGTATCCTTGGCCTTATCGTCGTGTTGGTTTGAGTTGATGCCCGGGCGGCATGGCAAGCCCCAGGACAAGGCCCATTGCAATCCCGGTGCCGGCAAGGGCCAGATAAAAGACAAAAACAACCGGCACCGCCGCTGATATGCTGCCAAGCACGCCGTTCATCAAGGCGATGGCGATATATAAAAAAATGCCCAGCCTGGCAACAGGTATGGCCCGCCCGCCGTTCCGGTTCAGAAGAATGCCGAGCATGATGAAGAGCAGGCCGGCACAGATGGCGAATGCGGGCTGCCCCAGAAACCAGGACGGCATGAGTTCGCGGCCGATCTGCTGGAAGCCGAACTTGAGGATGATTCCTGTCACCAGGTTGAATACCCCGACAATAATAAAAAACAGCCAGTATTCGGAAGGCGGCAGGGAGCCGAGCAGGACGGAGCGGATGCCGGCGCTCTCCCGGTGCGGCGATTGATCTGCCAGCCGCTGCATCACCCTGTCAATGAAATCGGGGCCGGGCTCATGAGCGGGAGTTGAGCGCATGGTCTCAATGAGATCGCTGAACTTTTTGAAATCGTTGTCATCAATCATGTCGGGCCTGCTGGTGTGATGCGCTTGGCTTGATCTCTCTTCATTATATATACAGCCGGGCTGGATGAAAGTCACATTCTCCCGGTACTGGGTTCTTGGTCCTTGGTTCTGGGGAAAGACAAAAGAACAAAACCTTGCCGCTGGCAACAGTCGATATATACTTTTTTTCCAGCACCCAGCACCCAGCACCCAGCACCCAGCACTCAGTCCTCAGTCCTCATTAATTGCCGAAGCTGTTCCAGTCCCCGGTAAACCCGCATCTTGGCGCCGCTTATTGAGATATCCAGGATAAGGGCCACGTCTGCAAAGCTGAGATCCTGGTAAAAACGCAGGACCAGGGCCTCGCGCATATCCATGGGCAGCCTGCGGACAAGGGTGTAGAGTTCTTCCGCTTCCTGCCGGCGGACCATGGACTGCTCCGGATTGTCGCCATGCGCCATGACGCCTTCAGCCATATCCTGATGAGCAACAGGAAAGGGCTGCTTTTTTTTCAGATGGTTTCTGACCAGGTTCAGGCACAGGGTGTAGAGCCAGGGGAAAAAACGCCTGCCAGGGACAAACCGGTGCAGGTTCTGAAAGGCCCTGACAAAGGTCTCCTGGGCCAGTTCTTCAGCCTCCTGATGGGAGCCGGTCATCCTGAAGATGAGGTTGTAGATTGGTTTTTTGTATTCAACCACCAGGTCGGCAAAATCATCCCGTCTGCCATGCTGGATTCGTGCAATGAGCGCGGTTTCCTGTTGAATATCCATATGCTGAAACAAGAGTCGACAGCCTGGTTTGCAGTTTTATAATGATTTTTTATCAAGAAAATTATAAAGATTATGTAGGTATTTCCATTTTTTGTCCAGAGAAGTAAAAAAAAAGAGTATAATCCTGGCAAAAACAAAGAGCGGCAGGGCGCAGTACCATACCCGGGAAGGGACTCATGAAGGGACTGTTTAACATAATTATTTTCATCTTTTCGTTTCTTGTCTTTTTTATAATAGTTGGAAATTATTTAAAAAAAGACAGTGAAACCGGCTTTGCCATCACCCGGGTCAGCAATGATGCCTCTATCATGTACCAGACCCATACCATCAATCCCCGCACCGGAGAGCTGTTTTACGAACATTCCGACTGGATTCCTTTAAAGGAAGACATGCGGACTGGCGAAGGTGATGTAATCAAGACCGGTGTTGACTCGTCTGTTGATATTCTGTTTGAGACCGGTATCGGGCTGCGAATTGTTCAAAATTCCTTTATTGCCCTGCCGGAAGATGTCAACGGCACCCTGGTTACACCGCGGCCAGTGAGTACAGTAGAAATGTTCCAACTGGTATCTCCGGCCTATGCCGGCAATGAAGAATCAATTGAGGGGCCGGTGCGGGTTGTGATCGATTACGGCAAGGTCCTGGGCCGGGTGGTGGGCACCAAGCTGAAAAGATCCCGTGGAAACGCCGACGTCCTGCGGGTGGCAACCCCGGTAACAGTGGCCGGGATTCGAGGCACCAGTTTCCTGGTTGATTATGACCCGGAACTGAACAGTTCGACAATTGCGGTCCTGGACGGGGTGGTGCAGGCAGAGATCCCTGACTCTACAACTCCGGCGGTCAATGTTCCACAGGGCAAGAAGGTGCTGGTCACCCCGGATGTCCTCGCCTTGATGCTGCAGGAAATCACCCCGGCTGAACAGGACGAGTTGGAACTTACCAGGAAAGTGAAGATCGAAATCGGTTTCTGGGAAAAATTAGGCAAGAGCATGGACCTGAATATTTTGTCCCTGGCATATAATCGCGCCCTTGTTGCAATTACCCGCTACGAGATGAAGATTTTTGTCAAGGCGGTCCTGGATTTTTCGCGCATGAAATGGGGCGGGGAGGTGCCGGAAATCCTGCAGGACATTGGAATTGAAGGGGGCGATTATTCCGACCCCTGGAATACGGATTATCACTATAAAAAATACGGCCCGACCACAGCGATACTTCGATCTGCCGGGCCGGACCGTATTTTTTATACCAGGGATGATATCTCTTTCTGGGTTGTTCTTTAAAGTATATTTGCCGCTCGGCAAGAAATGATTTCCTTCTCCTGCGCCCTGCCAACCGGGTCTCGTCAGTTTCCTTGTCCCTGCCGCACCAACTGAACTTATTACAGCGGCGGTAGTTCCCAAGTCCCTGCCACACTGACAGTTTTTCCCTGGACAGCTGTCACTGTAATAAGTGCATTATTGCCAGCTGCTGCTACTGTCAGAACAAAGTCTGCAGGAGTGCCGGCTCCCATGGTGATTCCACCATCTACTACGCCAATGTCTGTGAAGAGAACTGATGCGGCACTTGGTGCTGTACCATTGTTTGCCAGTATGTACTTGCCGTATGCTATTGAAAGTCTGCCTTTGACTTCAGCAATTGCGCCTTGGGCTGCCTTATTTCTGGCGTCATTCTGCAGATCCATATACTTGGGCACTGCAACTGCGGCAAGGATGCCCAGGATGATGAGTACTGCAATGATTTCCACCAGGGTAAAGCCTTTCTGGTTGCGTACTTGTTTTCTGATTTCCATGAGGTGCCTCCTTAAGCGAGTTGATATTTATTATTTTTGGAACTCTCTTGATTTTTCTTGTTTTTCAACCTCTTTTTAAAGCAATGGCTGTGCCAGGCGGGCACTGATTGATGATATAGTTGCAAGCGTAATCGTATCTGGTTGTTTTTTCAAATGTTTGTTAATGGGTGCAGGCGGCAAATTGTTTTACGCAACCAGAGGGGAATACAGAATATTAGTAAAATACAGCAAAATTTGCAGCAGGCCCTCCATTTAATGTTGGGTTTTGTTGTTTGTCGGTCTGGCAGAGGCTTTGGCTGGAGGGCATTACGAAATGGTTTCTTTTATCTCGTTGACATCGATATTGAATTTCTTGATTCTATGCCACAGGCTCCTTTCCTTGATGCCAAGCATCCTGGCGGCCTTGGCCTGGATGCCGTTGCTTTTCAGCAGGGCGTCAATAATAAGATCCTTTTCAATGCGCTGCAGCTGCTCATCAATGGAATGCGCATCCTGCGGGGCAAGCGAGGTCATGGTCTGGATGGAGCCGGTTATCGTGGCCGGCAGATGGGTCGGCTCGATGGTGCTGCCTTCAGCCAGCACCATGGCCCGTTCAATGGTGTTTTTCAGATCCCTGATATTGCCGGGCCAGTCATAGGCCATGAGTATGTGCAGGGCCTCTGAAGAAAGAGAAACAGGCCGAGGCGCCTTGCTCAGGAAACTGTCAACCAGGGAAGGTATGTCCTCTCTTCTTTCGCGCAGCGGCGGCAGCACCAGGGTAAAGACATTGAGCCGGTAATAGAGGTCCTGCCGGAAAAGGCCCTGTTCAACCATTGCCTCGAGGTTCTTGTTGGTGGCGGCAATAAAGCGGACATCAACCTTGATTGATGCTGTGCCGCCAACCCGTTCAAATTCTCGTTCCTGCAGGAAACGGAGCATCTTTCCCTGTACATTCAGCGGCATATCGCCAATTTCATCCAGAAAAAGAGTGCCCTTGTCCGCCTTTTCAAACTTGCCGATCTTTCTTGCCGTGGCCCCGGTAAAGGAGCCCTTTTCATGGCCGAACAGCTCACTTTCCCAGAGGCCGTCAGGAATGGCAACGCAGTTCATCCTGACAAAGGGTTTGTCCTTGCGGTTGCTGTTATTGAAAATACTGGCGGCAACCACCTCCTTGCCGGTGCCGCTCTCGCCAACGATGAGCACGGTGGAATCAGTGGGGGCAACCTTCATGATATGGCTGAGCACGCCGCGGATGGCGCTGCTTTCCCCTGATATTTCAGGAAAAAACAACCTGGCGTCTGCCTTGGAAAGCACGGTGGTAATCTGATCAAAAACCTGCTTGAACTGCTGGAGTTCATCCCGGGATGATTTCCCGGCACCTTCGTCCTGCGCGTGGCTGAAGATGGCGAGCTGGCTGGTATCCTTGACGAATTTCTCAACCGGGCTTAAGAGAAGCCGGACAATGAGCAGGCCGCAGAAAAAGGCTGCTCCGGCAACAAGAGCCACCCAGAGCAGCACCGGCCAGAAGGAATCGGCTGCGTGTTCAACAACCCTGAGAGCAACAATGGCCGAGAGAACAACCAGCCCTGCAAAGATAAAGGGAATGATAATATAGAGGCTGAGGTTGATGCGGGTTCGTTTCATTTGACCATCTTGGTCAGGTCCCACATGGGCAGGAAGATGGCCAGGGCAAAAAAACCGACAACCGCTGCCAGGCCAATGGTGAGTATCGGACCGATAGCATCGGCCAGCCGTTTAGTGGCATACTCAACTTCGTAATCGTAATGCTGGGAGACCTCGTTGAGCATCTCCTCAAGATTGCCGGATTCCTCACCAATGGAGACCATATTGACGACCATGGGAGGGAAATGCCGGGTTCGCTTGAGGGGTTCGGAGATGCCGCGCCCTTCTTCGAGCATGTCTTTGACAAGATCGAACTCCCGGGAGATGGCCGAGTTGCCTATGGTGCCGGATAGGATCCGGAAGGATTCAAGCACGCCGACGCCGCTGGCCTGCAGGATGGCAAAGATGCTCGAGAATCTTGACATGGCGGATTTGAGGAACAGCGGTCCGATAATCGGAATTCTCAGGAGAGTCGAGTCGCGGACAAACCTGCCCTGCTCGGTTTTGAAATAATAATAAAGCCCGACGACTGCAGCAACGGTACCGCCGATCAGGATGACCCATTGATTTTTCAGAAAATCATACATGTTCATGCATATTTTGGTGGGCAGGGGCAAGTCAATGCCCGCGGCCAGGAAGATGGCGACAAACTTCGGAATAACAAAGGTCAGCAGGACAAAAAAGGCAACGGTCAGAAAGACAATGACGATAATCGGGTATTGGAGGGCCGCTTTGATCTCGGTCTTGACCTTGTGCTCGTGGTCAAGGATATAGGCCAGGCGCTCCAGCACCTCGGTCAGCGACCCGCTGGATTCCCCGGCCCTGACCATGCTGCAGTACAGGTTGGAAAAGACCTTTGGATGCTGCCGGAAGGCATCATACAAGCCTGCTCCTTCCCTGATCGCCCTGGACATTGCCGAGGCGGTTTTTTTGAGTTTCAGGTTCTCGGTCTGCTGGTTAAGGGTTTCCAGAAGGTTGAGGATGGAAAGGCCGGCCCGCATCATGGTCCGGAATTGCTTGGTAAAGAGAATCAGGTCCGGAGGCTTGACCGTGGAGAGCATTTCATTGAGAGAAGCAAGGCTGAAGCCGGCGCCTTTTTCCCTTTCTGCCGTGACCTCAATGGGAATGAAACCCTGGGAGACAAGGACATGGGATGCCATCTCAACGGTTTCCGCCTCAAGGGTCCCGGAAAGGGTCTCTCCATTCTCATTTGTGGCCTGGTAGGCGAATTTTGGCATGGTCTTTTACTTAAAGTTTCCTTGTCAGACAAGCACTGCGGATGATGCTTCTTCCAGGGTCGTGATCCCGCGCAGCACTTTGTCTGCCGCATCCTCTTTCAACTCCCTGAGGGTGCCGGCCTTGACCGCGGCCCGATTAATTTCAGTGGCTGATTTTCTCTGCATGGTCATATCCTGGACCAGTTCATCGTTGATCAGGGTTTCAAACAGCCCGGTTCTTCCCCTGTAGCCGGTGTCCTTGCAGTGGAAACAGCCCTTGCCGTGCATGAAATTTGTGTTTTCCGCCTTGTCCAGCCCCCAGTAGCTCAGCATTTTCACCGGCGGCTGGTAAGGCTCCCTGCAGTTGGAGCAGATGGTCCGCACCAGGCGCTGGGCAAAGGAAACCAGCAGGACCGAGGAGACCAGGAACGGTTCAAGGCCCATCTCAATGAGCCGGGTGATGGCGCCGGCGGCGTTATTGGTGTGCACGGTGCTCAAAACCAGGTGGCCGGTCATTGCCGCCTGCACGGCAATGTTGGCTGTCTCTGCGTCGCGGATCTCGCCGACCATGATGACATCGGGGTCCTGGCGCAGGATGGAGCGCAGGCCGCTGGCAAAGGTCATGCCGGCCTTGCGGTTCAGCTGTGCCTGGCGGATTCTCTCCATGCGGTATTCCACCGGGTCTTCAAGGGTGATGATGTTCTTTTCCGGTGTATACACTTCCTTGAGAATTGAGTAGAGGCTGGAGCTCTTGCCGCTGCCGGTGGGGCCGGTGCTGAGAATCATGCCGTAGGGCTTGCTGATCATCGAACGGATCTTTTCCATGTCCAGCTCGGACATGCCCAGCTTGTCCAGGGAGTAAAAGCCGCCGCTCATGTCGAGCAGGCGGAGCACCATGTTTTCACCGTAGATGGTGGGCATGGTCGAGACCCTGATGTTGATCTCCTTGGTTTCGATCTTGACCGTGAAGCGGCCGTCCTGGGGAATCCGGGACGAGGCGATATCCATGTTGCCGAGGATCTTCACCCTGGAAACCAGCGGCATGTACATTGACTTTGGCGGCGCCGGCACATCGTGCAGCTTGCCGTCCACCCGGAACTGAAGAAAAACATAGTTCTTCTCGGGCGTGAAATGGACGTCGCTGGCCCCTTCCCGAACCGCCTGGGTCAGGATGGAGTTGACCAGCCTGATGACCGGCGCTTCCTCGGCCAGGCCCTGCAGGGAGGCGGCGCCGATCTCTTCGGCCGCGGCATCCTGCGCTGCATCGTCTTCACCGAAAATCTCGATTTCGCCGACACTCTCAATCACCCCGTCCAGATCTGAGTACATGCCGTACAGGTTGCTGGTCAGGGTGTTGATCTCCTGTTCCGTGCAGATGACCGGCTCCACCTCGGCATTGGTCAGGATTTCAACCTTGTCCAGCGCGGCGATATCCATGGGGTCCACCATGGCGATGGTGAGCAGGTAGCCTTTTTTCTGCAGGGGAACGAGCTGGTATTTCTGGGCGACCTCGGCCGGGATGAGGCGTGACATGGTGAGATCAATAGGGTACTTGTCCGAACTGTACTTATCGATCTTGAGCTGCTTGGAGACCAGGTCCATTATCTGGCGTTCGCTGATGATGCTCTGCCGGATAAGATACTGACCAAGCTTGAGGCCGGAATTCTTCTGCCCGGCCAGGGCCTGATTGAGCTGACTCTCGCTCAACAGCCCGGCCTCAATGAGTATTTCTCCCAGTCTTTTTTTCTTTCTCAACTTATACGGTCTCCAGTCCCTATTTGTAAAAAAAACGATTTCTGTCCAGGCCTGCCAGCAGCTTTGCCTCCGGGGCAAGGTAATCCGGCAGCTGCCGGACCGCCTCCAGTGCCGAGGCCTTGTCACCGAAATACTCCTCAAGCAGGATGGTGAAGCCCAGTTCTCCCCGGTCATCCCATGAGGGAATAATAAGCATGAGTTGGGCGTCCCCGCCATGAAGACTCAGAAAACGGTACGCATCATCAATTTTTTCTGTTCGTGCCACCTCGACCCAGATGACCCTTTCGGCAACCGGGGTTAATCGCACCGGCAGGGCCGGAAACGAGACAACCTCGCCGACCTGGATCATGTCGGGTCTGCGGATATGCTGGTTGACCGCAAGCACTTCCCTGGTATTCTGCTTGTTAAAGCTCCATGGTCCGTAGAGCTTGCGGATCATGTCCCCCAGGGTCTCACCGGGCCGGACATCAATATTGCCGAGGAGTTCAGGAAATTTTTTTTTCGGCAGGGTCGACGGCAGGACAACGGGTATGGAAGGGGGAGCGGGAAGCGGCTCAATTTCCGTGTCAGCCGGTTCCTGTGGGATGAGTGCCGCGATCCTGTCTTCCGCCGGTTCCTCCTGCCGGGCAGGCTCCTCAGAATCCGCCGGGTCAGCAGTTGGTTCCGCCTCCCGTGGTTCCGGCAGGGGTGCGGGCCGGCTCTCTGCTGCCGGTTCCTGCCGCGCCTCGGTCATGACCAGGGCCGGGGCGCTGTCCTGCCGGTCAGGCGTTCCCCCGAATATGCCCGCCTCCAGGCCGGCCGCCAGGGACACCACCAGTATGCCGGCCAGGACGCCGGCCCTGATTCTCTGCACTCTCCTGGTCTGTTCGGGGAAAACCTTGCGGGCGCAGCTGAAGGCCAGGAACCAGCCGGCCCTCCCGCGGTTCTGGATTATCATGGTGAGGACGATCAGGTGGCAGAGATTGATGATCTTCCTGGGAAAGCCGCGGGTCACCGTATATATTACCCAGAGGGCGGGATAGTTGAACAGTGCCTTGCCCTTGCCCCTTGTGCTTGCCTGGTCGAGCCGGAACTGGATCATGGCCTTTGTATCATGGAAGTCAAAGGATTCCAGGGTATGATGGAGGTTGATCCGGTCGGTGAAGTTTCTGTACGTTGCCAGGGTCTCTTCGAATTCACGCTGGGCAAAGATCGTGATCTGCAGGAGTTTATAGTCGTTGGTCTCGTAATTGAGCAGTTCCCGGAGGGTCTCAAGGCAGAAATAGGGCAGTTTCTGCCCCTCATCGATAATCAACAGGGTCGTCTTTTCTTTGTCAACCCCTTGGCTGAACAGGTAGTTCTTTATCTGTTCCTTGAGCTGTCTGTCTGTGGCATCCGGGGCAGGCTTTTCGCTGTGGAACATTTCAGCCATTGCCGCCAGGAATTCCATGGCGTTGCTGAAGGAGGGATCAAGGATAAGGTGGCATTCGATTTTTTCATCCTTGTCGAAACTCCTGATCAGCTGGCGGCAGAGCGTTGTTTTGCCGGTGCCGACCTCGCCGATTACCACGTTCAGCCCCCGCCGCATGCGGATGGAGAGTTCCAGTTTCTGCAGGCAGCTCATATGCTGCCGCGACTGGAAGAAAATCTCCGGGTCCGGTGAGTTGGAAAAGGGCTCCTTGTCAAAATTGAGGATGGAAAAATAATCCATTGTTGTTTCTAAGAGGATGTTCGCTGAGGCATGGGTGCCCTTACTTCCTGCTAGTCGGTTGTAGCTGCTTGTATAATATGTGGTGTTATGAAGATCAGCACTTCTTCCATTTTCTGAGCGTTGCCTTCACCCTTGAAAAGGTTGCCCAAACCAGGGACGTCCTTCAGGCCCGGGACGCCGGAGTCCGAGCCGGTTGAGGTTTCCTTGGTCAGGCCGCCTATTACGGTGGTCTGCTTGTCGCGGAGGATGATGTTTGTCTCGGCCATCTTTTTGATGATAGTGGGGTTTCCCTGCACGGTCCTGGTAAAGTCCACTTCATCCTTGTTGGTGACGATTGTCAGCCTGAGGCTGTTCTCGTCGATCACATGGGGTGTTACCTCAAGCCGGAGTACGGCATCTTCGAATTCAATTTGCGGATTGCCGGTTTCGTCAATCGTCTGGAAGGGAATCTTGGCGCCGCTTTCAATAATCGCCTTCTGGTTGTCCAGGGTGGTGATGGAAGGGCTGGACAGGATGTTGATCTTGCTCTGCGCTTCTAAAGCGGAAAGCTGCACGTCCAGCAGGTAATCTGCCTGTTCGGCAATAACTCCCAGGGCCAGGTTGCCAGCCCTGGGAAGGTTGGCGGTGTTGATTGGAAAGTTGACCAGCGACTGCGAATCCATGTTAAGGGTATTGGTGCCGGTGGTGGTGTTGGAGGTGATGGTGTGCTGGCCGGTAATGGTGCGGTTCCCGCCGCCCGAATAATAAACTCCGCCCCACTGGATCCCCAGTTCTCTGGCTGTATCCCTGGTGGTTTCAATGATATGGGCTTCAACCACGACCTGGTGGATGGGCTTGTCGAGCTTTTCGATCAGGGAGACCATGCTGGCGATATCGTCCCTGACGGCATGAATGATCAGGGCATTG
>Ga0180007_10004853_pt1 | contig 14023 bp, 12 predicted proteins | sample MM_PC_MetaG_FD_121122 | JGI IMG/M metagenome (GOLD analysis project Ga0180007, IMG submission 121122) | Groundwater microbial communities from the Aspo Hard Rock Laboratory (HRL) deep subsurface site, Sweden - MM_PC_MetaG | ecosystem: Environmental > Aquatic > Deep subsurface > Groundwater... | reverse complement strand
TCAACTACCCAGTCCTTCTGGTCTTCGCCCTTGAATGAGCGTTCCCACGCCTGGGCAGACATTGTTACAAGCGACATCAGTACAATCAACAAAAGAATTTTCCGCATTTTTTCCTCATTTTTTTAGTTTAATTTCTAACGGTCGTTGTTTATAGCACAAATTTTTCAAAAAGTATGTCCGTAAAAGTACGTACAAAATTGGCGAAACCATCAAATAATCATTGTAATTAAACTAAAATCAAGCTAAAATTGGAGTTCGAAACGGTTTTGGATTGCTATGTTTTCTTTAAAGGGCTTGATTTGCCCGATATTGTATTAGCGCACGTCACTCTACACAATTAAAATAAAAATCGACACAGAGGCGAATCAGAGATGAACATAGTAGACTGTGCCCTTTTTCCTGCCGGTTCCACACCCGAATTTATAGATTATCGCATCGGCTTGCTCAGAGATTCCTGGCAGATCGCTGACCTGTCTCAGAATGCCAGCACATGGCTTAGTATTCAAGCTCCTGTAGCCGCGAGAGCTCTACAATGAACAGTGATTCAGAAAGCCAGACAGCTATTTTCCTGGTTGAAAATCACCCGGTAATGCGTTTTGGACTTAAGACGATGCTTGAAAGGCACGACTATGCAATATGCGGAGAAGCTGCGACTGCAGATGAGGCCACATCGTTACTTCCAACTGCCAATGCCAAAATCGCCATTTTTGATCTGTCATTGAACGAAGGAACTGCTTTCGCAGGCCTCAATGAAGTTCGCAAACTTCTGCCCGAACTGCTGCTTATTGTCTACTCAATGCAGGACGCACAACTGTTTGTTGAAAACGCCCTGAAAATCGGCGTAAATGGTTACGTAACCAAGTCAGATCCAGTCGAAACACTTATTGACGCAATTGAGGAAGTAATGGCGGGCAATCGTTTTTTTGGCCCAGCTCTGGCCAAAACAATGGAAAAAAGACTGGTCTTGCAAACAGGCATAGAAATAGCGCTGCAAGACTTGCCCAGTCGCGAAATGGAAATTCTTACACTGCTTGGACAGGGGTTTAGTCGCAGCGAAATTGCTAAACAGCTTCGTTTAAGCACCCGCACAGTCGAAACATATCTTGAGCGCCTGAAGCAGAGATTTGGAGTATCTAACAATCGAGAATTGACCCGTAAAGCGATCAGCATAATTCACCAGAAATAAAACAAGAGGATTGCCTACCCAGAATTGCAGGGCTTGATTTTTTTTTTTTGCATTACCGGACATCATTTATGATAGATTTGCATATCAACCTGCGATACGAGTGAAAAATGACAATCAGGACATCGGCAGACAAGACTTCTATTTTTGTGGGCGTAGCCTTTATTCTGTTAGCCAGTATTATAGGCACGGGCGGTTTTTTATGGAAAACCTTCGTCGAGTACACCAGCAACAGTTCGAATCTGCCCGACGTTTTTTCTGGAATATCTGCGCAGGCACCTTACAACTCTGCCAACGACCCAGATAATCGTGATGAAGTAGTTTTTTCTTTTACGGTCCCGCGTGGCGATCTGGTCAAATTTCTTGAGTTAATGCAACCAACCCTTGACGAAATTGTAGAAAAAACCGGCAAAGCCGCGAAGATCGACATTTCGACCAGCGAGTATGAACTGATAAATAAGGTGGAGGGCCGCCTCGTCGACTTTGGCAGTATAGATATCATGTCTTACCTTGCCGCCCGGAAAGAGAAGAAAATCAAAGCCATCCTCGAACGATTCAGTGATCCGCCAAAACGAACACTTTTCGTCGTTAAGGCAGACAGCCCAGCCAGAACTATGGCAGATATAAAAGGCTATCGAATTGCCTACCGCGGAAACGATTCGCTTTCCGGCTATCAGATCCCGCTAAAAGAGCTTGCAAAATTGGGCTACGACCATGCCAGCTTTTTCAAACAGGAATATTATTCAGAAAATTACAGTGACTCCATTCTCGGGCTACAGAACGATCAGTACGACTGCATAATTCTTTCGAGCAATTTTTTCCTCGAACAGGCTGAATCTACGCGTAAATCCATGCGAATTATCCATGAAAGCCACGAAATGCCGGGAGGCGTTTATATCACCTCCTCCAAAGACCGTAATCCGTATGAACAAATCATTGTTGGCAACTTCATGAAAAAGTCCGGGCAGCAGCAGAATTCAGAAATGTTTTCGGGCATGTTCAAAACCCGACGCCCGAACGAACAGACCTATGACATGCTCGAGCAGGAGTATTTGAATGGCCAATGAAGCGCACGCCCACGCTCAGGCTCAGACGTTTACCGTTGGCTTTCGCCAAAAAATAGCCATCACGTTTACACTTCTGATCACGTTTATCATGTTGATCTCAGTGTATCTGGTAACATTACAGATAAAGCAAACCAGCCTGAAACGGGCAGAAGAAACTGGTCGACTTCTCGGCAAAATGATTGCGCTTTCCATGGGTGAAGATATTGTGCGCGGCAACTTTCAGGGAATCGACTATGCGCTCGGAGAATTTACTAAAAACGACAAGGTCGAATATTGCCTGATACTCGACAATCTCGGCCGCATCATATCGAGTACCAAAGCGGGCATGCACGGAAAGTATTTTTCTGACGCCTGGTCGCGCAGCGCACTGTTCTCACCTGACATGTCGATCAGACGCGCATCAGACAATCTGCGCCCGGTTTATGACACCTCAGTTCCGATCATTATCGGCGGCAAGCGCCATGGCTCGATCCGAGCAGGTTTCACCATCGACGAAGAATACGAACACATCCGCAACCTGCTCTTTTACAATCTGACCCTGGGCATGGTTCTTATTGTCATCGGCGTTCTCATTGCCTACGGTATTTCGGCAACACTGCTCGCACCGCTCAATGCGATTCTGCAATCTGTCGAATCAATCAGTCGCGGGGATTACAAGCAAAAAGCCTTTGTCAAAAGCTCTGATGAGTTTGGCGCGCTGGCTCTGTCTTTTAACCGCCTCTCGTCGATTCTGCAAAATCGCGAGACGACAAGCAATTCGATCACAAAAAAATTCCTCGAAAGCGATCCCGAGCTTGCCGACAAAAATTTCAGCGGCAAAGTCTTTGACGCCATGGTGCTGCATCTTGAACTCAGCAAGTTCAACCTCTTTGTTGAGCGGAACTCACCGTCGGAAGCGGTTGACACTCTTAACAGCTTCTTTGATCAGACCTCAGAAATAATCGGCGAGGCCGGTGGTATAGTCGATCGCTTTGGTGACGGCTTTTTGACAGCCATCTTTCCGGCTGGAAAGTCTGATCCCTGGCCGGCAGCTTTACGCGCAGGCTTTGCAGCTCTATCCGCCCGCAATAACATCAACCTGTTCAACTACAAACAGGCACAGCTTGGTCTTGAAGAAGTTTTCCTTAAAGTCGGCCTCACCAGCGGCAAAGTAATCATCGGGCATATCGGCAGCCAATCACGCTCTGATTTCAGCGCAATTGGCGGCAGTATCGCAAATGCCCGGCATAATGCCGACCTTTCTAATCGCAGCAATGGATTTGTACCGGTTGCTGACCTTGCATTTGCCAACGCTGCCCGCGACGATCTTTTGTTTAAAGGTATCGAATCAGGCAACGACGAGGAAGACGTTAACCATTACCTGTTGACCGGATTTGCCAACTTTGCCTACTTTCGTGAGCGCATAAAAACGGCATCAACTCGTGGAAATCAGTCAATAGTTTCTGCTTTCGGGCTCACTGAAAGCAGTGAAGGGTTTGCCTTTCTCAAATCGGCAATTGCCGACGAAAACTGTGAGTATCGCAACGAAGCGATCAGAGCGCTTGCTCCATTCGTTTTTCGTCAGAACCTCGAAGTAAAGAGCTATCTGATCGAAATAATAAAAACAAGTCTGGATCCGCAGATAAAGTCAATAGCGATCTCCGTGCTTGCGCTCAGCCGAGACAGCGAGCATATTCCGCTCTATACAGAGCTTCTTAAGCATAGCGACGACAGAATCCGGGCTAACACCGTGGAGGCCTGTATTCCAATTGAGTTCGCAGGCAAACGCGAGATGTTCAAAAATCTGATGGCAGACACAGCTCCCCGCGTATGCGCCAACACTCTGCTGGGGCTCTGGCTTGCCGATGACCAGCAGACTCTTGCCTGTCTTTACGGCCTGCTAAAATCGGATAACAGCAGAATGCGCGCCTCAGCTGCTTTTGCAATTTCATTTCTGGCTAAAGCGCGCAAATTCAGACGCCTGTTCCCGGCTTATAGTGAACAAACAAGCCTGATGGTGTTACCAATCGTCGAAAATATACTGAAACGACTAGTACTCATGCTCGAAAGCACAGAGGATTCCGAGCGTCTGCAGGCATTGCGTGCTATCGGCAGCATTGGTGGAACTGATTATCGAGGGCAGATAGACAAACTACTGGAAGACGAAACCGAGCCCGAGATAATCAACTTCGCCCACAACATTCTGCACGACTGGGACCGTCTGCTCAAGCCAGGCAAAGACTAGATTTCAGCTACATCAGCGTTCTGGCGGCCGGGAAACCTTGCGGCTGAAGGCAGCGAACAGTTTTTCCCCTAAGAGAAGTCCGGCGGCAGCGGTAAAAAATTGAATGCCTAAAACAGGCAAAATCAGCCATTGAACCTTGTCACTCAGTTTTAATGAATCAATTATCATGACCCCGGCGCCCCAGATCATGATCCCCTTTATCGCGGCAGGCACAACATAGCGAACCAGCGCCGGCAGGTTGCGCAAAAGAGCGTAAATTGCCAGCAGAAGAACGTTGCCACTCATGATGACCGGCAAAAGCGGGTAAAGAGGAGCCGGCAGGTGACCTGATATTATTCCGCCGACCGGACTGAGAATTGCCAGCATTACAGCATATCTGGCACCAAGATTCAGCATGATAAATATCAGCAGAGCATTGACCAGGGTTCCAGTGACCGGATTTGGCAATCCCAGCATCTGAACGGCCAGAAGAACAGCCAGAAAAACACCGGCCTGACTGACTATTACCAATGGAGTTCGGATATGAGAGTGTATCTGTGGAATTTCATTCATAGGATGCAACCCTAACACAAATCAGTCAAACGAGCAAAATCTGAGTTGCAAAACATTTGACAATCCCACCCCTAGAAGATATAGTAACAAACTGTCAATATAGATAAGAGTTAATGAAGGAACGCTGACCTGAAGGAGATTTGTGTGGACACTCAACTGTTTTTCTGGCTTGCCCCCCTGGGCTCCCTGATTGCTCTGCTATTTGCGTATTATTTTTTCGCAACCATGATGAAATCGGATCCTGGTACTGCTAAGTCCCAGGAAATCGCCGGCTATGTAAAAGAAGGCGCTATGTCGTATCTCTGGTCTCAGTACCGGGTTGTCGGCATTTTCTTTGTTGTAGCATTTGCCTTCTTCTCATTCCTGGCATTTGTTCTCAAAGTCCAGAGCCCCTGGACACCTATAGCCTTTTTGACCGGCGGCTTCTTCTCAGGCCTGTCGGGTTATCTTGGCATGATTACCGCTACCAATGCAAGTAACCGCACCACTGCCGCCGCTGCCAAGTCTCTTAATCAGGGACTGCTGGTTGCATTCCGCAGCGGCGCCGTTATGGGCTTCGTCGTTGTTGGCCTTGGCCTTCTCGACATCGCTATCTGGTGGAAAGTCCTCACCTACGTCATGACCTTAGGCGAAACCACGTTCAAAGACAGTATTTTCGCAGTGCATGATTATATGGAAATCACCACCATCATGCTTACCTTTGGTATGGGCGCAAGCTCACAAGCGCTGTTCGCACGCGTTGGCGGCGGCATTTTCACCAAGGCTGCTGACGTTGGAGCTGACCTTGTCGGTAAAACCGAAGCAGGCATACCCGAAGACGATCCACGCAACCCGGCAACTATTGCCGACAACGTTGGCGACAACGTTGGCGATGTAGCTGGTATGGGTGCCGATCTTTATGAGTCATACTGCGGCTCAATTCTGGCCACCGCTGCTCTTGGTGCCGCCGCGTTCTCAGCTGGCGACATGCTGCAGTTCCAGATTAATTCAATTCTGCTTCCAATGGCCATAGCCGGTTCCGGCATTGTCTTCTCGCTGATAGGCATTTACTTCGTCAGCACTGATGAAGACGCCTCACAGAAAGAATTGATGGGTGCACTCAGCCGCGGCATTAATGTTTCTTCAGCATTAACAGCAATCGGCTCTGCAATTTTGACCTACTATATGCTGCCCGAACACATTGGTGTTCTCGGCTCGATTATCACAGGTCTGGTAGCCGGCATTATCATCGGCTGGGCCACTGAATATTACACATCCGGCGATTATCCGCCAACACAGGAAGTAGCTGCCCAGGCAACTACCGGTCCAGCAACCGTCATCATCGAAGGCCTGGCCACTGGCATGATGTCGACAGGAATTCCGGTTGTAACCGTGGGACTCGCTATCATTCTGGCCTACGGCTTCGCCGATGGCTTTGTTAACCCGGCCATGGGTCTTTACGGTATCGGCATTGCCGCAGTCGGCATGCTCTCAACTCTTGGCATTACACTGGCTACTGACGCTTACGGCCCGATCGCCGACAACGCCGGCGGCAACGCTGAAATGTCAGAGATGGGCCCGGAAGTGCGCAAACGCACCGATGCCCTTGACTCTCTTGGCAACACCACCGCCGCAACTGGCAAAGGTTTTGCGATTGGTTCAGCAGCTCTTACCGCCATGGCTCTGCTCGGTGCCTATATCGAAGAAATTCGTATCGGTCTGCTTCGTATCGCCAAATTCAGCGACTCACAGCTTGACCAGTATATCTTCGCCGGCCCGGACAAAGCGATTCCGATCGCCAAAGCCACTATGGCAGACTTCATGGCCTTCTACAACGTGACTCTGATGAACCCGCTTGTGCTTGTCGGCGTGTTCCTCGGCGCCATGCTGGTATTCGTTTTCTGCGCCATGACCATGAAAGCTGTTGGCCGCGCTGCTCACAGCATGGTAGAAGAAGTTCGACGCCAGTTTAAAGAGATCCCTGGACTGCTCAAGGGTGACAAAGGCGTAAAAGCTGATTATGCTGCATGCGTCGCCATTTCAACCAAGGGCGCTCAGAAAGAAATGCTTGCTCCCAGCCTCGTGGCAATTATTACCCCGATAGTCGTCGGCCTGGTTCTCGGCGTGGGTGGTATTATCGGCATGCTCGTCGGTGGCCTGGCCTGTGGTTTCGCTGTTGCCATTATGATGGCTAACTCCGGTGGCGCCTGGGATAACGCAAAGAAATACGTCGAAGCTGGAAATATGGGTGGCAAAGGTTCTGACAATCACAAAGCCACTGTTGTAGGCGATACTGTCGGCGATCCTTTCAAAGACACTTCCGGCCCGTCCCTCAACATTCTCATCAAGCTCATGAGCATGGTTGCGATTGTTGTGGCTGGTCTTACCGTATCCTACTCGCCAACTATCCAGTTCTACTTTGGCTTCAATCCTACCGAGATTCGCTACAAAGAAGAATTCAGCAAACTTCTGAGCGCAAGAGAAGTCACTCTGCCCAGCCTGACTGAAACGACAAAAAGCACTCAGAGCAGCTCAATCTTCGAAGAAAACCCACTTATGGGCACAGAAGACATCGTTCTTCCCGATGAAGACAGTGCTGCGGCAAGCATTCAGACTCCCACAGTTCCCGATGTTAAGCCTGGCGAAGTCAAACCGACACAGCTTGACACTAAACCGGCCGACACTTCAGCCGGCGGATTCAGTGGCATGGACGCAGACGAACCCGCAGACAAGCCTGCGGCCGGCGGATTCTCAGGCGGCTTCGATGCGGTCGATGACAAAAAAGAAGAACCAGCAGCTACTGGCGGTTTTGATGCGATAGAACCGGAAACTCCTGCGGCAACAGAAGAAGTCGGCGACAAGCCGGCTGACGCAGCAGCAGACAAACCAGCAGACGAAGCAAAACCAGCCGCTTCATCTGAAGGCTTTGGCGGTTTCTAAGGCGTATAAATCGCTGTATATCAGCTAACTAAAATCAGCCCCCGATTTGTCGGGGGCTGATTTTTTATTGTCGGAATCCCGTTGCCCTAAACTATTCTAATCGCAAACTTCGGGCAGACCGGCGCACAGTACCCGCAGAGAATACAGAGTTCGTAATCGATAACTGGCGCCTTCTCGCCGGGACACAAAGCGTTCTGCTGGCAGGTTTTTACGCAGGCATTACAATTCTGGCAGATCCCCTTATTTATAAACAAGCGACGTTCTCTACCAGCCACTTTACGAGCAAATTCCGCGTCTACAGGTTCTCCGCCGGCAATTCTGACGTTCATATCAACTTCTTCGTTGCTGGTCATGCCGATAACGGCCGAATCGACCACCTGCGAGGCAAAAAGCCAGTTTAATGCAGCTGCCGCGTCATTGCGCAGATGCCCACCACCCAGCGGTTTCATTGCATAAATACCGATTCCGCCGGCGCGAGCCCGCTTCAAAATCTCGGTCATTTCAGGCAAAGTCGCGTCGAGGATACCTATGCCATCGCGATTGTACATTGGGTGCAAAACCTCTATACCTTCAGTATTCGCAAGCATTTCGATAGTCTGCGCTGAATGCGAACTTGCACCAACAGCTTTGATCAGGCCATTTTCGCGGGCTTCGCGCAGATACTGCAACGCTTCACGACGGGCTTCGATATCGCTGGCATCCCGAACGGCATGCAGCATAAAGACGTCTATACATGGCAAACCGGTCTGCTGCAGGCATTCTTCGACAGCAGCCTGCATGGCATCGCGACTGTGCGCGGCTGATTTTGAAGCTACCACTGGTGCTGGACCCTTCCACTGCTTGAGAGCTGCAGCAACCTGCGGATATGACCCATACATTTGTGCTGTGTCAATAAAGGTTATGCCCTGTTCAAGTGCATATAATATCACTTCGGCGCCTTCATTAACCGACAGACCACGCTGCATCGGACTCATCGTCAGTGTGCCAATGCCCATCAGGCTTACTTCAATTCCAGTTTTTCCAAGTTGCTGCATTTTCATGGCTGGCTCCAATATTTTTGTTATATTATAAACCATGAGTCAAACCGTTGCTCGACTGACAAATGGTTCTTTCACCGTATAGTCGCAAAAATAGCTTTGCCCGCCGCTACAGATCAAAGCTGGCAACATTTTTTCCAATTGCCAGTCATGTCTACATGTATTAAGCTATATTTGTTGTGCTAATCCTATTTATGTGGTCTGGAGGCAAACTGTTGTTCAAGATAGAGAAAAAGCGTGATGAGAAAATTTTCATTCTCTCTATTCAAGGCTATTGCGAGGCGGAAGCCGGAAAAGAAATTTTCGATGCAATCAATGAAGCCTTTTCAGGCAAAAAGCCAGCAGGCGTAATCTTCGACTTCAGTGAGAACAAAGTTATAAACAGCTGCTGCGTAGCACAGCTCATAGAGGCAATGGAACTGATCACATGTGATTTTCGCACAGATGTGGTGTTCTGCGGGATCGATAAAACAAAGGTTGCTTTATTCAAAATGGTTGGAATGCTCGAACTCGCAGAGGTAACAGACGATTTAGTGTCTGCCAAAAAATATCTGGCTGAATGACCTTTTGAATCTACCTCATTCGGCTACAGAACGGCTGAGACCTGACCTTTCGACCAGAAGCACGGTAAAATCGTCTGGCTGCTCTTTACCAGACAAAAAGTGCGGATGATGATCTATAATGTCGCTACAAGCTTCTACAACAGGCAATTTCGGCCGTAATGACAGGTAGTCTCTGAACAGAATAAAGGCATCCTGCTCCTTAGTTGCTGGGATCGACTCGATCAGTCCGTCAGTATAAAAGAGAATACGCTCACCAGATTCTAAGCTTCCCAAACGTGGCGGGGCCGAGCGATATACAGCCTTAGTGCCCAAAAAAAGACCACTGGAAGCAAGATGCTCTATACTGCCATTTTCTTTGAAAATATAAGGATATGGATGCCCACAATTGCGATACTCGAATTCATGGGTTTCGGTGTCGATCCATAGCATTGCGGCAGTCATCATGAGTTTACGGCGCAAGGCATTAAAAAGAACAGAGTTTATAGATTCGACAAGCTTTTCCGGTTTAAATCCATTTTCGAGACCAAGCAAAACGGTCGCCTTACCAATAGCCATTGCCAGGGCCGATGGTATGCCGTGACCGGTGACATCGCCGATTATTACCAGCAGATAGCGGTCTTTTACTACAAAGTAGTCAAAATAGTCGCCACCTAGTTCATTCGCTGATCGTGAAACACCAAACACACGATAACCGTTGAAAACCAGCTCATTTCCAGGCAATAATTGCTCCTGCACCAGCCGAGCATTACTCGCCTCGTGTTGCATGGCACGAAGACTGAAAAGATTATCAAAATATCTCGCCATGTAGCAGATCAAGCTGCTGATCAACCATCCAATTATCATAGCAGCCACTGGAAAATGCAGTAACATGACTTCTGAAATTATCAACAAGCCTGTCACGGCGATTACAAATATCAGCGGAGTAATAATCAGCGGCAGGCTCGACATAATTACAAACCAGCCCAGTATTATACCTGCTATAGTCATCGCCAACCGATAACGCCAGTCATTGAAAACTATTCTGCCGATGCGATCTGAAATCAAAGTGTCAAGCGAGGCTGCAAGTATTTCGGCACCCGAAATAATTCCGATCGGCGTGTTGTGATAATCGTGCACGGCCTGAGCATTAACGCCAAGAATAAGAATTTTGTCGCGACAAAACTCCTTAAACTGTTCCTCATGCTCGATTATGTCGCGCAAAGAAATGACAGGTATTCCACCATTTTTTCGCGCAAATACTATCGGCACTTCTGTCGGGAGTTTCGCAACATGAACAGGATCTGCTTCAAAAAAACACTGAGAAGCCAACAAAGCGGCACTCTGCGCGCCAAGACGATCATCACTAACCTTAAAGCTGCGCAGAAGGCCATCGCGATCAATCACCCCCCAGACAAATCCCTCTGCCAAAGCCTTCCTACTGAATCTCGACAACGAAGTGAATCTGGCAAGACTCATTCCCTGAGAAGACGTCTTCTCTTCGAGAATAGCAATCAGGATTAAATTGCCAATCTGCTGTATGGCCTGCTCCAACTGGGCGTCACCGCTTTCGCTGTCAGAGTTCTGAAACAGGATATCAACGATGATTCCGCGTGGATTTAGCCTGGAAAGACGCAGCAGAGTCTCGGCAATATCTTGACGAGGCCATGGCCAGCGTTTTTCTCCGGCCGCCAGCGTTTTCATATCGATTCCGACAACCGCCAGCGAAGGATTGGCCGACCTGAACTCTGCCGCTGCCAAATGTTTGAGATCATAGAGGTAAAGCTCAAGCCAGCCTGTGCTTACCGGCGTTGCAACGATCACAGCAACCAGCAGAGCAAACATGACTCCGCTGATCAAAAGAGGTCGGAGCCCAAATATGTTTTTAAGTCGCTGTAAAAGAAGCTTTGAGCGATTGATTATCTGCATTTATTCAAACTGCCTTTCTCAAACGTGTTGTCGTGTCATTTACATCTGCATTCGCAAACAAGTGCTCAAAGTTATCTCTGGTTAAATTTAAAGCTTTCATCTTTATTTCCGAAAAAATCTTCCGATTCAAGCAGGTTAAAATTTGCCAGTTGTGGCAGTGGCCCGTCATTGACTTTCCATTGAAGCTTCTGACTGGCTGAAACTTTTTGTTTGGCACCATTGCTGGCAGTAAATTCAACCTGTCCTTCTTCAACCCAGAGTTAAAAGTATCTGAAGAAACAAGTTGCCCGAATTTTGTGCCAAGCACCGCAGTGTTACCATGCGGAGTATCGATCTGAATCTCGGTCTGTTGCTTGTCTATATCAAAAACCGCCTTGCCGGAACCATGAAAACCGATGCTGGTGCCAGCACGCACTTCGTAGTAAGAATCGGGATCAGTCTTTATACTGCCTTTGCGGGCAATATCTTCAAGAATTGTCCCGCTATCTTTACCAGTGCGAACTGCGCCTTGATGCTTCAGTTGCATATCGGCCTGAGCTGCAACAAAAGCACTCGATGATTCCAGCCTGGCATCGACCTTGCCCTTCACCGAAACGATTCGCGCCAGAGGCTTATCTTGGCTTCCACAGCCAACAGTCAGCAAACCAATGATACATAAGAGAATAATTTTTCTAAGCACTTTTCCCTCCAGGAGGACGCAGCATTCATAAATTTATGACACTGGTTCAGACTAATATTTTGCAAATCCTTCAGTAGAAGTTCAAACAATAACATTTCAACAAGCATAAATCATACATAATTACGGAGTTATCATGCTAATAGTCTGAGTTTTAATAAAGCTCAATATTGTGGGCACTCGCACTGCAATAATATTATTGAGCCTGTCAAGGTTGGCATGGCGCTTTAACCATTCGTCCGGGATATCCAGCAGGCCGCGTTCAAACACAGCCAGTCTGTGCAAATAAGGATTTTTTCCCTCAGAAAAGGTTCTGATACGGTCAAGAAATGTTCTATGTTCGTGCATTCCACCAATGCGCGTGGGAAGAATAGCAACGATGCGGTATAGATCAATGAGCTTCTGCAACAGCTGAGTCTGGACTTTTCCGCCCTTATATCTGATCAGATTGCTGGTCAACATGGTGTTATAGTAATATCTGGCCTGAACCATGCTGCCTGCAAAGTATTCAAATATGATGCGGTAGTAAAAGAGGTCCTGTTGAAAGGCAATAGGGTTAAATCCTGTACCAGTAGCTGTCTTAAACTTACCCTGAGCCTGTAAAATTTCAAATTGCGGCTCAAGATATGCTACTACCTGAAAACATATTTTGGCCATTTCATACCAGGTGTCTGCGATGGTTTTGCGAATTTCAAACTGATTTTCAAGGTCTGAAGTCGGGGTGTTGCCGAGTCTCATTATCAGTTGCCTGATATCGTTTCTTCGCTTGATATAGTAATCTGAGCCAACGAAGTCTCTTGTCACCAGAGAAATGCGACCAAGCGCCTGGATCGCCTCGACGTTTTCGCCTGCAGCAGCGGCTATTTCGGCAATTGTCTTAGCAGGGTTTGCAAAAACCTCGGCAGGAACACGAACATCGATACTGGCCTGGTCGACGACCAGCCCCAGATCAACTTTTTTGGCGGTAATCGGCGAAAACATCTGCATTGAGGTATTGAATTCGCCACGGCCGGTCTGGGATTTCCAGAAAAAATCGATGTTACTCTGAAGCAGATTACGGTCTTCGTTATCGCCACTGTCAGCCAGTCTTCTGCCAGCAACAGTGAACTTGAACTTATCAACCGTGTCGTAAAGCGGCTGCATCTGCTGACCAATTGCCCCATCAACATTGATGTCGATTTTACCGTATGGCGCCCTGGTGTCTTCGATAAACGAAAAGAAAATCGATCTGCCCTCAACGACTTCCTGCTGGCTCAACGCCGCGGCTTCGATTCCCAGTGTCTCGAAACCATATGGATTCAGTGCCAGCTCTTCGATAAGATCTTCGGCAACCTTTTGCGAAAGAACCACAGCATTCAGGTGGTCTGCAGAAAACTGCATTTCTTTGGAAGACGATCTGACAAAAATCAGGTATATCAATGAGATCCCGGCAAGAATCGAAAACCCGATGATTATTTCGACAAGGGTAAAAGCACGATGCTGTCTTATCATTCAAGGCCTCCGAGGTTCATCAGCCCGACATGTGCCAAAAACTGATATTCGCCCTTTTCATTGACTATGGTGGCGTTAACCTGAACACTTGTTGGCGACAGGCTGGTAAAACGCAACTGCTTAATCGAGTCGAGAAGGATCTTTTCGTTATCTGCCTGGTAAACACCGGAGTAATCGCTGCGATACGCAATCAGTCGAAAAACCCTTTGCTCAAGTAAATTCGCGCTTGAGTTGTTGGGTTCAAGATAAAGAATCGTCATCTGATTGATGACATCTTTAAAAATGTATCTTCTCAATAATTCGCGGTACTAAAAATTTTCTCGCAAGAAAAGCGTGTACTTTTTGCCTTCAGAGAATTAGAATATCACACATGGACTTCACCAACTTTGACCCCGAAAAAATTGTT
>Ga0180007_10004852_pt1 | contig 14025 bp, 12 predicted proteins | sample MM_PC_MetaG_FD_121122 | JGI IMG/M metagenome (GOLD analysis project Ga0180007, IMG submission 121122) | Groundwater microbial communities from the Aspo Hard Rock Laboratory (HRL) deep subsurface site, Sweden - MM_PC_MetaG | ecosystem: Environmental > Aquatic > Deep subsurface > Groundwater... | reverse complement strand
CAGTTCTGCTAACGACTTGTCTAGGGGCGGCATCGTCATCCGGGTACATTCTGACGATTCTTTCTTCCTTAATATATGCACTGAACAGAGCAGCCCCGGGAATTATCCTTTTCACCTTACCCAATAAAACCATTCCTTCGCTCTCTGTGCCAAACCGTCCCAGCCGCACGGTATAATGCCGGCCGACTTTTTCAATCCTTAAAAAATCAAGCAAATCAGCCGGCAGCATGTCGCGAAGCCTGACATACCCATCATCTGCCAGGGCTTTAGTGGCAAAACTGGAAGCCTGGACCGTAAAATATTCCACATCGGTTGCCGCAGCACCCGAGGAAACAAGGCTGCCGTCAACCCGGGAAGGACGTGCTTCCTCTTGCGGTTTATCAGCCGGTTTTTCAGCCAGTTCAAGCTGCACATCGGGCTTCGCAGCCGTGGCGGGAACGGGGGGCTCCTCCTGAGCCGGGAGTTCTTCGACCCGCGCTTTCTTTTCCGTTACAGCAATCGCGTCTTTGCTCACCCCGGGAACCATCTCCACCTTCTTCGGTGTGTCTGGCTCGGGTATTTCTTCTCGAACGGGGACCTCTTTGGCGCCTGCTTCCTCTTGCGGTGCGGCAGCTACCTCTCTGCGCGCCTCTTCATCGCTGACCCCGGAAGCACCTTCATCCTTCTCCGGCAAGTCTTGAACCTCAACTGCTTCTTCAACCGCGGGAGATTTCTCCGCAATCTTTTCGTCGGGCTTATAAAGCCGGACTGTTTCCCTGTCCACCATGTCGGTAGTTACAAGCACGGCATCGGGCACAAATTGACGCACCTTGCCCAGGAATGCAATTGCGGATGCCTTGTCGGAAAATCGGCCCAATCGTACGGCGTGGTAAGGACCCACCTTCTCGATCCTCAGGGATTCAAGCAGATCAGGCGATAACCGATCCCGAATCTGTGCATAGCCGCGATCAGCATTGGACCTGCTAACAAAACTGGAAGTCTGGACCGTAAAATATTTCGTATCGGATGGTGCAGCCACCGTGGGGACACGGCTGCCGTCAACCAGGGAAGGATGGGTTTCCTCTTGCGTTCTGTCGGCCGGCTTTTCAGCCAGTTCAGGCTGCACATCGGGCTTCTCAGCCATGGCAGGTGCAGGAACTTCTTCACGAACGGGAACCTCTTCGGCGCCTGCCTCCTCTTGCGGTGCGGCAGCCACCTCTCTGCTCACCCCTTCATCGCTGACCCGGGAAACACCTTCATCCTTCTCCGGCAAGTCTTGAACCTGAACTGCTTCTTCAACCGCGGGAGATTCCTCTGCGATCTTTTCGTCGGGCTTATAAAGCCGTATAATTCTGTCTTCTTTTAAATATGCGTTTACAAGCACAGCATCGGGGAAAATAAAGCGGACTCTTTCCAGGAGAGCAACGATGGATCCCCGATCGGGGGACCTGCCCAACCGAACGCTATAGTAGCCTCTGATCCGTTCGATTCGCAGATAATCGAGGGAGTCCGGGGAAATTTTTTTCTGTAGTTCTGTATAGTTTTTCTCGGCAAGGGGTCTTCTCAAAAAACTGCCGGCCTGAACAGTGAAGAATTCCTCCACCCCTTCAGCAGAAAACGGAAACAACCCCGGCAATATCATTACAGCGACGAATACCGCCAACAGCAGTTTCTGATTAAAGTTCTGTCTCAACATAACTCTCCTGCATTGCTGAACAAAGCAAAATACAGTCTGAGATGCCATAATTCAAGGAAAAAATCGTACTGCCGGAACGCGAAAGTGACTATCCCCCTAAAACGACAATTCTGCCCGAGCCGGGCTGGATCGTGGCATGGAAAACCCAGCCGACCACGGGCACCCCCCCCTCCGCTCAAATCGCGGGATTGTTCGAGCTATGCATTTTACAAGACAAAATGCAAGTCTCACAGCCACGGCCCTTCGGGCCTCCGCAGACTACGCGGGATTGTTCGAGCTATGCATTTTACAAGACAAAATGCAAGTCTCACAAAAAAGACGGGCCGGAGAGATCCTCCAGCCCGTCTTTACTACAGATATGCAACATATTCAGCCCGTCATGCAGCTTATCCGGGGCCACCAGCTAGCGCTTGATATCATGGGCAATGCTATGACAGGAACCGCACGTTGGGTACTTTTCATGAATCTTGCTGCTGTGCGGCTGACTGTGACAACGCTGACACTGTGGTATCTCGCCGTGGGACGGATGACACTGGGAACATTTCACAACCGTATGCCGTGTCACCCGATCCTTCAGAAGGTTGTAGGCGTTCTCATGGCAACCGGCGCAGACATCGCTGTCCTGGTTCTCAGGATAACTGATGGCGAGCGGGGTATGAACCGGATGGCAGGCCATGCAGTCCGCGACGGCAAGCTGAACCAGGGGGCTGTGATTTTCATGGCACTCACTGCATTCCGGAATCCTGCCGTGCTTTTGGGAATGGCATGAGGAACAAGCCTCACTCGTATGTTTGCTGGGCTTCGCCTGCAGACTTGCGGCCACCTCGGTATGACACAGCCGGCACTGCCCCTCAAGATTTGCCGGGTCAGGAATCGCAGCCAGTGGCTGATGAGGGTCGGTGTGGCAGTTCAGGCATTGCTGGACCGCTTCAGCATCACCGTGCGGAGCGGTGTGACAGCTTGCGCACTTGGGCATCAGCTCCGCGTAGTTCGCTTTCGTGGGATTGTAGGCGTGAAACTTATCATGACAATCAGTACAGAGCACCTTGGTATGGCGTGCGCCGTTGGTTTTTATGCGAGTGTAATGCAAGAAATGGCACCGGGCACATTCCTCGGTCGCCAGGGGCTGGACATTGACATTCTCATAGACACCGCCCTCGGCCGCTTCAGCATTTGAGGCTGCAGTCATATCAGCAAGAACAATAATCAATGCCAGACAACAAAAAAATCCGACAAGTGAATAGCCTAACCCTTTACAAGTATGCATCTCTCTCCTCTCTCCGTCCTATCCAGATTTATAAGTTGTATAACTGACTCCAACCGCAACTCATGTCCATGCAAACATTGAGGTGCCGTAGTTGAGAATAAGGACCTCCCCGTACGACACCTCTCTGTTATTACTAATATTTTTTCATACTGTTGTTGACTGGTTACCTGTTACTTTGTTTTGTCGCCTCCTACTTCTGCAGGTTGTGGGCATCAATGTGACAATCGAGGCAGTTCGGCATCTTCTGATGCATGGCCGCTGCATGCGGTTCACCATGACAACCCTGGCATTGCGGTACGCTCGGATGCTGACCGCGATGGCAGTACGCACAGGTAAAGGACTGGTGCCTGGTTGTCGTCTTCTCCATCAGGGCGCCAATCTCCTCGTGGCAGGCCACGCAGAATGAACGCTGTGTCGTGATGGCGGGTTCAATCTGCCGCGGATGATGCACCGGATGACAACTGAGGCAGTCGGCCATTACCTGGCCTGGAGCATGGGGCTGATGACACTCGGAACAATCCGGAATCCTGCCGTGGACATCATGGCAGAATGTACAGGATTGCAGGGCATGCTTGCTTGCATAATCCTTGAATTCCTTACCCTGTTCCTCGTGGCAGGTCAGACAGGGGGCGACCAGATCACCGGCAAGCTGCAGGCCCAGGGGATTGTGGGGATCTGAGTGACAGGAAAGACAGTTGGGCAGTTCAAAGTGCGATTTGCCTTCATGGCACATGGAACACTCCGGAATGGTTTTCGTTCCCCAGGGACCATGCTCCAGGTGGCAGTCCAGACAGGTAACTGCTGTTTGATGCAGGCCGCCCTTATCCGCAATCGTTGCGGGCTCCTTCTGGTGACATTTGACACAGTCGGAAACCGCAAGCCCGGCAAGCCCCTCGGTTGCCGCCTGCGTCGACGATGCAGCCACCACCAGAAGCGTTAGGGTGAAAACAGCTGCAATCAGGATCCCAACCGCCGTTTTGTTGTTGTCTCTCAGCATCTCAAATTCCCCTTTCTCCTAAAGTTTATATTCATTCCTGAACTCAGGTTTTCTGCCGGACCCGTTCATAATTATACTGATCAAACTGAGGAAATCAGGCATTTTATGAACAACGATTCATTATCAGACTCACCTGCCATTTGTCAAGAATAAATATGGCTGGACAGTGCCATCCTGATCGTGGTTCCTCGGGCTCCGCAGCCTCCCGCTCTTTTCTTGACCCTGTCTTTGCAGGATAAAATACTTCCGCAAAACCTTTCTATCCTGTAGAATTCATTTAATATGCATGACACTTCTCTAAAAAAAAGCCGGCCCTTTCACATTACAGCCCTGCTCCTGATTGCTGCGTCTCTCTTTCTCGCCTATTCAAATGCTTTCCACGGCGAATTTGTCTTTGACGATCATTCCCATATAACTATTCCCGCCTACGTCAAGATAACCGACCTTTCCCCGCAGAGTCTCTACAAAGCCGCAACGGGGGACCGTTCGCCGAACAGGTGGCTGCCCAAGCTCACCTTTGCCCTCAACTATTACTTCGGCGGCCTCGATGTCCGGGGTTATCACCTGGTAAACATCATTATCCATGTGGTCAACGCCGGCCTCCTCTATGCCCTGACCATTGCCACCCTCAACATGCCCGCCTTAAGAGAGAAGAGACATAAACAGGCGATCCCGGTCGCCCTTGCCACTGCCTTGCTCTGGGCCCTGCATCCCGTGCAGACAAACGCCGTCACCTACATCACCCAGCGCATGACCTCCTTGGCTGCCCTCTTCTTCCTTGCCTCCCTGCTCTTTTATATTGTTGCCCGCACCCGCGCCGCATCCGGTGCCGGACGCGTTCTTTTTTACTCCGCCTGCGTCATCTCCGGGCTTATGGCCATGGTCAGCAAGGAAAGCTCCGTTGTCCTGCCGGCGGTCATCTTCGGCTATGAATACTTTTTTATCGCCGCCCCGGGGAAAATAAACATCAAAAAAACATCTGCCCTCCTTGCCGGTTTTGCAGTTTTTCTCGTGGGAGCCGGCTGGTTCTATTACGGGCAGGACCCCTTCTCAGCGCTTCTCGAAAAATATGACCCATGGTATTTCACCCTCACCGAGAGACTGCTGACCGAGACGCGGGTTCTCTTCTTCTACATAAGCCTGCTGCTGCTGCCCCTGCCGTCCCGGTTGAATCTCGATCATGACTTTCGATTATCAACCGGGCTGCTGACTCCGCCGCAGACACTGCTGTCGATCATTGCCCTTGTCGGGCTTGTCTGGCTCTGCGTCCTGCTGTTCAGGCGTCACCGGCTGCTCTCGTTCGCCATCTTCTGGTACCTGATTAATCTTGTCATTGAATCATCCGTTATCCCGCTGGCCCTGGTTTATGAATACAGGCTCTATTTGCCATCAACATTCGTTGTTCTGGCTGCTGTTGCCTGTCTTTATCAGCAATTCGGACAAAGGGAGAAGCTCCTGACGGGGGGGCTTGTTGTGACGGCACTGGCACTCATGCTGTTCACCTGGCAGAGAAACAAGGTCTGGGAGACAGAGGTCAGCCTGTGGAGAGATGTTGTGAAAAAATCACCGCAAAGAGCAAAAGGGTATGTTCATCTCGGTAATTCGCTTTATCGGCAGAGCGGCAACGAAACCCTGGAAGAACAGGAAAAGTTATACCTGAAAGCGTTAGAGCTCGATCCGAACGTTGTCAACGGATTTGCCGAACTGGGTCTTATATACAGACGTCATAAAAGGTTGGCTGAGGCAGTGAGTGTGTTGCGACAGGCAAAGGCAAGACCCAACAACGATCCGAGCTATGTGCATAATGCAATGGCGCTGATCTATAAAGACATGCATAACTATAAGGAAGCACTGAACGAGGCCCGGATGGCGATACTATACAAACCGGATCAATGGGAGGCCTACGAAACCATCGGGATAATTTATGAGGAGATGGGCCAACATCAGGAAGCATTGGCAATGTTGACAATTGCCCTGAAAAATGGACCGGAAAATGCAAGCATTTGCAATAACATGGGAAAAACATCTTTCAGCCTCGGGTTGACCGATGATGCAATCAGCTATTTTGAAAAAGCAATATCAGCAGACCCGGGGCATGCTGAAAGTCATTATAACCTGGGGATCGCTTACCACCAAAAAGGATTCCCCCAAAAAGCCCGCGAAGAAATAAAGAAAGGCATGGACCTGATGAACAGATAGATTCCTGCTGTCAGCTCATCAACCTTTGGGCAATACTAAAACCATGGGAAAATACTCTCCTCTGAGAAACCGGCCAATGCATCGACCCAGGATATCTGTTGTCACCCCGGTTCTGAACGGGGAGAGGTTCATCCGCTCAACCGTTGAAAGCGTGTTGTCGCAGAAGGGTGAATTCGACCTGGAATATATTGTCAAGGACGGCTGTTCCTCTGACAGCTCCCTTGATATACTTTATGAATACAACAAGTATTGCACAATTATTACAGCAAAGGACTCATCTCCCCAGGACGCCATCAACCAGGGAATGGCAGCCGCCGCCGGCGATATCTGCTGCTGGCTGAATGCTGACGACCTGTACGAGCCGGGCGCCCTGCAGGCGGCAGTCGATGCCTTTGCGCGACACCCGGAGCGCAAATGGGCATATGGCAGGTGCAGGATCATTAATGAATCGGGCGCGGAAATCCGCAGGCCGGTAACCGGGTACAAAAATCTGCTGGGTTATTGTTATTCCCGCAATGTGTTGCTGTGCGAAAATTTCATCAACCAGCCCGCGACCTTCTGGAAACGTGAACTGTGGGACAGGGCCGGTGGCCTGTCCCTGGATTTTCAGGCGGCGTTTGACTATGATCTCTGGGTGAAAATGGCCAATTTGTCAGCCGCTGTTCCCATACATCGTTTTCTGGCTCGTTTCAGGAGACACCAGGAGTCCATCAGCGAGAACATTTTCGAGTTGCAGTTTGCAGAAGAGATGCGCGTTGTCCGACAACACGGCAATATCCTGCACAAGACAATTCACGAGATAAACAGGCGTAAAATAACCTTCCTATACAGAGTCATGGCAAGGTCAAATAAGGAGACACGACTCCCTTGAAAAAATTGCTGCTACAGATTGTCAAAAATATTTTTGCCCTTGGAACAGGCATTCTCCTTTCAGTCTGTGCTTAACCGGCCAGGATATAATCGATATTCCCCGCCTCAAACTGCTCCGGGTTCATCCTGATAACCCTGCAGGGCACTCCTTGAAAAGCCTTCAGGATGGCAGTCTCATAACGATGCCAGTAATTCTCCCATAAGGAGGTGCCCCGGCACTGATCCAGGTGGAGGAACATACGGCCTCGAACCTCCGACAATTCGTTAAAGTTAAGCTTTTCCAGCCTATCGGAGGCAATCAACATCCTTGCCACATGGTCATCAAAAGGCCGGTCACTCCATTCCAGGCTCTGGTGATCGTTCTTTCTCAGTATGATATTAATGGCCCCCGGAAAAGCCGGTCGGCCGACAGCAAAGCCCAAAGGACTCTTTCTGCGCAGCCAGAAAAAACTGCCCAGCATTCTTACCCAGGTAAGCTTTTCATCAGGACAGTGTCTAAAAAAATAGTCAAAAAAGGAAACATGCAAAGGGGTTGGCCAGATCATGGCATCCCGCAATATCACGAGATCATCAGACAGGAAACTCCATCCCTGCTGCAGCAGGCTGATAATGTGCGAGGTCTTGTATACTCCCCCTCGACCTGCCAACAGTAAAGCTTTCCCTTCCTTCTCAACCGCTCCGGCATGCAGAAAGAAAATATCACGCCCCATCAGCAGCCATTCAATAACCGGCTGCACGACATGAAAACAGACCAGCAGTTCCGGGAAGAACATCCACGGCCAGACCGAACGTTTATTATTTGAGAACTCATACCATACACGGACCGTCTTTCCTGCCATGCTCTGCCCGCCCTCAACCGGGAAGTTACCGAGCCAACTGGTCCAGCGTATCTTGTTATGCCTGTGCCCACAGCAGACCATGTCTTCACCAACAGAAAAATTATGGGCCGTCCTGATTAGCCTGTTTCTGTTCCCCATTGGAGGCCTTCCCTGTTGTACTACAAGGTAGAACGGAAATTCACCCCGGGGTTTTTCCGCACACAGAAAACCGTCATACAAGAGATTAAAGGACGGTACCGGAGTCCATGAAATATTTTGCCATTCCAGTAAAAGGACGCCGGAGATGCTGAAGTAAAGAGTCTGACTCATTCCAGCAGGATCGCTTGGATTTTTTCGAAATGCCCAGGCCCATATGTCCGGGGCAGAGATATTATGGCTATTCGGGACGAATAAACCAGAGACTCGATAATTTTATTACTGTCTTCAAGCCAACTCGCCAGGGGATGGGAAGGGTCAAGCATGGCCAAGGACTCCTGCCACCGCATTACATTAATCGACTCCAGCAGCAGGTCGGCCTTGATCATGGCAGCAACCGGTGCTGGCGCACACTCCTTTTCAACCTGTAAGGTATCACCGTGACGGAGCACAACAATCTTAGTGAGTTGCTGGGACAGCGCAAAGGGGGCAATATACTTTTCTCCGGGAAATACCGATGTCGCAACCTGAAACGCACCGAATGAACAAGATCTGATAAGCCTATGGAAAGAATCCGCCACCCTTTCCGCTGCAGTCAAATCCGGCAAATACGCTTCCAAGGCATTATTATCCTGATAGCGTTGAAACCATAAGTTAATGGGCTTCCAGAAACCGTACAGCCTGCCCTGATTGACAAGAACCGTATCATCGCCATAATACTGTCTGTTATTCGCCAGCCATGCCAGCGACGTCAGGGTTTTGCCCGTCCCGCTTGCACCCAGCAGCAGTGCAGCATTCTTCCCGGGCAAAGCCACCCCGAGGCCATGCAGAAGAACGAAGCTCCTTAAAATGGCAAGCCAACGGATAATATTAATGAACACCTGGAACGGCCAGACCCAGTGACTAGGATAATTCCCGGACACATCCAGACGGAGCTTGTAATTATCTCCTTCCATCTCTCTCAGACCGGTTAAACAGAAGGAAAACCTTGCGATCTTATAACGAATCCGCTGATAAAGCGTATCCTCAGAGAGAAATATCTGATTGTCAATATTGACCGCGTTCTTTGGGGGCCTTACTGACTCACTCATGGAAACCTCAAGATGGAGCACATTATCATCAGGGACCTGGTTGGCTTCAATCTGATGGGCTTTCCAATAATCTACAACATTCCTGCGCGCGGGTCCGGGCCAGTTTTTATCGTTCAAAACAACATGGATAAAGTTTTGGAAAAAAAAATGACGCTCCATAAATACTGTTCCTATTCCAGGGCCCACGCCTCAAGAGTTGCTGCGAGGAAATCGTTTAACACCTTGGCTTCGCTTTCATACTTTGGGGGCACAGTCTTTTCTGCCTTTTCGATTGAAGGAAACAGGTCATCTATTTCCATGACAACCGGAAAATTATATTTTTCCGCCAACCATTTTGCAAAACAAACCTGATGATCATCAATATGCTCCTTATATACAAGCCTCCTGGGCACGGCAACCAGTGGGACTCCCAGTTCCAGGATCTCCACCAGGGTCATGGCACCATGTGTTATGACGACCTCAGCCTGCTTCATCAACTCGTGCAGGTTTGTAAGCGCAGTGACATGCTCCGCATGACGAAATGAATAATCACCTCGATTTCCCTGCACCAGTACCTGTTTTCCAGTTACACCGGCATAATGATCCATTGCCTGAAAAAGACGGGTAAAGGGAACGAAATAACCGGTTGTTACCAGGATCTCGGGCGCAGAAGATGTTGTCTTGTTCTTCACAATACCCTGCCCCGATACTGAGCTCGTGGCCCATACGCCTTTAATAGCTCCCGGTGTTGGACCAGAAAAACATCGCTGAACGGATAGCAAAGCCGACCGCTGATCGTCGGGTTGTCAAACCGGGTAACGGTTTCAATAAATATGGTTTTAATACCCAGAAAGCGGGATAAAAGGAACGCCGGGACAGCAATCTCAGCGCCAGAACTGACAATGACATCCGGTTTTTCCCTGAGAAGTATTATTAAGGAATGAAAACAGGTCATCAAGACCCGCCATAGCGTGAATGGCGGCACCGGCAACGGATACTGTCTATAAGGTATCGCACGGTTAAGACTATTGGTAATCACAAAGGTATCATAACCAAGCAGCCCATCCTTTAATCGGATTAACTCTGTTAAATGTCCGCCGATTGAGGCTACCAAGCAGATTCTCATTCCTTATCACCTTCCCCCGATACTACATACCTTCCGGCTTCACCTGATGACAGCAGAGCAACAATTCTCCCGCTGACATAATAGACTGAGGCGGTTAAGGGCTTTATCTTACTGGTCCAGCCCGAAAATTTCGAGTAATATTAACAGACTGATCCAGAAAACACTGCACCGTTTGCAGAATGAATAATCCCGGCAGGGGTTGATGCCCGTCTTTGAGCATATTATTCATGAAAACCATCACGGTATCTGACAAAGTAGTTTCTTAAGTGTAGAATATTTATTAATAAAAGAATATGGTCTTCCAATCCAGACAATCTGAAAAAAAACATTTCAATCAATTAGCTGCGGCTTATGAATCCCTATACGACATGGATAAGCCGGCGGCAAAAAACAAAATCCGCAATCTCTCAAGGGATTTTTCCTCCTGGCTGGCGGGAGCGGCACCTGGTCCATTGCTTGAAATCGGTGCCGGCACGGGATTTTACACCCGCAACCTGAACCGGCATATTACAGGCAGAAAATATATCGCATCGGATATTTCTATAGAAATGATAAAAATAGCCAAAGCCACGATGGAGTCCGATAACAACGTTATCTGGGAAGCTGCCGATTGCCTCAGCCTGCCATTTCCTGACCGGACAGTAGCCTGTGTAACCGGCCATGGGATCATTCACCATCTTTCAGTTGAGCAAAGTGTTGCCGAAATAAGCAGAGTGCTCAAACGCGGTGGCAGAATCGCTTTTTACGAACCGAACATCCTTAATCCGTACGTCTTTCTTGTTAAAACCGTTCCAGCTTTCAGGCCTGCTGGTGACACACCTGATGAATCAGCGATCAACCCGTTTTCCCTGGCGGCTTTATTAAAACAGTATTCATTTCATCAGATCAATATCATCCCCTGTGAATTTACCATGAACTGTCTACCGGAACATCTGGTCTCCCCTGTTGAAAAACTGAGTCGTTTTCTTGAAAAGCTGCCCATATTGAGATTCATGGGCGGTTCCCTGAGAATAACAGCAGAAATACACTGAGACTCCCCATGAAAAATAATTTACTCGCGAACCTTTCTCCGACAACAACATGAAGAGTGTCATAAAAAACACGATTCCTCTCAGTGCGGGATTGGTGCTGCACAACCTTCTGTATTTTCTCTCTGTTATCTTCTGCGTCAGATTTTTCACCGAGGAAACCGCGGCAAAGATAATCCTTCTCTACTATGCCCACATAATCCTCATTTTGCTGAGCGACTTCGGCATCCTCGCCGGCAACGGCTATGGGGTTAAATACATAGTTAACGGAAAAAATCCGGCTGAGAAAAAAAAGCGAAGCGGTGAACTGCTCGTTGCTTCAACCTGCATTACTGTCCTGCTGGTCCTTGTTTTCTTTTCCGTCAACCGCAGAGTACAACTTTTCCCAGCCTTGCAGGACGTCCTCGTGGACCGGACAGTCCTCCTTTTCCTGTTCTGGGTTCTGGGACATAATATATGCAAATTCACCGTTGTTATTCTCAATTCATTTGAGTCCGGCTGGGGTATTCTTGCTGGCATAGTCCCGGTTGAGATCATACGCCTGGGAGTTCTGATTGGTGCGCGGGAAAGCGAAAAGCCGTTTCATGCCATCCTGCTCTGGATGGCCGTTGGTTACCTGGTCTTGCTGTCTCTCCAACTGTGCTTCCTGGCAATCTACCTTGCCAGAAAAAATTGTCTGCCGGTTATTACCAGGCAAACCTGGCGCAGTTGTCTATCAATAATTCATAAGAGTATATTTTATTATCTGCCCTGGTTGAGCATTTTCATCCTGGTGCCCATAGCGAACTTCTTCCTCGCCTCCCAGGGGAATATGGCGGCAGTCACCCTCTTTACCGTTGGATCCCAGTTTGCGTCGCCGGTTCTGCTGGCTGTGGTCCCATTTAATTTTGCCCTGTTTCCCTATCTTGTCCGTTCCTCCGGCCAAGATGTGAATATTACCAATCTGGAATTCAGGAGGATCATGATTGCGATTATTGGGTTGATGATCAGCTATACGCTGTTTATCGGCGGCTTCGGCCAGGCTATTTATATGTTTCTGGCAAAAAAAGAAGCGTCCGAGGTCATTGCCGTGGCTCTCATCCTGTTGGCAGGATACAGCACTGATATCTTCCGCTGCATCACCGACCCGATCCTTAACATGAAAAACCGAGAAAAACTGGTAACCGTGGCGGAACTCGCCAAACCGGCCTCCCTGATAACCGTTCTCCTGGTTGCCGGCCGGGAATACGGAGCCCTTGCCGGCGCCGCCGGTCTTGCCCTAGGATGTCTTCTTGCCTCCCTGATCAAAGCTCACGGGATTCGTGCGATCTCATGTTATAATTTTTACTGGCCCATGGCAGGTTCTTTCACGGCGGCGAGCCTGTTATGCTTTTTCTTCTTTTCGCTGTAATGGGAGCCGGACAGAATTTCCCTGGCTGCTTGCCGACATATTGATTGGTGCTAACCATATGGCAGGAGAAAAAATACTGGTCGTCATCCCGGCGTACAATGAAGAAAAGTCGCTGCGGAAAAGCGTCGAGGCTCTCGTCAGCATCCTGCGGACAAGTGACATCCTTATTGTCAATGACGGCTCGCTGGATGGCACCCAGCAGGTTGCGGCGTCGCTCGCCAGGGAACTGCCCGCCCTGAGCCTTCTTTCCCTGCCGATAAATTCTGGAATAGGGATTACGGTCCAAACAGGCCTGCTGTATGCCAGGAGTAAAGGTTATGACTATGTTATTCAGTATGACGGTGACGGACAGCACGACCCGGTATCGATACCGGCCATGCTGCGGAAAAGTGTCGAGGAGAAACTCGACCTGTGTGTGGGCTCGCGTTTTCTGAAGCCACAGGCCGGCGATTTTCTTTCAACCGGGCTGCGCCGGGTCGGTATCCAATTCTTTTCCCTGTTGATAAGCAGTATGACCGGCATCAGGGTTACGGACCCGACCAGTGGATTCAGGGTGTACGGCAAACGCGCCATAGATCTTTTCTCAGGGTATTATCCCGATGACTACCCTGAACCCGAGGCTCTTTTCTGGTGTGTACGGAACGGGTTGCGGGTCGGAGAAGTACCGGCACGCATGCACGAAAGAGCCGGTGGAAAAAGTTCCATTCAATTTATGGGATCAATTTATTATATGATAAAAGTAACGGTGGCGATACTGGTTGAGAAAATCCGCAGCAGGGAGATGATCAAAGATGACAGCTGAAAAACTCATGATGCTCTCCGGAGCCATTGCCTTCCTCTTTACACTCTACTGGGTTCGCAAACGCGAAATGCTGGAGAAGCTGGCCATTATCTGGATAGTTGCCTCCTCCTTTTTTCTCCTGTTGGGGCTCTTCCCTGATATTCTGAAAATTTTTGCACTATCCGCCCGGCTTAGTTTTTCAACCGCCGCGCTGTTCATCTTCACAGGGCTCATGTATATATTCGCCTTTTTCGCCTCCCTTGCCTATTCCAATCTCTACCGCCGCAACCAGCGCCTTACCCAGAAAATTGCACTGCTGGAACTCAGGCAAAACGAGCTGGAGGCGAAACTATCCAAAAAAAACGGAGAGGGGGATGTGGAACCCGGCCAGGCCCCTCTTGCCAGTCTATGATTGCATCGACCGAACAGGATTCCAGGGCACTCTTCCTGCACCTGGCCCTCTTGCTCCTTGTTGCGGCAACAGTGACCCTCACCTACTCCGGCTCCTTCCGGAACGACTTTGCCTTTGATGATTCCATACTAACCGAATTCCCTCAGTTACAGATCACCGACCTCTCCTTACAAAGTCTCTATAAAGCAACGGTTGGAGGACGTTCGCCGAACAGGTGGCTGCCCAAGCTCACCTTT
>Ga0180007_10004851_pt1 | contig 14028 bp, 14 predicted proteins | sample MM_PC_MetaG_FD_121122 | JGI IMG/M metagenome (GOLD analysis project Ga0180007, IMG submission 121122) | Groundwater microbial communities from the Aspo Hard Rock Laboratory (HRL) deep subsurface site, Sweden - MM_PC_MetaG | ecosystem: Environmental > Aquatic > Deep subsurface > Groundwater... | reverse complement strand
GAAGAGGCGAAGACCCAGATTGCCTTGCGAGATACCCTTATTAAAGAAGTTACCCGCCGTATCCCGGAGGTTTTTTTGAACGGCCACTCCACCAAGAGGCTTCCCAATAACGCCAACTTCTCGGTAAAGTATATAGAGGGCGAATCGATCTTGCTTAATCTGGATATGCTCGGAATTGCCGCATCCACCGGTTCTGCATGCACTTCGACTTCCTTAGAGCCTTCGCATGTCCTCTTGGCGATCGGGCTTTCCCACGAATTAGCCCATGGTTCTCTGCGCATCAGCTTCGGGCGGTGGACAAAGAAGGAAGATATCGAGTATCTTATGGCACACCTTCCGAAGATCATTGAGAAGCTGCGCGCCATGTCACCTCTCTACGAGAAGAAATAATCCTCTTTTATGTTGACTACTCAGGAAAAAGTCCTGGATTTTTTAAAGAGAAAACAGGGGTTTATTTCCGGAGACCATATCAGCCAGCGGCTTCAGATCAGCCGTCAGGCACTCTGGAAACACATCCAGGAGTTGAAAGAATTAGGGTATGAGATCGTTGCGGTCCCTCATCTAGGGTATCAATTGACTGCAATCCCAGACCGGCTCTTGCCTTTAGAGATAAAACATGATTTACGCACTACCATTATCGCAAAACACATCCATTATTTTTCCACTATTCCCTCTACGATGAATGAGGCGATGGCGCGCGGATTGCGGGGAGCCGCAGAAGGGACCTTAGTGGTAAGTGAGACGCAGACCAAAGGAAGAGGACGGTTAGGCAGGGTCTGGTCTTCTCCTAAATATCAGGGGTTGTATTTTTCCCTTCTTTTGCGGCCTAAGACTTTGCCTGCGCAAGCCGCTACTTTAACGTTACTTGCCGCGGTAAGTATCTGTGATGCGATCCGTGCGTTCACTAGTATTGATGCGCAGATAAAGTGGCCCAACGATATACTGATCGCGCAGAAGAAAGTAGGGGGCATACTTACCGAACTTAACGCCGAGATGGACAGAGTCAACTTTATTAATATCGGGGTGGGGTTGAATGTGAACAACGACAAAAAGAACCTGGTACCCGGCAGTACTTCATTACGGGAAGAGAAGAAAGCGCCGGTCAGCCGTATTGCGTTGTTGCAGGAGATTTTACGCACGCTGGAAAAAGAGTATTCGCATTTTCAGCGCCATGGGCCGATTGAGGTTATCGAAAAGTGGCGCCACTACAGCGTTACCTTGCACAAGAGGGTGAAGGTATATTATCAGAAAGACCATGTCGAAGGACAGGCGCTTGATATTGATACTGACGGAGGGCTTCTGATACGTCAGGATTCGGGATTGACTCGCAAGGTCATGGCAGGGGATGTGATGCATTGTAGATAACCGTCAACCATGATCTAATAATTGGTTGACAGCTTTGCAGGGATGATTATAATAACCGCATGCGAACTATTGCGCGATGCGGTTTTTTATTTTTCGTTCTTATAGTGGGGGCCGTATCCGCGCGTGCGGAAGAGGTCTCTTCGTATGCGCTTGATCCCCTTATCATTAGCAAAAGAAGGGTTCATCTGCTGCCTGCGCAATCTCTCTCTGGCGATGATTTGCAAGAGAGAGAGACAAGTTCTCTCCTACAGTCTTTATCTTTTCTTTCTCTTGATATGCAGAGCCGTTCTCTTGGGGGGGGCATTCAATCGGATGTTTCCTTGCGCGGTTCAACGTTTCAGGGAGTGCTCTTTCTTTTAAACGGCAAGCGTATCAATGACCCCCAGACTGCGCACCATAATGCGGATATCCCTTTTACCACAGAAGATATCAGAAAAATTGAGGTGACTCCCGGAGTAAGCTCGGCATTGTTTGGCCCTGATTCCATCGGCGGCGCCATCCATTTTATGATAAAAAAACCTCAAGAAAGAATCCGGGTCGCAAAAATCGGGATGGGGGATTACCAGACCGCAGGGGCATTGGTAAGCATCGAAGACAAATTCAATAACCTTGGGATAAGGGTCTCTGTCGAAAATAAGGAATCAGGGGGCTTTACTACTGATACTGATTTCAAGAAATTCACCTCAAGCGTATCCTCTTCGTTGGATATTCCTGACGGAGAGTATACCTTGAATTTCGGCTATCAGGAGAAAGAATTCGGGGCCTATGATTTTTATACTCCCCACAGCGGGTATCTTTCTAAAGAATGGACCAAGACATATCTATTAGATACCGCGTTATCCTTAGAAAGAAATGATCTCTTGATTAAACCCTCTTTTCTCTGGCGCCGACACTTTGATAAATTTGCCCTGGATAAGACACAAATCCGCAGCCGCTATCTTAATCATCACCAAAGTGACATATATACTCCTAGTTTTTACCTCCAGAAAGAAATCCCTGTGTTGGGAAGGCTGGGGGCAGGAACGGAGTATGGCGAAGAGAAGATAAATTCCACGAATCTGGGCAAATATAGCCGCACGCATACCAGCTTCTTTTTGGATGATTCTGGAGAGCTGACTCCGGAAATCTCTTATGGGTTTTCCTTACGGACTGACGACTACGATAGCTTCGGCCGTGATTTTACCGGCTCTGCCAGCGTCAAATACCGTTTCTTCGAACCGCACGCCCTTTATGCGGGTCTTGCGCGGAGTACGCGCGTGCCTTCATTTACCGAACTCTATTACAATGATCCGACGACGCTTGGGGATATGAATCTTGGAGCGGAGAAGGCATGGAACTATCAGATGGGGTACGAGTATGATCAAGAAGATGTGGGGTATGTGTTGACCGCATTTGTGCGACAGGAAAGTGATACTATCGATTGGATAAAACGCACCTCACGCCAATCAAAATGGCAGGTGGAGAATATTACCGACGCAGAGGTTTTTGGCATAGAGCAGACGCTTCGTCTTCAGATGAGAGAAAATCTTATGCTTGATGCCAATTATACCTTTATCAATAAGCGAATCAATGACCAAGGGTTTTTGTATAAGTATGGGCCTAATTATATCCGGCATCTCTTAAACAGCAATTTAGTGATTAATCTTCCTTTCGGAGAACAATCAATAGGCTTTACCTATAAGAAGAAGCCGGTGCGCGATGGATGGTTTCTTATGCACGCCGCGCTCTCCTATAACCTCAACCGGCATTCTCGCTTATTCTTGAAGGCAGAGAACCTGATGAATGTGGAATATCAGGAGATCGAAGGGATTGCACAGCCGGGCAGGTGGGTGGAGGCGGGGATACGAGTAGCGTGGTAGAAAATTCTTGGAATTCCCGGCGTAAAAAGTTATAATAATCCCGTACTTAAATATAAGGAGCATCGCATGTTCGTCCACGCCGTACATTTCCAAGTTCTTCCGAAAGAAGTTGCCAAGTACCGTAAAGACAGCCTGATGTGGGCTGCGCATGCAGAGAAGGCAAGTGGGTTTGTTTCCTATTCTACTTTTAAGCGCCAGGGTTTTAAAAATCACTATATCTCCTGCTATATCTGGAAGGCCATGAAGGAGCACGACCGCTTCATGAAGAAACATCATGATTGGCTGGTAGCTCAATCAAAGGCTAAGGTCAAAGTCCTCGGGTATTATAATCTCAAATCCCTTGATAGTATAAGGGGACGCTCCCCCAGGAGCCACCCCTATTAAATATAACATGTTGTAAAACAATATGTTATGAGCCTGTCCTAAGGGAAGAGTGCCCCCCGAGGGAACGTCCCTATATTTATATTGACAATAGCCGGAAAGGTGGTATAATAAAACGCATATTGGATTTTTGGAAAAGATTAGACTTCTTAACGCCGTAGGGGGAAGACGACTAACCTTTGCGGCTTTTTTGTTTCTGCCGTCAGGAAGAGAGTACAATATGAAGAAAGTAAAGACTTCGCATAAGGGAAGAAAATGTAAGTTCCCGCACTGCAAGCAGATATTGAGCATCTATAACCATGAGGCGTACTGTCATGTGCATCTTAGGTGTCTTGATAAGGACCAAAGGGCAAAGGGGGTTTGTGTCGCATGATGTCATCTCAAAGTGAACCGGACTTTTACGGCTTAGGTATTGCGCCGAAAATATTGGAGATTCTGGCGCGTATAAAATTTAAGGTCCCTACCCCGATTCAACTTAAAGCGATTCCGCTTGCTATTCAGGGGAAGGATCTTGTGGGAATCGCGCAGACGGGTACCGGGAAGACCCACGCTTTTATAATCCCTATAGTACAGCAGCTCGTACAGAAAGAAGGGATAGGCTTGGTGTTGGCTCCTACCAGAGAACTCGCTATCCAGATTGAAGAAGCCGCGCAGGTGATCGCACATTCGTTCGGGATGCGCACTGCCTGCCTTATCGGCGGAGCTCCCATGCCTCCTCAAGTGCAGGCATTACGCAGGAATCCGCGTATCGTCATTGCGACTCCGGGAAGGCTGATTGATCATATGGGGCAGTGGAATTTCCTTCCGGATACGGTAAGTATTCTTGTGCTTGATGAAGCAGACCGCATGTTGGATATGGGCTTTGCTCCTCAAATTGAGAAGATACTTCGTTTCCTGCCCAAGGAAAGGCAGACCATGCTTTTTTCCGCGACTATTCCCGAAGAAATTATACGAATTGCGGCGACCAATATGAAACTCCCGGTTAACGTGGAGATTGCTCCTTCAGGGACTACCGCAGAACGCGTGACCCAGGAATTGTTTATCGTCAAGAAAGATGCGAAAATGAAGCTTCTCGGAAAATTGTTGAAGCAGTACCACGGGGCGGTTTTATTATTCTCGCGCACTAAATATAATGCCCGCAAGATTGTCCGGCAGATACGGGAAGCCGGGTATCGCGCCGCAGAAATCCATTCTAACCGTTCGCTCAATCAACGCCGGGAGGCGCTTGAAGGTTTTAAATCCGGTAAATACAAGGTGCTGGTAGCAACCGATATCGCTGCCCGCGGAATTGACGTAATCGGCATAGAGTTGGTGATTAATTATGATTTGCCGGAAGATGCGCAGAATTATGTGCATCGCATAGGCCGCACCGCCCGCGCAGGCCACCCCGGGCATGCAATTTCTTTTGCGACCCCGGATCAGAAAGAGGATGTACGTAATATCGAGAAACTCATCAAAGGGGCAATTCCGGTCTCGCGGCATCCGGAGGTACCTACCGAACAATTCATTCCGCCTGAGCAGAAGTCCAGGCACACCCACGAGAATCGTTTTCAGAAGAAGAAACAACATCGATTCCGTCGGTTTTAAAGTATAGTAAGAAGGGATATCCCTTTTATCGCCGGTGCCCGGGAATTATTTCCCGGGCATCTTCTTTAATGGTATAATACCTGACTATGAAAACTCGTGTGGTGGTTGCGATGAGTGGGGGGGTGGATTCTTCGGTGGCCGCACTTTTATTAACGCAGCAGGGATATGAGGTCGTGGGAGTCACGATGTGCTTTAACCTGCCTGATGCGGTTACGAAGAAGCCGACCTGCTGCGGATTGCAGGGGATCGACGATGCCCGCCGAGTGGCGCATGTCTTAGGGGTACGGCACTATGTTTTTAATATGCAGAAGGTCTTACAGGAGAAAGTGATCGAGGACTTTGTGCACGAGTATGCGGAAGGAAGAACTCCTAATCCTTGTGTGCGATGTAACCAGTATATCAAATTCGATGCCTTGCTTAAGAAAGCGCATGCCCTGGATGCGCAATTCCTTGCTACCGGACATTTCGCCAGAATCGCAAGAGACCGCCACTTTAAATCAAGATCCCTGTTCTTATTGCAAAAGGCCAAAGACCTCAAGAAAGACCAATCCTATTTTCTCTACCGGTTAGGGCAAAGGCAATTGCGCCATATTCTTTTTCCTTTAAGCGAGTATACCAAAGAAGAGGTTAGGCAATTGGCAAGGCAGGCAGGTCTTCCCGTCGCAGAAAAGATCGCCAGCCAAGAGATTTGTTTCCTCCCGGAAGGGGATTATCGGATCTTCCTGCAGCGGTGTCTTCAAGGAAAAATACTTCCCGGCCCCATTGTCGATACGAAAGGAAATCTCCTTGGGACTCACCGGGGTATTGCCTTTTATACAATCGGCCAACGGGAAGGCCTTGGTATTGCGCGAGGATTTCCGGTATATGTCACTGCAATACACGCGAAGAAGAATGAAATTGTGGTAGGCAGCGCAGAAGAAGCAGCAAAGCGCGCATTTGTAGTAACTCAGGTGCATTTTGTGGCTTCTGCGCTGAAAAAGAAGGTTGCGGCGAAGGTGCGTATACGGTATAATCACAAAGAAATGCCGGCAGAGGTAATCCCTATTTCTGAAGGGTTGGAGATTCGTTTTAAGAGGCCGCAATTTGCGGTTACCCCCGGACAATCTAGTGTTTTTTATGACGGAGATACCGTCCTGGGAGGCGGTATTATCGTTTAAGGTGAAAGGATAAGAAAAATGAAGAAAACAATTCTTTTCGCTATGCTTCTTCTATTCGGCAGCGGATGCGCTACGGTAAGTTTATCGAAAGTCGCCGTGGCTAATCAAAATAAATTGGAAGGCCTTATGGAAGGAATGAACAAAGAGGAGGCGCTCAAAACAATGGGGAGCGGTCAGGTGCGTTCAGGGTTGTACGATTTTTATGCTGTCGTGAAGAATCCCTATAAGACCGAGGTCCTTAAGGGTTCTCATAAAACCATTGAGGTGGTATATTACTTTACTAACTGGTCGAGTGGCGGGGTATGGGAAAAGCGGCCGATTACCGATAATGAACTGACCCCCCTTATTTTTGAGGACGGTAAGCTCATTGCCTATGATTGGAATTCATTGCGGGAGATAACGTATAAATACGAATTGGATAAGGAGTTAGTACCGTGAAATTCGCACAGCTCGATCGGAAGATCAAGGAATTAAAAAAGCAGCGCGGTGCAGTGATCTTAGCGCACAACTATCAGCTTCCTGAAGTACAGGATGTTGCGGATTTCCGCGGAGATTCTCTTGAGTTAAGCCGCATTGCCGCCAAGACCGATGCCAAAGTTATCGTATTCTGCGGCGTGCATTTTATGGCGGAGACCGCCTCAATTCTTTGCCCGGACAAAAAAGTAATTATGCCGGATGCGGCAGCGGGTTGCCCTATGGCGAGTATGATCACTGCCGATGACCTAAAGAAACTAAAAATGCAGCATCCTGACGCGGCGGCGGTAGGGTATGTCAATACCTCGGCAGAGGTCAAGGCAGAGTTGGATTATTGCTGTACTTCGACGAATGCGGTAAGGGTAGTCAATGCCCTAAAAGATAGGAAAGAGATTATCTTTGTTCCTGATAAGTACCTTGCGGAGTATGTCTCTAAGAAAACAGGCAGACCATTGATCGCCTGGAAAGGATATTGCCCGACGCATGTGAAGATTCTTCCTGAGGATATAACGCGGGAGAAAAAATTCCATCCTGATGCAAAAGTGATGGTGCATCCGGAGTGCGTAGCGTCTGTGGTGGCGATGGCAGATGCGGTAGTCTCCACAAGCCAGATGGCAAAATATGCCAAAGAGACCAATGCCCAAGAATTTATTGTCGGCACAGAGGTGGGGTTGGTATATCGTTTGAAGAAAGATAACCCGACCAAAGAGTTTTATCCCGCATCAGAAGCGGCAGTCTGTCCTAACATGAAGAGAACTACTCAAGAGAAGATCCTCTGGGCCTTAGAGGAATTGAAGGAAGAGGTCAGGGTATCGGATGAGGTGCGTCAGCGTGCCAAGAAGGCAATTGACCGGATGTTGGCGATTGTATAATAGATGAACATCCCGATCGTATATGAGGATGAGTGGCTTGTGGCGGTTGATAAACCATCGGGATTGTTGGTAATTCCTTCCCCCAAGAAAGAGACGCGCACCCTGAATAGCATCTTAAACGAGGATCTTAAAGAAAGAGGGGTTGCGTATCGCCTACATCCTTGTCATCGGATCGATAGGGAGACATCGGGAGTGGTGCTTTATGCCAAGGGTAAGTCGGTTCAGCAGAAAGTCTTGAGGGAATTTCAGGAACACAAGATTACCAAGCGCTATATTGCGTTTGTACACGGATTACCCGCGCGCAGGGAAGGTCAGATTTCTTTTTCTATAGAAGGGAAGAGGGCGGTGACCAGATACAAAATCATCGAGCAGAGGAGTAATTACAGCGTCATGGAAGTAATGCCGGTAACCGGGCGTACCAATCAGATACGTATTCATTTTAAAGAACTTGGCCATCCATTGGTAGGAGAGACAAAGTTCGCGTTTCGCAAGGATTTTACCCTGCGGTTTAAAAGGGTCTGTCTTCATGCGCAGGAGATCGGATTGCAACATCCGATGACACACGCGCCTCTGCAGATATCGATACCTCTTGCCCAGGATTTACAAAAGTTTCTTGTCAGCCATGCTTAAATACGTGCTTTTAGGGATTATTCAAGGCGTTACCGAGTTCTTTCCGGTAAGTAGCTCCGCGCACTTGGTGATTTTACAAAGAGTCTTGGGCATGAGTGAGAATCAAGTCGCGGTTTCAGTAGTCCTGCACTTGGGTACCGCATTGGCAGTGGGGGTATTTTTTCTTCCCGAGGTACTGAAGGCTTTACGGGATATCAAGATAGTTGGTTTGATTGCGGCGGTGACCGTGATTACCGGCATCATCGGTTTTTCAGGGAAGGATTTTCTGGAACAGTTTTTTTCTCCACCGAGAAAGGCAGCAGTCGCATTACTCTGTACCGGCGCAATTCTTCTTCTTACCAAGAAGATTAAAGAAGGAAAAAGAGAAAAGATTAACCTTAAGGATGCGTTGGTATTGGGAGTAAGCCAAGGTATTGCCATTATCCCGGGGATTTCGCGGTCCGGGATCACTATTTCAACGCTTTTGTTCCGCAAGGTCGGCCGCGTGAAGGCATTTAATTTTTCTTTCTTAGCGGCGCTTCCTGTGATTTTCGGGGCGGTGCTTTTAGAAGCAAAAGAGATCGGCGGAATTTTTCAGAAAGATACACTCGCATTAATTGTAGGGTTCTTCTGTAGTTTTGTAAGCGGCTTGATCGCCCTTTATGTGCTGAAGATGGCGCTTCATAAAGCGAAGTTCCATTATTTCGGCTATTATTGTGTATTGGCAGGGATTTTGACTCTCGTCTTTGTCTACTAGAAGAGAACCGAAAGGAGTCATTCAATGAGTATTATTGTACTGGGTACGGTTGCCTTAGATACGGTCAAGACTCCCTTGGGGAGTAAGAATAATTTGCTCGGAGGATCAGCTGCGCATTTCTCCATGTCGGCGCGGCTTTTTACCCAGGTGAATCTGGTGGCGATTATCGGAGAAGATTTTCCGCAGCCCTACATTCAATTCTTGCATCAGAGAGGTATCGTGCTAACCTCTCTGATGCAGGAAAAAGGAAAGACCTTTAAGTGGGAGGGGTCATACGAGGGGGACCTTAATACTGCGCTGACCCACCATACGGAATTAGGGGTGCTTACTATATTTAAACCGAGGATCACCGCTGCGCAGAGAGGGATAAAGAATATATTTTTGGCGAATGTGGATCCGGATATCCAAAGGCATCTGTTGACGCATATGCAGAACCCGCACTTGGTGGGGTTAGATAGCATGAACTATTGGATTCAGCATAAGCGCAGTGCTTTGAAGCGCGTGCTTAAGAAGATAGATATCTTTGTCGCCAATGATCAGGAGGCGCGCAGCCTCTCAGGCGAACAGAACCTTATTAAAGCGGCGCAGTGTCTTTCTTCGTATGGGCCGAAGATGGTGCTTATTAAGAAAGGCGAACACGGGGTACTTTTTTACCGCAAGAAGCAAACGTTTGCGCTGCCGGCGTATCCTATCCGGAAGGTGGTTGATCCGACAGGAGCAGGAGACACTTTTGCCGGAGGATTCATGGGATACCTGGCGAAGGCAAGAAAACTTGATGAGCGGACTATTAAAAGAGCCTTGGCGTATGGCACTATTGCTGCTTCGTTTAATGTGGAGGACTTCGGTCTCTATAGGACTAGTCGGTTGACGCACGCCGATTTGCAGAATCGGCTTCGTAAGTTCAAAAATTGCTTTCATTTGTAAGCAGGGGGACGTTCCCTAAGGGGAGATGTTTCTGACGTATAACAATTTGAAAGACAGGATTTTAGAAGCACTGTTGTAACTCTATGTAGTACCATATGTTAGAATGCTGAAGGGTGGCTCCTGAGGGAACGTCCCCAGAGAAAAGGAGAAGAGATGCTGGAAGAGAAGCTTTTAGAGGATTGTAAGGTAGCGATGAAACAAAGAGATAGCCTTAAGACCTCGGTATTGAGGTTTTTGCGCGCAGGGCTCTTGAATGTTGCAGTTGAAAAGAATAAAAAAACTCTGGATGATGCCGAAGTCATCGCGGTGATCAAAAAACAGATCAAGCAGCGCCAGGATTCTATTGAACAATTTACCAAGGGCAACCGTTTGGAGATGGCGGAGAAAGAAGCAAAAGAAATGGTGATCTTAAAGACATACCTGCCTGCGGAACTTCCTGTAGAAGAGATAAAAGCTATTATTCAGGAAGTTGTTACGACTGTTTCCGCGCAAGGATTGAAGGATATGGGCAAGGTCATGAAAGAGGTCAATACCAAGATCGCCGGTAGGGCAGATGGGAAGGTGGTTAGCGACCTGGTGAGAGTGCGCCTGAGCCCGCCCGCACCATAAAAGAATACGCCAAAAAAATATGATTTTTTTGTAGACAAGTAGAAAAAAATATGCTATTCTCAATTTTCTGCTTTTAACATACTATCCCTATCGATAACGAATTATGTTTTCTATGGAAACTTATTTCCTAAAACATGAGGACATCCTCGGTTTCTATGAACGGATAGACCAGGAGTACCAGCTTCTTGTCCCTACAAAAATCACCGCGCCGCTTGCGCTGAAGTGTGAATCGGGGATTAATCTTCCTACCGATGATTATCTATTAAAACACTATAGCCAGCTTAAAAAAGAGGAAGTTGCTTTTAACGACTACCGCTGTGTCGAGCCCATCCGTACCTATTTTACCCATTTTAAGGAAGAGGTTTGCTCCTATTTTCCTAACGACGAAAAACAGGAGACGCAGACAAAACCGTTTGCCATAAGCGGGGTGAAAAACTGCGATCTGTTCTCGCTTAAGATTCAAGATTTCGTCTTTTTGGGCGGGAATGAACCGGATACACTCTATACGCAGAGAAGAGAAGGTGCGCTGATTATTTCAAGCGACTGCCCTCACTTTAAAGAGGCCTGCTTCTGCCGGGCCTTCGGCATAGACCCTTATCCGCAAGAAGGATTTGATTTTAACCTTTCTGCGCTTACACACGGGTATTTGGTCGATGTAGGATCCCCGAAAGCGAAGAGTCTGGTCCAGGCGCTTAAAGAGATCCTTGTTCCTGCTACTTCCGGACAGCTTTCCGGCCGGGCAACCAAACGCGACGGAGTGGTAAAACACTTAGATGAGCATCTCTTGTACCATAAGATCCCCGCGAAGGAAACGTTGCAGGATATCGTGCGCCACGGCTTTGATTCTTCACTTTGGCAGGAACAAATACAGACCTGCGTCGAGTGCGGGGGCTGTGTGTTTATGTGTGATACCTGCCATTGTTTTTTGTTAGCCGATCAGCCGGAAGGAGAGAATGCCAAACGTATACGCATCTGGGACGGCTGTTTATACAAGAATTTTACCCGGGTTGCCGGCGGGGCAAACCCGTTGAAGATGCGGTATATGCGCTTAAGGAACCGGTATCTTAAGAAATTCGATTTTTTCATCGATACCATCGGTTACCAGGCCTGTTGCGGCTGCGGACGATGCATTGAAGTCTGCCCCGGCCGCATCGATATCCGCCATATTTTACGCCGGCTTTACGAAGAAAAGAACTTGCAAGTAAAAGAATCCGCATAATGAATAAAATGAGTACGTCCTCTCATACCGAAAAGAACATCTATCAGCCCTTTGAAGCGACGGTGGTCGATATCAAAGAAGAAACTCCCACGATAAAGACCGTCGTGCTTAAGATAAGATCGAACTTCTCCTTCCGTACCGGACAGTTTATCGAAATGACCGTACCGGGCTTGGGCGAAGCACCGTTTACCCCCTCTTCCGACCCCGGCGTGAAAACCAGCATTGAGGTCACCATTATGAAAGTGGGGATGGTTACCGAAAAGATCCATGGTCTGCAGAAGGAAGATACGGTAGGTATCCGCGGTCCCTACGGAAAAGGATACCCATTAGATAAATTTAAAGGTAAGGATGTGGTAATTGTTGGTGGCGGCGTGGGGTTGGCTCCTTTGCGCTCACTCTTATTGAGCCTTTTTTCCGATATCGACAATTACCGAAGCATATGCTTACGCTACGGAGCGCGTACTCCTGCGGATGTGATCTATAAAGAACTTCTTCCAGAATGGGCAAAGAAAAAGAAGGTCGATGTCGTCACTACCGTTGATATTGGCGATCCCTCTTGGAAAGGCAATGTCGGTTTAGTCACGACGATCTTAAAGGATCTCCCTGTCGATATGAAACAGGCGGTTGCGGTAGTCTGCGGTCCCCCGATAATGATGAAATTCGTGACCCTGAAGCTTTTGGATATCGGTTTTAAACCTGCCGATATCTATTTATCCATGGAAAAGAGTATGTCCTGCGGGGTGGGTAAGTGCGGGCACTGCAGGGTCGGCAAGTTCTATGCCTGTAAAGACGGCCCGGTCTTTACCTACGAAGAGTTAAAGGATATTCACGATATTTGGGATTAGCAATGAAACGCTTATTTGTCGATTTAGAAATATGTAGTAGTTGTAAGGAGTGCGCGGTGGCCTGCGATTATTTTTATCATCCGCAGAATAACGGCATTTCTTCATTACGGGAGTACGCCACCTTTGCTACCATTTGTCGTCACTGCGAAGAAGCCCCCTGCGTCAACGCCTGTTACCATCATGCGTTGGAGCGCGCAAGGGACGGACATCTGAAACGCTATGCGATGCGTTGCACCAGCTGTAAGTCTTGTACTCTTGCCTGTCCGTTTGGCGTGATCTTTCAGGATTTTATCCCCTATTTAGATTCAAAGTGCGATTTCTGCGTGGGAACATCCGAGAAGATGCCGGCCTGTATCCGTAGCTGCCCTGAAAAAGCTATCCAGATACAGGAATTCGCCGCAGAGGATCAAGAAAAAGATATTTATTTCGTGGGCCAGCATTTAGCAGTGCATGCCCGTAAATGGTCGCGGGAAGATATACAACCGCAAAAGAAAAAGTAGATGATACGGACTCTCTTTACCTATATAGTGTTCCCTGGATTCCTCTTCAGCGCGGTAGTAGGGCTTTTGGCGGGATGGATAGACCGAAAGGTTACTGCGCGTATACACTGGCGCGTCGGCCCCCCGTGGCATCAGAATTTTACCGATATTCTTAAGCTCCTGGGGAAGGAGACTATTGTGCCGCCGGGAAGGAAAGTGACATTTTTGGGGGCTCCCTATATCGGGCTGTTGGGTGCGGTATGCGTGGCGGGGATGGTGGGACGAGTGCTTTTTACCGGTCAGGATGGCTTTGCCGGGGACCTTATCGTGATATTGTACCTGTTGACTCTTCCTGCGATTAGCTTAATTATCGGTGCTTCCGCATCGAGGAATCCCTTGGCTTCGATAGGGGGGTCTCGGGAAATAAAATTAGTCTTAGCCTATGAATTGCCTTTTATTATATCGGTTGTTGCCATTTCATTAAAGACGCAAGGGACATTACAGCTATCACATCTGTTAGGTTTTCAAGGGGAGGCAGGGTCTCATATCGCTTCAATTTCTGGGATACTTGCTTTTTGTGTTGCGCTGCTTTGTATGCAGGCAAAATTGGGTTTTGTCCCGTTTGACGCCTCAGAGGCAGAGCAAGAGATTATGGGAGGGGTATTAATTGAATATTCGGGATTGCCGCTTGCGATATTCAAACTGACCAAGGCAATACTTTTGGCGACACTGCCGCTTTTACTTACCGTGCTGTTTTTAGGCAAGGATACAAGTCCCTTATTCGTCGTTCTAAAATTCGTTGGGATTATCACACTTTTTGTGCTTATAAAAAATACCAATCCGCGCGTACGCATTGACCAGAGTATACGTTTCTTCTGGGGGCCGATGACG
>Ga0180007_10004850_pt1 | contig 14029 bp, 10 predicted proteins | sample MM_PC_MetaG_FD_121122 | JGI IMG/M metagenome (GOLD analysis project Ga0180007, IMG submission 121122) | Groundwater microbial communities from the Aspo Hard Rock Laboratory (HRL) deep subsurface site, Sweden - MM_PC_MetaG | ecosystem: Environmental > Aquatic > Deep subsurface > Groundwater... | reverse complement strand
TAATTGCCTACCTATCCCAGTATTCCTACACTGAGTTTCGACGTAAATATTGGAAATATAGCCGGACTTTCTCTTTAGATATAATGGGGCCCTTTTTTGAACCCACCCCATAACATATCCGACAATTACCCCCTTGTTCTCAGCAAGCAAAATCTTAAAATTTCGATCCCGAAGCTTGCGATCGATATAATAAGAAAAATGCCTCTCTGAATTACCTGAAAGGGAATAGTAATTTTTGTTAAACTTAAGATGGCAAGCAATTAATTCATTATGCTTTTTTGCTATATACCCAATATCCGCCTTTCTATATGTCCGTATCATTTCCAATAATGCTCTTTATACTTTCTATAAAAGTCGATCGTACTTATTAGGCCTTCTTTTAAAGAAACATTCGGACGCCAGCCAGTATAAGACTCTACTTTTGAAATATCCGAATAATAGTCGCCGGGCTCCTGCGCGGCTCGTTCTGGCGTAAAAGGCGCAAACTCCCATTGAGCTCCCGGTTCTAATTTGCATAATAACTGTGCAAGTTCAAAGAAATTCGATGGTGAATCCAGTCCGATATTAAAAATATTTCCATAGCATTTTCTATTAGAGGCGCTACGTAAAATAGCGTTGACGCAATCATCGACATAAAGAAAGTCTCTTTTGATCTTACCATCACCGAAAACCTTTATGGGTTCATGATCAATCGCCTGTCTGACAAACCAGTTCACCACCCCAAAATGAGACGACTTCATTTGAGAGCGCGGTCCATAAATATTTGTTAATCGTAACATAATACACTTTAGTCCATGGATTTCGCTATATAAATTCATTATTCTCTCGGCGGTCATTTGAGAAATTTCATAAATGCCTTTTGGGTTCATCGGGGTTTCCTCATCAACGGGAAGCGATTTAGTATTTCCATATTGTCCACGGGTGCCCGCCCTGACAATTATCGCATCTTTATTGTATTTCCTGCAGGACTCTAACAAAATTGCAGTTCCTTTTATATTGATATCTATATCGGGAAAAGGATCGCTTAAACTTTTCATATGAGATACCTGCGCGGCTAAATGAAAAATATATTCTTTATCCCTGACAAGGTAATTCATTATATGCTCGTCTCGGATATCAGCGAAGTTAACCGCAACATCTTTTTTAATATGGTCAATATTGAATATATTGCCCCCATACCCCGGCATCATCGCATCCAGTAATGTTACATTAGCGCCTTGTTCAACAAGCTTAATGGCTAAGTTGCTACCGATAAAACCCAATCCGCCCGTAATCAAAACTTTTTTATTCCTGTAATCCATAGTGTATTATAGAGTATTTTAATACTTTATTAAATCAACCCCGTGCCCGGTTGACGAGGTTTTTAAATAACGAAGGCTCATCCCTAAACAAGACCAAAAGGGGATTGCAAGATATGGCAATTCAAAAGTCAAACTAAAATTAGCTGATACAATCCAATTTAAGAGGATACCGCAAAGCAATATCCCGTTGACTAATTTCAAGCTCATTGCAATTCTAATCATACGGAATAAAAGCATAAAAAGAATCCCGATTAATATCACCCCGGCTATCCCCGCTCTATATATCGTTTCCAGATAAGAATTATGGGCAGCGATCCAGCCATCCCTTATCCATTCTCCATGAGCTATATCCAAAATTTCAATGCTTTTAGAACGAAAAGGCTTGCCGAAATCGAACCCCAGAAGTGGCTTGTATTCAAATAATTCTTGAAGCAGATCTTTCCAGACCATGAACCGGAACAAATTATTAACGAAACTTACGCTGCTATCCTTGCCCAAGTGGTATTTCCAAATTTCTTTATGATATAAAGTTATCTTTTGCACAAAAGACACGTCTTTGTATTTTTCTGAGTATATGCCTACACGCTCATGCTGATCTCTTGTCTTTTTCTCTAAAGCTGCTAATGCATTTTTTTCATTCAATGACAAACTATTATAATTCTGTTGAAAATCATTACTTTTTCTATACAATCGAATCTTATCAATACTGGGCATGGCAATATTTTTTGAGATATCCGCAATTATCTGATTTTCTGCTTTAAATAACGATATATGCTGCTTTAAATTAAAAATCGTTTGAATGGTTGATCTTGGCACTATCCAAAAAAACCCTAAAAAAAGAAATACACCCGCTACCACTAATAGTCGTATTTTTATCTTTCCTTTTATTGGTACAATGTATATCAATCCACAACAAATGAAAATTATTGAAACCACATTAGCTAAAACCATAGTCCGGTAATATTCAAAAAACTTAAAATAAGGTGTAAAGATAATTACTATTAGAAGAAGTATGTGTTTAAAAATACCCTTTGGTAATACCTGAAGTATAACTAAGGCGAAAATAAAACATATTAGCTTAGTTGATGTGCTGCTCATTATAAATACTGAACCGAATAATACTAAGACCAGTGATACTATTCTTTTTTTATCCTCGAAATACTTTTTTCTGAAGAAGCAGTAGCCGAAAAGCGCAAACATCGGATAATAAAAGAGCGCGGAATGCCTTAGCGCTAATGGTCCCCATTTAATATACCCACTAAACACTTTAGTGAGCACAAATATAATGTATAAAAGTCCGATGGAATGCCAAGGCATTGGCTTTTGACGAGTTAAGCGCCATTTCACAATAAGCAAAATTAAACATATAAAAAGTATTATTTCTCCAATGAATATAGGAAAATCCAGAAATGGCAGTTTTATACTGTACTTAGGGAATACACTCCAAAACAAGGAATTCGCCAAGGATAGGATGCCTATAAGCGTAATCCCCGTAGTATCAATAAACGTATTTAACCTTTCTTCACGACTAATTTGCATTCTATTAACTTTTCCTACACTGACTAGGTTCCAAGATATCTCTCAACGCTAACAAAGAGAGTGGAATGACTATAGGGAATAGATAATACACCACTCTTCCTACGGCACCACTGGATGACAAAGGCGGAATAAGGAAAATAAGTGTAAGTAACCAAAGCGAACGTTTTATAAAGATTGGCTTTGACGATTTAAACAAGGCATATACCATAAGAACCCAAAGAAACATAAACGTTTCTATGTTCTCTATTACGCAATATAGATTAAACCTCTGGAAGCTCGACAGCATATAGTGGATCATTTTGTCAAAACTGAGAATATTAGAAAAAAAGTAGCACTCATTATCATTAAACTTATCTTTGAATGTAAATATAAAGATCGCATACAAAACAATTCCTGGAAAGCAGGCGAATACTTTCTTTGTAAAAAAACGCCTTTCTTCTAATAACACAAGAAGTAAAATTATGAAATTTGTTTCTTTTGTGAATACCCCAAGAAGGAAAGATATGCCTAGCCATATGAATGATCCCTTAAGAACGCTGTAAAATCCGGCGATTAAAAAGAACGATGTAACTGAATCAACCAGAGGGGTAGTATAATGGTTAACGACAAAAAATGAAGTTAAAAATAAAAATGAGCCAATTAAACTTTCCCAGCGAGAAAAGTTTAACCCTACACAATAATAGAAAAGTACAAATGCTGTCATCGTCAAGCCCAAAATATTAACAATCCCAAAATTCAATTGAATTATTTTCTTGTCAACATTTTCATAATATTTGTCGAGGAATGGCTTAAGGTTTAAATGTCTATTGAGGAATGAAACCATCTCCGGCACTAAAATCCTGTATCCATAACGGCGTAAAACGCCTGTATACTCATGATTGCTCATTTTTATATAGCTCTCCGCATCTCCTACGGCACGATAATCCGTGCTCACATCATACTTGGCGATAGCCCAGTAGCAAATTGAGAAAGATGTACTTAAGAGCAATAAAAAAACGCATATCTTTTCTATAATATCCCTTTTTATCCTCTCTCTACTCGAAAATATTTGTGGATTATCCTTTTGCACAATTTCCTTTCTTTGCGATAACTAATAAAGAAAGACCAGTGTTTTTAAAAAACATATCGAGTAGTCTCACCAACCAAATAAGACGGTCGAATACGATAAGTTGAAACGAGGAAAACCCGTTTCTTTTTAGCAAAACAAAATTAAACCACCAGGAAATTATACCCGGAAAATTGAAATATTCGGTTTTCTCTACATCAAATCCGCAGGCGCGTAACAAATTCTCTAATTCCTTTCTTTCATAACGTCGAAAATGTCCCAATTGCCGGTCGAACCTGCTTAATAACCCCTTAAGCGCAGGAACAATTAATATTAATCTACCGTTTAGAGGAAGGAGCCCGAAAACATCTTTCAGGAGTTTCTCATGATCAGAGATATGTTCTAGCACATTAATACAGACTACCGTATTAAAATTTATTTTCTTTAAGTAGCTAAGACTATCTTTTTCAATGTCGCAATGGACAACTTTAAAAATACTTGACTCTGGGATACGCTGCAATAAGTGAAACAACTGATCTTGTGACTTCTCAATTCCGTATAACAATTCTCGATTTTTTACCAATAAGCAGGTAATATTACCTGTCCCCGCTCCAAGTTCCAATATCCTACTCCCCATATAACGGTTAATCTTATCATAAAGATACTGATTATAGCGCATACTCCTCTTGGCAAGCTTATCCAGAGTAATGTATTGCACTTCTCCCACGGACCTCATCTTTGTGTATAACAACCACCAAATAACTACGAAGAAATCTGTCCATTTAATTTTTTTGCCCTCTGAGTAATCTCTTCCGCTATATGATATGGGGACTTCATAGACTCGCAATCCCATTTTAAATACTATACCTGTAATTTCGGCTTCAAAACCGAATCGGTTAGATTTTATACAGATATTCCTTAACGCCTGCGCGTTGAAGACTTTATATCCGGTCATTAAATCCGTCAAAGTAGTATTATAAAGAATATTCGCTACAAAATTTACTACTTGGTTACCCAAATAATGCGAAAATAGAAAACACCTATGTGAACCTATAAACCGAGAGCCAAAGACCACATCTGCCTTCTTCTCTAAAATAGGCTTTATAAGTTGGGGGTATTCGTCAGGGTGATATTCCAAGTCAGCATCCTGAATGAGGGTTATATCTCCCGTAGCCAGCTTTAAGCCGGTTATGACAGCACAACCTTTCCCCATATTTTTTTCAAAATAAACAACCTTGTTTACTTTCTTTTCAATTTTATTTTTTAATAACTCCCTTGTCCCATCCTTAGAAAAATCATCCACTATGATAATCTCTTTTTCTAGTTCTAACGGAACACGCAGGATACTTTCAACAATCTCCTCGATGGTGCAAATTTCATTATACACAGGAATAACAATTGAGATTTTCATAGGCATTATAGCAACGAATTATATACTTCAAGCATTTCCTTAGCGGCCTTATCCCAACTAAAACGTTTTACGTTCTGTCGGCCCTTTTCAACATATTCCGCGTAAAGCCTCTTATCCGTCATAAGATTATATAACTGTGCGCTTGCCTCGCGAGGACTTTTCCTGTCTATAAACACAGCGGAATCGCAAAGCATCTCTCTAAATATTGGAATATCGGAACATACTACCGGCACACCGAAATACTGGGATTCAATGAGCGGCAGCCCAAACCCTTCGTATTCAGATAAGGATAAAGTAATATATGCATCGCCGTATATGCTATTCAACTTAAGCGAAGGGTCATACTTTTTAAAAGAGATCCTATCTTTATATTTACTTTCTCCGGACATCGATACGACTTTGTTATAATACTCATTTTCTCGTTCACATATATGCCCCCTAAAAATCAACTCCGGGATCTCCTGCTTATCAAAAAGAAAACTATCCAGCAGATGGTGAAAAGTCCTGATAGCTTCAATATGACCTTTATGAGGGTAAAATGAAGCGACGCACAAAATAGTAAACGGCAACACACACCCCCTTCTTTCTGATATATAGGGTGGGCCCTCCGGGCTAGGCCCTTCATATATTACTTTAATTTTCCGAGGAGTTACATTATACCGCAGAACCGCTTCATCCGCAACTGTCCGCGAAGGGACTACAATAATGTTCGTTTTTTTTAAAGCAATACGGGTAATAATGATAAAATATTTCCTGATAATTCTGTGAAAGAAACTCCTATTCTTCGTATATTCCCTTTTTGATGAATAAAGCTCATTTACAAAATCATGAATGGTAACAAGTAGCTTAGTCATAGAGAATAACGGAACTTCAGAAGCTACTTTATGTAGTGCAGAAACTTTATATTTTATGCATAAAATTGGCAGAAGAATATGAACCCAGTAAAAACGTTTGAATAGATTTGAAATTTTGAATCCCACCCTGATAGTCTTAATGGATTTGAAATTAAAATCTAAGTCCTTATCTATAAAGCATACTAATTCTAAGTCCTTCAAATCATTGGAATCTATTGCGTGGAGAAGCGAACAAGCATAGGTCCAGATACCTCCCCCCGCTCCGCCTTTTCCAGGATGAATAGTAGCAAGATCAACCGCAATCCTCTTTTTATTTCTGATTAGATTTTCCGTCATTTTCGATCATCGGCTAAAGTAGTGAATATAAAAACTGGTCCGGCATTCTACGGTACTTTATTAGAATTCTTTCCAATTCCCCTTATACATTTATACATTATAAATAGTATCCTTGTATCTATTTAAATTATTCTCAACGCTAAACCACTTTATTGTCTCACGTAGCCCATCTTCGAGCGAATATTGCTGTCTCCATAAAGTCAGCTTAATGATTTTCTCATTACTCCCGCGCAGTCTATCCACTTCGCTTTTTTGTGGCCTTTTCCTAATTGAGTCTGCAATTATCTTTGCTTTCTTATTCATAATACCGATTATTCTTTTCGTTAAATCACCTATTGATATCTCCGTTTGAGTAGCAATATTTATCTCCTCACCTATGGTCTTATCTGATTTAGCTACCTCTATAAAAGCCCGCACGGTATCATTTACAAAAACAAAATCACGTGTAGGATGAATATTGCCAAGTTTTATCTCTTGTCGTTCGGATAAAAGCTGCGTAATTATCGTAGGGATAATTGCGCGAGCGGACTGCCTAGGGCCAAAAGTATTAAACGGCCTTACAATACAAGTTGGCAAATTAAAACTACGATAAAAAGATTCGGTCATTCTATCCGCGGCAATTTTAGTAGCTGAATACGGAGATTGACCTTGAAAGGGATGTCTTTCATCAATAGGCACATAGTGCGCTGTACCATATACTTCTGAAGAGGAAGTGATAATAACCTTCTTACATTTCAGATCCCTGGCGGCCTGCAATACGTTTAATGTCCCTTTTATATTGGTATCAACATAGCTATCTGGAGAGTGATAACTAAATGGAATTGCAATTAAGGCTGCAAGATGAAAGACAATATCTATATCTTCCATTGCCTTACGGACGCCATGAGGATCTCGGATATCACCTGAAAAAATCTCAATTTTGTTTATTTTTCCTTTGGAAAGAGTGTCCAACCATCCCCAGGTATTGAAGGAATTGTAGAAAACAAAAGCTCTTACTTTGCATCTTTCCTTCAATAACGCCTCTGTTAAATGACTTCCGATAAAACCATCCGCTCCGGTTACCAATACGTTCTTATTTGCTATATCCATAACTAACCTCTTTCCTCGTTAATCAAAAAATTCTGAATACTTCCTATTAAGATATAATCCTAAAGTCAATTCCTTCCTCTCATTAATTCAACAATCTTCATCTACTTATTCTTTTGGTTTTTTTCCTTTTATCAATATCAACCCGCCATTTTTATTTAATACAGGAAAACATCGGAACATTGTATCAAAAGCATTCAGTAACCTTTTACCGTTTTTATAGCCCACTATATTTACTAAATGAGGCGGAACAAAAACCATCGACTTTACCTCCACATCTATCAAACCACTACATAAGTTTCTTACTTCTCTCTCACAAATAAGAGGCGTACTTCCTGCTTCTTCGTGCCATAAAGGTAGCGCTTTCTGCAATAAATCAAAAATAGTCCTAAATATTGACTCGTTGTTCTCTGAACCAAAATAGATACCTGCCGGCTTTAAGACTCTTATGATCTCTTGAAAAGCAATCTTTGGGCTAGGAAGGTGATGTATTGTGCCGTACGTAAGCACATAGTCAAATGAAGAAGCGGCAAAAGGGAATTTAGCCGCATCAGCAACAAAAAAAGTGGCTTTCGCGTTATACTTATTTTGTTTATAGCGCTGTATTGCTTCTATAATTAAGGATTTGGAAATATCAAATCCGACCATGTTAAAATCAAGGCCCATAAACGGAAAGGAACTCCTGCCTTGTGCGCAGCCTACGTCCAATAAAAAAGAATTCGGTTTTATCTCTTTTCTCCATTCCGCGAATGAAATTTCATCCACCACCTTCCAAAAAGGCATATTTTGATACGCAGTATAGGTGCATTCGGGATTAACCGCGAACCAATCAGAATGTTTCTGTTGCTTAAGTTGCTCAGAATAATCGAGTTCTCCCCTATGTATATTTGGAAAACCACAACCTAACCCCTTCAACTCTCTAGAGAAATTTCTACAAAAAGCCAACCTATCATTCCTATAACACAAAGGCTCCACCAAAAGCTCTAACAGACCATTCTCTATTGGATACCAGTTTCGGCAATTATTGCACACAAGAACCCCATTATTTATATCTTCATTATTAAACAAATCGAAGATTTCTTCATGTAATCTTCCACTAAAGCAATCTGGACAAATCAACGATTTTATAATATCGGTTCTCATGTTTCTTTATGTTCGATTCAACATCTCTAAATATATTCTTTTTATTTTCGCCTTCTCGCATCCTGTGGTAAAACTACTTGAAATTTTCTCTCTCCCATTTCTGCCGAATTCAATCGCTCTTTGCGGATGCTTACATAAATAAATAATTTTCTCTGCAAATAATTGCTGATTTGCAGTATCTATTAAGATCCCATTCTTTTCATTTTCAACTATCTCTCGTATGCCATCAATATTTGAAGCGATGACCGGCCTGGCTAATGCGAGCGCTTGAAGCAGAACGTTGGGGCACCCTTCTCTTATTGATGGCATAACAAATAAATCGATTCTTTCGAGCGCCTCAAATGGTCTTACCCATGCGTTATCGGTTAAGGTAACTTGGGAACCAATGCCCAGTCTTCGTATTAGATTCTCCAGGTTAATTCTTTCCGGTCCATGCCCTACAATTACAAACCGAGCTCCGGGGAACTCTTTTAATACGCGAGGGACAGTAGCTAGTATACGGTCCAAAGACTTTTCCCTACTGAATCTAGCGATTGTGCCAATAACAGGTTTGCCTGCATTTAGATTTTCAAAAGAAAACTCCATGTTTTTATAATAAGGTGGGATATCTACTCCTAAATGCACAACTTCAATTGTTTCAATTGTTCGGAATCTTCCTGAGACCAGCTCATTTTTTAGTCCTTCCGAGACAACGATAGTCTTTTTAAACCACCCGTTTACCAACCTGTTGGCTAGCCGATAAAAAAGCCGTTTTATTATGGAAATATTCTCCTCGATTATTTTTGACTCGTGCTGTGAAATAATATTCCTCTTTCCGGAGAAGTATGCAGCCATACCCCCCAAAATGTCAGATTGGATTTGAAAAGTATGAACTATATCTATTCTTTTCTCGATATAAATCCTGCGTAAATGCAGTATGAAGGGAATAATCAGCAACTTTTTAAAACGAGGAATCAAGAATAGATTATCCTCCCTTACCCCTTCAAGTAACATAAATTTTCTTAGTTCGCCCGCAATGCGGGAGCAAGCAATGATGCAAATGGTTAAATCGTCTTTGTCAAAAAACCGGTAAATATTTTTCAAGTGGGTATTCTTCCCGCCCAGTTGATTCATGCTGGTACATACAAGTGCTACATTAATCTTTTCTTTTCCTTCGAGTTTCGTCATTTCAAACGTACCGGTAGTTTGCAAGAGAATTCTTTAATTTTCTCAATGCCAGAATGATTATACGAATGGCCAAGAAAACATATTTAATACCCACCATATGCGGATTAACTTCATTCTGCCATTTTTTCAAAAGGGTTAAATATTTGGAGAGGAACACTCCTATATCCGCGGTGGTACTTCGATCATGAACTCGATAGACTGCCAAGGGCTTATCAATAAATGAAATAACTTCATTTTTGCTAATCCGTAACCAAAGATCAAAATCTTCCATTGACCGAGGATTTTCATCAAAGAGATAATTATCCGCATGCCGATTCCGGAATACGACGGTTAAACAAGGGATGAAATTGTCCGATAAGAAAAGGGAATCAAATATCCTTCCGGATTTCATCTTATGTTCCGGAGGGGCTATTTTCTTATCTAAAATCCTACCGTCTTTCATGACAAGGTATTGCGAATAGAGCATGAAAACGTCGTTATGTTGTTCGAGAAAATCGACCTGTCGAATAAGTTTATTCTTAAGCCAAAGGTCATCTGCATCAAGCAAAGCGATATATTTTCCTTTTGCATTCTGGATGCCCATATTCCGCGGCCTGGCAGGACTGCCTGAGTTCGACGGGGAAGAAATCAGCTTGATCCGGGGATCTTCCTTGGCCAGATCAGACACGATATCACGGCTTGCATCAGTAGAGCAGTTATCCACTACCAGCATCTCCCAATTGCGGTATTCCTGGCCCATGACCGAACGTACGGTTTCATTAATAAATTGCCCCGCGTTATACATAGGGATTACCACGGAGACTAACGCCTGACCGCTACTCTCCGTTGCTATTTTACGGCTACCGATTCCTGTCTCCTTACATTCTCGATCCATTTCTCTATCTCTAAATTACTTAATTTAACATTCCTCTTCTGTGCTCCGATGTTGATTTTCCGTAAAGAATAGTACACAACTGTTTTAATCCTCCTCAAATCATCCTTTCTATGGTCGCTGATCACTGCAAACAGGGTTCTTTTAAGAAACTGATATGCATGTCTTAGTATGCTTTCAATATACTTAATAAAGGCCATGCCATAATGCCCATTCCGCCAATAATAGACGGTATCTATATCCTGCTGCATCTGAATGACCTTACGCATCAACATATCGCTGGGGAATTCGGATAAATTATACTTATAATATCCAAAACTTCCTATATTCAAAAGGTATTCTCTCGTATCGGGGACCATATTCGTCCTCTTCATATAGTCAAAGAGGGGTGCACCCGGATAAGCAGTTGCCCATGAGCCGTAAAATTGCTTCGTGCTTAGATTTGCATTAATAATGAACTTCTTTGTCTCTTCAAGGGTCTGGAGGTTCTCCCCGGGCATACCAAAAACCATATTAGCGACCATTGGAATGCCAACCCGCTTAGTCAATCTGATAGCATTCAGGTTCTGTTCAACCGTGGTACCTTTCTTCATCACATTTAGCATTTTTTGGCTTCCACTCTCTATCCCGTAACTGAACCGTATAAATCCAGCCTTCTTCATACTCCTGAGCATCTCCTCAGTTATTAATGAAGGCTTGCCTCCACCGGACACAAAGCGCACACCAAGATTTTCCCGATGAATACTTTCGCACAATTCGATTGTTCGATTGCGATCACAATTAAAAAGATCATCTATGATATAAAAACAGTTCACCCCGTATTTTCGCTTCAGGAACCGTATATTCTCAATTACATATTTCGTTGAATGATACCGGTGATTATTATTAAAATGAAAACAGAAGGTGCAGGAAAACGGGCACCCTCGTGAAGTCAGCAATGGCAGTAAACGGATCCTGTCTTCCTTAAGACTACTCCTATCAGGAATGATATCTTCGGCCCATTTGGTGAGTTCGTTAATATAATATTCGTGGTCCACCTCATCATATGATATAAACGGAATATTGTCTAGATTGCTGGTCGGTCTTGGGACATTCGATTCGTATCTACCGTCTTTTAAATAGTGCAAACCGGCCACCTCTTGAATACAGCATTTCCCTTCAAGATAATCAAGCAGCTTTTGGATGGCGATTTCACCTTCCCCCTCGATTAAGAAATCAACCGGCGCATGGTTTAACCACACATCTTTTATAGGCACACCGACAGACCCGCCCACTACGATCGGAAGTTTTTTTCTCACGTCTCTTATTCTTTTTACAAAATCGTCATAAAAGAAATACGTGCTCACCACCCCCCCTAAGCCCAATACATCAAAGTCCTGCTGCAGAATGTAATCCAATAAGCTATTATCCAACAGCCTGAATTTTCCAGGGAATTTCTCAAGCAGGTAAGGGATATCTATTATTTGCGCCTCGTGCCCGATCGCTCGTATTGCGCTGGCGATATAAAGCAGGCTTGTCGGAGGGAAAAAATAAGTATCTGCTCTGCGGGGCGGATAGATCAACAGAACTTTCATATGTTACTCCTTTAAAAGTTTATGCGCAAAACTGTTTAAGTAATTCCTGATTGGGCTCGTTAAAAGACTTGCGAACAATGCCCTGAAAGAAGTTACGCCTCTCTTCGACCTCATCTGGGGTCAAGTTTCCGATTTCCCGAAGCACATCCAGGATCTCCTGTCTTGTCCTCGCCTTAAATGACGCCCCATAAAACCATTCCAGTTCATCCATATCAAACCAAATATCCGATTCGATAAAGACAACGGGGATATTTAACGCAACGGCCTCATACGCTACTGCGGTAGAATCGCACAATAATACCGTGGTATACGATAAAACATTCTGGATTGGCTCATGTATGAATTTGATGTGCAGAGGCAATTGTTGCATGCCCAAACGATCAAGAATGTCTCTGGCGAGCTTATCCGGACGGCCCATTTTAGGATGCAATTTGATAAGAACATGGAAATCATTCAAATCTCGCAGGACATCGATTGCTTTATATACGGCCTCGAATGCGCTCCAATAATCTATAGAACAGGCAATGAGGATAACCCTTTTGCTCTCCGAATTCGCCTCCGTTTTAGCCGCTGAGGCATTTAACTTAAATATGTAATCGAAACGTAACGCCGGCCCATTGATCAATCTGGATTCAATAGCCTTATCTGAAGACAGAATCCGGCAGTATTCCATGCCCATAGTTATGATCTTATCGGGCACCTGTAACGAGTTGGTGTCCTTCACTGAAGGAAAATAGTTGAGGTACAATAACGGGAAAGGCGTATGCTGATACCCGATTAATTCCGCTGCGGGAAAATACTTTTTAATACCCAGCCTCAATGTCTTTTCCCATCCCTGGTTTTCATATAGATGGATTACCCTTCTTAGTTTAATGCCTAAAGATCTCACATACTTACCCACAAAATAAAACTGTATCTTCTCCAACTGGGCCCTTTTGGACTTTTCCTTTTTCAACTCATTAAGGAATAAAGCGGTCATATCAATGCCGAACACGACAATGGGCTTTTTTATTTTCACCGGATTGTATAACGTCAATACCATAATACAAAGGACATCAAGAAACTTCAGGCATTGTTCAGGAAAGATGACTAATTCCTTCATTCGTTTGGCACTATCGACTATATCCTTATAGGTATCCTTCCCGCATAGAGGGAAAGCAATATACCCTACGGGATTATTGCATGCATGCAGGTAGTGCGGGAACGCCCCAAAATACTTATCATTGTCTAAAAACTCTTTCTCTTTAAACGACTCGGCATCTGCCCATAATGTTAACAATGTTTCCGGCAATTGAGAACGGCCCCCGGCATGGTTCCTATTACCGGCCATCCCGCAATAAAAAAGGGTCCACGTTCTCTGCGTCCACAACAAGAGAAATCGTACACGTTGTAAGAATGCATAACAATATATTCGACAGTTAAACCATACCCTTAAAGGCCACTCAGCGGTTACCGTCAGAAACGAATTCCCCCAGATCATCTCCGCATCCTGTTTACGATCTTCTGCTAATCGCTTGATAAAAAATCCTAAATACAGATCTTCACAAAAAACCACTAATGTCCCCCTGTCTTTGGAGATGATATCATTCGTAACAATGAGGGCGCAACAGTTATAAAAGAAATCCGAAACATAGGGATTTCTCTCCGCGATATCGGTTGCATACCAAGAGAATGCAAAACGGCTCAAGGAAATATTTTTATC
>Ga0180007_10004849_pt1 | contig 14031 bp, 10 predicted proteins | sample MM_PC_MetaG_FD_121122 | JGI IMG/M metagenome (GOLD analysis project Ga0180007, IMG submission 121122) | Groundwater microbial communities from the Aspo Hard Rock Laboratory (HRL) deep subsurface site, Sweden - MM_PC_MetaG | ecosystem: Environmental > Aquatic > Deep subsurface > Groundwater... | reverse complement strand
CAGACCGTCAAGCAATTCAAATTGTTTAGAGCAAATAGAGTTTCATAGAGAAGAATGTTTAGGGTTGCTTCCGTTTTTACGATAAAACAAATTAGCTCACTTCTTCCCTTTCTTCATCTCTTCTTTCCGCACCAGCGGCCCAGTAACTTTAACCAGCAAACCAGGCAGACCAGTTCCAACAGGAATCGGCTGGTTCAGCAAAATATTTTCAATCACAGAATTCAATTCGTCTTGAGAACCTTTAAGAGTTGCGTTGACAAATTGTTTGTCCGGAGTTTCAAAAGTCGCCCTCGCCAAAATGCTCGCTTTGTCAGTGATAATTCCCATTCGCGTAACTCCCTTAACAGTTCCAGAGGAAGTCATTGCATCGGCAACAAGAGAAAGGTGTCTTCTGTTAATATCCAAACCCTGCGTTTCAATAACATTCTTAAGTTCATCTATTATTGCCTGTCTTGCCGCTTCAATACCAAAAACATTTTTAACGTCGTGAATATCATTAGAAAATATCTTGTCTTTGTTAACACCTTTAATCTCTGAAACATCTGCAAGATTAGAACCACTTGTAAGAACAACATAATCTCTTTCTTTCTTAGAAACAACAACCTGCGGAACGCCCTTCACTCCAGAGACAACTGCCTTCTTTAATTTTTCTTTCAGCTTGTACATTTCTTTAAATCCAAGGTCTGGCAAAGCAAGAATAATTTTATTTCCGTTCAGCGTTGCTTTAAATTTTTTATTAGCAAGTTCGTCAACAACTTTTTGTGGTCCAGTATGCGCAGCTCGCAACGCACTTGAATCAAGCTCAACTTCAATTTTTTTATTTCCAAAATCAAGATTTATCTCTGAAACAATTTCCGCAAGCATGACTTCTTTGATTTTTTCCGCAGCAATTTTCGCATTTTTTTCGTTGTTATGTTCAGAGTCAAGATAAATTTCCATCATCGGAGTTGACGGTTGTTTTCTTGCGTCAAGGATTTCTATCAAACGAGGCAGTCCAAGTGTAACCTGCATTTGCGCAACACCAGCCATGTGGAAAGTTCTAAGAACCATCTGCGTAGATGCTTCACCAAATGATTGCGCAGTCACAACTCCAACAGCTTCTCCTGGGGAAATTTTGTCGTCTTTCAAGTGCAATTTAGAAACATCTTTCCCGTCGTCGCCGTACATAAATTGAACAATATTTTCAGAAGCATCCCTAACTGTCATGTCATATTCAACTTTCAAATCCTGCAAGGCAGAAACCAATCTTCTATAAAGATAACCCGACTTCGGCGTTCTCAAAGCAGTATCCATTATTGCGTCTCTTCCAGTTATCGCACCAAAGAAAAACTCTGTCGGCTTCAGCCCTTTCAAAAACGATGACTTGATAAATCCTCTTGCTTCAGGTCCAAGATTTCCTCTCTTAAAGAAAGAAAGCGTTCTGCCAGTATAACCAAAACTAATTCTTTGGTTCCACAATGTCTGCTGCCCAACACAAGCGCACATCTGAGTAATATTCGACACGCTTCCGCAGCTTCCAGATTTAATCATTCTGCTAAAATTCGCCTCATCTGGGAGGTGTGTCTTAACAACTTCGTTGATATCTGTCCTAACATTATTCAAAATCTTCATTATTTTTGTCTCCCGAGTTTCTTCTTTTGTCTTCCCAGGCATCGCCTCAATTTTACCAAGCGCATAATCTTCAACAATCTCAGATGTTTTCTTTTCTGCTTTTGCAAGAATTTCTTTTGTTATTTCTTTAACTTTTTCAGGAACATCCAAGTCATGCAATGATAAAGTATAGCCCTTTCGCGTAAGGTATACAGTTCCTAAAAGAAATGCGCGATTTATCGCATCAACTGCAACTTCACGTCCAAATTCCCTGTCAAGCACTTTAACCATTTCCCCATCTTCAGCTCCAAATGTATTGCTCCCGTTTATCACCGAAGGAACGTTAATACTTGAACCCTTTGGAATAAGCTGCGAGAAAACCTCTCTTCCTGAAATTTCTTTTTTCTTTACATTATTCAAAATATTTGCAGAAAATAATAATTGGTCTGCCTCACTTTTCTTAAGCGTATCTTTTGCAAGAAGGTGCGCACCAGTAACAGCATCTGCAACTGTCCCAACAAGATTTGTGTTGTTCTTTGAAGAAATTATATTTTTATTTACATCTAAAAGCATTTTTGCTTCAGACAATGCTTCTTCATTTTGCGGGCTATGGAGGTTTGTTTCGTCACCGTCGTAATCTGCGTTGTAAGGTGCAGCTGCCGCCGGATGCAATCTAAATGTTCTTCCTGGAAGAACTTTAGCATAATGAGCCATCAGTCCCTGTTTGTGCAAAGTCGGATGCCGGTTGTGCAAAATTATGTCGCCGTCTCTCAGATGCCTTTCTATTTTATAACCTGGCTGAATCTCTGCCATAATTTCTTCCTTCAAATCCTCTGTAATTCTTTTTCTTCTTCCGTCAGGTCGGACAATGTTGTTCGCTCCAGGATAAGCTGTTCCTTGCTTCACAAGCTCTTTCATTTGTTCAAGATTTGTAGTTGTTACAGACTCTGCAACTGTAATAATCTCAGCAATTTGCTGAGGCACACCAAGCTCGTTAATTTGTAGATAAGGATCTGGACTCACGACAGTTCTTGCACTGTAATTAACTCTTTTCCCAGCAAGGTTGTGTCTTATCCTTCCCTCTTTTCCTTTAATCCTTTCGGTGATTGTTTTCAATGGTTGTCCAGAACGATGCCTGGCTGGAGGAATCCTTGAGACATTGTTATCAAAAAATGTTGTAACGTGATATTGCAGCAAGTCCCACAAATCCTCGATAATAACTTCTGGCGCTCCGGCATTTAGATTTTCCCACAATCTTTGGTTAGCCCGAATAATATCGCTCAGTTTGTGAGTCAAGTCGTCCTCGCTTCTTTCCCCGCTGTCCAAAGTAATCGACGGCCTGACAGTAACTGACGGCGCCAACAGCAAAGAAATAACCGCCCTTTCTGGCCTGGCTGTAATTGTATTTATCCCAATTTTCTTTAGCTCCTCATCAGGGATATTGACAAGCCGTTCTCTTATTTCAATTGGGTTCAATCTTTTCCGGTCAATAAAAAAGCTTGTCGGTTTTTCCAGTTTTACTCTTTCAATCGTTTCATTACAATGCTGACATTTTTTAGCGTCGCGAGCTTTTTTCGCCCTTAGCGCAGGAGCCAGCCCTTTTTGTTTTTCATCGCTCAAAGTCAGCTTACCGCAATGCGGACAAAAACTTCTTAAACACAATTCAATTAATGGAATATACTTAATGTGCAAAATAGGTCTTGCAAGTTCAATGCTTCCCGAATGCCCTGGACATTCTTTCACCCTCTTCCCGCACGTCCTGCATCGCACGCCAGGGTCAATCGCGCCAAGCCGCAAATCCATCAGCCCACCGTCAACTGGAAATCCATCAATATCATAAAGCTCTGGCGTCACAATTTTAACTGCGCTGATTTTCTTAATCTGTTCCGCACTAAGCAAGGCAAAACTAAGAGACCTTACCTGTTTTCTCGTATGTTTATTGTTCATCTCTTCTTCCTCCCAGATTCAGGTTTACTTTTTAATTCACTAAAATCTGTTCTAACTTTCGCAAATGACGTTTTTACTTCGTGCTTAAATCTTTTAAACTCATATTTGAATTCTTTTGTCTCATCACTCAACGTCCAAAGCTTGAACATCAACGTCAAAAACAAAACAATCACAATACTAAGTTCTGTCACACCGTCTGCAAAAATTTTCCAAACTATCAAGATAATTGAGATTATCAAAAACACCCAAAACAAAGCGTTAAGTATTTCTTTTCTTTTCATTTACTAATCTCCTCCCATCTGGTTAAAAAATTACCATTACCCATTCTTCTTCCTGGTCTTTCCAATTCTTCATTTCTATCAATTCTATTGTTCATATTTATTTTTCAAAACAAATTTAGTTTGGATTCCAAGCCCGAGCAGTTCATCGACAAGCAGCTTAAACGCATAGGAAATTTCAATCGGTTCTACCTCACTGCTGCCGCACATAGGACAAACTACCTTGTTTCGTATAGCATCTTCATAACCCATGTTGCCGCAATCCTTACAGACATACGAAATAGTTTTGTCAGAGTCATATCTTTCCTTCAACAGCAAAGAAGCCCCATGCCCAGCCAATGCCTGCTGTTCCATCTCTCCCAACCTCAAACCTCCACCTTTAGCACGCCCTTCAATCGGTTGTCTTGTAAGCAGGGTAACTTTTCCAGACGCGCGCGCATGGATTTGGTTCTTTACCATTCTTTCCAATTTAAGATAATACATATTCCCAATATAGATTTTGGCTTCCATTTTTTTCCCAGTCACACCGTTGTACATTGTTTCTTTTCCGTCGTAGCTAAATCCAAGTTCTTCAAGCTGCCTTTCAAGCCCCCCAACGTTCTGTCCTGTAAACGGCGTCCCGTCAATAATTTTTCCAGTTATCGCAGCAGTCTTGCTAGCTAAAAGTTCTATCAAATAACCGACAGTCATTCTGCTCGGAATTCCATGCGGGTTGAACATCAAGTCAGGTTTAATTCCGCTCGCAGTAAATGGAACATCATCTGGATTTGCAATCATTCCAATAATTCCTTTCTGTCCGTGAGGTGAAGAAAATTTGTCTCCGACTTCAGGCAATCGCGAGTCTCTCGTTCTTACGTCAACGATTTTATTTCCTTCGCTGTTAACGCTGATAAATGCAGCATCAATAGTTCCCCGTTCTCCTTGCTTTATCACAAAACTTGCTTCTTTTTTTGCTTGTATGCTTAGGTCTCTTGCCTCTGATAAAAATTTCGGAGGAGTAACCTTCCCAATAACAACATCTCCCGAATTCATGTCTGCTTCAGGATAAGCAATACCATCATCTTCTAAGAATTGATAAACTTTTTCTGTTCTGTAACTTGAAACATCTTTATCTGGGATTATGATTTCATCAGCCAAACCTCCAGCATATTGTAACTCTGTAGCAGAATACGGTCTGAAGTAAGTGCTTCGGCCCATCCCTCTGTCCACACTTGCCCTGTTCAGAACAATAGCGTCTTCAATGTTGTAACCTTCAAACGGCATGATTGCCACGACAATGTTTTGTCCAGAAGGATAAATATCCAACGTGTCATAAATAAAACTCCTTACAAGAGGTTTTTGAGGATAATGCAAAATAGAAACATTTGTATCAATTCTGACAAGATAATTTGCAGCATAAATTCCCAAACCTTGGGTCAACGTCTTGCTTCCCCGCAATAGTTTAGAACCTGGGTTGTGATTTGCAAATGAAACAAGACTTGTAATCAAACCAAGAACGTCGACAGGATGCACTTCCAGATGTGTATGCTCTGCCTCTATTTCTTCAGGATTCAACGCAACATATGCGTTCTCTTCCTCTGCAGCGTCAATATACTCAATAACTCCCTTGTCAACTAAATCAGCCCATTTGAGTTCCCCCTGTTCAATCAGCACGAGGTCTTCGTCCTTCAGTTTAGAAGCGCCATTCTCCACAATTATCAGCGGTCTCAAAACTCTGCCAACGCCAGAAGAAATAGTAACTTGTTCGAAAACATCGTCATATCTTACACTAGTTTCTAATGGGACTTCTTTCTTCCTTCGCATCTCTCTGAATTTTTTTGCAAACAATTCCCCATCTTCGACACATCCGAGAAATTTCCCGTTCATGAAAACATTTTTCCCATCAGAAACATCTCTATTCAAACCAAGAGGTTCAAACTTTTTAATTATAACATTTTCATCAAACTCAATTATTGTAGAAATTTTTGCCAACAAAGATAAATTTTTTCTCAAGCCAACTTCCGTTCCTTCTGGAGTTTCTATAGGGCAAAATCTTCCGTAGTGAGTTGGATGCAAAGTTCTCGCCTTGAAATTTTCCTGGTCTCCCGGGAGCAAGCTGCTGACTTTTTGCAGCTGCGACAAAACTCTCAAATAATTTGTCTTGTTCATGTTTTGCGTCACGCCGTTTCTCTCGCCAATCCAACTCCCAGTCGCAATCGCGCTTTCAACTCGATGCGTGAACAAAGTCGACTTCGCAATTGTTTTCAAGGAATAAAATTTCTTTCGCTTAGAAACTTTCTGCAGAGAATATTGTATATCTCGAACAAGGATTTTCAAATTAACCCTGAACAAATCAGACATTAAGTTTCCGGAAAGTTTCACCCGCTTGTTTGCATAGTGGTCTTTGTCTGTCCTTATTTCCTTATCGTCTTTTGCTCGCAGATACAATCTAACAAGCCGGCACAAACTAACTGCTTTATCCATTCGACAATTTTTAGTCGTCCCAATGTTTGGCAGGAGGAAAGAATCAATCCTTTGTTTAATCCTGTCTAAAATTTCTTTTTTAGTTCCCTGAACTCCTGTCTTTTCAGCAAGATACAACATCGCATCTTCAGCACTCTGCAGTTCTGCAAATTCATAAAGGTTCACAATCAAACAATCATTTTCAATCCCAATACTTCTCGCTATGTCTGCTTCTTTAACCAGGCCTAATGTTTTCAACAAAACCAGAATCGGAATATTACGCAGTCTGCTAAAAGTCAGCTCAAGAATTCCTTCATTTGTCTCGGAAATTGTAGTGGGAATCCGGTAAGAACCTTTTTCTGAAAAAACTCTTAATGTAAGCCCCTGTCGTCCTTCTTCGATAAACGGTTGGTTCGGCGCCAAGTCCTCAGACATAACAATCACTCTTTCATTTCCATTTATAATAAAATATCCGCCAGGGTCAAGCCGGTCCATGTAATTCTCAGTCAATTCATCTTTGCTCATGCCATAAGTATTGCATTTTGAACTTCGAATCATTATAGGAATTCTTCCGACTTCAACTTCAGAACTTTCTGATTGGTTCTCATACTTAACACTTAGCTCCGCATAAACTGGAGCCGCATAAGTAAGTTTTCGCAGTTTCGCCGCAATCGGAGTAATCGGCGTAAGGCTCCCGTCTGCTTCAATTATATTCGGCTTTCCAATTCGAACCTTGCCAAATTGTATTTCTACATCTTGATCAACCAGCGTCTCATTAAGCTCCTCGACAATTTGTTGAACTCTGTTCTCTATAAAATCATTGAAAGACCGAATATTCGACTCAACTAAAGAATGCTGTTCAAGATACCTTTGAATTAAAATATTTTTTTTGTCCATTATAAAACTACAACCCTGTGATAAACACAAATTCTATCATCTTCCTTTCTTTCTATCTTGAAAACATCTCCAGGAACACAACCTTCTGGCAAAGCAGGATCGTCAACTCGTATTTTTGGTAGTTGGGACAAAGAGATGTTGTACTTATCAAGCAATTTTTTTATCTCTTCTGGTTTCAACTTTACATGTTTGGGTTGTAATTTGTGCATGGATTTGACGATGAATATTTAATTAACGACTGCGCAATGATAAAGGAAATTTGTGAAAGGTGGTTTTTAAACTTTTCTGATGAGAGAATTTCCGTGGAAATGCCAAAAATGGCCCCGACGGGATTTGAACCCGCGACACCTGGCTTAAAAGGCCAGTGCTCTAACCAGGCTGAGCTACGGAGCCATTACTAAAATGAGAAAAATTCGCTATATAAAATTATGTAATGCCATCACATGCTCCAATTTACAGACAATAAGCAATGCTCCACAACAAGATTAACATGATGATGATTATTTAAAAAATATTTTGGAGGAAAAGGGTAGTGGTAACTAATCTTGCTATTTCTAAGTTGTAACAAACAAATTAATTACGATTTACTTAATCTCCCCAACTTTCTTAACAAGCTCTTCTTTGTTCAAAAGCCCAGTGATTTGGTCAACTTGTTTCCCATCTCTAAAAAAAATCAATGTCGGGATGGACATAACTTGAAATCTTTGCGCAAGTTCAGAATTCTCGTCAACATCAACCTTGCCGAACTTTGCTTTGCCCCTCAGTTCTCCAGCAGTTTCCTCAAGCACAGGTGCCATCATCTTGCACGGCCCGCACCATTCTGCATAAAAGTCAACAACAACCTTGTCTTCCCTAACAAATTTGTCAAAATTCTTCACATCCAACTCTGTAACTTTACCGGCCATTAGTTCAAAAGAAAAACATGATTAATAAAGTTTTTGGCGCACCGAGAAACTTATTAACTTTTATCACTTAAAATTATCATGAACAAATCCCAACTCCTCACTTCATTAAAAAAACAATTCCCAAGCAAAATCGTAAAGGCCTTTGCAAAAGTCCCTCGCGAAGACTTCGTTCCAAAAGAATTAAAATCAGAAGCATATCTCGATACAGCCCTGCCTCTTGAGCAAGGAGCGACAATTTCCCAGCCGTGCACAATCGCTTCCATGCTTTCCCTTTTAGAACTAAACCAAAAACAAAAAATCCTCGAAATCGGCTCTGGCTGCGGTTACGTTCTCGCGCTCCTCGCAGAAATTTCCCAAGCCAGCGAAATCTACGGAATCGAAATCCTAAAATCTCTTGCAGAAAGCTCAAAAGAAAATTTATCAACTTACAAAAACATCACGATAATAAACAAAAACGGCTCTCAAGGATTAAATGAAAAAGCGCCTTTCGATAGAATCCTCATCAGTGCCAGCGCAGACAAAATGCCAGAACATCTTTTCCAGCAGTTAAAAGACAACGGAATTCTCGTCACTCCAGTGAACAATTCAATCTTTCAAATTAAAAAACAAAACAATAAACTCTCCACAAAAGAATTTCCAGGATTTGTGTTTGTCCCGCTAATCAACACTAATCATAATTAAAAGAGCTATTGCACCAATAATAAAAAGTCCAATTAGCAAAGGGGAAATCATGGAAAATAATCCAAGCCCAGCTGGGATTTCTTCGTCAGCAACAACAAGCGCGTTTGTCCAAGATGAAAAACTAAACAGCAGGATTAAAGCCAAAACAAACGCAAACATCAGAGCAATCTTAGGTTTTTCCATCCAAACAAATAGACAAAGAGATTTTTATATTTATTGGATTATGCAATTTCCCTCAAACAAATCTTATAACCCCGCCCAATCAATATCATAAAGCATTCCTGGTTTGAATAATAATCTTGGGGGCAGCGGAAGCTAAATTGTCCTACCCAAAAATTAATCAATAATCATTATCTAAAACACAAATATTAATAAAATCCAGAATCATAAAGTAATCATGCGACGTGGAGAAGAATTAGAAGATATTGGTTTTTTAGCTGAATGTGAACCTCCTTCCTCGTTTTCCAGATGCTTTGCCCTGTATTCACATAAAGTCATGTTAGGCCATCTTAACAACAGTTGGACACATCACTACGAATTAGCTCTTAGAAAACATCGGAAAGAATTATTAGCTCGAGAAGACCTCAACCCAAAGCTAAGAAAATATATTAAAAAACATATTCCTGAATAATCTCTTCTTTCCCCCCATAGTTATTCCCCACACCCAGACCGAGTCGTCTGCTTACAACTCGTGCAAAGAATCTCACAATTCCCAATACGCCGAGCAACACCGCCACAAATCGGACACGCAATTCCTTCGTCTTGCGCAAACTCCTCCAGCGACGCCTGTTGGTCTTCTGTTTCTTCAAAATCCTTGATGTTAATCTCAATGCCGCCAGAACCTTCGCCAAAATTATTAACCATGAACTGCGCAACATAATCAACGATAGACGAAGCTGTCCGTATATGCCCGATTCGAGCGTCAACTTCCCCGCCGTTGTTGTTCTTCACAAAACCAGCCGGCTCAAATTTCTGATGCCTGAATCTGTTAAACAAATTCTTAATCGGAACGCCGTATTGAAGATTTATTGACATCGAAGTTGCCCATGCGTCAAGCAAACCTCTTATCGTCGAACCTTGTTTGTGCATCGTAACAAAAACCTCGCCCGGCTTTCCGTTGTCATAAAGCCCAACAGTCAAATAACCTTCATGCCCTGAAATCTCAAACTTATGCGTTATCGACCGCCGCGTCTGCGGAAGTTTCTTCCTTTCCCCAATTAAAGCAACTTGTTCTTTCTTTACAATTTCGCCATCTGTTCTTCTCGTGTTCAGCGGCTGGCTCCTCTTGCTGTTCTCCCGATAAATCGCAAGTGCCTTAAGTCCCTGCTCCCATGCAAAAATATATGCTCCAGCAATCTCTTCAACTGTTGATTCTTCTGGCATGTTAACTGTCTTGCTTATTGCGCCAGAAATAAACGGTTGAACACAACCCATCATTTTAATGTGTCCAGAAGAATGTATTGCCCGTTTGCCTTTTGCAGCTTTGAACGCACAATCAAAAACCGAAATATGCTCTTCCAAAAGATGCGGCGCCCCTTCAATAGTGTCGTTTTTCCCAATGTATCCAACAATTTCTTTTATCTGTTCCTCGCTATAACCTAATTTTCTCAACCCGCCAGAAACACTTGTGTTAACCATTTTCAGCATCCCGCCGCCAGACAAAACTTTGTAAGCGACAAGCGCAATCGCCGGCTCAACGCCAGTGGTCGTGCAGTCCATCATAAATGCAGTTGTTCCAGTCGGAGCAAGAACAGTTGTCTGCGCACTTCTAAAACCGTTTTTCTCGCCAAGCTCAATCGCATCAACCCAAGAATCCCAAGCATCATTAACCAAGTATCTCAAAGTAAAAGGAATTGCTTCAACATCAATTTCCTTAACACATTTTCTGTGCATTCCCATAACTTCCATCATCGAATCTTTGTTTTTCACAAAACCTGGAAACGCTCCTTTCAACCCAGCCAGTTCTGCCGATGTTTTATATGCCTCACCGCACAAAATCGCAGTCACAGCGCCAGCAATCGCTCTGCCAGCATCAGAGTCATAAGCCAGACCAAGCTCCATTAGCAGCGCACCAAGATTTGCATAGCCCAATCCAAGCGCCCGGTAATCGTGAGAATTCTGCATAATCTTTTCCCCAGGATAACTAGCTCCGTCAACAATCAACTCCATCGCAATAATCATTGTCCTGACAACTTTCTTGAATTTTTCAACATCAAACCTCCCGTCGTCTGTCAAAAACTTAATCAAATTAATCGAAGCAAGGTTGCACGCAGAATCGTCTAGAAAAATATATTCACTGCATGGATTACTAGCGTTTATTCTTCCAGAATTTTTGCACGTGTTCCATTTGTTCACCGTCGTGTCAAACTGCATACCTGGGTCGCCGCAAATATGCGTTCCTTCTGCAATTTTCTCAATTATCTCTTTTGATTTGAGGGTTTCGCAAACCTCGCCGGTCTTGACGTATTTAGTTTTCCAATCACCATCATTCTTTACAGATTTCATAAACTCATCAGAAACTCTAACAGACAAGTTGCAATTTTGGAAAAAAATACTTCCGTAAGCCGTGCCGTTGAGTCCGCTTCCATAACCTTGCTCAATCAAAGCCCAGGCCTTTTTTTCTTCGTCTGCCTTAGCCCTGATAAACTCCATAATATCTGGATGGTCAACGTTTAAGATTTCCATTTTCGCAGCCCGCCTTGTCTTGCCCCCAGATTTTATAATTCCTGCGTAAGCGTCATAGCCCTTCATAAAACTCACCGGCCCCGAAGCCCGCCCCCCGCCAGTCAAGATTTCTTTTGAGCTCCGCAATGTCGAACGGTTTGTCCCTGTGCCGCTTCCTGCCTTGAACAAATTAACTTCTGCAATCTGAACTTTCAAAATTGAATCCATGTCGTCTTCAACACTTTGAATAAAACACGCAGAACATTGCGGCCTGTCGCTCTGCTTCTGGCTTTTCATAACTCGCCCCAAGGAAGAATCCCAAACATAAGCAGAAACACCGCCAGCGTTTTTATCATACTCCTGAATTCCAACATTAAACCAAACCGGAGAATTAAAAACAGCCAGTTGGTTAAGGCAAATCGCAGCAATCTCGTCTTTAAGAATTTTCGCCTGCTCCTCGCTAAAATATTTTTGTTTTATTCCCTGCCTTTCAAAAAATCTCGAAACCCTCCCGATTAACTGCTCTACTGAATTTTCCCTTTCATTTTTTTCTTGCGCCCCCCAAAAATATTTGCTCGCAACAATTTTTATAGCAAGCGCTGACCAAAAGTTCGGCCGCCTCACCGCTGGCTGCGTAAAAATCACCTTACCAGAATCATCACTAACGCTTACTTTTTCTGCAATCCAGTTTATCGGCTTGCCATTTGCGTCAAACTCAAAAGGGTTTTTCCCAACCTGCGTAAAATACCGCTCAAGTTCCATTGAACTCAATGCAAGCGAAGCATCTATCTTTTGCTCAACACCACGCTCCAACTCTTTCCCATTATTCCAATAGTTGCCACCAGAATTTTCTATAAAGCCGTTTACCATCAGATATTTGATAACTCCCTAATTTCTTTTTTAAAATCGCCCAGCTCTGTAAAGTCCCTGTAAACCGAAGCAAATCTGATGTAAGCCACTTTGTCGATTTTCTTAAGCTCGTTGGCGACCATGTCTCCGATAATTGTCGATTTTACTTCTTTGCCTTTTCTTCTCAATCTGTATTCTGTTCTCGCAAGCATTTTATCGATTTTCTCAGAACTCACCGGTCGCTTTTCGCACGCCTTCATAACTCCATTCTTTAACTTTTCATAATCAAAAGCTTCCCTCGTCCCACCTTTCTTAACAACTCTCAGCCCAGTCCTCTCAACAACCTCCTGCGTGTTAAATCTCTTGCTGCACTTCAGGCATTCTCGCCTCCGCTTGGAAAGTCCTTCAATATCTCGTTTATCAATAACTTTTGTTTCTCTATGCAGACAATATGGGCAAAGCATTTTTAACATCAACCCCAACATGCAGGGTTTTTCCTCCTTTTTAACACAATTTCTTGTGGTTACGTGCGTCACTAATTTCAAAACCTATTTAAAGATTTCTATACAAAATTTTTTATCGTCGTCAAAAATCCCAGTTCAAGCTGTCTTATTTCACGAGTGATAAAAGGAGAAGTTCGGGTAATCTTGTGTGCCAGGTGTTGCAACTTAGAAAATAGCAGGATTATTTCCCCACAGTTGCCAAATATTTTTTGTATAATCAATATCAAATCAAACCTTCGGAATTAGATTAATCTACATACCCCAAAAACAATTGGGATTGTTATAATAATCTCAGGGGTGGCAGAAATTGTTTAAGCTATTTCTTAATCAATATCAAATCAAACCTTTGAAAGTAAACTAATCTGCACAATCAACATAACACTCACCACCCCGCTACTCCGAACGAGATTGTTGCAATAATCACCCGGGCGGTGACAATTATTGAATCTAATACTAAAAACTTATAAACTCTCATCCCCATTTCAATACATGACACTTGAATCAGTCACAGCGTTTTATAGCAATTTCCCGCTTTGGTTAATTCTTATTATTTCGACTTGGTCCCTGGTTTGGAAAGCCCTGGCTTTGTGGAAAGCAGCCGCAATAAAGAAAAATGCGATTTGGTTTATCGTCTTGCTTGTTGTCAACACCTTAGGAATTTTAGAAATTCTTTACTTGTTCATATTTTCAGAAATGGGGAAAGGGAAGAAGAAAAAGAGATAATTCCTATTTCCTTCTTTTGATTAAATCGGTAAAAACCGCTGCGGCACTTAACAAAATAAGAATTGTAAATAACATAGCCAGCCCCAAGTACTTATTTGATAACATTAACGACCTTGCAAACCCATGGACTGCGGTAATTATTCCCCCGCCCAATAAACCAGAATTTAAAGAGTTTAAATTTGTAAAAAGAGCCAACAACGTCCCAGCCATAACCGCCAACGCACTAATAACCATTAAAATAACAAATATCTGAAAATTATATTGCTCTCTAACTTCTTTGTCTCTCCAGGATGGAGATTCATAAAATACCTGTAATCCATAACCGGCGAGTAGCGCAAATATTATTGCTATTCCTATTGCCGAAAATGTATTTGTCAAGGACATAGTGACGTCATAATGAGGATTTATTTAAAGATAATTACATTTTAAGATACTGTCAAGTAAACGAATGATATAAATACTCTGTTATTCTCCTTCTTTAGAAAGGAGGTTACTTTCAATGAGACAAAAATGTATCTTTTGTAAATCTTCTTCGGTTGTAAAAAATGGATT
>Ga0180007_10004848_pt1 | contig 14037 bp, 16 predicted proteins | sample MM_PC_MetaG_FD_121122 | JGI IMG/M metagenome (GOLD analysis project Ga0180007, IMG submission 121122) | Groundwater microbial communities from the Aspo Hard Rock Laboratory (HRL) deep subsurface site, Sweden - MM_PC_MetaG | ecosystem: Environmental > Aquatic > Deep subsurface > Groundwater... | reverse complement strand
TGACTAAATTATATTTTTGGATTTTGAACCTTGAAATTGATTTGAAATTTGGTTTTTGTTATTTGGATTTTTATAGACATTATGTCAAAAATCATCGGTATTGATTTAGGAACATCAAATTCCGCTTGCGCGGTTGTTGAGGCTGGCAAGCCGATAATTATTCCTTCGGCCGAAGGCACGACTGTTGGCGGAAAAGCATTCCCGTCTTACGTCGCCTTTACTAAAGACGGCCAGCTTTTGGTGGGCGAACCGGCGCGGCGGCAAGCCGTGACTAATCCGGAGCGCACTATTTTGGCGATTAAACGAAAAATGGGAACGGATTATAAAGTTAATATTAAAGACCCTTCGGCAGGCTCAGGGCAAGGAAAGGATTATACTCCTCAGCAGATTTCTGCTTTCATTTTGCAAAAAATAAAAAAAGACGCCGAAGCTTATCTGGGCTCGCGCATTGAAAAAGCGGTAATAACCGTGCCGGCTTATTTTAACGACGCCCAGCGTCAAGCGACAAAGGATGCGGGCGCCATCGCCGGTCTGGAAGTGGTGCGAATTATCAACGAGCCGACCGCCGCTGCTTTGGCTTACGGCATTGATAAGGCCGGCAAAGAAGAGAAAATTTTGGTTTTTGATTTTGGCGGAGGCACCCTGGACGTAACTATTATGGATTTTGGCGAAGGCGTTTTTGAGGTAATTTCCACTTCCGGCGATACGCAATTGGGCGGAACAGATATGGACGAGCTGCTGGTAAATTATATTGCCGGCGAGTTCAAAAGGGATTCCGGCATTGATTTGGCAAAAGACAAAATGGCTATGACGCGGCTTAAAGAAGCGGCCGAAAAAGCCAAAATTGAGCTTTCTTCAACTTTGGAAACGGATATTAACTTGCCCTTTATCACGGCCGACCAGAATGGCCCTAAGCACCTGCAAATGAAAATTACGCGCGCCAAGCTGGAGGAACTGGTCAAGCCGATAATTAAGAAATGCCGCGGACCGCTGGAACAGGCGTTAAACGACGCCAAGCTTAGCCCGCAAAACATTACCCGTATCATCATGGTCGGCGGCCCGACGCGCATGCCGATTATGCAGAAATTTGTTGAAGATTATATCGGCAAAAAAATTGAGCGCGGGGTAGACCCGATGGAATGCGTTGCTTTAGGCGCGGCCATTCAGGGGGCGGTGTTGGGCGGCGAGATGAAAGATGTTTTACTGCTGGATGTGACGCCCTTGACATTAGGCATTGAGACTATGGGCGCAGTGGCCACACCCCTAATTGAGCGCAACACCACTATTCCGACTTCCAAATCGCAGGTTTTTTCAACGGCTTCCGACAGCCAGCCGGCCGTAGAAATTCATGTTTTGCAGGGCGAGCGGCCCTTAGCTAAAGATAACCGGACACTGGGTCGGTTTATTTTGGATGGCATTCCGCCCGCACCCCGCGGCGTGCCGCAAATTGAAGTTGTTTTTGACATTGACGCCAACGGAATCTTGACTGTTACGGCCAAAGACAAAGCCACGAGCAAATCGCAAAATATTATAATTAAAGACACCTCGGCCCTTTCCAAGGAAGAAATTGAACGGATGAAGCGCGAAGCCGAAGCGCACGCGGTTGAAGACCGCCAGCAGAAAGAATTGATTGATTTGCGCAACCAAGCCGATACTTTGATTTACAGCGTGGAAAAAACTTTGCGTGACGCTGGCGATAAAGTTTCCGCTGATATCAAAAAAGGAGTTCAGGAAAAAGTTGACGCGGTGAAAAAAGTCAAAGATGCTAATGACGAGCAGGCCATAAAAAAGGCGCTGGACGAGCTTTCGCAGGAAATTCAAAAAATCGGCGCCCAATTGTATCAACAGGAAAAAGCGACGGAAAAAGAAGTGACGGAGGAGAAAGAGATTAAAGACAAAAGTAAGGGCGATGGGACAATTAAGGGGGAGTTTGAGGAAGGGGATAATAAAAATAAAAAATAAATGATCAGCTCTCTTTTGTTCGCACCGCGCCTGCCAAAGCTCGATAATGATTAGCTGATTATATTCAAGACAAATTTAAAGTTTGCGTAAAATGTAAGTCCAACTAATCAAGCTTTGGTTATCGGCGGGCAGGCAAAAGAGAGCCAGAAAAAGCGCCGCCCGAGCATAAAATTTTGAGAAATTCTAAGGCTCGCCCTGCCCCGTTAGATAATTTTCAAATCTAACGGGGCGAGCTAAATTTGCTATCCACAACGCCCCGACCTGACGGTCGGGGCCCCACCATAGCACGCGATTTTTAAACGCTCGGCTCGCCAAGATTTTATAGCAAAATTTTTGCTATGGGCGGTTTAATAATTTTAATTCATAATTAGTAGAAGATGTCCGAAGATTACTACAAAATTTTAGGAATTTCCAAGAATGCCTCGCCCGATGAAATCAAGCGGGCGTATCGGCGTTTGGCTCAGCAATTTCATCCTGATAAAGGCGGCGACCCGGAAAAATTTAAAGAGGTGAACGAGGCTTATCAAGTTTTATCCGATCCGCAAAAGCGCGCCCAGTATGATCAGTTTGGCTCTACTTTTGAGCAGGCTCAAGCCGGCGGCGCTGCTCGCGGCTTTGAAGGTTTCCGGGATTTTTCTTCGTTCGCCGAAGCATTTAATTTTGGCCAAAACAACGGAAATAATTTTGGCTTTGAAGATATCTTTGAAAGTATTTTTGGCGGCGGACGTCAAGGTAGGCAACGTTCCAGGCGCGGAGCCGATATTAGCGTTGACGCGGAAATTTCTTTGGAGGAAGCGTATCGCGGCGTTGAGAAGGAAATAAAATTATATAAAGGCGTGGTTTGCCCGAAATGTTCCGGTTCGGGCGCCGAGCCGGGCGCAAAATTAAAAGAGTGTCCGACCTGCAAGGGGCGAGGCCAGGTGGAGCAGCGAACGGGTGGTGGATTTTTTACTTTTTCACAAGTTATAACCTGTCGGGCTTGCGGCGGTTTGGGCAAAAAACCGGAAAAAGCATGCGCGCAATGCGGCGGCGACGGGCGGATAAAAAAAGAAAGTGTAATAAAATTCAAAATTCCGGCAGGGATTCAAAACGGCCAGACTATTAGTTTAGTCGGGCAGGGTGAGGCGGCGACGCACGGCGGCCAGTCAGGAGATTTATATGTTACGGTTTATATTCGTCCTGACCCGCGATTCAGGCGCGAAGGCGACGATTTGATTTATGAATTGCCAGTATCTTTTTCGCAAGCGGCCTTGGGTGAAAAAATTGAAGTGCCGACACTTTCGGGCTGGATAAAATTGAAGATTCCGGAAGGCGTGGAATCGGGCACTGTTATTCGGCTTGAAGATAAAGGTATGCCGTATTTACAGCGGCGGGGGTTTGGTGATATGATGGTAAAAGTAAAGATAAAAACGCCAAAGCATTTGTCACGAAAAGCGAAAGAGTTGTTGGAGGAATTAAAAAGGGAAATAGAATAGTTTTTTCGTTCTCTTTTGCGGGCGCAAAAGAGAACCAGAAAAAGCCCCGCGCGGCATAAGATTTTGATAAATTAGGCTTTGCCTCACGATAAAAATTGCTATCCACGCCCCGCTACGCGGGGCCCCGACCATAGCACGCAATTTTTATCCTTCGGCTCAGCGCTAATTTATTACAAAATCTTTGCCATGCGCGAAAAAAAGAATTTTATTGGTAATTCGTTTTCTCCCTTCGGGAGATCTCCCGAAGGGACGATAATTAATAATTTGTAGGAGGATGAATTTTTCATCAATAACTAATTTTAGCTGGTCGGGTTCCTGGGATTGGCTGGTAATTTTTGTTTTTTTGGCCATCGCCTTTATCTACGGGCTGTCTATGGGCAGAAACAGAATTGCCATAGTTATTTTAGGCACTTATTTTTCTTTTTTGCTGACAAAATATTTTCCCTGGAGCGGTTTAAGTTTCGCTGGCATTAAAGGCGTTCCCGCCAGCACCGCGCAGATTTTTATCTTTTTGGCGATTATTCTGGGTTTCTATTTTTTAATTCCGCACTCGGCCTTGGGCTCGGCCATGAGATTGAGAGGAAGGGGCAAGGGTAATTGGTGGCAGGCATTAATTTTAAGCCTTTTGCAAATTGGTCTGACAGTCGCCATTGTTATAAATTTTTTATCAGACAAGATTATTGCCGGTTTAAGCCCCCTGGCAAAAACAATTTTTATCGGGCCGCTGCCTTTCTTTCTTTGGCTGCTTTTGCCAATTTTAGCTATTATGTTTTTGCGCCGCCGGCGCTATGAGGTTGAAGAATAGCTTGATTTCCCCAATTTGCATTTTTTAGAAAAATGTTTTACAATATAACGGCATTGGGCCTTTTTCTCGCCCGCAACGCCTGAGCAAGCTCATTCTTGCGATGGCGGGCGGGTTTATTTATAATGTTTTATACATACGTTTTAAAAAGTGAGCTTGATAATAAACTTTATATTGGATTTACAGAAGATATTAAGAAAAGATTACTTGAACACGAAAATGGAAATGTGGCGTCAACAAAAAACAGAAGACCAGTAGCCTTGGTTTATTATGAGGCAGGTAAGGATAAGAACAAAGCGATAAAAAGAGAAAAGTATTTTAAAACTGGTTTTGGAAGAAGATTTTTAAAAGAAAGAATATAAACCTGCGCTGTTAGCTCAGTTGGTAGAGCAGCTCCCTTTTAAGGAGACGGTCGGGGGTTCGACTCCCTCACAGCGCACAATGAGGGACACTTTGTCGCTAAATCGGCAAAGTGTCTTTTGTTTAAGGCATTTTTAGAGGTTCTAACTTTGACGAGTTCTTTTTCTACGGCGAGCTTATTTTCTTTTATAGCACTAAAGACTTTATGTAGCTCTACAGCCAAAATTTGGTCTTTTAAGACGAGGTGCGAACCTAAGCAAGCAAATATGGCTCTTTTGGTTTCTAAATCGCCGTGAACGAACCATGTGCGTGCGTAACAGGCAAAATTAAACGTCCTTTCACTTAATCCTACCCAGTCCTCAATTTCTTTACCTTTTGTTTTTAATTCTTCTTCTAATGACAGCTTCTCTTTCAGCAACCGGCCTTTTATTTCTTTAAATTCTTGATTGGTTATTAATTCTCCATCCGCATTTTCAGGGGAAGTGTATTTTAGCAAAAGATTATCAATTTGTTTTACTGTTTGAGCAAGCAATTTTTGTTTGTTTTCTAAAATCGTTTCGTGGCTCTGAGCTTCTTGTTGGCGGATTTCGTGCAAATATTTTATTGCCCAATTTTTAAATTTTTCGGAGATGGTTAGGGTATTAAGATATTGGTCAATTTGGGTGTTAAGATTTTCCAGTCTTATTGCTTTTTCTTCGCAGTTTTCATCTTTGTGTCCCGTACAATGATAATAAATATAATGGTGAACATTGCCATTTTGTTGTCGTTTTATTTTCTCTTCAGCAGTTATCATTGCGCCGCAGTTGCCGCACCTCATTAGGCCGGTAAAAGCGAATTTATGTTTTTTTGGTCTGGGCTTGCCTTTTCGTCCAAGAATTATTTGCACTCGGTCATATTCTTCTTCTGTAATCATTGGTTCGTGTTTGCCTTTATACCAATTTCCGCTTTTTGTCGGATATTCAAATTGGCCATAGTAAAAAGGATTGGTAAATAAACGATAAATACTGCTGCGAGTTAAGAGTTTTTGATTATGTTGATATTTTAGTGTCGGGCGGGTTCTTAATTTCCATACGTTGTTGGCAGTGTTTAAAATTTGCGGAACAGTATAATTTCCAGTAATCATTATCTGCCACATCTTTTTAACTAATTCAAAACGGTCGGGGTCATTGGCTATATAACTTTCGCCTTGTCTGGTCGGCACATTTAAATAACCAAGCGGCGCACGGGAAGGAAACCAGCCAAGTTGCAGTTTAGTTTTCAGGCCACGCTTTACATTTTCGCTCAAATCTCGGATATACTGGTTGGCAATGCCAAATTCAACATAAGAGAGCAAAGAATTATCCTCTGGCCGATAGTCTTTTTCGTTAGTTCTGATATGTTTTATTTCTTTTCGCTGAAGCATGCCGATAATCTTGCCGGCCTCATCCGGATTTCTGGCTAATCTGTCTAACTTCCAGCACAGAACGCCCTGCGCTTCGCCCCTTTTAATGCGTTCCAGTATTTCAGAAAAGATGAGGCGCTTATCCGGTTCTTTAGCAGATTTTGCCTCTTTGAAAATTTTTATTACTTTTAGAGTTAAGCGTTCGGCCAATAATTTTAAGTCCGCTTCTTGCGAATCCAAACTCAAAATCTGCCGGTCTTCCTCTTCTTGTGATTTGCGGCAATAGATGAAATATTTAATTAATTCGTTTTTTGTTGTTTCCATAAAAATGGCCTGAGGTGATTGAGCCACCCCAAGCCATTTTTGGGTTCAAGCTGGCTCAATCAGCTTAAAAATCAATTATTAAAAAGTTTTATTAAAATCAAAATTAGTAATATCAAACCGCAAAAAACAAAAATGATTAAGTATTTTTGGAAAATAGTCATTTGCGAAATAATTGTAATCTGTTTGGTAATTTGTTTTTTGCTATATAAAGTTGCTAATGCCAGCATTTTTAAGAGAGGTAATGCTAAAATTAATATAAACAAGATTCCAAATGTAGTATTGCTATTCAAAAAATTTTCTTTCCATAGAGATAAAAATGGTGTATTTTCTATTCGCTTAAAGTTATTAAGCAAAAAATCTTGTGTCTTTTGGGTTTCTAAAGGAATGGGGGACGAAGGAGGCACCGGCTTAAAAACATCATCATAATATAGGTTTTTAATTCTACCCGTTTTTTTAAAATATTCAGATGGCGAAAGATTTTTTTCTGAGTTATAGACTGCTAAATCCCGATTATATTTCTCAATCGCATTGTTAAATTTATTTATCTTATTATTAAAGTCTTCCGTAAGTACCTGCTCTCTTTTGAGATAATCTTGGCTGGCAGAAGATTTTTGGTTTTGAGTGGTGTTATATGCAATGAAAACGCCAATTAAAAAGATTATCAGTAGTGCGATGAGTGCTGGTTTTGAATAACTTTTCTTTATAAATCTTATAAATCGTTTTAGAAAATTTTTCATAAAGAATTATAGTTCAAGAAATTCTTATAATAACTTTATTTCATTCTAATTATGCCAAGGATATACGGGAAAATTAGGAAAAATAACCAAGCGAAAATAATTAAAGCAACGCAGATGATTACTTTTATTTTTGTTTTGTCTATCATAGGTTTTGTATCCGCTATAACTACAAAGCCGCCATAGGCTTTGTAGTCTTGCGACTACGAGCTGGAATGCTCAAAGGCCTACGACGGCGTCGTAAGAGCATTCCAGCTATATTGATTTACTTTAATTTTAAGCCAAAATTAGCTATTTGTAAAGGAGCAAAAAGTGGATAAGTTTTATGCCGAGATAGCAAAATTCAGAATTTCAAAAAAGGGGTAGACGTAGCACTTTTTGTTGATACGAAAAGTTAATTGTATTACCCTCTATATTCGGGGAAATTTAAATTATTCAGAGTATATTTTATGCCGTTAGAGTTAACTCAATATAATTTAGAAGTTAAGACAATAAATTACAGCAATGCGATTCGTTCAAAAAGTGATTTTTCGTTATATTTTTCAAATACATTATCCGTTTTTCCCGCTTAATAAGCCGGAATGTATTGATAGATATAAATACGGGCGACTATTGCACAATCTATTCAGGAGCCCTTTAAGGAATTTTGCTGTCTTTTTTTAATTTTTCCATAAAGATTCTCATTTTTTCTAATGCTTCTTTATTTGGATTTTTATTTTCGTTACTGATTTCATTATATGACTTACTTATATGATTTCGGGTATCAGTGGGGATACTGTTAGGAGGTTGATTTTGATACTGTTGAGGTTGGTTTTCTGATACGGTTTCCGGCCTATTTTTATTCTTTAGAACAGTATCAACATTGATACTGTTAGGTTCTTTCCAGACAGAGGGGTCAAGCAGGGAATATATATTTGGATTTAAACCCTTAGAACGGAAAATTGTTACGATATTATAAGATTCTAATACCCTTGAAGAATCTACTATTGAATTACGGCGTTTTATACCGCTTTCTTTCATAATCGTTTCAATTGAGGGGAAACAAGTTTGTGTTTTTTTATTTGCGTACATTGCCAGTACACAATAAACCAGTGTTACACTCTTGCGAAACAAAGAAGCATATCCCTTTTTAAAATACTCATTATCAATAAAGAGGCGAGTTTTTCTTTTATCCGCTCTTATTGGTAAATCTTTGGATATTTCCTGGGTAATTTTATTTATTTTTTTTAATCGTTCTATTGACATTTTGATTTTTTAGCCACTCTTTTTTTATTGGGCGATAAATGGCGTTAAACAGCGTTAAAAGATTTACAGCTTCGTTCATTGCAAAATCGTCCGATATTTCTTCGTTTTTTTCTTCTTTCCAAATCTTTTTAAATTCTTCTAATGCTTCTTTACTTAACATAAAAACCCGCTAATATTTGGCAGGCTCTTCGCTGCCTTCCGGCAACCTGCCAAACATTAACGGGTTTAAGCAGCGAAGAATTATGCCAAAAAATAAAAAACTCCTACGCATAAATTGCGTAAGAGTTTTAGAGGTAAAATAAAAGCCTGGTTAAATCTAAAATCTACGCTATTCGCGTAAAGATTAGATTCAGCCAGGGCACATATTAACGAGCGTCCCTGTACTTTCTTGGCAACTCCTATCTCGGCCGAACCAACGCAACGGCCTTTCCAAAATTATTACCTTTTTATAGGTTGGTTATATTTTTTCGCTGAATCAAAAAATTGTTAAATACTACTTTAAGTTTAAACCTGCGGGGATGGATTGTCAAGTGATTGGCGTGGATGAATTTATAGTCGGTCGCCACAGCCACAAATTAAATTTTTTTGCGCTCGGCAGAGTTGGTTTATCAAAAGGATGATTTAAAATTTTTTCAATATGCTCTATAATTTCTTTTTTGTCATTTGAAATTCTGTTCTGATTAAGCTTGGCGGAAACCGCCCCTATAACTAAATCACATAATTGTATAGCGGAACAAATTTTTGAATCGCATTGCGAAAGATGATTGAGTAAATGACCGCAATTCCCCTTGATAAATGAAAATTGCAAAAAACCTTTCAAATTTAGACTTTGTTCATTTATCCAATTTTCTTTGTCTAAAAGTATATCAAAACTTGTTTTTTGCGTTTTTCTTCCGATATGGTTAGAAATAAGCATATAGTAGAAGGTTGAAATCATTTCACCTTTGTTTTTAAAATACCCCTTTGGAACACGAATTTTTTTATCACGTAAAATTATTTTTATTTCAGGACTAAAATCTGCGAGGCTGATATTTAGAAATAATTTGTACTCTTTTAATTTTTGTGGAGTAATTTTTTCCCATTTTATTTCTCCCCATAATTTGTTTTTTAATCTAAATAAACAAACAGCCTCCTCATATTTAGGAAGCTGTTCTTTTGATATCCAAACTGTCCCTAACGTTAAATATCTATCTTTTTGTAAATATCCACTTGAGTCGCAGCCAATAAACATAAAGAAAATTTATTCGTTTAAAAAGCGGCTGCAAATTGGTCATTCAATTTTTCCAGTCGTTTTTCGTACTCGCTTTTGCTGGAATCCTTTCTCGCCAATCTATGCGCTTCAACATTCCTTTCTTCTAACTTAACAATTTCTCGCACAAGCTCAGCGTCTTTTTGAGGCATTTTTATCGTGATATTTTTTGGGGTTATTCTTTTCATATTTTTATTATAGCATGTTATATTGAGTCAAAATTGGGCTCTGTGGATAATTTACTAAAATAGCAAGATTATAATAATTTTGTCAAATAATCTTGCGCCGTTTTTATTTTTACTGTATTGTAAAATCAGATAGATAAATTTACTATGAATATTTTATTCCCAAAGCCAGATTCAGGATTTGGGGCGAAATGCATTTTACGGAGCACAATTTTAGCTTGTGCTTTTTTAATTTTGTTTGGATTATTTTTTATAAAAATTGAAGAAATAAAGGCTTATGGAGAATGCTCTCAATATGGAATAATGGCCATGTATGACATATTGACGAATAGCTGTAAATGCATGAGTGGATATGTTTTTGGTAAGGATTTGTTTGGACAAACAACGTGTGTCTCTGGCGATATTGCTTGTCATGATAAATACGGCATTTATTCGCGATATAACTCATTAAATAGTTCCTGTGAGTGTTCATATGGCTATATGTTTGATGAAGATTTTATGGGCAGGATGAAATGCGTTTCTGGAGATTCGGTCTGTGTGGATGAATACGGCTTTGGGGCAGAATACGATAATCTGTCCGGCAAGTGCAAATGCCGTTATGGCTATATCTTTGGAAAAGATATTTCAGGAAATACAAAATGTATAAGCAACAACAAATATTGTGAGGATAAATATGGCTATAATTCTACATATAACTCTTTGAGTGGTAGCTGTGAATGTCTCTCCGGCTACGCCTTAGATAAAGATTCTCTCGGAAGGATACAATGTGTATCGCAGGATTCAATTTGTCAATCAACATATGGATTAAATTCTAAATATAATAGCTTAACGGATAAATGCGAATGTAAAAGTGGTTATGAGATGACACTGAAAAATTCTAGTGGCTTAGAGTGTGTATTATGCTTTTCAAAATATGGCCTTCATTCTTCTTATAATTATCTAAGTAAAAAATGTGAGTGCGATAGCGGTTATACACTCAATGATGATAATCAGTGTGTAAAAAAACAAAATAATGTCTATTTTATTTTAGAAGAAATTGATACCGATAATAAAAAGGCTATTATTAAAAGCGAATATGATTTCCGTTATTATTTAATCTCTTATGGGGTTGGGTGTTATGCGTCCTCTATTAGAAGATATTTAAACAATAGAATCGTAGTTAATTTGGGGACTGATTTTAATGTTGATATGTGGGATAAAATTGTTTTACAAAACGACAATGAATTTTGCGATATTACACGAGTTGAAAGAGCGTATTCGGATACTACTCTAAAGCCAAAAGAAAACACTAATATATATCAAAATTTTATACCTCCAACATCACCGCCTGCCAAAACAGAAAGCCAAAATAATCCAGTGTCAACACCAATCACACAAATAGTTAATCAACAATCATCGCCATCACCAAAACCACTTAATCTTAAACCAGTGGACAAAGAAAATAAGCCAATTATTGCAATCTCATCTGTTGCAGAATTAATTCAAGCATCAGGCACTTCTGAGGTTACCCTGAATAAAGCTGCTGACGCAAAAGAGCAAAAAACCGAACCAATCGTTAAAAAACAAAAGCTTTCTTTATTCGCTTCGGTATCTAATTTTTTTACTAAAATATCTAAATGGGTTATTGGAATTTTTAAAAAATAAACTAAATTCATGAAAGAAAAAATTAAAATAATCTTAATAATTTTGGTAGCTATTTCCTTTGTCATGTTTTGCCTTGCTTATACTTTTAGACTTGTGATTGATTATGGCTGTTCTTCTCCTAATCTTTTTTCTCAAGACAAAGAAGGGACGGCAATAGAACAATTAGCTTCAGTTTCTTTTCTTGGCATACGATGCATATTATGGAATAGAATGTTCCAATTTCAGGAAAATTTTTAATGGGCAAATGATATGAAAAACTTTTTAAAAGATAATTGGTTTAAGATAGTCGCGATTTTATTTTTGCTCGGTACATTGGCAGATAATCCCTATAGCTATTATCAATTTTTACGCTGGGTTATTTTAATAGTTGCGGGTTACTCTGCCTATAAAGCTTACAGCATTAAAGCAAACAGTTGGGCGTGGATTTTTGGTATTGTCGCTGTTCTATTTAACCCCATAATCCCTTTTTATTTTTCAAGGAGCACTTGGCAGGTTATTGATATTGCTGTCGCCATTATATTTTTTGTATCATTATTCAAAACCAAAAAACTTGAGAAGAGTAATTAAATTTGTTTTATTGCTTTCTTTGGCCAGCTCAGCCGCCTTGCTGGTGATTACTTATGCAGAAAGCGGTTGCTGCTCGTGGCACGGTGGAGTTTCGTATTGTGATACAAGTGTTGGCAGATATGTTTGTAATGACGGTACTTATAGTCCCAGTTGTGGCTGCGCTCGCATAACACCCAAACCTATTTATATCCCTACTCCTACGCCTACCCCTAAGCCGTCTATATCTCAAACAAATTTAATTAAGGGGGAAGTAAATAATGCAAAAACAGAATATTATAAAAATCCTCACTGGTTTAGAGAAAAACTCATTGAAAAATTAGCGGGGTCATTAAAGGCGAGTATTTCTTCGGTAGCATTTTATGTTTATACCATGCTGCCAGATATAAAATAATAATAGGAGGAAGAAAGGAAATATGAATATGAAAAAAATTACAATATGTTCTTTTTCGCTTGCTCTTTTAATTGGGCTTGTTTCACACTCTGTCTTTGCGGTTAGTCAAAAAAATCAGCCGCAAATAAAATTTAATAAATTTCAGATTACCAGCGATGGGCATCAGGAAAACGCGCCGGCGATTTATAAAAACTGGGTGGTTTATGACGACTGGGGAGGCGATGGCGTGGATATAAAGATATACAATTTAAAAACAAAAGAAGACAAGGTTTTAGTATCAAAAGCAGGAAATCAAATGAGCCCTGATATCTGGGGAAATATTGTTGTTTGGGAAAATTACAATGGCAGCGACGCGGATATTTACGGGAAAAACATTAAAACCCAAAAGGAATTTCCTGTTGCAGTAATTTCTGGAAGTAATCAGGTTTCGCCTGCTGTTTTTGATAATATTGTGGTTTGGTCGGATAATCGTAACGGAAATTACGATATTTACGGCTACAATCTCAAAACAAAAAAAGAGTTTCAAATTACCAATGATTCAGCCAATAACTATACGCCGAGAATTTGGAATAACAAGGTGGTTTGGTATAGCGGCGTTGGCGGTCTTTATAATATTGAAGGCTATGATTTAAAGAAAAAAGAGAAATTTAACATTTCCTCTTTAAATGACGGCCATCAGCAGACACCCGATATTTTTGCCAATCAAGTTGTTTGGACTGATTCAAGAGACGGCGCAGCAAAAATCTATTACAAAAATTTAGCAATGGGAGTGGAAAAAGTGCTTACCGATACGGGCGGAAAAAGCTATCCCAGAATATCTAATAAATACGTTGCTTGGGTTGATGATGAAGGCATCGGAACGCACAATATCTATGTTTACGATTTGAAAAAGAACAATTCAGTTCAAATTTCTAACGATGGCGTTCAACAAATATCGCCTACAATTCCAGATATTTGGCAAAACACTGTAGTCTGGATGAGCTGGCATACCGGAAATGGTGATATTTACGGGGCGAAGATAATCCGGTAATATATGACCCGAGAAGAATACAAGAAAAGATTTAATATACTAAATTACTTTTTTACTGAAGCATATTTAAGTTTCTACATTTGGAAGGGTTTGCAGGATAAAGCTTTTGAAAAAACTTTTTTAGAAAACCCAAGATTTTGGTCTGCTACACTTTTAGCGATAGAAAACACTTGGCTTTCGGGTCTTGCCAAGATATACGAAGATTCAGAATACAGTAAAAAAGCAAAAGTAATTTCCGTATATGCCCTTTTGCCATATCAAACCGATAGCGTAAGGGCAGCAAAAGTCCAAAACATCTTAGAGCTTAATTCCAATGTTATTAAGAACATTATAATATTGCGTCAACATCAACTGGCTCATAACAATGCTCAACATTTGATGAACCCAAAAGCGATATTAAAGAGATTTCCGATTGTATATGCTGACGTGGAAAAGCTTTTATTATCATCAGGTGAGATACTATCTAACTTAAATCCAGATAAAGGATATGGGTATGAATATAAGATGTGGGCTGACGACTGTGAACACGATGGTAAGGATGTTATAAAAAAACTGCAGTATTATTCAAAACTTCGCCGCGAACATTACGATAAGCTTAAGCGCGGGGAAATAGATGATTGGCAGTTTCCACCGACGCAAAGCTTGGCTAACTGATTTTAACAGTTTCTAATGACGAGGTTGGAATATA
>Ga0180007_10004847_pt1 | contig 14041 bp, 14 predicted proteins | sample MM_PC_MetaG_FD_121122 | JGI IMG/M metagenome (GOLD analysis project Ga0180007, IMG submission 121122) | Groundwater microbial communities from the Aspo Hard Rock Laboratory (HRL) deep subsurface site, Sweden - MM_PC_MetaG | ecosystem: Environmental > Aquatic > Deep subsurface > Groundwater... | reverse complement strand
GGTTTCCTCACAGGCGGTCGTAAAAGAAAAAGAGCCCGAATCAAAGGGCCCGCTGGCTTCGTATACCAAATATTCTTTTCCTTGAATGTCCGTGAGTATTACCCGGGCATAACTATCGGCCTTATTGAGGGTGACATTCCCGGAGACAAATACAGAATACGCCGGCTTGGCAGAAGAGGCAGCCAAGACAGGACTGGTGATGCACAAATATCCGAATAAGAGCAAGCCGATAATTATGATGGCAATTCTTCTTTTGAGCATGCAAGTATGTTTTAATTCTGGAATTTGTAAAAAACAGACAAGATTATCGTTTTATCAAAAAGAGATAATGTTTCCCCCGGAAGAAAATGTTTGGTTAATGGGTATGGTTGTCAGGCCGGTGCCAGAAGTAATTGGCGGGGAAAAGGCAGTGGCTGGAGGGAGAGTGCTAACCGGAGCTGATGGTAGGGCCGGGGTGGATTGCCCGGGAAGAGGGCAATCTATACTGAAGAATCCCTTTTCCCACCAGTTTTTATATATGTCATTTGTCCAGGTGGCTAAATGAACTGATTGAAGGAGCAGCCCGACCAGGAAAAAGGCGCCGTAGATTATGACGATTCCAATAAGGGTAGTGGTGATTATGGTTCTGGCTTTTGTTATTTTTGCCGGGTCGCCGGCTGCCAGCATAAACATTCCTCCGCCAATAATCAGCATTAGAAGCGCCAAGGGAGGGGTTATGTTAAAGAAAACGAATTCTAATATGTTCTCAATCAGTACAAAAAAATGACAGAGAGTACAGGGACAACAGGGACTGCCGCAGGGGACAAGCCCCTTTTTAGGATTTAAAGAGCCGCCCGGACAGCATTCTTGCTTAAATTCCCCGGTAGGACAATATTGTTCGCTGCATTGAGCCAAGACAGTGCCGATGACAGCAAAAGAAAGAATCATTAAAAATATCCCGATTATTAAAATTTTTGCAGTTTTGGTCATAGTTTTTGGTTAAGTTTTTATAATTGTTAGTAATTGTTAGGGTCGCACCCTAACAGTTGTCCAACTTTTGACTTTTAACTTTTAATTTTTAACCCAGTTTTTTATTTTACATTTTTCGTTTTACATTTTTATTTTAGGTTGCGAAGCAACCGCAAGTGCCCCCGGAAGGATTCGGACCCTCAATCTTCGCGTCCGAAGCGCGGCGCTCTATCCAGTTGAGCCACGGGGGCTTTATTTCATTCTATATTACCAATTGAAAAACCGCAAGAATTAAGTTAGAATTGGGGAATATGGATATTCCAACAGAAGTCAAAAAAATAGTGCAGACATTAGAGGGCAAGAGCTTTCAGGCCTTTGTGGTCGGCGGGTGCGTCAGGGATATTTTGCGGGGCGTCGAGCCGAATGATTGGGATATCGCCACTGATGCCAAGCCAGAAGAGCTTAAGAAAATATTCCCTAAAAGTTTTGATGTAAATAAGTTCGGCACGGTGACGGTTTTGACTTCAAGCAAAAAGGAAAGCTTGAAAACAATAGAGATTACCACTTTCAGGACAGAGGAAAAATATACCGACAAAAGGCATCCTGACAAAGTCAGATGGGCGAAAACAATTGAGGAAGATCTGGCGAGAAGGGACTTTAGTATCAATGCTGTAGCATTGAAAATCCCAATTTCCAAATCCCAAATCCCAAAATTAGAAATCCAAAATCCAAATGTCAAATCAAGCCCAAAATCCAAAATCCAAAACCAAAGCCAAAAAGTTAAAAGTGATGAAATTATTGATCCGTTTGGGGGGCGGGAGGATTTGGAGAATAAATTAATTCGGGCGGTCGGCAAGCCGGAGGAGAGATTTCAAGAAGACGCTTTGCGCCTAATGAGAGCGATTCGCTTTGCCACTGCTTTGGATTTTAGCATAGAAAAACAAACCCTTTCAGCGATTAAGAAAAACGCCGGCCTGTTGGAGTTTATTTCCAAAGAACGAATCAGGGATGAATTTTTGAAAATAGTAATGTCCGACAATCCGGCTAAGGGCATAGAGCTTTTGAGGGAAACCGGACTTTTGAAATATATTGTCCCGGAATTATTGGAGGGCTATCAGGTCGGGCAGAATAAGCATCATATATATGAAGTGTACGAACATGCCATCAGGTCTTTGCAGTTCGGGGCAAAGGAAAATTTCAATAAATATGTCCGCTTAGCCGCTCTTTTTCACGATATTGGCAAGCCGAGAGCCAAAGAAGGCCAGGGAGCTGATTCCACTTTCTATAACCATGAAGTCATCGGAGCTAAAATGACTGCTAAGATTCTGGAGCGCTTGAAATTTCCCAAAAAAGACATTGAAAAGATAATAAAATTGGTGAGATATCATCTTTTCTATTACAATGTCGGCGAAGTGCAGGAATCGTCAGTCAGGCGATTGCTGGCCAAAGTCGGGGCGGAGAACTTTGAAGAGTTGGTGCAATTAAGAATGTGTGATAGGATTGGCTCTGGCTGTCCTAAAGCCCTTCCCTACAAGTTAAGGCATTTTCAATATGTGGCGGAAAGAGTGGCTCTTGATCCGATTGACGCCACTGCTTTGAAAATAGGAGGTGATGATATTATGGAAACTCTGAAAATAGAGCCGGGACCGAAAATCGGGAAAATTCTCGCCGTTCTCTTGGGAGAAGTTCTTGACGAGCCGAAGAATAATAAAAAAACTTATTTAAAGAAACAGCTTAAAGAAATCGGCGGGCTTAGTGAAAAAGAATTGGAGCAGTTGGCAAAAAAAGCCAAGGAGAAAAGGGAGGAAATTGTGACAAAACGGGACGAGATGACTAAAAAGAAATACTGGGTGTCGTGAAAATCCAAATGTCAAAATCCAAATGACAAATCAAGCCCAAATGACTGAATATCAAAAGAATACATTTTTCAATTTGGATTTTGAGCTTGATTTGACATTTAAGCTTTGGATTTTGTGATTTTTTCGAAACGGGGCATGGTGTAACGGCAACATTCACGATTCGGGTTCGTGCGACTCTGGGTTCAAATCCCAGTGCCCCGACAAGTTAATATAATTTATGAGGAATTTTTTTGAGAAAACATCATGGCCTTTTCCGGGGTCTAAAAAAGAAGCAACGGAATTCGGCAAAAGCAAAAAAAGCGTTTTGGCTTGCGAGAAATGCAATGCGGTTTTTTGGCAAAAATCCTGGCGTCATAATATGGAGGGGATTCCGGAAAGCGACAGAGAAAATGTTCAATCCGCATTTTGTCCCGCCTGCCGGATGCTCGCAGAGGATCGTTACGAGGGAGAAATCATTATAGAAAATGTTCCAGAAGAAAAAAAGGAAGAAATAGAAAATTTAATCAGCAATTTTTCAGAGGCCGCTTTTGAAAAAGACCCAATGGACAGGATTATTTCCATTCAGACCGTTGCCAAGGGAATGTTGAGGGTCTTGACCACTGAAAATCAGATGGCCCAGCAATTGGCAAAAAAGATTAAGCAAACGTTCAAAGGCAAGACCTCGTTTATGTATTCTAAGAGAGAGTCCACTCTCCGCGCAAGAATCATTTTAGGGGTACAGATGGAGGGCAAAATTTTAAGAGAATTAAATGAGAGCAGAAAAGAATTGTCATCTAAAAAGGGGCGGGCATTAAGATCTTTAAGAGATTTAAGATAGTCACGCATTCTATTTGGGACGCATGATATATATAGATTATGGGATTGAACATAGATGATAGGGGCCTGTAGTTTAATGGCAGAATATCTCATTCGCATTGAGGTGATGGCGGTTCGACTCCGCCCAGGTCCACATTAAAAACCTATAATAAAATGGCGTATTGGAAAAACGCGTTACTGTTATCAACTATTTTTTTGTTTTTTGCGCTCCTTTTATTTTTTCTGAATAACAAAGAGGGTATGCGAACAAAGGAAATTTGTCTTGGAGAAAGGTGTTTTGGGGTGGAGATAGCCGAGACAATAGAACAAAGAGCAAAAGGATTAATGTTCCGACAAGAACTCCCGGAAAATCAGGGGATGTTTTTTGTTTTTCCGGAGCAGGGGGACTACGGTTTTTGGATGAAAAATATGCTAATCCCAATTGATATTATATGGATGGATAAGGACTTGGCGATTACTCATATTGAACATAGTGTTCCGCCTTGCGAAACAGAGCCCTGCCCGGTTTATAAGCCGGGCTTGCCCTCGCAATATGTTTTGGAAATAAAAGCCGGGCTTGCCCAAGAATTGGAGATGAAAACAGGCGATAATTTTTATTTCAAAAACAATAATGCCGAACTCTAAAGAAATCGGAGAGATGGGAGAAAGAGTGGCGCGAAGGTATTTAGAAGAGAAAGAGTACAAGATTTTGGCCAGGAACTTTTTTAAAACAGCCAATGGGTTAAAAATCGGGGAAATAGATATTGTGGCTCAAAAAGAAGGCGTTATTATTTTTTTTGAAGTAAAAACACTGTCCAAGGAAGCGGGGTTTGCGCCTGAATCAAAAATCAATTTCCAGAAGCAAGGCAAGATATTCAGGGTCGCCCAAATCTGGCTTGATGAAAATAATATTCCGCCGGACTCTCCCTGGCAGATAGATGCCTTGGCCATTATTTTGGATTTTTCTTCCCGCCAAGCCCGGCTCTGCCATTTTAAAAATATCTGAAATTGCTTGACATAAAATTTGAGTTTGCTATTATAGAAACAAGGGTCCAAGAAGTTGGGCCGTTTTTTCTAAAATTAATTTCACTAGCGAGGGGTTGTCAACGAATGTCAACGAGGCCGGGTCTTTTGATGAGGCCCGGACTCGTTGACCGCTCTCGTTGATGCCTATAGTATAATTTAAAATTTTTAATCCAAAACTATGGAAGACATAAAAGTTCTTGCCTCCTCTATTTCCCAAATTGCGGAAGAAAAAGGAATTCCGGCTGATATTGTAATTGAGGTGATAGAGCAGGCCCTGGCTGCGGCCTATAAAAAAGACAATGACAGAAAAGGAGAGAATATCAGGGCAAAACTTGAACCGCAAACCGGCAAAGTAAAATTTTGGCAGGTCCTTGAAGTGGTTGACGAGGATATGATTTATTCAGAGGAAGAATTGGAAGAGCTTAAGCTCAAAGCCGAAGAGGCGGGCGAGACAGAGGAAGAGCCGGAACGCGAAGAAGAAAGAGACGGGGAGGAAAGGAAAATCAGGTTTAATTCTAAAAAGCACATAATGATTGAGGAGGCAAAAAAGATTGAGCCGAAAATTCAGATTGATGAAGAACTTTTAGTCCCGCTAAAGGCAGACACTGATTACGGCAGAATCGCGGCCCAAACCGCCAAGCAGGTTATCCTACAGCGGCTCAAGGAGGCGGAAAGGAACGCTATTTTAGAGGAATACAAATCAAAAGAAGGAGAGGTTGTTTCCGGAGTGGTCCAAAGGATTGAGGGTCCCAATGTTTTCTTTGATATCGGCAAGACATTGGGCGTTTTGATTCCGGCCGAACAAATCTCGGGCGAAAGTTACTATGTTGGCCTGCGTCTGCGCCTTTATTTGCGAAGCGTAGAGGCGACGCCCAAGGGGCCGACCATTATTCTATCCCGGGCTTATCCGAAATTCGTTTCAAAATTATTTGAAATAGAAGTACCGGAGGTTTCTTCCGGCCAAGTGGAAATTAAAAGCATAGCCCGAGAGCCGGGATTCCGCACCAAGGTTGCGGTAGCCACGAATGAAGAAGGAATCGACCCCATTGGCGCGATGGTCGGACAAAGAGGCACGAGAGTGATGGCCGTGATTAACAGCTTATCAGGAGAAAAAATCGACATTATTTTATGGTCTGAAAATTCAGAAGAATTTATCAGCAACGCTTTGTCCCCGGCAAAAGTGATAGAGGTTAAGGTAGAGGAAAAAGGCAAAGCCATAGTGATTGTCGCCGAAGACCAGCTTTCGCTGGCTATCGGCAAAGGAGGCCAAAATGTCCGTTTGGCAGCCCGGTTGACCGGTTGGAAAATAGATATTCAGGTTGAGGGGAGTGATAAGCCGATAGAACAGGAAGAATTAAAAGAAGCGACGACCGAATCGCCAGAAGCGGAGGAGCAAGCGAAAGAAGAAAAACCAAAAAAGGAGAAGCCGAAGAAAGAGAAGCCCGAGGAGAAAAAGCTAAAACCCAAAACAAAAAAGCCAAAAATAAAAAAGAAAGACAAATCAGATAAAAACAATTAACAATTAGCGATTAACTATGAACCTGATATACATTCCTCTTATTGTATCAATCGTAGATATTTTATTCGTTTTCTTATGGATTCGCCTTTTAAAGAAATTGAGTTCCGGCGAAGAGGGTCTTCAAAAGATAGCTGATGCCATCAGAGAAGGAGCGAGAGCTTTTCTCAAGAGAGAATTCAAGGTAATGATAATCGTTTTTCTTTTGGCGGCAATTGCCCTGGGAATTTTGAATAAAAGCGTTTTGCCATCCATCGTTTTATTAATCGGCGCGTTTATCTCAAGTTTAGCCGGCTATGTCGGCATGATGGTTTCCACTTTGGCTAATATAAAAACAACGGTTTCCGCCCAAAAGAGTTTTCCGGAATCATTTAAGACCGCCATCTGGGGCGGACAGGTGATGGGCTTTTTGGTGGTGGGATTGGGCCTTTTAGGCGTAATCATTCTCTGGTTGGCTTTTCAAAATGTGGACCTGCTGATTAATTACGCCTTGGGAGCGTCTTTAGTAGCCCTCTTTATGAGAGTGGGCGGAGGCATATTCACCAAGAGCGCTGATGTCGGCGCCGACTTGGTCGGGAAGCTGGAAAAAGGAATTCCGGAAGATGACCCGAGAAACCCGGCTGTTATAGCGGACCAAGTCGGAGACAATGTCGGGGACATTGCCGGCATGGGCGCAGACCTTTTTGAATCGTATGTTTCCACTATCATTGCGGCCATGGTCATTGGCACAGCGGTTTTTGGCGCAAAAGGAATGATTGCCCCCCTGTTCTTGGCCGGAATCGGAATTTTCAGCTCTCTTTTGGGAACATTTTTTGTCCGTGTTTCCAAAAGCGCGCTGCAGGAAGAATTTTCCAAACAAACAGAAAGCGTCCGGAAAGCCATGGGAAGAGGCGTGCTTATTTCCAATCTTTTGATGGTGGCGGGCTCATATTTTCTGATAACTTCTCTGTTTGGGAGCATCGGCCTGTTCTGGGCGCTGTTATTCGGTTTATTGGCTGGCTGGCTCATTGGAAAGACGAGCGAATATTTCTCTTCCGAAAAGAGAAGGCCGACTCTTGAGATCGCAGAAGCAGGCAACAGCGGCGCTTCCAATGTGATTATAGAAGGACTGATCGTGGGAATGAAAAGCACGGTTATCCCGGTGCTGGCCGTAGGCGCGACCATCGTGCTGGCTTATTATTTTGCCGGGCTTTATGGCATTGCCTTGGCCTCGCTCGGCATTTTAGGGGTCTTGGGCATTAATCTTTCTACTGATTGTTACGGGCCGATTGCGGACAATGCGGCCGGCATTGCGGAAATGGGCGGATTGGGAAAAGAAATCAGACAAAGAGTAGAAGCGCTGGACGCAGTTGGAAACAGCACCGCCGCGATTGGGAAAGGATTTGCCATCGGGTCAGCTGCTTTGGCCGCCTTGGCCTGGCTGGTAACCTATGCGCAGAAAATTAATGTCAACTCAATCAATATTTTGGAGCCAAAACTGCTTGCCGCTTTATTTATCGGAGCCATGCTGCCCTTTATTTTCTCGGCTCTGGCTATGAAGGGAGTAAGCAGGGGCGCTCTGGAAGTGGTTAAGGAAGTCAGGCGCCAATTTAGAGAAGTGGCTGGGCTGATAGAAGGAACGGCAAAAGCTGATTATCGGACTTGCGTTGATTTGGCGACTAAAAGGGCTATTAAGGGAATGCTGGTGCCCGGAATTCTGGTGGTTTTGACTCCGATTTTAGTCGGCCTGATTTTGGGTAAAGAAGCAGTGGCCGGCGCTTTAGTGGGCGCTTTGAGCAGCGGATTTTTACTCGCCCTGTTTATGGCCAATTCCGGCGCGGCTTGGGATAATGCCAAAAAATATATTGAAGCCGGCAATCTTGGAGGCAAGGGCTCTGACGCCCACAAAGCAGCGGTAGTGGGAGACACGGTCGGGGATCCTTTTAAAGACACGGCCGGACCCTCATTAAATATCTTGATTAAACTTATCAGCGTAGTGGCCCTGATATCCTTAGCATTATTTGCCTAAACCTAAAAACGAATGGAAACATTTATCAAAGAAATCAGCGAAACAAAAAAAGAAATTTCTGTTAAAATTCCCTATGAAGAGTTTGACAAGTTTGTCCAGCAAGCCACTGATGAACTTATTAAAGAAGTGGAAATCAAAGGATTTCGCAAGGGCCAGGCGCCAAAGGACTTGGCAATTAAAAACATTAAACAAGAAGACATTTTACAGCAGGCAGTTAGGTTGGCGATAAAGGAAATTTATCCGGCAATAGCGAAAGAGAACAAATTGGAAGTGATCGGACCTCCGGAAGTTGAGGTTTTGAAATTAGCGCCAGCCAATCCCTTGGAATTAAGGATTAAGGTTTCGGTGATGCCGAAAGTGGATTTGCCTGATTACAAAGAGATAGCCAGCAGCGTTAAGCTGGAAGAGTCGGTGGTAAGCGATGAGGAAATAGAGCAGGCGTTCAAGCAATTACAGGAAGCAAAAGAAAAAATACCGCCGGAGCAAAAGGATAAAATTAAATTTGACCACCCGGCGGAGCTTAAAAAGATTTTGAGACAGGAAATTCAAAAAGAAAAAGAAGCAATAAGAAAAGGAAAAATAAGGAACGATATTTTGAAATCTATTTCAGAAAAATGCGAATTTGAGGTGCCGGAGATTTTAATCTCGGTCGAGAAAAGAAGAATGATGGATGATATCAAGAGGAATGTCCAGCAGGTTTTAAAAATGACTTTTGAAGATTATTTGAAAAAGGTCCAGAAAACCGAAAAAGAACTGGAGGATTCGTTGACTCCGGAAGTGAAGGAAAGAATCAAGAGGATTATGATTTTGGGGAAAATTCAGGTAAAGGAGAATATTGAGGCCAGCGAAGAAGAACTGGAAAAAGAAATCCAAGGGTTTTTAAACCACCCTGCTAACGCGAAAGTCAAAGACCAGATTGACCAAACAGCGTTAAGGACTTATCTTAAAGAAAGGATAGAAGATGAAAAAACCCTCCAACTTCTTGAGTCGTTAGCAACTAAACAATTAAACAACTAAACAATTAAACAACTAAACAATTAAACAACTAAACAATTAAACAATTAAACAACTAAACAATTAAACAATTAAACAACTAAACAATTAAACAACTAAACAATTAAACAATTAAACAACTAAACAATTAAACAATTAACTATTAATTATTATGAACCTCATCCCAATGGTTATAGAAAAATCAGGGCAGAGAGAGCGGGTCTACGATATCTATTCCCGGCTTTTGGAAGACAGGATAATTTTCTTAGCTGGGCCGGTGACCGATATTGGCGCCAACTCAATTATTGCCCAGATGCTTTTCTTGGCGAGCCGGAATCCCAAAAAGGACATCAAGTTGTATATCAATAGTCCGGGCGGTTCAGTGACAGCCGGCTTGGCGATTTACGACACGATGCAATACATTAATTGTCCGATTTCCACGGTTTGCGTCGGTTTGGCCGCCTCTATGGCAGCGGTTTTGCTGGCGGCCGGCGACAAGGGTAAAAGATTTACTTTGCCGAACAGCGAAATTTTACTGCACCAAGTAGCCGGAGGCGTCAGCGGAGAGGCGGCGGCCATAGAAATCACCGCCAAACAGATTATTAAAATACGGGACAAGATAAGCAAGATTCTGGCCAAACACACCGGACAGCCCCTGAAAACCATCAGTACTGACACGGACAGAGATTTTTATTTGTCCGCGCAGGAGGCGAAAGAGTATGGCCTTATTGACGCAGTGATAGAAACGAAAAAGGCCTAATCGGCAAAATGCCTTTACAGATAAGCGTTTTACTGATATTATCAATGTAGAAATTATTAACTTGGAATTTGGTAATTAACATTTTAAAAATGATTTGCCAGTTTTCCAACAGACAATATGAACCAACTTACCCTGCTGATAGTGGGCTTTGTTGGCATTGCGATAGGAGCAACTTTAGGGTATCTTACGCGTCAATCAATTGCCAAAAAACAGTTAGGCAGCATCGAGCTAAAGATTCAAAACAAGATAACTCAAACCAAGAAAGACGTTGATACCGTTCTATCTCAAGCAGAAAACAAGGCCTCTGAAATAATTAAGAAAGCCAGAACCGAAGAGGAATTACGGAAAAGAGAACTTCTAAAAACTGAAAAATTCATTTTACAGCGGGAAAGCACCCTCCAGACCAAAATTACTGATTTAGACGAAAAAGAAAAATTGATTTATCAGAAAGCGGAAGAGATTAAAGAATTGAAGGAAAAATTACAAACTTTGATAGACCAGGAAATCGGCAAACTGGAAAAAATCGCTCAACTCGGCAGAGATGAGGCCAAAAAAGAACTTTTGGAAAGGATAGAAAAAGAAGCGCAAAGAGAAATGCTGGAAAGAATGATGCGCTTAGAGCGGGAGGGAGAAGAAAAGCTGAAAGAGAGGGCCAAAGAAATAGTCGCTTTGGCAATTCAGCGATGCGCCCTGCCTCAAGCGCAGGATACCACCACCACGACAGTCAATCTTCCCTCAGACAAAATTAAAGGGCGGATTATCGGAAAAGAAGGGAGGAATATAAAGGCCTTTGAGAAAGCAACTGGAATCGAGGTGGTAGTTGACGAGACGCCGGAAGCCATAACCATTTCCGGATTTAATCCCTATCGGCGGTACATTGCCAAAAGGGCAATGGAAAAATTAATAGAGGACGGCCGAATCCAACCGGCCAGAATAGAAGAAATAGTGGCCCGAGTGGAAGAAGAAGCAGTGGAACAAGTAAAGCAAGCCGGAGAAACAGCGGTTTATGAAACAGGGGTGCTGGATTTGGATGCAAAATTGGTGGAATTGCTCGGCCGGCTTCGTTTCCGAACCAGTTTCGGCCAAAATGTGCTTCTGCACTCCATCGAGGTTTCTCTTTTAAGCGGAATGCTGGCCGAGGAAATCGGCGCGGATGTTAGGGTGGCGAGAAAAGCCGGACTTTTGCACGACATCGGCAAATCAATGGACCATCAGGTTCAGGGCTCTCATACTGACATTGGCATTAAAATTCTGGAGAAATTCGGGGTGGAAAAAGAGGTCATTAACGCAATGAAATCGCATCACGAAGAATATCCTTACGAAACCGTTGAGTCATATATTGTGCAGGCCGCGGACCAGATTTCCGGAGCCAGGCCGGGCGCGAGAAAGGACACCCTGGAAAATTATCTTAAGCGATTGGGCGACTTGGAGAACATCGCCAATACCTTTGAAGGGGTGGAGAAATCATACGCTATTCAGGCCGGCCGAGAATTAAGGGTCTTTGTTAAACCGGACGAAATTGATGATTTGACAGGCCAGCAATTGGCCCGGGATATTGCCAAAAGGATATCAGAGGAGTTAAAATATCCAGGAGAGATAAAGGTAGTGCTTATCAGGGAGAAAAGGATTATAGAATACGCCAGATAATCAGGGAATCTTTGACAAAAGATGAACAAATTAAAGGTCGAGTTTTATAAGTTTAATAAAATCAAAAAAGATGACAAAACAAGATTTAGTTGAGGTTTTAGCTCAAAAGGCAGGTCTTTCCAAGGCCGCCGCCAGCGAATGCTTAAATATTATGTTAGACGAGATTGGCAAGGCCTTGGTAAAAGGACAGGAAGTTGTCTTGACTGGGTTCGGCAAGTTTCTGGTTGGAAAGAGAAAGGCCAGAACAGGCAGAAATCCGCAGACAGGCGCAACCATCAAGATTGCCGCTGCCAAAGTTCCAAGATTTAAGGCAGGAAAGGCCTTGAAAGATTTAGTTAAGTAAATCTTTTTTCCTAAACCAAAAATCCGCCTCACAGCGGATTTTTGGTTTAAAGAGCGGGAGACGGGAATCGAACCCGCATTAACAGATTGGAAATCTGGAGTTCTGCCATTGAACTACTCCCGCATATTATTTTAATAGTGTTTTCAGTTGCAAAACCTCCGTTGCTAATAGCAGAATTGTTAATACAAGAAGCGCCACAGCCAAAACTATCGCTATCTTATTATTTTTTTTGATAACTTCCATTTGTTTTTCAATAAAATTTTTATCCGTCCCCGTACGGGCCATGAATTTTATACCCCCCTATTTTTATAAAGATTTATTTTGTAATTATTAAAATTTTAGAAATTGTTGTGTAGGTTTTCTTATTGAAACTGAAAATTATTTCGTCTTTTTCTGATACCGAAGCACTATTAAAGAATTTATTAATTTCGCCGAACACAAAACCAAAGTCTCGTTTTAGTTTCCAACTATCTTCTAAATTATCTTTGTTCGCCAGGACTACAAAAAGACGATTATGTGAACCAAATCTTTGAGGGCCTTGATTTTCGTATAGCCACACAATTAAATCTTTTGGATATCGGATCGCTTCCTCTAGGGGGTAATCTTTCGGAAGGTAAGTGGTTTTTAAATCAAAAGGTTGGTTATCAAAGAAAATATCTACTCCCTTTAAGTTTGCAAGTGTCGGGATTACCCTTTTATGTTGGCTTATTTGGTCCTCAATTAAAACAGTTGTCCAATGATTATACCAAGTGGCTATTACATAGCCCGTTACATCATCGTGTAATTTGCTTTTTACACTGCTAAGCAGGTCTCCATATCTCGTAAATCTCCGGACGTATTCCGTTTGTATTTTTTGGTCCAATTGGCCCTGAACTACGCTCCAGCGGAATTCTTCTACTTTCATTAATTCTTTTTTTAAGTCCTCGTCAGAAATCCTGACTTGTCGTTCTGTTATTAACTGTTGATATTTATTTTGGATAAACTCATCTATTTTATTTTGGGGTGCATCAATTAGCCTTTTAATAATATCTGATTTATTGCCCCCGCTGTCCGTTCCTGTTTTTCCAGCCAACTCTTTCAAATCCTCAACCTTTATTGATTGCAGCTTGAGATTTGTTAATTCTTGTTTTGAAACTAACATATCATTTTTTTTGAAATAATAAAATATATTCATGCCTAAAAATATAGAAGCCTCCGACTAAAGCCCTATATCGCCATAAATTTTCTTGGTTTCTTTTAGCCCGGTTATTCACCATATTTTTCACTAAAATACTTTTAAGCATTAAGCCATCGCAGTTTAGTGCCTCCTGCATGGCCATAAATCCTAACGGCACCCATTCGGAATTTGTGTATTTATCACCGATTACAATCGCTAAATAATGTTTTTTTTCAAGTAAGTCCAGAAAATTAGAAATAACATCGCCGAAAAGTTTTAGAAAATCTTGCACCGATTTGGCGTTGCTTAAGTCATCTGACCTATCGCTGAATTTGATAATATCGTGATACGGCGGGTGCATTATTATAAGTTGAACATTTTGTTTGTTATGATTTTTCAATACTTCCTCAACTTTTTTTCTTGTAGCACTTCTGGCGCTATTCGCGATTAGGATTGTTGAAAAAAGTTTATCCTTAGAATCAAATAAGGTTTCTTGGCTAATCCTTTGTTTCGCCATTTCTACAATTTTTGGCAACAACTCAATTCCTATCCCGTTTCGTCCCAATCTTTTACATTCAATTAAGGTTGTCCCACTGCCTAAAAAGGTATCCAAAACAACGTCGCCCCTCTTGGTGAATCTCCTCATAAGTTGGTTTGGTATCTGAGGAATAAAATTTCCGTGGTAGTCGCCTTTATGTGAACCGGATTTATCCCTTTCGCCGATAATCCATAAGCTATCAGTCAGAATGTCCTGATATTCTTTCCAATTATTTAAATTAAGGTCGTTTATCTTTGGCATAATTTGTTTTATTAAGTCGTCAATGTTTACCCCAAGCACCCTGGCTACCCTCTGAAATATCTGTGATTGTCGCAATTACTGGACGAAGCTCGAACCTTTTTTGAGCAAGAATTCCTGCCGTGAACGGCAGAAACCCCGCCCAGCGGCTCGCCGCCTGACGGCGGACAAAGCCCGCAAAAATTTCTTTTTCT
>Ga0180007_10004846_pt1 | contig 14043 bp, 13 predicted proteins | sample MM_PC_MetaG_FD_121122 | JGI IMG/M metagenome (GOLD analysis project Ga0180007, IMG submission 121122) | Groundwater microbial communities from the Aspo Hard Rock Laboratory (HRL) deep subsurface site, Sweden - MM_PC_MetaG | ecosystem: Environmental > Aquatic > Deep subsurface > Groundwater... | reverse complement strand
TCGGCGCGCCTCCGGCGGCGAAGGCGTGGCAGACGAGCACGTCGGCGGCCGGAGCCGCCCCGGACGCGCGCGCGCGGTCCATCGCGGCGCATATCCTCCTGACGCCCTCCGCGAAGAGGTCAGCCTGCGATCGCAGTGTCGGCACGGCCGTTTCGGATGGTTCGACAGGTTCGACAGGTTCGGCAGGTTCGGACGGCTCGGAGAACAAGTCGGCCTGGACCTCGGCCGGCCGGTCCCGTCCGGCCCTAGGGCCCGTCGCGTCGGGCGCGGGCCGTTCCGTCGGTTCCGGTACCCCGAAGGCGCCGGGAGTCAGGAAGGGCAGGAGCCAGAGCCGCGCGGCCTCGCCGCCGCGCTCGACGATGACGGGGACGTCGCAGGCGCGGGGGTCGGAGGCGATGTAGACGCCGGAGGAGGCCAGGACAGGCGCCAGGAACGCGAGCCTGGCCGCGGAGTCGTGGTTGCCCGGGATCATCGCGATGACGGTATGGGCGTCGGCCGCTTTTATGGCCGCGGCGAATTCGCCGAGCAGGGTCACCGCGTCCGCGCTAGGCACGGCCCTATCGAACACGTCGCCCGATACGACGACGCAGGCCGGGCGCTCGGCCACGACGGCGGCGATGACGGCGGCGAGCGCATGTCGTTGATCCTCGACGAGGTCGCGTTCGTACAGGCTCTTTCCCAGGTGCAGGTCGGCGAGGTGGAATATCAGCATATCGCTCGATCCTAGGCGGGGCCGGGCCGCTCGTCAAGGTCGCCGCTCGTCAAGGTCGACGAGAAGCGAAGGGCGGTGTACGATAGGGGGATGACAGCTACGGGAGCCAGGGCCCTGCTCGCGGGAGAGCGCTATTTCGGCATGGGAACGCTCGACGAGGGCTCGGGCGCGCTTCGCGTCGAAGCCTACGCCGAAGACCCGGGCGGCGTAGTCTACTCCCTGGCTGACGAGGAGATATCGACGGTCTCCCTGCGCGCGATAGCCGAGGGCTCCGGCGCCATCCTCGGCCCGCGCACGTTCAGGGGCCCGCGCTCGGTCCTAGGCCTACGCGCGATCGTCGCCTTCGACCCGGCCCTGGGGCCGTTCCGCTTCGGGCTGCACAACTACGATCCCTTCCGTTCGCTCTCCGCGTCGCTCGGCCGGGCCGAGGGCGGCACGGCGAGCCTGGCCCTGGCGCTTTGGGCGGCGATGGAAGGGGACCTGTTCCGCTTCGCCTACGACGGGGACTTCACGACGGCCCTAGAGACGGCCCGCGGCTCGGGCGAGTGGGGTCGTTTCGCCGAGCTGAACGACCTTTACAGGGCCATGATACGCGCCGTCGCCCCCTTCGGGACCGTGCCCCCCTCGTGGTCCGCCTGGCTCAGGGACGATCCGGGGTCTCGCGGGGCGGGTTCGACAGGCAGCAGCCTGGGCAGAAAGATCGACAAGGCGCTCGGGAAGGCCGTGACGAGGCCTTCCTCCGCCGTTTGCTCCGCCTTGCTGCGAGCGCGGGGCGGCTCGGGGCTTTTCGAGCTGCCGCGGCATTAGCGTGTTGAATCTAGGGCCGCTCGAGCCGATACTCGAAGCAAGGTACCAACAGGAATGATAGCGACGCTAGGACGATCCGCGCGGCTCAAGGCCGCGTCACTACTCTACAGCCTAGGCTTCTTCTATAACGTGCTCAAGGAGACGGCTCGATTCTTCAGCAAGAGCCAGGTCGGATACAAGGTCCTGATACTCCAGATCCTGTTCACCGGCTACGAGGCCCTGGCCATAAACGCCATCATGGCGATAGCGATAGGCGCCGCCATCAACGTCATAGGATCCAGCCTCCTTCCGCAATTCGGCCAGAGCCAGCTGATGTACTCCATCCTGATAATAGTCATCACGCGGGAGCTCGGGCCGCTCCTGACGGCCTTCGTCATCACCGCGCGCTCCGGGACGGCGATAGCCACCCAGCTCGGCACGATGGTCGTCAACCACGAGATAGAGGCGTACATAGCCGTCGGGCTCAATCCTATATCGTACCTCGTCGTGCCCCGCTTCATAGGCGTCGTCGTCTCCATGCTCGTGCTTACCATCTACTTCAATATCTTCGGCCTCCTCGGCTCGTTCATCGTCGTGCAGGTCATAAAGCCGACGCCGATACTCGAATACCTCGGCGCCCTCATGTCGACGCTGACGGTCGGCGACGTCGCGTCGGGCCTGACCAAGGCCCTCGTCTTCGGGATCGTCGTGTCCGTCGTCGCTACCTACCAGGGTTTCTCGGTCAACAGGGCGAGCACCGAGATACCGGTAGCCGGCATACGGGCCGTGGGACTGAGCTTCATCCTGATAATAGTGGCGGACGTCCTCCTGACGCTGGTGCAATATGCCTGAGGGCGATTCCCTAGTCCCGGCCATAGAGCTCCGGGACGTCACGGCCTCCTCGGGCGGCTTCCAGATCCTGTCCGGCGCCAGCGTCGCCTTCCCCGAGGGCCTCTGCAGCGTCGTCATGGGGGCCGCGGGTTCCGGGAAGAGCACCCTGCTCAAGGTGGCCGCGGGGCTCGTCGTGCCCGACTCCGGCGCGGTTTCAGTAGGCGGCTCGGACCTGGCCAGGCTGACCCGCAAGGAAGAGCTGTCGTTCCGGGCCACGACCGGCTTCGTATTCCAGGACGCCGCGCTATGGGCCGATACCAACATACTCGGCAACGTCGCGATGCCGCTCAGGGTGCACAAGCCCTGGATGGGGGAGAGCACGATCGCGGAGGCGGCGCGCGTCGTCCTGCACAAGCTCGGCTACGACGAGGGGATGGCCTTGAGGCCCGCGGAGCTATCGTCGGGCGAGCAGAAGCTCGTATCGATAGCGCGGGCCGTCGTGAACGATCCGGCCGTCGTCTTCATGGACGATCCTACGTCCAACCTCGACGAGGACGCCGCCGAGAAGGTCTACGAGCTCCTGGCCGAGCTCAAGCAGAAGCGCCGCACGGTGATAATCGTGGCCAACAGCTCGGAGCTGGCCTACCGCTTCGCCGACAGGCTCGGGGTCATAAAAGGAGGGTCGATGGCCGCGTTCGGTACCTACGACGAGACCGTGGGCCGGGCCGAGGCGGCCCTCTCGGGCTCGCTAGCGAGGCTCAGGGCCAGGGGTAGCCGGGCCGCGGCGAGGAGCGACGGCGCCGAGAATTCTCAGCGGGGAGACGTATGAAATTCAAGATCAAATTCGCCGACCAGATAGTCGGGCTATTCATCCTCGTGGCGCTCGCCTTCTTCGTCGCCATAGTAGTCCTCATAGGCGCGAACCAGCGATGGTTCGCCAAGGACTACGGCTTCGTCACGTCGTTCGCGTCCGCGGCCGGGCTCGCTCCGGGCACCTCGATAATGATGAAGGGCTTCACGGTAGGCAAGATAGACAAGCTGACGCTCAACGCGAACAATACCGTGGACGCGGAATTCCATATCTTCGACACCTACTACGAGAAGGTCAGGGAATACTCCATCCTGGAGCTGACCGTGTCGCCTATAGGCCTAGGGTCCCAGCTCCTCTTCCATCCGGGCCGCAGCGAGGTCAGGCTCTCCGAGGGCGCCTTCATACCGACGGCCGCCTCGCCCGAGGGCCAGACGCTCATCGAGCAGGAACTCGTCGAGATACCTCCCAAGGACGATACCATCACGCGGCTCCTGGCCAACGTGAACCCGCTCCTGGAGAACACCAACAAGACCGTCGTCACGGTCAACAGGACGCTGACCGAGGTGAACAGGGCCCTGGCCGGGCAGAGCACGGGGCCGCTCGGCGACATCGTCACCGACGCGAGCGCGGCCGCGGGCGACGTGAGGGCCCGCGTCGGCGGCCTCCTCGACCAGGTCTCGTCGCTGCTCTCCGAGCTGGAGACCATAAGCGCCAACCTCGTCGCGACGACGGACTCCATACGCGACCCGACGGGGCTCGTGCCGCGGCTGCTCGATCCGTCGGGCTCCATCAAGACCTTCCTCGACGACGACGACGCCCTCTACAAGAAGGTCATGAGCATAGTCGGCGAGGTGGACAGGAGCATGAAGAGCCTGCAGGGCATCATCTCCGGGCTCAATAGCGAGATGCCCAAGGTGGCCGGCCTCCTCAACGAGACGCGCACCGCGATCCAGCAGGCCCAGGACGTGCTCGAGGGAGTCAGAAACAATCCGCTGATACGTGGCGGCGTCACGGAGCGGGTGCAGCAGGAATCGCTGTACCGCGCGATGAGGGAAGGGAGCTTCGAATGAGGACCGGGACTACGTCGGCCCGCGCGGCCGCGGCCTGCGCCGTCCTCGCGCTAGCGGCGGTCGCCTTAGCCGCGTCGTCGTGCTCCAGCGCGCCCAAGCGCCCGGCCGCGGCCGTGGCGATCAAGAACGAGGCGGCGGAATTCTCCAAGCTCGGCGACGGCTTCCTGCAGTCGGGCCAGTACGCCTCGGCGCTCCAGTACTACGGCGAGGCCCTCGACTCCAACCTGTCGGTAGACGACGTGGGGGGCGCGATAGCCTCGCGGGGATCGCTCGGGCGCGTCTACCTGGCGCTGGGCCGCCCGGAGGACGCCGAGCGCGAATTCGGCGACGCCCTCGAGGACGCGAGGGCCCTCGGGGAGCCGGGCCTCGTCGCCCTGTGCCTGTCGAACCTCGGGGAGCTCCGCTATTCGGGCGGGGACGCCGCCGCGGCCGACGCGCTCTTCTCGGAGGCCGAGGCCCTGGCGGCGGGGAACGACGCGATAAGCGCGGTGGTATCGCATAACAGGGGGGTCGCGGCCATGGCCCGCGGCGATCTAGGGGCCGCCGAGGCCTTCGTCCTGAAGGCCGCCGCGGCCAACGAGAAGGCCCTGCGCTGGGTCGAGCTGGGATCGAACCGGTACGCCCTCGCCTCCATAGCGAACGCGCGCGGCGACCTGCCCGCGGCCGTCGATTGGGCCGGCAAGGCCCTCGAGGCGGACAAGGCCGCCGAGAACTCTCCCGGTATAGGCGCCGATCTCGAGGCGCTGGCCAGATTATTCCGCAAGGCCGGCGACGACGCGGCCGCCTTCGACCGCTACCGCCGCGCGTTCGGCGTCTGGCTCACGCTTAACCGCCGGGAAGAGGCGGAGCGCTGCCTCGTCGCGCTGGGCGAGCTGGCGGAAGGCCTCGGCAAGGAGGCCTACGCCGCCCGCTACGCCTCCCTGCTCGAGCGGCTCAGGAAACCCTGAGCGCCCCTAGGGAGCCCCCGAAAGTCGCCGAGGACCGCTAAACGCCGGCCTGCGGATAGCCGGCGCCCGGCTATCCGGTCATACCCCTATGGTCGTGCCGACGAAGGGCTCGCCGTCGAGTATGGCCCGGAGATTGGGCAAGTCCCTGCCTGCGGCGCAGACCACCCTCAGGCCCAGCTCCTCGGCGCGCCTGGACGCCACGGGATCGAAGGGCACGTTCTTGCCAGGAGTCCACTCGTCGCCCACCATGGCCCGGAAGTCCTTCCACGATATAGAGTCGACGGGCTCGGCGCTCGGGTCGACGCGGGGATCGGCCGTATAGACCTTGGCGATATTCGAGAGGTTGACGACGACGTCCGCCTGGAATCGCTCCGCCAGGACGACCGCGTCGAAATCCGTGGAGAAGCCCGGCTTCCAGCCGGAGGCCACGAGCACCCTGCCGCCGAACACCGAGACGCCCGTGGGATCGGTCACCACCTCGTGGGGACATAGCTCGAGGAAGAGGCTCCGCACGAGCTGGGCGTTGAGCCTGGTCGCCATGATGCCTATCCAGTCCTGGGCGTCCGAGTCGGGAACGTCGACCGCTTCCCTGTAGGCCTTCTGCCAGGCCCGCGCGGGGCCGCCGCCGCCGACGACTATGATGAGGCGGCGCGCCGCGTCGACGTCGAGCCACGCCCGAGCCAAGGCGGCGAATTCCCGCACGAACGCGGCGTCTGGAGCGTCCGGAGCCACGATCGAGCCGCCGAGAGATAGAACCTTCGTCATTGCTGTCCTCCGATCGAATCGATATATTGTACGGGCGGCCGCGGGAGCGTGTAAAGCGATCCCGAGCCCGCGAGCAGCCTCCGGATATCGCCTCCGGATATCGCCTCCGGATATCGCCTCCGGATATCACCTCCGGATGTCATCTCCGCGAGTCGCCCGCGCCGGTTGCCTCGGAAGCCCGGCTCGGGTTAGGCTGAAGGCCCTACCCAAGAAAGGAAAGCAATGATGGCAAATCCGATCGCGACGTTCAAGACGAGCCTAGGCTCGTTCGATATCGAGCTGTTCGAGGACAAGAGCCCCGCTACCGTGAAGAATTTCGTAGAGTACGTACAGGCGGGATTCTACGCAGGCACCGTCTTCCACCGGGTCATACCCGGCTTCATGATCCAGGGCGGCGGCATGACGCCGGGCCTCAAGGAGAAAGATACCAAGGCGCCGATAAAGAACGAGGCGGACAACGGCGTGCCGAACGCCCGCGGCTCGATCGCGATGGCCAGGACGTCCGACCCTCATAGCGCGACCTGCCAGTTCTTCATAAACGTCGTCGACAACAAGGCGCTTAATTACCGCTCCAAGGACCAGTCCGGATGGGGCTATTGCGCGTTCGGCGCGGTTAGCGGGGGGATGGACGTCGTGGACGCGATAGCCGCGGTGGAGACCGGCAATAGGTTCCCGCACCAGAACGTGCCCAAGACCGACGTGATCATAGAGAGCGTCACGCTCGCCTAGGCCGCTACCTATCGGCCGCCGGCCTAGGCCGCCCCGCGCGCGTTGCCGCGCGGGCGGCGCGACGCGCTACTGCTTGCGCTTCTTCTCCACGACGGAGTATCCGGCGATCTCGAGCATCCTCTTGAACGAGGAATCGGGCTTCTTGAGCTCCCTCGATCCCCTGGTGATCTTGCAGAGCGACAAGCCGAGCTCGGCCGCGATGCCGCGCTGAGGCATGCCCTCGGCTATCCGCTTCACGAGAGCCCAGCGCTTCGCGATCTCGTCCGCCTCCGCCTTGGTGAACAGGCTGAATAGGAAATCCTCGATCAGCTCGGGATCGTCGGTAGCGGCGAGGGTCCTGGACATCTCTCCCAGGTTAAAGGCGACAAGCCCCGTTTCGTCGTTCATCAGAAGTTCTTCTCCATAGTAGCGCTAGTATAACAATATTTAATCCCATTGTCACTGGCCAAAATGTCCATTTTAGTAGAAACGTTTCATTTTCTATTTTCTCATTTTTATATTTGAAACTATTTCTAGCTTAGCGACCTATTTTAATCAAGCCCCGTTCTGCGGTACTATCGGCGGGTCGAGGAGTACGTATGGTCGACGATACAAGCGACGGCAAGCGCCCTACGATTGCCGATAGGATTGCGTTCCAGCTCGAACGCCTCGTCCTCGACGGGGAACTGAAGCCGGGAGACCGCCTGCCCCCGGAACGGGAGCTGGCGGAACGCTTCGGCGCTAGCCGCAACGGCATTCGCGAGGCGATCAGGCGCCTCGAGACGCTCGGACTGCTCTCGACCGAGCCGCAGAGCGGCACCTACGTCCGCGAGTACCTGGAGGAGGCCTCGTTCGACCTCCTCCTCTACCTCATGGAGAGCGACGAGACCCTCGACCCCGCCCTGCTCATAGACCTCCTCGAGTACAGGAAGATGCTCATGACGACGGCCGCCGGCCTCGCCGCGATACGCGATCCTCGAGGATGCTCCCGCGACCTCGCAGCTCTCGCGGCCGAGCTGGGATCGACGACGGACGCTTCGCTGGCCGCCGCCCTCGACTACCGCTACCATAGCCGCATCGTATCGGGCTCGGGCAACCTCCTGTTCCGGTCGCTCCATACGACCAGCAGGTCGCTCCACCTGTACTACACGAAGCGATTCTACGCCGAGCCGGGGACAATAGCCGCTACGGCCGCCCAGCAGGAGGCCATCGCGGAGGCGATAGGGGCGGGCGATTCGGCCGGCGCCGCCCGCGCGATGTCAGAGGCCCTGGATTACGGCCGCCGCGTCATCGAGGCCGCGCTCTCCGCCAACCGCCCTTAAGGATCCCCCGCTTGACGAGTTCTGCATAGTCGGATATCTTGCCCCTATCGTTTCTACTAGTAGATACACTATTGGAGGATATTCATGAGAAGAAGCATTCTATTCGCCGGGGCGCTGATGCTCGCGGCGGCGACGATCGCGGTATCGGTATCGGCCGTCAAGGATACGCCGATAGGCATAGCCAAGTTCGTATCGCACCCGGCCCTCGACGATCTCGAGCGGGGCGTGATAGACGAGCTGACGGCTACCGTGCCCGGAGCGCGCTTCGACCTCCAGAACGCGAACGCCGACATGGCCACGGCGGCGCAGATCGCGCGGAAATTCAAGTCGGACAGGGTAAAGGCCGCGGTGGGCATCGCGACCCCCACGGCCCAGGCCCTCGCCAACGCGATCAGGGACCTGCCCGTGGTATTCTGCGCCGTCACCGACCCCGTCGCCGCCGGGCTCGTCGCCTCGTACGACGGGGGCGGCAAGAACGTGACGGGCACCTCCGACATGACCCCGGTCGCCGCCCAGCTGGACCTCCTCGTCTCGCTCAAGCCTATAAAGCGGCTTGGCCACGTCTATAACGCGGGCGAGGCCAACTCCGTCAAGCTCGCGTCGCTCGTCAAGGAGTACTGCGCCGGGAAAGGCATCGAGCTCGTCGAGTCGACCGTGGCCAACTCCTCCGAGGTACGCCAGGCGGTTCAGTCCATAGCGGGCAGGATCGACGGGCTCTACCTAGGCAACGACAACACGGTGTTCTCGGCCGTCAACGCCGTCGCCGAGATATGCCTGCAGAAGCGACTGCCCCTCGTGACCGCCGACCCGACCAGCGCCGAGTCCGTGCCGGTGCTCGCGGCGCTGGGCTTCGACTACTACCAGATGGGCCGCGCCACGGGACGGCTCGTCGCCCGCGTGCTCGCCGGCGAGGAGCCCGGCTCCATCCCGACGTACTTCCCGAGCGCGCCGGCCGAGAAGAGCCTCGTCCTGAACCTTGACGTAGCGGCCAGGCTCGGCCTCTCGCCCTCGGCCGAGCTCGTCGCCCAAGCCACCTCGATCGTGAGGAACGGCTCGGTCGAGCGGAGAAGGAAGTGATAGAGGCGGTACTCGTCGAGGGCCTCGTCTACGGAATACTGGCCCTCGGCGTATTCATCTCGTTCCGCGTCCTGGATTTCCCGGACCTTACCGCCGAGGGGGCCTTCCCCCTCGGCGCGGCCGTAGGCGCCGCGCTCGTCTCGTCGGGCGCCCATCCCGTCGTGGCCATGCTAGGCGCCCTGGCCGCCGGCGGCCTCGCTGGTGCCGCCACCGGCGCCATATACGCCGCGCTCAGGGTGCCGTCCCTGCTGGCCGGTATCGTCGTGATGACCGGCCTATGGTCGGTCAACCTGCGCGTCATGGGAGGCAAGGCCAATATTCCCCTCATCGCCGGCAATCCCGTGATGGACGCCGCGTACGCTCTCCTCCCTGGCGCCGGCGATTGGTCGGCGGCGCTGTTCTTCGCGCTGGCCGCCGCCGCGGTGCTCGGGATACTGGCGCTCTTCTTCTCCACCGAGGCCGGCATAGCCATGGGAGCGCTCGGCGACAACGAGGCCGTGGTCGTGGCGGCGGGTTCCGATCCCAGGCTGCTCCGTACCTCCGGCGTGGCGCTCTCCGGCGCGCTCTGCGGGCTATCCGGCGGGCTCGCCGCCTCGTACCAAGGCTTCGCCGACGTGAACTTCGGTTCCGGGGTCGTCGCGGCGGGCCTGGCCAGCGTGATGGTCGGCGAATTCCTGTTCCGGTCCAACAGGATAGGCCTGCAGCTCGTACGCGTCGTCATAGGGTCGATAGCGTTCAGGGCCATCATGTTCGCCGGACGGCGCTACGGCTACATAGTGGGCATGGGCCCGAACGACCTCAGGCTGGTCACCGCCCTCCTCGTCGTGGGCGCGGTCGCGGCGGGAAGGCTCAAGGCCAAGCGGGACGCCAAGCGGGGCCTCGCGAGCGCCGCGGCCCGGTCGAGCGGCGCCGAAGCCCGGTCGAAGGGCGGCGCGCTATGATACGCATAGAGGGCCTTACAGTCGTATTCAACCCCGGTACCGCGGACGAGCGCGCGGCTATCGACGGCCTATCGCTGGACGTGCCTAAAGGCCAGTGGATATCGGTAATCGGTTCCAACGGAGCCGGTAAGACTACCCTGCTTAACGCCATCGCCGGCTCCGTCCCCGTGGCCGCCGGCAGCGTCTTCCTAGACGGGCTCGACCGCTCGGGCGAGCCCGAGCATAGGCGCGCCCGCATCGTCGGCCGCGTCAGGCAGGATCCCACCGCCGGAACGGCCCCGGACATGACGGTGATGGACAACCTGGCCCTCGCCAGCCGCAAGGGCCCGCGGCGGCTCCTGCCGGCCAAGCCGGCGGCGCTCAGGCGCCGTCTCCTCGAGCGCCTCGCCGAGCTGGGCATGGGCCTCGAGGACAGGACGGGCGAGAACGTCGCGCGCCTCTCGGGCGGCCAGCGCCAGGCCCTCGCGCTCCTCATGGCGGCGATGACCGAGCCGGCGGTGCTCCTCCTCGACGAGCACACCGCCGCCCTCGACCCGCGCAACGCGGATATAGTCATGGACCTGACGCGGCGCTTCGTCCGGGACCTCGGCCTGACCGCCCTCATGGTCACCCACGACATGAGGCGGGCCCTGGCCGACGGCGACAGGCTCGTGATGATGCACGAGGGGGGCATAGTCGCCGACCTCGCCGGCCGTGAGAAGGCGGGCTCCAGCGTCGAGCGCCTCGTCGGGCTCTTCAGGGAGGTCCGCGGCGAGGACTACGCCGAGGACCGGGACCTGCTGTCGTAATATCGGGCATTCAATCGCCTACTCCGTTCCGCCGGGCCGTCAGGCCCGGTTTTCTTTTATCTATCCATTGACTAGCGCGTTCAGAAGCCTAGACTTAATGGGGGGAAGAACAGGAGAAGGCCGATGAAATCGATAAGGGTTAAGATAGTCACGCTGGCGGCTATCTCTGCGCTCGCCGTGGCGCTCTGCCTAACCGCTGTATTCATTATCGTATTGCGCTCCGAATCCGAGCGGCAGGTATCTACGCTGGAGTCGACGCTGCGCGACGACTTCGACCGCCTGGTGAAGAGCGAGGTCGAATCGGCGGCGTCGATGCTCGAGCGCCTCGCGGCCCTGCGAGACGAGGGCGTGCTCGCTCAGGAGGAGGCGCTAGGCCTCGCGAGGGCCCAGCTCCGCGCGATGCGGTTCGGCGCCGACGGTTATTTCTGGGCCGACAAGCCTAACGGCGATAACGTCGTGTTCCTAGGCAGTGAAACCGAGGGCACGAACCGTATCGGCACGAAGGACGTCAACGGCTTCGAGCTTATCAGGGCCATCATCGAGGTCGGGATGAAGGGCGGCGGCTTCACCGACTACTGGTTCCCGAGGGCAGGCCAGACCGACGCCGCACCAAAGCGGAGCTATAGCCTCTACGTCCGCGGCTTCGATTGGGTCATAGGCACGGGCAACTATATAGACGATATAGACGTCATCATAGCTACGAAGCGCGCCGACGCCGCGAAGAGCCTGTCGCGCTCGCTCGCGTTCATCGTCGCCCTGGCCGCGCTCCTCGCCGCCGTCATGGTGGCGATCGCCGTCATCCTTGGCGGGAAGATCTCCAAACCCCTCGTCTACGCCTCGGGCAAGATGAAGGAACTGGCTAGGGGACGCCTCGACTCGGATTTCGACGACGCTCTGGCCAAGGGCGGGGACGAAGCGGCCTCCCTCGTCGTCTCGCTCAAGGAGACGGTGGCGAAGCTCAGCGAGGTCGTGACCCAGGTGCAATCCTCGGGTACGAGGATCCTGGAGGGGGCCTCGTCGCTCTCGGACGCTTCCAAGCAGATGTCCATAGGGATCGAGGGCATCGCCGAGTCGAGCCAGCAACTATCGCAGGGCTCTACCGAGCAAGCGGCCAGCGCCGAGGAAGTATCTGCGAGCGTCGAGGAGATGAGCGCCAATATTAGGCAGAACGCCGACAACTCGTTCCAGACCGAGAAGATTTCAGCCAAGGCCGCGGTCGACGCCAAGAGCGGCCTGGACGCCGTCCGGGAAACCGTGGTCGCGATGAAGCAGATCGCGGAGAAGATAGCCATCATCGAGGAGATAGCCCGCTCGACGAACATGCTTTCGCTCAACGCCAGCATAGAGGCGGCGCGCGCCGGGGAGCACGGCAAGGGTTTCGCGGTAGTCGCGAGCGAGGTAGGGAAGCTCGCCGAGCGGAGCAAGATAGCGGCCGGAGAGATAGCGGCCCTGTCCCAGCGGAGCGTCGAGATTGCCGATAACGCAGGCAAGATGCTGGAAGGAATGGCGCCCGATATCCAGAAGACCGCGGACCTCGTCCAGGAGATAAGCGTCGCGAGCCGCGAGCAGGATTCCGGCGCCAGCCAGATCAACCAGGCCATGACGCAGCTGGATACCGTCATCCAGACGAACGCCTCCATCTCCGAGGAATTCAGCGCGACGAGCGAGGAGATAGCCAGCCAGGCCGTGATGGTAGCGCAGACGGCCTCCGACTTGGCCGATCAGGCCGAGCGCCTAGAGGCGCTCGTCGGGTTCTTCACGGTCGGAAACGAGGAGGGAAGAACCGTAAGAAGCATCGAGGCGACGACATCGATTCAATAATGCATATTTGGACATGTTTTATTAAATATCTCCCATATTTCCAATAAATCTATTTTATAGTTGCATTATCGGATGCACTATGTAAAATTGATTAGTGAAATAATAATTCGCTTCGTTCAAGAACGCATAGGGAGGTAAGATGTCTAATGGGGGATCGCGGCTTAGCGCGATAAAATCGATCGGCACTCGGATAGCTTTGATTTTCGGTCTTTCAACGTTCGCGGTATTGGCCGTATTAGCTTTCGTCATAGCGCAGCGCGCCTTCTCGAACGCCGGCGCCCTTTCCGAGGCCTATTCGCACGAGGTAGTCTCGGCCCGCGCCGACCAGCTCTCGGCGATGATATCCCGGTATACCCGCTTCGCGCAGGACGTGGCCATACGCGACATCATTATCCGCGGCGATAAGAAGGAAGTCACGGCCTTGATGCCTAGGCTGGACCCCCAGATAGAGGACGAATTCGACGGCATGTTCGTAGCCTGGCCAAACGGCGATTTCGTCACGATGAAGGGCCAGACCGGAAGCGTCTCCTCGCGAGAGTATTTTAAAGACATCATGAGCGGAAAAGCCGATAGCGTCGTCGCGAATCCCGTGATATCCCTGGCGACGGGCAAGCCGATCGTCGTAATAGGCGCCGCTATCAAGCGGAACGGCCGCAACGACGGCATGGTCGGGATCCAGATAACCCTCGACGCCCTGTCGAAGACGGCCGCCGCGGTAAAGCTCGGCAAGACGGGCGCCGGCTTCATCGTAGACGGGACCGGCCTCGTCATAGCCCACCCCAATCCCGACTTCGTGATGAAGCTCGATACGCTCAAGAGCGGCGAGCTCGGCTACAAGGGACTCGACGTCGCGGGCCGGGCGATGATGCGCGGCGATGAACTCGATTCGGTAATCACGCGGCCCGACGGCTCTCGGCTACAGCTCTTCTCCTCGGTCGTCGACGGGACCCCGCTCTGGTCGCTCGGCGTCATGGTCCCGCTCGCCGAGATCCAGGAGAGCGGTAGGAGCATCGCGACGCTCGTCATCGCCTTCAGCCTCGCCGCCGTCGCCATCATAATCGCGCTATCGGTACTGATAGGCCGCTCCATCGCCAAGCCCGTGCAGGCGGTCGCCGACGCGGCCGACGAGCTAGCGCGCGGGCACCTGGACGTCGACCTGCCGCAGGCGGCCCTCGCCCGATCGGACGAGATAGGCGTGCTATCCCGCTCCATGGGATCGACGATAGCGCGTCTCCGCGAGGTAGTATTAGAGGTCAAGGAGGCGAGCGACTCGGTCTCCGCGGGCTCCGACGAGCTCACCGTATCCGCCCAGCAGATGGCCACGGGGATAGCGGGCATAGCGGACTCGAGCCAGCAGCTGTCGCAGGGCGCCACCGAGCAGGCCGCGAGCGCCGAGGAGGTCTCCGCCAGCGTCGAGCAGATGGGCGCCAACATAAAGCAGAACGCCGACAACTCGTTCCAGAC
>Ga0180007_10004845_pt1 | contig 14044 bp, 12 predicted proteins | sample MM_PC_MetaG_FD_121122 | JGI IMG/M metagenome (GOLD analysis project Ga0180007, IMG submission 121122) | Groundwater microbial communities from the Aspo Hard Rock Laboratory (HRL) deep subsurface site, Sweden - MM_PC_MetaG | ecosystem: Environmental > Aquatic > Deep subsurface > Groundwater... | reverse complement strand
TGTCGCTCAGGGATTTCAGGGGCCGGTTGCCCTGCCCCTTCACGGCGCGCGAGCGGCGGCCGTTGTCGAACAGGGCGTCCACGGCCTCCTGCAGCATCCGCTTCTCGTTGCGCAGGATGACGCCGGGGGCCTTGATCTCGATCAGCTTCTTGAGCCGGTTGTTGCGGTTGATGACGCGGCGGTAGAGGTCGTTCAGGTCGCTGGTGGCGAAGCGGCCGCCGTCCAGGGGGACCAGCGGGCGCAGGTCGGGAGGCAGCACCGGCAGGCAGTCGAGGATCATCCACTCGGGTCGGTTGTTCGACTGGCGGAAGGCCTCGACGATCTTCAGTCGCTTGAGCACGGCCTTCTTGCGCTGGACCGAGGTCTCGGTCTTGGCCTGGGTGCGCAGCTCCTGGCTGAGGTCGTTCAGGTGGAGGGCGCTCAGGAGCGTGCGGATCGCTTCGGCGCCCATCTCCAGCTCGGACTCCCAATCGGGGTGCTCCTCCTTGAGATCCCACCACTCCTCCTCGCTGACGATGTCGCCCTGCTGAAGGTCGGTGTTGCCCGGGTTCATGACCACGTAGGACTCGTAGTAGAGTACGCGCTCGAGATCCTTGAGCTTCATGTTGAGCATGTGCCCGATGCGGCTCGGCAGGCCCTTGAAGAACCAGATGTGCGCTATGGGCACGGCCAGCTCGATGTGGCCGAGCCGCTCGCGTCGTACCTTGCTCTGGGTCACCTCGACGCCGCACTTGTCGCAGACGATGCCGCGGAATCGTATGCGTTTGTACTTGCCGCAGTTGCACTCCCAGTCCTTCACGGGCCCGAAGATGCGCTCGCAGAAGAGTCCGTCCTTTTCGGGCTTGAAGGTCCGGTAGTTGATCGTCTCCGGCTTGGTGACCTCGCCGTAGCTCCAGTCGCGGATGGTATCGGGAGACGCCAGCTGGATGACGATCGAGTTGTGTTCGATAGTCCGCTTGGGGTCGTCGCTTGTCTTCAATCCCAGCATCGGTATCCTCCTCGCCGCCCCCGTGGGGGTCAGCGGCTTTGGCTCAACTGGGGAGCTTCCTCGAGATCCACGTCCAGGCACAGGCTCTTGAGCTCCATCATCAACACGTTGAAGGACTCGGGGATGCCCGGCTCGGGGGGGTTCTCGCCCTTGACGATCGCCTCGTACACCTTGGAGCGTCCAGTGACGTCGTCCGACTTGACCGTCAGCATCTCCTGCAGGCAATTGGCCGCACCGTAGGCCTCCAGGGCCCACACCTCCATCTCGCCGAAGCGCTGGCCGCCGAACTGGGCCTTGCCGCCCAGGGGCTGCTGCGTCACAAGCGAGTAGGGACCGATCGACCTGGCGTGGATCTTCTCCTCCACGAGGTGATGCAGCTTGAGTATGTAGATGGTGCCGACGGTGACTTCCTTGTCGAAGGGCTCGCCGGTGCGGCCGTCGTAGAGGGTCGCCTTGCCGCTGATGGGCAGCGACTGTTCGCTCAGGGCCGCCTTGATCTCTTCGATGGTCGCGCCGTCGAAGACGGGGGTCTGCACCTTGTAGCCCCCGGTGGAGGCGGCCCAGCCGAGGTGGGTCTCCAGGATCTGCCCGAGGTTCATGCGGCTCGGCACGCCGAGCGGGTTGAGCACGATGTCCACGGGGGTGCCGTCGGCCAGATGAGGCATGTCCTCGTCCGCCATGATCTTCGAGACCACGCCCTTGTTGCCGTGGCGGCCGGCCATCTTGTCGCCGACCGAGAGCTTGCGGCGCCGCGCCACGTAGACCTTGACCAGCTTCACGACCCCGGGGGGCAGCTCGTCGCCGCGCTGCACGCGCTCGCTCTGCTTCTCGTAGTCGACATCGATGCGGTCCAGCTCGCGGTAGGCGGAATCGAAGACTTCGCGGATGCGGGCGTCCTGCTTGGTGTCCTTGACCAGGGGCAGTCCCCAGTGGACGCAGGAGAAGTCGAGATCCTCGACGATCTTCTTGGTGAACTTGCGGCCCGCCTTGAGCAGCACCTCGCCGGTGTTGGCGTCGATCACGTGATGGGCCTGCTGGCCCAGGAACAGCTCGCCCAGACGCTCGGCGCGCAGGTACTCGACCAGCTCGCGCTTGCGGTCGCGGTCGCGCAGCAGGCCCTCCAGCTTGCGCTTCTCGGCCTTCTTGGAGCGCTCGGCGCGGTCCTGGCGCGAGAAGACCTTGATGTCGACGACCACGCCGTCCATGCCGGGAGACGCCTTCAGCGATGCGTCCTTCACGTCGCCGGCCTTCTCGCCGAAGATCGCGCGCAGGAGCTTCTCCTCGGGCGACAGCTCGGTCTCGCCCTTGGGCGTCACCTTGCCGACGAGGATGTCCCCGGCCTTGACCTGGGCGCCGATGTAGATGATGCCGCTCTCGTCCAGGTTCTTCAGCGCCTCGTCGCCGACGTTGGGGATCTCGCGGGTGACCTCCTCGACGCCGCGCTTGGTGTCGCGGACCTGCAGCTCGAACTCCTCGATGTGCAGCGAGGTGAAGACGTCTTCGCGCACCAGCCTCTGCGAGACCAGGATCGCGTCCTCGAAGTTGTAGCCGCCCCAGGGCATGAAGGCCACCAGCAGGTTGCGGCCCAGGGCCAACTCGCCGTTCTCGGTGCTCGGCCCGTCGGCCAGGACATCTCCCCGCTTGACCTTCTGTCCCGGCACGACCAGGGGCTTCTGGTTGTAGCAGGTGTCCTGGTTGCTGCGGCGGAACTTCTTGAGCTTGTACTCCACGATCCCGCTGGCGTCGAAGAAGCTCTTGGCCTTGATGCGGTCTGGATTGCTGTACATGACGGTGATCGTGTCGGCCGTCACGCGCTCGATGACGCCGGCGTCCTCGGCGACGACCACGGCGCCGGTGTCGATGGCGATCTTCTTCTCCATGCCGGTGCCGACCACGGGCGACTCGGCCCGCAGCAGGGGCACGGCCTGGCGCTGCATGTTGCAGCCCATCAGGGCGCGGTTGGCGTCGTCGTGCTCCAGGAAGGGGATCAGCGACGCGGCGGCCGAGACGATCTGCTTGGGAGAGACGTCCATGTAGTCGACCTCGGTCGGGACCACCACCGGGTACTCGCCCCGGCGACGCGAGAGTACGCCCTTGTTGACGAACTTGCCCTTCACGGTCAACGCGGAGTTGGCCTGGGCGATGGTGTGATGATCCTCGGCGTCGGCGGTCAGGTACTCGATCTTGTCGGACACCGTCCCCTTCTCCACCACGCGATAGGGGGTCTCGATGAAGCCGAAACTGTTGATGCGGGCGTGCGTGGCCAGGCTCGAGATCAGGCCGATGTTGGGACCCTCGGGCGTCTCGATGGGGCACATGCGCCCGTAGTGGGTGTAGTGGACGTCGCGCACCTCGAAGCCGGCGCGGTCGCGATGCAGGCCGCCGGGACCGAGGGCCGAGAGGCGCCGCTTGTGCGTCAGCTCGCTGAGCGGGTTGGTCTGATCCATGAACTGGCTGAGCTGGCTGCTGCCGAAGAAGGACTGGATCACGGCCGACACGGTGCGGGCGTTGACCAGATCCACCGGCGTGATGGTCTTCTCCTTGTCGGAGAGGTTCATCCGCTCCTTGATGATCCGGGCCATGCGCGAGAGGCCGACCGAGAACTGGTTGGTCAGCAGCTCGCCCACCGAACGCACGCGTCGGTTGCCGAAGTGGTCGATGTCGTCCACGAGGCCCTTGCCCAGGAACAGGCGCACCATCTCGTGGATGATGGCCAGGAAATCGGCCGGCACCAGCGTGGTCACGGACGGTTTCGGGGGGTCGACGTTCACCGCCTCGTACATCTCCTTGAGCCGGTGATTCACCTTGTAGCGACCCACCTCGGCCAGATCGTAGCGCTTCTCGTGGAAGAAGAGGCGCTCGAAGAGGGCCTTCGCCACGTCCTCGTTGGGCGGATCGCCCGGACGCAGCAGCTGGTAGAGACGCCGCAGGGCTTCGTCCTGGTTGGTGGTCGGGTCCTTGCGCAGCGTGTTCAGGATGAGGCTGGGCTCGTTGAGGGTCACCTCGCCCGGCGCGACGAGGCTCATCTCGCCCTTGGCCTGGCTGAGGATCGTCTCCACCAGCAGCGGATCGATGACCTGGCCGGCGGTGGCGATGCGCTCGCCGGACTCGGCGCTGTAGACGTCGCCGGCGAGGATGCTGCCCTCGAGGGAATCGGCCCGCTTGGTGCCCTTGCGAGGCACGTTGAAGGTCACGATCTCGTGGAACAGCGGGATGATGTCCTCGTTGGAGCTGAAACCCAGCGCCCGCAGCAGGATCGTCACGGGCTGCTTGCGCTTGCGGTCGATGTGCACGAACAGCATGTCGTTGATATCCGTGCTGAACTCGACCCAGGAGCCGCGGTAGGGGATGATCCGCGACTTGAAGAGCTTGCGTCCGTTGGGATGGAACTCGTCGCTGAAGAACACGCCCGGCGAACGGTGGAGCTGGCTGACGATCACACGCTCGGCGCCGTTGATGACAAAGGTGCCCTTGTCGGTGATCAGGGGGAGTTCGCCCAGGTAGACCTCGCTCTCCTGGATGTCGCGTATCTGCAGTTCCTCCGTGGAACCGGCATCGTCCTCGTCCTTGACCACGAGCTGCATCTTCACCTTCAGGGGCGCCGCGAAGGTGAGCCCGCGTTCCTGGCATTCCTCGATGCCGTACTTGGGCTCGCCCAGGGCATAGCTCTGGTACTCGACGACCAGGTGCCCGCGCGTGGACTCGATGGGGAAGATGGACCGGAATACCGACTCCAGACCGACGTTCTTGCGCTTGTCGAGGGACACATCGGTCTGCAGGAAGTCGTTGTACGATTCGAGCTGGACGGCCAGCAGGTTCGGCATCTGGTCGTCGCGGTGGATCTTGGAGTAATTGATGCGTCCGGTGAACTTGTCGACGGGGATATTCATAGCCACGGCCTAGTACCTCACCAGAGGAGGGATAGTCGACATCCGGTAACGCCCTGGAATGCGGCGCACCACGAGCGCCCCCGTCCGGCCCCACGGCCGGACGGGGCAAATACAGGCTCGCGTACTACTTGAGATCGATGATGGCGCCGACCTCTTCGAGCTTGGCCTTGATCTGCTCGGCCTCGTCCTTGGAGAGCCCTTCCTTCACGTTGGTGGGCGCGCTCTCGACGAGCTCCTTCGCTTCCTTCAGGCCCAGCCCGGTGATGGCGCGCACGACCTTGATGACCTGGATCTTCTTGTCTCCGACGCCGGTCAGCCTGACGTCGAACTCGTCCTTGGCCTCCTCGGCCTCGGCGGTGGCGGCCACGGCCGCGACGGCCACGGGAGCGGCGGCGCTCACGCCGAACTTCTCCTCCATGGCCTTGACCAGATCGGCAGCCTCGAGGACCGTCATGGACTCGATCATCTCCAGCACCTTCTGACCGTTCTCGCTCAGCTTGATTTCTTCGGACATTTCCGTCTCTCCTTGTATGTCGACGCCGCCACGGGCGTCTCAGTGTTCGTGATCAACGAGTGAGTCGTTCTCGAGCTCCTCAGGACGCCTTCTGCTTCGCGACCGCGTCTGTGGCGCGCGCCAAGGCGCTTAGCACACCGCTGGTCACGCAGGCGATGCCGCTGAGCGGCGAGTTGATGCTGCCCATCATCTTCGCGTAGAGTACGTCGCGACTCGGAATCAAGGACAAGGCGACGACCTGGGCCGGGGACAGGAAACCCCCGTCCATGAAGCCACCCCTCACTTCGAGGGTCGCGACATCCTTGGCGAAGTCGACTACCAGCCTGGCCGGGTCGACCTGGCTCTCGGGTCCCATGATCAGCGCGATCGGGCCCGAGAGATGCTCCTTGAGTTGAGGCAAATCCGCCTTGTCGGCGGCGATCTTCGCGAGGCGGTTCTTCACCACCCGGCAGACGACGTGTTTTTCCCTGCACTTGGCTCGGAATTCGGTCATCTGCGCCACCGTGGTCCCCGAGTAGTCGGCCAGAACTGTGCTCTGGGCGGACTGGAGATGGGCGGCGATCGCCTCGACCTGGGCGATTTTTTCCGGACGTGCCATGCGGCACCCTCCTTATCTATCCGCGCGGCCGCGGGGCCGCGCCAGCATGCCTACTAGCGGTTCATGGCGACGTGGTCGACGCGTATGCCCGGCGTCATGGTCCCCGAGATGAAGACCGAGCCGACGTACGGGCCCTTTACCGAAGCCGGTTTCACGCGAATCAGCTCCTTGTACAGCGTCCGGACGTTCTCCAGGAGATCGTCCGTGCTGAAGGATCGTTTGCCGACCGCCACGTGAATGATGCCCGCCTTGTCGACGCGGTACTCCACGCGACCGGCCTTGGCCTCTCGGACCGCCTTGTCCACATCCATCGTCACCGTGCCGACCTTGGGATTGGGCATCAGCCCGCGCGGACCGAGGATACGGCCCCGCTTGCCGAGCTCGCCCATCATGTCGGGCGTGGCGATGATGACGTCCACGTCTGTCCAGCCGTTGTCGATCTTGGCGAGGAACTCGTCGGCTCCCACCATGTCGGCTCCGGCTTCCTGCGCCTCCTGTTCCTTGGGGCCGCGGGTGATTACGAGCACCCGCACGTCCTTGCCCGTTCCCTTGGGCAGTACGACGGTCCCGCGCACGTTCTGATCCGCGTGCCGGGGGTTGACGTTGAGCCTGACGGCCATGTCAACGGATTCGTCGAACTTCACCCTGGGCAGGGATTCCAGGAGTGACAGGGCCTCCTCGAGGGCGTAGGTCCTGGTTCTGTCGACCAGCTCCCTGCCCTGCCGCCATGTCTTGCCGTGCTTCATTTCTACTCCCTGTGACTGTGATGGGTCGAAGGGGCTTTCGCCTCCCGCTTCTCCGGTGCCGATGGCCGCGCGGGCCCCGACGCCGTGTCTTCCCAGTCTGGAACCGGATTCCCTAACGGACCTCCAGTCCCATGCTGCGAGCTGTGCCGGCGATGATCTTCATCGCCGCCTCGATGGTCCCGGCGTTGAGGTCCACCATCTTCATCTCCGCGATCTCGCGGATCTGCTGTGGCGTCACCCTGCCGCAGACCGTCTTGCTCGGCTCACTGCTGCCGGATTCGAGACCGGCCGCCTTCTTGAGCAGGATAGAGGCAGGAGGAGTCTTGGTAATGAACGAGAAACTCCGGTCCTGATAGATCGTGATGACCGCTGGGATCACCAGGCCCATCTGTTCCTTCGTGCGCTCGTTGAACGCGTTGCAGAATTCCATGATGCTCACGCCATGCTGGCCGAGCGCCGGTCCCACCGGAGGGGCGGGATTGGCCTTGCCGGCCTGGATCTGCAACTTGATCTGAGCGAGGACTTTCTTGGCCATTCGTTTGCTCCTGCTGCTTTCCCGGAAGCCCTTCCGTGACCGCGGGATTGGTATCGCGCAGTCCACATGCGCACCAGTGCGGCCCGGAGGCTTCCCACTCTATGATCACATCCGCGCGGGCGAGAGATACCCTGCGGATCCGCGACGGCGAAACCAGACATTCCGCGCGCCGCAGGAGAAACGGCCGTCAGATTTCCTTCACTTGCAAGAAATCCAGTTCGACCGGCGTCTCCGAACCGAAGATCGAGATCATCACCTTCAGCTTGCCCTTGTCCTGATTGATCTCGTTGATGACCCCCACCCAGTCGGAGAAGGGGCCGTCGATCACCTGCACGCTGTCGCCCACCTGGTAGGGGATCTCCAGCACGCTGCCGCCCTCCTCGGCCTTGTTCGTGCGGTCCAGGATGCGGTCGACCTCCACGGAGGAGATCGGCTGCGGCCTCAGCTGGGTGCCACCGATGAAACGCGTGACGCCGGGGATCGAGTTGATGAAGTGCTGCGTTTCCTTTGTCATGACCATCTCGACGAGCACGTAGCTCGGGAAGAACTTCCGCTTCGACGTGGTGCGCTTCCCGTTGCGCATCTCGGTGACGTCCTGGGTCGCGACCAGGATGTCGCCGAACAGCTCTTCCAGGTCGTTGGCCTTGATGGCCATCTCGATGTTGCGCCGGACCTTGTCCTCGTGGCCCGTGTTGGCATGGATCACGTACCAGCGCATGCCCTTGGCGCGCTTCTCCGCCTCGAGGGCCTCCGCGGGCGAGGACGGGGCGGCGGCCGCTGCCACCTTCTCGTCGGCGGCATCGGCCTCCGGGATTACCGGTGCAGCGGCCTCTTCGTCGGCCTCGTCGTCGTCGTCGAAGGCGAAGAGATCCTCGCCGCCGAGGGGCGCGGCCTCGGTGACGTCCTCCTCGCGCGGCCGGTCCTCGTCCTCGGGCGCCTCCGCGCCATCCGGGGCTTCGACTTCGGACGCCGCGATCCTCGTGTCCTCGCGCATCTCCTCTTTTTCGTCGGCCACGGCTTCCTCCCCGCGGATGCGGACCGGCGGCGCGGGCGCCACCGGATCAAGACAAAGAAACACCCATGCCGGTGCCATTCACCGGAGGGCTGTATCGTCGTAGCATCATGCACGCAGCCGATGACCCGGGCGGAAAACCGCCAGCAGCCGCCTGCTATGTCATCAGAATGAGTTTCTTCTGTACGAAGCTCAAAATCTGATCGACAATGAAGATGAAGAAGGTGACCAGCGCAACCGTGACGATCACGACGGTGGTCGATTCCTTCAGCTCCGCCCAGGTGGGCCAGGAAACGCGCTGCATCTCCTGTCCCGTTTCCTTCAGGTACTGCGTGAGCCTGGCGAACATGCTGTCGCTTCCCCTCGTCGATCCGGCTGGCAGGGGTGGCAGGATTTGAACCCGCGACCCTCGGTTTTGGAGACCGATGCTCTAGCCAACTGAGCTACACCCCTACCGGATCGATCTCAACGCTTAACGCGTTTCCTTATGCTTCGTGTGCGTATTGCACCTGGGGCAGAATTTCTTGTGTTCCACCCTGTCGGGATGCAGACGCTTGTTCTTCTTGGTCGTGTAGTTCCTCATCTTGCACTCGTTGCAAGCGAGGATCACCAGATCCCTGGGCATGACCCCACCTCTCGGCTATTCGATGATCTTGGCGACGACGCCCGCGCCGACGGTGCGGCCGCCCTCGCGGATCGCGAAGCGCAGGCCCTCCTCCATCGCGATCGGCGTGATCAGCTCGATCGACATCTTGATGTTGTCGCCCGGCATCACCATCTCAACCCCGTCGGGAAGCTGGGCGTTGCCGGTCACGTCCGTCGTCCGGAAATAGAACTGGGGACGGTAACCCGTGAAGAAAGGCGTGTGGCGGCCGCCCTCCTCCTTGGTCAGGATGTACACCTCGCAGTCGAACTTCGTGTGGGGCATCACCGAGCCCGGCTTGCAGATCACCATGCCGCGCTCGACGTCCTCCTTCTTCGTCCCGCGAAGCAGAAGACCCACGTTGTCGCCGGCCTGGCCCTGGTCGAGGATCTTGCGGAACATCTCCACGCCCGTGCACACCGTGCTCTGCGTCGGGCGGATGCCCACCAGCTCGACCTTCTCCCCCATGTTCACCTTGCCGCGCTCAATACGGCCCGTCGCCACCGTCCCGCGCCCCGAAATCGAGAACACGTCCTCCACAGGCATCAGGAAATCCTTGTCCAGTTCCCGCTTCGGCGTCGGTATGTAGTTATCCAGGGCCTCCAGCAGCTCGAGGATGCACGCGCACTCCGGGGCGTCCGGATCGCCGCTCTCCAGGGCCTTCAACGCCGATCCCTTGATCATCGGTATGTCGTCCCCGGGAAACTCGTACTGGCTCAACAGCTCCCGGATCTCGAGCTCCACGAGCTCCAGCAGCTCGGGGTCGTCGACCATGTCCGTCTTGTTCAAAAACACGATGATGTAAGGAACGCCCACCTGCCGCGCCAGAAGGATGTGCTCCCGCGTCTGGGGCATCGGGCCGTCCGCCGCCGACACCACCAGCACCGCCCCGTCCATCTGAGCCGCGCCAGTGATCATGTTCTTCACGTAGTCAGCGTGCCCCGGGCAGTCCACGTGCGCGTAGTGGCGATGATCGCTCTGGTACTCCACGTGAGCCGTCGCGATCGTGATGCCGCGCTCCCGCTCCTCGGGGGCCTTGTCGATCTCGTCGAACGGCACGTAGTCGGCCAAACCCTTCTTGGCCTGCACTTCCGTTATCGCCGCCGTCAAGGTCGTCTTGCCGTGATCCACGTGGCCGATCGTGCCTACGTTGACGTGCTCCTTGGTCCTCTCAAACTTAGCGCGAGCCATGGCTGGCTACCTCCTTCTTGGGCGTCGTCAGGGACGATCCCATATGCCCATGTAACGCCGAGTGATCTCCGTCGCGATCTTCTCCGGCACCCGCTCGTAGCGGGAGAACTGCATCGTGTGCGTGGCCCGGCCCTGGGTCAGCGACCTCAGCTGGGTCGCGTAGCCGAACATCTCGCTCAAGGGCACCTCCGACTGCACGACCTGGACGTCGCCGCGGGATTCCATCTTGCTTATCCGGCCCCGCTTCGAGTTGAGGTGTCCGGTCACGTCGCCCAGATAGTCCGCCGGGACCACGACCTCCACCCTCATCACCGGCTCCTGCAGGACCGGACCGGCTTTCTGGACCGCCTTGCGCAGTGCCTCGGCGCCCGCAGCTCGAAAGGCGACCTCGCTGGACAATTCCTCGTCGAAAGAGCCGCCCTCGAGCCGGATCCGCAGATCGACCAGCGGATAACCGGCCAGGATGCCGCTACCGCAGGCCTGCAGGCTCGCCTGCTCCACGGCCGCGACGTACTCACGGGGCATCTGCCCCTCGCTCACCGTGCTGGCGAAGGTCTGTCCCTCGCCGTACTCCGCCGGCTCCACCGCCAGCTTTACGTGGGCGAACTGGGCCTTGCCGCCCCCCTGGCGCTCCAGGCGAAAGTCCTCGACCGCCGCCCGGCTGATCGTCTCGCGGTAGGCGACCTGGGGCTTGCCGACGTTGGCCCTGACCCCGAACTCCCGCTGCATCCGATCGGTTATGATCTCCAGGTGCAGCTCGCCCATCCCGCTGATGATCGTCTGGCCCGTCTCCGGATCCTCCTTCACCTGGAAGGTGGGATCCTCGTCGGTGAGGCCCGTGAGGACCTCGGCCATCTTCACCTGGTCAGCCTTCGTCTTGGGCTCGATGGCCACGAAGATGACCGGCTCGGGGAAGCGCATCTCCTCCAGGAGGATCGGCCTCTCCAGGGCGCACAGCGTGTCGCCCGTGCGGATCTGCTTGAAACCGACCACCGCGACGATCTCCCCGGTGGTGGCCTCCTCCACCTGCTCGCGCTTGTTGGCGTGCATCTGGAGGATCTTCTGGATCCGCTCCTTCTTGCCCGTATTGGCGTTCAGGACCACCCCGCCCGCCTTGAGCCCGCCGCTGTAGATCCTCAGGTAGGCCAGCCTACCCACGTAGGGATCCGTCACGATCTTGAAGGCGATGGCACTGAAGGGCTCGCCTGCGGCCACCGACCTCTGCTCCGGCGCCCGATCCTTGGGGCGCCACCCCTCGACCGGGGGCAAGTCCGGCGGAGAGGGCAGGAAATCCACTACGGCGTCGAGCAGTCTCTGCACGCCGTTGTTCTTGAAGGCCGCCCCGCAAAGCACAGGCACCAGCTGGGCACCGATGGTGGCGCGGCGCAGTCCCGCCAGGAGCTGGTCGAGGTCGGGCTCCCTCTCCTCGAGGTAGAGCTCCATGATCTCCTCGTCCAACTCGGCCAGCTTCTCCAGCAGGTAGGCGCGCGCCTGTGCCGCCCGTTCCCGCAGCTCCGCCGGTATGGCGACGTTGTCGAAGCTCGCACCGAGATCCTCGGCGTGCGGGAACCGGGCGGTCATGGTCAACAGGTCGACCACGCCCCGGAACTTGTCCCCGCTGCCCACCGGCAACTGGATCGGCACCGCATTGGAGCCGAGCCTGTCCCGTATCATCCCCACGGCCCGGTCGAAATCGGCCCCCGCGCGGTCCATCTTGTTGATGAACGCCAGACGCGGGACCCGGTACTTGTCGGCCTGCCGCCAGACGGTCTCCGACTGGGGCTCGACCCCACCCACCGCGCAGAACACCGCGATGGCACCGTCCAGTACCCTCAGGCTGCGCTCCACCTCCACGGTGAAGTCCACGTGGCCCGGGGTGTCGATGATGTTGACGCGGTGGTCGCGCCAGAAGCAGGTGGTCGCGGCGGCCGTGATGGTGATGCCGCGTTCTCGTTCCTGCTCCATGAAGTCCATCTGGGCCGAGCCCTCGTGGACCTCGCCGGGAATGTGCACCCGTCCCGTATAGTAGAGAATCCGCTCGGTCGTCGTCGTCTTACCGGCATCGATGTGGGCCATGATGCCGATGTTGCGGATCATCTCCAGTTCTACGCGGCGTGCCACTTTCACTCCGTCGTCGCCCGGATCACAGGCTCCCGACGCGCACAGTCGTCCCCTTCGGACCTGTCCGTCGCCTTTGCCACTGCCCCGCCGTCCGCGGGGCGCCACGGGCTATTCGAATGTTGCCATCATCCTTTTCGTCAGCGCTCTGCGTGCTCGAACGAGAGGGACCTTTACCAACGGCAGTGGGCGAACGCCTTGTTCGCATCAGCCATACGGTGTGTGTCTTCGCGCTTCTTGATAGACGGTCCATCGTTCTTGCTGGCCAGAACCAGTTCGGCAGCCAGCCTCTCGGCGAAAGTATGCTCCGGACGCTGCCGGGCGAATCCTATGACCCAATGCATGGCGAGCATCTGTCGACGCTCCGGACGCACCTCGACGGGCACCTGGTAGGTGGCGCCGCCGATGCGTCGGGACTTGACCTCGAGGCTGGGCTTGACGTTGTTCAGGGCGGTGCGGAAAACCTCGATGCCCTCCTGCCCCGTCTTCTCCTTGATGATATCGAAAGCGTCGTAGATCATCCGCTCCGACACGCTACGCTTGCCGTCGTGCATGACGTAGTTGATGAACTTCGTCACCACGTGATCGCCGAAGCGGTGGTCGGGGGTGATCGGTCGCCTTTCGGGTCGTCTCCGCCTGGCCATGCTCTATCTCTCCTTGCGGGGTGACATTCCCCCCGCTCCGTGAACCCTGATGAGACCTCTTACCTCGGACGCTTGGCTCCGTACTTGGAACGGGCCTGGCGACGGGCATCCACGCTCGAGGCGTCCTGCGTTCCGCGCACGATGTGATACCGCACGCCGGGGAGATCCTTCACGCGGCCTCCGCGCACCAGCACGATGCTGTGCTCCTGCAGGTTGTGCCCCTCGCCGCCGATGTAGGCCGTGACCTCTATCCCGTTGGTCAGCCGCACGCGGGCGATCTTGCGCAGCGCCGAGTTGGGCTTCTTGGGCGTCTGGGTGTAGACGCGCGTGCAAACTCCCTTGCGCTGCGGGCATCCCTGCAGGGCCGGGCTCTTGCTCTTGGGTTTGATCTCCTTGCGGCCCTTGCGCACAAGCTGATTCAGAGTCGGCAATTTCGTCTCTCCTGATCTGACCTGCCCGGCGAAAAACCGGGCAAAAACAGCGCCGGCGGGCACACCATGGCATCCGGCACAGAAGCGAAAGGGTATAACCCGGACAGGCAAATGTCAAGTCCCGGTAAGACTTTTTCCTGTCCGGTCCCGGTTCCGTCCGGCGTACCGATCCATCTCGCGGGGGAAGATCAGCCCGCCGCGATCTCGGAAGCCTCTCCGTCGGCTTCCTCGCCCGCCAATTCGGCCTGCTGCGCCGCCAGTTCCATGGCCGCATAGGCTTCCTGGATCCGGATATCCTCGCTGTCGAGGTCCGGGTCCTCCACGGCCAGGGACTTGTACTTGCTCAGTCCCGTGCCGGCGGAGATCAGGTGGCCCATGATGACGTTCTCCTTGAGACTGCGCAGCTCGTCGCGCTTGCTGCGCGTGGCGGCGTCGGTGAGCACCCGGGTGGTCTCCTGGAAGCTCGCGGCGCTGATGAAGCTGTCCGTGCTCAGGCTGGCCTTGGTGATGCCGAGCAGCAGCGGCTCGGAGGTGGCCGGTTCCAGCAGCGGCTCGCCCTTCTTGCGCAGTTCCTTGTTGCGGAGCACGATCTCCGCGTTGGCGTCCTCGATCTCCTGGCGCGGCACCTGCATGTCCTCGAGGTACTCCGTATCGCCGGAGGACTTGATCAACACCTTCTGCAACATGCGGGAGACCACGACCTCGATGTGCTTGTCGTTGATCTTCACGCCCTG
>Ga0180007_10004844_pt1 | contig 14044 bp, 11 predicted proteins | sample MM_PC_MetaG_FD_121122 | JGI IMG/M metagenome (GOLD analysis project Ga0180007, IMG submission 121122) | Groundwater microbial communities from the Aspo Hard Rock Laboratory (HRL) deep subsurface site, Sweden - MM_PC_MetaG | ecosystem: Environmental > Aquatic > Deep subsurface > Groundwater... | reverse complement strand
CCAACCGGATCGTGCTGACGTTTTTCCATGGCGATTATGGAATCGACCCGGCCATGGACCGGAAAATTGATTACGTGCTGAGCCGGCAGGAGGATATTGACCGGCTGCTGGTCTCCACGTCCATCATGGCCGGGAGGTTCGGCAGCTGGGGCTTCCCGGCCGAAAAACTGGTGCTGATCCCCCTGGGGGTAGACCTGCGTCATTTTCGGCCCGTAGGCCCGGCAGAACGCCTGGCGGCCCGCAGGAGGCTGGGGCTGCCGGTGGACGCCGTTGTGGTGGGCTCTTTTCAGAAGGACGGCAACGGCTGGGGAGAAGGGCTGGAGCCCAAGCTCATCAAAGGCCCTGATGTCCTGGTCGAAGCGGTGGGCCGCCTGGCGGAAAAATATCCGGTGCACTGCCTGCTTACCGGCCCGGCCCGGGGATTTGTCAAGAACCGGCTTGCGAAACTGGCTATTCCCTATACGCACCGTTTCCTGGAGAATCCCCTTGAGTTGAGCGGCTATTACCACGCCTTGGACCTGTACCTGGTGACCTCCAGGGAAGAGGGGGGGCCCAAGACTATCATGGAGGCAATGGCCTGCGGGACCCCCGTGGTCTCCACCCGTGTCGGCATGGCGCCGGATGTGATTGTTCCCGGGGAAAACGGCTATATGGTCGAGGTGAATGATGTCGCGGCAATGGTGGCGGCGGCCGGCAGGCTCCTGGACAACAGGGAGGCGGCTGCTGCTATTACCAGGCAGGCTCTCGTAACCGTGCAGGACTACAGCTGGTCCGTCATTGCGGAGTCATACGCGAAAATGTATGCAGCGCTTGCGGGTTGAGCAGGGATTGAACAGGTGATCATGAACACATTACCGGTATATCGGAAAACAGGACTGGGAAGACTCTATATATCCTGGGTGATGCTGAGCCTGCGCCCCAGGCGCACTGCCCTGATCCTGGCTGCTGTCTTTGTCGGCAGTGTTATGGAGGGACTGGGGCTGGTGTCGGTGCTGCCGCTGCTTGAACTGTTGAATCCCAACAGCCAGCAGGTCAATTCGCGGATATTCGGGTTCTTCAGATCATTTTTTCATTTTCTGAATGTTGAGTTATGCCTCGGGGCTGTTCTGCTGACCATTGTCATCCTTATCCTCACCAAGTCGGTGCTTCATTTTTTTGCCATGACATACGTAGGCCAGGTGATGATCGATATTACAACGGAGTTGCGCCTGATGCTGGTCCGGTCGATCTTCGCAGCCCGCTGGCCCTTTTATATCAATCAGTCCATCGGCAAGCTGGTGAATACCGTGTCGGTGGAGGCCGCGAGCGCCACCAATGTCTACTCGCACTCCGTGCAGATGCTGGCAAACATCCTGCAGGTTGCCGTCCTGCTGTTCCTCGCCTCCCAGGTCTCCCTGGTCATGGTTGTTGTTGCGCTTCTCATCGCCGTTATGATGTTCTCAGGCCTTGGTTATTTTCTGGATGTTTCCCAGCGGACCGGCAAACAGCTTGTCAAACTGCTGCAGTCCACCACGGCGGTCATGTCCGAGACCCTGCAGGGAATCAAGCCGATCAAGGCAATGAACAGTGAACAGCGCTTGATAAACATACTGGAACGCGAGCTGGTCGCCATCAGGAAATCCATGTTCAAACAGATGGTCGCGCAGCAGGTCATCATCGAGGTCCGGGAACCCTTTGTCGTTATCTTTGCAGTGGCCGGAATGTATGCGGCCATCAGGTATTATGCGGTGCCGGTTTCGGAACTGCTGGTGCTGGTACTGCTTTTTCACCGGGCCATCAGCGGCATAAATACCATCCAGACAAGCTACCAGAAGGTATTGTCCTTTGAGCATAACTACTGGTCCGTGGCGAGTTTTTTCAATACCGCCCTGCAGGAGAGCGAGGTTGAAACCGGCGACCGGCAGCCCCGGCTGACCAAGGACATCGTTTTTCAGAACGTGTCCTTCGCCTTTGGTGAAAAGAAGGTGCTCGACGACGTGTCTTTTGATATCCCGTTCCAATCCTTTACTGTCCTGATCGGCCGGTCAGGAAGCGGCAAAACGACCATAACCGATCTGCTCTGCGGACTGTTGCGGCCGGCCGCCGGGGAAATACATATCGACGGCACCCCGCTCTCGCAGGTCAATATCCACGCGTGGCGGCAAATGATCGGCTACGTGCCGCAGGAGGTGTTCCTTTTTCACGACAGCGTTATGGCCAATATCACCCTGGGAGACCCGCAGGTTTCAGCGGCGGATGTTGAGCGCGCCTTGCGGGCCGCCGGGGCCTGGCAGTTTGTCAGCGAACTGCCGGAGGGCATGCTGACGGTCATCGGCGAACGGGGGACAAAGCTCTCCGGCGGGCAGCGCCAGCGGCTCAGCATTTCCCGCGCCCTGATCCGCAAGCCCGCCCTGCTTATTCTCGACGAGGCAACCGCGGCCCTTGACCGGAAAACAGAAGAGGAGATCCTGACGACCATGAAGGACCTGACCGGCGACATGACGATTCTGGCGATCTCGCACCAGCCGGTAATGCTGCAGGCGGCAGACCGTGTCTACAGGCTGCAGGACAACAAGATCGTGGCGGCTGCCGAGGATTCCTGATGATCCAGGTGAAGGTCCATATTCTCTACGGCATTGTGTCGGAGGCCAGCGGCGGCGGCAACCAGTTCCTGGGCGCCCTCAGGAAATATTGCCGGAGCCGGTCCTGCTATGCGGACGACCCGGCTGACGCGGATGTTGTTCTTTTTAACAGCCACCACTTCATTGACAAGGTGCTGCGGGCAAAAAGAAGGTTCCCGGCCAAGATCTTTGTGCATCGGATTGACGGCCCCATGAAACTCTATAATATCAAGAGCGATATGAGGGACGATATAACCAATATCGCCAACCGGGTTCTTGCCGATGCCACCATCTTTCAGTCGGACTGGTCCCGTGAAAACAATTACGCGCTGGGGCTGTTGAAAAAAGAAAACGAGACCGTGATCGTCAACGCCCCTGACCCGGAGATTTTCAACCGGAGCGGCAGGAAGGGTATCGCCCCCGGGCCGGTCAGGCTCATAGCAACAAGCTGGTCCGACAACATGAAAAAAGGTTTCGAGGTCTATCGCTGGCTTGACGAAAACCTGGATTTCGAACGGTACCGGATGTCCTTTGTGGGCAACTCTCCGCTGGAATTCAAAAATATCAACCATGTCCGGCCGGTGAAAAGCCTTGAACTGGCAGGCCTGTTGAAAGAGCATGCTATATTTATTACCGGCTCCCAGAAGGACCCCTGCTCCAATTCGCTGATTGAGGCAATGCATTGCGGCCTGCCCGCGGTTGCGCTGCATGATGGCGGCCATCCTGAAATTGTCGGGCAGGGCGGGGAGCTTTTTCAGCGTGTTGAGGAGATTCCGCTGTTGCTGGACAGGATTGTCCGGGAGTATTCCCGCTATGAGAATGCAATCAACCTCCCCAGGATCGATGAAGTCGGGCATGGTTATCTTGATTTTATCCGGAACCTCATGGAAAGGGTGCGGCAGGGGAGGCTGCGGCCGGGCAGGCTTTCTTTCTGGGAGGGACTTCGGGTCCGGTTTGAGCTGCTGCGGTGGAAATACGGACTGCTGTTCAGCCGGTAACGCGTTGCAGCGGACAAGGCAAGGCGTCATCTTTTGGTTCGGAAGCGATTATGAAGTGTTATGACCCTGAAAACAACCGGCTGGTTTTTCTCCAGGAAGAAAATGTCTCCAGCACATACTGGGAAGGGCATTGGAGCAAATATGACACCCAGCGGGCCCTGATAGGGGAAAACCGTTTGATTACGGGAACAACCGGGAGATTCCTGCCGCGGGGCAGCAGGATCCTGGAGGGAGGCTGCGGTCTGGGCCGGAACGTCTATGCCCTTTCGAAGAAGGGCTTTGAGGCGTATGGCATTGATTTCGCTTCAGAGACCCTGCAGAAGGTCAGGGAGGTCTGTCCGGATCTGCGTTTATGCGTCGGAGATGTGACAGCGCTGCCGTTCCCGGCTTCTTTTTTTGACGGCTACTGGTCTGTGGGGGTTATCGAGCATTTCTATAACGGTTTTGCCGGGGCGGCAAGGGAGATGCACCGGGTCTTGAGGCCCGGCGGGTATCTCTTTATCTCTTTTCCCTGCTTGTCTCCATACAGAAAACATAAAATCAAGCGGAAGAAGTACGGTTTGTGGGAGGCGGACGACAGCCGCCAGGGCAACTTCTACCAGTTCGCATTACTGACGGACGAGGTCTGTTCGTACTTCTGCTCCCTGGGGTTCAGGTTCGTGGCGCGGCAAGGTCTGGACGGCTTGAAGGGCCTGAAGGACGAGATCGGTAATGATGCCGTAAGGGGGGTTCTGCAGAAGCTCTACAATTCGCCCTCACTGCCGTTACGCGCGGTGCGTCTGGTTGCCGGACGGATGCTCGCCCCGTTTACAAGACATTGCGACCTGCTGGTTCTGCAGCGCAAGTGAAAACGATGAGTCTGCGATGAACAGAAAGCAAAGCCTGATTTTCAGTTTCGTGCGTATCCTGAGCACCCTTCTCCGTCTCGTCCCGACGCGGGCCGCTGCGGGGTTTCTTGTCAATTTGGTGAAAGTGCTGGTTGCGTCCCGTCCGGCCCGCGACGCGCTCCGCCTCTGTTTCCTGGTTGACCGGGGGGTGTATGATATCAGCGGTGCGCAGGCCTGCCGGTACGGCAACGGCGTGCACACCAAACACCGTCATACCGGATATCATGATTTTTTTGTCAAGCGGCTGGCTGCCGGCGACAAGGTTATAGATATCGGGTGCGGTGACGGCTCCCTGACCTTTGATATGGCTGACCGGGCCGGGGCTCACGTTACCGGGATCGAGCTTTCCGAGGCAAGCTACCGCAAGGCCCTTGAGCGGTCAGGGCACAGCCGGGTGCGTTATCTCCATGGCGACGCCCTGACGGACTTGCCGGGCGAGTCCTTTGACGTGGCGGTCCTGTCAAATGTCCTGGAGCATATCGAGGAGAGGGTGGGCTTCCTGCAGTCGGTCAGGAAGGCGTTGTCGCCTGCTCGGTTTCTGATCCGGGTGCCCGCCTATGACCGGGACTGGCGGGTGCCGCTCATGCAGGAACTCGGCATGGATTACCGGCTGGACAAGACGCACCACATTGAATATACCCGGGAGTCGTTCAGTAATGAATTGGCCAGGGCAGGCCTGCAGATAGATCATATGGAGTTTCGCTGGGGCGAAATATGGTGCGAAGCGCATTAACCGATCCGGGTACACGGGAAGAGAGTGATGGATAAGGATATCCCTGCCGAGGGGCGCGGCCGGCAACCGCATCTCCGCCTGTTCTTTTCCTATGGCATGAGCCTGAAGGAATGGGCGGAGCTCGGCCTTTTTGACCGCGAGGTCTCCTATTACCGGCGTCTTGCGCAACAGGGCGTGGGCGTCACTTTTTTTACCTACGGGGACAGCGAAGACCTGGGGTATGGCAGGCAATTGCCCGGCATCCGGATCGTGCCGGCCTATGCCGGCTGCCGCAGGCCGAAAACGCGCATCGGCGGGCTGCTGGATTCACTTGTGCTGCCCCTGCGTTTCCGCAAAGTACTTGCCGGGTTTGACCTGTTCAAGACAAACCAGATGTGGGGCGCGTGGGTGCCGGTGCTGAGCAGTCTCCTGAACACTATTCCGGTCATTGTCCGCTGCGGGTACGAGTTTTATTCCTTCTGCCTCAAGGATCCGAGATGGTGGACCGGCCTGGTTTTTCTGCTGTCCAGGCTGTCGTATTCCAGGGCTGCGAAAATTATTCTTACCTCGGAACAGAGCAGGAGCTTTGTCCGCCGGAGGTTTCATCAGCCGGACGACAAGATTGCCGTGCTGCCGAATTTTATTGATACATCGGTTTTCGCACCGGCGGACAGGAACGGCATCGTGACGGACAGGGTGGTGTCTGTCGGCCGCCTGACGGAACAGAAAAATCTGTTTTCACTTATTGCGGCCTGTAAAAAGGCAGGAGTGGGCCTGGATATTGTCGGGCAGGGTGAGCTGCAGGAGAGGCTGGAACAGCATAGTGGGATCGAGCAGGCTGATGTGCGTTTCCTCGGCAGTTTTCCCAACAGCGAGTTGCCGGGAATCCTGAACAGGTATTCCATATACCTTCTGCCTTCCCTGTACGAGGGCTGCCCCAAGACCCTTCTGGAGGCAATGAGTTGCGGGCTGGCTGTTATCGGCACCCGGGTGGACGGCATTACGGAGATAATCGCGGATGGGCGGAACGGTCTGCTGTGCGGGATCGGGCCGGATGATATCGCCGCGGCAATACAAAGATTGGTTCAAGACCCCGGGCTCGTGCGGGAACTTGGCGGGAACGGGCGGCGCTACATCGAGGACAACTGCAGTATCGATGCGCTTGCGGCCCGGGAAATTATCCTGTACCAACAGGTGCTGGGAGGCGGTTTTGGAAAGAATTGAGACCAGGGGTTCGGATACGTACGGTGAATTCAGCCTGTCCACGCCGCGCGACGCTGCCGGGATGCCCGATGTCACGGTTTTGATGTCGGTGTACAACGGCCAGGATTTTCTGCGGGAATGTTTTGCCGGTATCCTGAACCAGACCTTCCGCTCCTTTGAATTCTTGGTCATCGATGACGGCTCAACTGACAGGAGCAGGGAGATTATCGCCGAATATGCGGACCGGGATGCGCGTATCCGCATGGTGAGCCAGCGGAATATCGGGTTGACCAAATCCCTGAACCGGGGAATTCGCCTGGCCAGGGGAAAATATATCGCCAGGCAGGATGTCGATGACCAGAGCCTGCCGGAACGCCTGGCACGACAGTTCCGGGCTGTCGAGGAATCCGGCCTGGCAATGGTCGGTTCCCGGGCCGTATACGGCGGCAAGGGAAGGTCCCGGGTTATCCCGACCCGCCGGGAAATAGCGTGTCTGTCGGTTGATTACCTGAAATACCACAACATATTCATCCACGGGACCCTTTTCTTCCAGGCCGAGGTTTTGAAAAATAATCCCTATGACGACACCTATACATATACCCAGGACTATGAGTTGATTATCCGCCTGATGAAGAAAGGCTATCCGGTCGGGATCCTCGACGACGTGCTGTATTCCCTGAACTGGTCCCCGGGCAGGATATCCAGGGCAAAGGCCGCTGAGCAGCTTGCCTGCGGCAGGAAGGCCTGCAGGCAGCATTACGGCACGGACAGGTACTACATGTCTGACAAGAACAGGTTGACAAGACTCCTTTTACGGTGTCACAGGATGGTGGCCTGTCTCAAAAACAGTGGAGGTCACAGACAGGCCTGATGCACGTTGTCCATTTTATCCTGGATCCCCGTTTCGGCGGCCCTCATCAGTATGTGAAAACCATTGCCGGGCAGCTGCGGGGAAAGGTCGAATGCATGATAGTCACGGCCGGCAGGGGGCCGGTGACCGATATCGCCCTTGTCAACCTCCGTCACCACTGGTATCCGCTCTATCTTCTCGAAGTGCCGATCAATGTCTGTTATGTGATTGTCCTGGCCCTGCTGGGCAGGATACCAAGAGGCAGGTCATGCATTTTCAATGTCCACGGGGCGGCCAATATCGCGCCGCTCATCGCTGCCTGGGTGCTGCGCAAACCGGTAGTGTGGCATTTTCATGAAACCATGCCCTGGGTGAGGAGCCTGGTCAGGACGGGCCGTTTTTTTATCGCCACGCTGAAGCATCGCCTGGTGACCGTTGCGCCGGAGGTTGCCGGAGTCTTTGCCCTCCGGGACTATACGGTCTTGCGGCCGCCCATTGACACTGGTTTCTGGCAGCGGGATACGGATCGGCCGCCCGGTTCCGGGGAGACGCTTCAATTCCTGGATATCGTCAGCATCGGCAACCTGAACCCGATAAAGGGCCAGGATCTGCTGCTGGCGGCAGCCGGCGGCCTGCAATGCGGCTTCCGGATTCGTTTCGTTGGGGCGGAACTGGCCAACCATGCGGGCTATGCCCGGAAGCTGGCGGCTGAAAAAGAACGCCTGTGCAACGATAATCCGCGGGCGGCGATAGAATTCCTCGGCTGGCAGGATGCCGCCAGCATCCGTTCCCTGCTGGCGCACTGTGATGTCCTGGTGCTGCCGTCCAGGACCGAGGCCTGTCCCATCGTGCTCCTGGAGGCCATGGCCATGGAATGCGTCTGCGTGGCAACGGATGTCGGCGGCGTGCGGGGGATCATCCGGTCTCCGGCGCAGGGCTATGTTGTGCGGCCGGAAAGCAGCGAGGCCCTGGCCGGCGCCTTTGGCAAGGTCTGCAGCATGACGGCCGCTGAGCGCAAAGCCATGGGGCAGGCGGCCAGGCAAAGGATATGTGAAGAGTTTAACATGAAAAGGGTGGCTGCACAGCACCTGGACCTGTATCAGAATCTGGTGACAGCCCCTTGAAATACAAGGGTCTCCAGGTACAATGCTGAAAATGCCGGAGTAGGCAACCGGACACGTTTTATCGAGAAAATATCGTGACAACAATACTGGGAATAAACGCGTATCATGGAGATTCAGCCGCCTGCCTTGTCATTGACGGCAGGCTGGTGGCAGCGGCCGAGGAGGAGAGGTTCCGCCGCATCAAGCACTGGGCCGGCTTCCCCGGCCAGGCGATTTCTTACTGCCTTGCAGCCGGTGCAATCGGTATCGACCGGGTTGACCATATCGCCATCAATAGAAACCCGAATGCCAACCTGCTGAAAAAAATACTCTTTTCTTTTGCCAGGCGGCCGAGTTTCAACGCGGTGCGGGGCAGGCTGAAGAATGCGGCCAGGGTCCATAATATCGAGTCCGAGCTGAGCAGGGTCTGCAACGTGCCGAAAAGCCGGATTAAAGCGGAGGTGCACAACATCGAGCACCATCTCGCCCACCTGGCCAGCAGTTTTTTTGTCTCTTCCTTTGATTCGGCCGCCCTGGTCTCGGTTGACGGTTTCGGTGATTTTGTCAGCACCATGTGGGGGGTGGGGCGGGACTCGACAATCGAGGTCAGGGACAAGGTGCTCTTTCCTCACTCCCTGGGCCTGTTTTACCTGGCAATGACGCAGTTCCTGGGCTTCCACCACTACGGTGACGAATACAAGGTCATGGGCCTGGCCCCCTACGGCCGCCCGTCAGCCATGGAGAAGATGCGACAACTGGTCCGGTTGACGGATAACGGCAGGTTTGAGCTTGCTCTTGATTATTTCCGTCATCATTCCGAAGGGGTTGCCATGGTCTGGGACGGAGGAGAGCCGCTCATCGGGCAGGTGTTCACCGATGCACTGCATGAACTGCTGGGCCAGCCCCGGCAAAAGGATGAGCCGCTCAGCCAGTATCATAAGGACCTGGCCGCCTCTACCCAGGAGATGTATGAAGAGGCTTTTTTTCATATCCTGGCACATGTCCATGAGCAGACGCGGAATGACGTTCTCTGCCTGGCCGGCGGTTGCGCCATGAACTCGGTGGCAAACGGCAGGATTTTCAGCCGGAGCCCGTTCCGGGATGTCTATATCCAGTCGGCGGCAGGGGATGCGGGCGGCGCCATCGGCGCGGCAATGCATGTCTGGGTCCAGGAGTTGAACAGGCCCCGGTCCTTTGTCATGGACCAGGCTTACTGGGGGCCGGGATTCACCGCGGATGATTTCGCCAGGCTGCTGGCCGGCAACAGGGAAGAACTCGCTGCCCGGGATTGCGTGGTTGAAGAGTATGCTGATGAAGAGCTGTGCCGACGGACCGCGGCAACGATCGCTGCCGGCAGGGTGGTCGGCTGGTTTCAGGGCAGGATGGAATGGGGGCCCCGGGCCCTGGGAAACCGCAGCATCATCGGCGACCCGCGCCGGGCCGACATGAAGGATATCCTGAATCTCAAGATCAAGCGCCGCGAGTCGTTCAGGCCTTTTGCGCCCTCCATCCTCAGGGAGGCGGTTGCCGAGTGGTTTGAGACCGATTACGACGTTCCCTTCATGCTGCAGGTTTTTCAGATCCGTGAGCAGAAGCGGGCCCTGATCCCGGCCGTGACCCACGTGAACGGCTCCGGCCGGCTGCAGACAGTGTCTGAATCGCAGAATCCTCTCTATTATCGCCTGATCCGGGAGTTCGGCCGGCAGACCGGGGTGCCGATTGTCCTGAATACGTCTTTTAACGAGAATGAACCTGTTGTCTGCAACCCCCGGGAGGCCCTCGACTGTTTTCTGCGGACCAGAATGGATTGTCTCGTGCTGGGTAATTATTTCATCAGGCGCGACAACGGAGTCATCCCCCATGAATAGTGTTTGCCGTCCATGAAAGTCTCGATTATTACAGTGGCGAAAAACAGCGGCGGAACGATTGAAAGATCGATCCGCAGCGTCATTGAGCAGACCTATAAGGATATTGAATATATCATTATTGACGGGGCTTCCACTGACAATACCGTTGAAATCGCCGGGCGCTATAAACATGCCGTAACCCGTTTGGTATCCGAGCCTGATACAGGGCTGTATGATGCAATGAACAAGGGCATCCGGCTTGCCGGCGGTGATATTGTCGGTATACTGAACTCCGACGATGTGTACTATGACGAGTCGGTTATCGAATGCGTGGCAGCCGGGTTCAGCAACAGGGAAACAGACGCGGTTTACGCTGACTTGATTTATGTTGACCCGGAAAACCCCGAAAAGGTGGTCCGCTATTATCGTTCCGTGGGTTTTGAGCCGGGGAAATTCGCCTATGGGCTGATGCCGGCCCACCCCACCTTTTTTGTCCGGCGCGCATGTTACGCCAGGTATGGTTTATTTAAAACAGACTATAAAATCGCCGCGGATTTTGAACTCCTGGCACGATTTATTTATAAGCAGCAAATTCGGTGCAGTTATATCCCCAGGATTTTTGTGAAGATGATGACCGGCGGCACCAGCACGAAAAATCTGATGAGCAACTGGATATTGAACAGGGAGATACTGCGGGCCTGTGCGGAGAACGGCATAAGGACACATGTCCTGAAGGTGCTTTCCAAATATCCTGCCAAGGTTTTTCAGTTGTTTGACAGGCCGTCCTGAGTCCGGAGCAAGCCGGCCTTGCGATTTCCCGTAAGATGAAAGAGATGTATAAAAGAATAATCCCTCCCCTGGTGGGTTCCTTGCTGGCCCTGTTCTTTTGTTACTGGGTCGCCGGAGAGCCTGCAACCAACCTCGAGGATTTTGCCCTGGGCAACGAGACACGTTCCTATTATGCTGAATTTGAAGGTCAGCCGATACATTGCCAGGGGATTGCCGATGTTGATGCGTACCTGAGGGGGGCGCGGGAAAGGGGGGCAGCAGTTGGCGCGTTATGGCTGGGCAACTCTCAGCTGCACGCCATCAACCAGTATGAGCCCGGCCAGGAGAACGCGCCGCTTACCTTATTCCAACTGCTGCGGAAGGATGGCATTGACCTGCTTACATTAAGTCAGCCCAATGCCAGTCTGCAGGAACATTATGTGCTCTTTGAATATCTCAGGAAGCGGTTGTCCCTGTCCCTGCTTATCCTGCCCGTCGTCTTTGACGACCTTCGCGAGACCGGGATACGCCCCGACATAACCCCTGCCCTGCATGATGCAGCGACCCTGGAACTGGTAAGCCGGACAGCAATAGGCCGCAAGATCATTGACCGGAATGAAGCGGAAACAGCTGATAATCTGGAAGAGACAGGGACCGGAGAGGGACTCTCGATCCAGGAGCGCACCGAAAGATCGTTAAACCGCTGGCTGGAAAAATCATCCTGGCTCTGGGCGTCTCGTTCGCATATCCGGGGGGAAATCTTTGTTTCACTCTATAAGTTCCGGAATACCGTCTTTGGCATCAAGGCTACATCGAAACGCCGCATTATCCGGGGCCGGTACCAGGATAATCTCGCGGCACTGACAGCCATTGTCGACAGTGCGCTGGCCGCAGGGATGCAACCGCTGTTATATGTAGTGCCCCTGAGAAACGATGTGGAAATTCCCTATGACCCCGGCGAGTATGAAGAATTTAAAAAGGATATTTTTCATCTGGCCGGGCTGAAGGGCGTTGCTGTTGCCAACCTGGAAGGGCTGGTGCCGGCAAGCCTGTGGGGCAGCAAGGAAGCCACGGCCCTGGCCGGTTCAGGAGAGGAACTGGACTTCATGCATTTCCAGGAGGGCGGCCATCAGCTTCTTGCCCGGGCGCTTTATAAAGAGATCAAACACATGTACAGGCCGGAAAATTGATTTTTAACTCTGTAACCTACCTCGTGTTTTTGAGCTGTGTCGTCCTGCTTTACTGGTGGCTGCCGGCTCGCCCGCGCCTGTGGATGATCTTTATCGGCAGCATAGTTTTTTATGCCTTCTGGCGGGTAGATTTTGTACCGGTCATGCTGGTTTCCGTGCTGACCGATTATCTCGCGGCCCTGGGCATCCATCGCAGTCACGAAAGTGTGCGCAGGAAGGTGTATCTGGGCCTGAGCCTCTTCATCAACCTGGGCCTGTTGTTTTATTTTAAATACCTGTTGTTTTTTGCCGACAATGCGGTCGGGCTGCTGCACCTGGCAGGGATTGATGCGGACCCCATCGTCTTCAATATAATTCTGCCGCTGGGCATCAGTTTCTACACATTTCAGACGATCAGCTACAGTGTGGATGTCTACAGGGGGTTTATCGCCCCTGAACGGGACTTTGTCCTGTTCGGCTGCTACGTGACTTTTTTCCCCCAGCTGGTCGCCGGGCCTATCCTCCGTGCCGTTGAAGTGCTGCCGCAGCTGAGAAACCGGGTCAGGTTTGAGATCGGTTTTATCATTGAAGGGGCAAGGCGGATTCTTTACGGACTCTTTCTCAAGGTTGTCCTTGCCGACAATATCGCCCCCCTGGTTGATACCGGTTTTTCACAATCCGTTTCCACCTTGAGCGCTCTTGATGTCTGGACCCTGGCGTTTCTGTTCGGCTTTCAGATATATTTCGACTTCAGCGCCTATTCGCATATTGCCCTTGGCTCGGCCCGGTTGATGGGGATTTCGTTGCCGGAGAATTTCAACTTCCCCTATGCGGCGGATTCACCCCGGGAGTTCTGGAAAAGATGGCATATCTCCCTGTCGAGCTGGATCCGCGATTACCTGTACCTGCCCCTGGCAGGGGAAAAAGTCCAGGACCGATCCACCGGCGGGCTGGCGGCAGCAGCCAGGGAAGACCGGCCCGATCGGAAAAACAGGGCGCTTTTCCTGACCTGGGGGATCATGGGGCTCTGGCACGGTGCCAACTGGACCTTCCTGGCCTGGGGCCTTTATCATGCGGCCCTGATTTATGGGTTCAGGCTGTTCGCGCCAATCAGGAAAGCTTTGCCGCGGAATGCGGGGAAGTTTGGGGGATGGGCCATTACCCTGTTGCTGGTCATGTTGGGCTGGATACCTTTCAGGGCGGGGAGCGTCGGCGATTTATTTTCCATGTGGGGTATCCTTTTGCAGGTTAAGGGATATCTCTGGCTTGGCATGCGGGAAAACACCTACCTGATAACCGCGCTTCTGCTTCTTGGTTTTCTTGGGCGCTATTGGGCGACAGTATATCTGATTCCCGTGATACGCAGGTGGGTTGCCCTGTCGCAACTTGTTGAAACACTGGCCTTTGGTGTTATTATCTGTCTTGTTTTTGTGTTTTTGAGGCCTATTAGTCAATTTATATATTTCCAGTTTTAGGGCCAGCAACAGCGATGCGCGATATCACACTCGTAACCGGGGCATCCGGGTTCATAGGGCGCCGACTCTGCACCCGCCTTCAGGAGTCAGGGAAAACGGTCCGCGCCCTGGTCCGCAACCCGGTGGCCGGCCCCTGGGATGAGATTTTTGCGGCGGATCTCGGCACGGCCCCGGTTCCCGCTGAAATTCTCAAGGGAGTCGACACGGTCTATCACCTGGCCGGCAAGGCCCATGCCCTGGCGGAACTGCCCGGTGAGGAGGCTGATTACCAGCAGGTCAACGTGGAAGGCACCCGCGGTCTTCTGGAAGCCGCCGCCGCTGCCGGGGTGCGGCGTTTCGTGTTCTTCAGCTCTGTCAAGGCAATGGGTGAGGGCGGCGATGCCTGTCTTGACGAGTCTTTCAACGGCCGGCCTGAAACCCCCTATGGACGTT